>Ga0247771_1000521_pt1 | contig 12100 bp, 12 predicted proteins | sample UWRJL197509C6_FD_179948 | JGI IMG/M metagenome (GOLD analysis project Ga0247771, IMG submission 179948) | Plant litter microbial communities from Arlington Agricultural Research Station in Wisconsin, United States - UWRJ-L197-509C-6 | ecosystem: Environmental > Terrestrial > Plant litter >...
CAGGTCCACTTCGCCCAGCCGCGGCGGCTCGCTGTCGGTCCGCGAGTACCTGGCGCTCATGCCGTCCACGCCGATGTCGTCGCTGATGCAGGAATACGGTTTCCACGGTCCGGCGATGAGCGTCTCCGCGATGTGCGCCTCCGGCAACGCGGGCCTGATCACCGCGAAGTCCTGGCTGGACGCGGGACTGGTCGACGACGTGGTGTTCGTGGCGACGGACCTGTCGCTCACCCCGGAGAACGTCTCCCACTTCGTCCGGCTCGGCGTCGCGGTCGTGGACGCGGAGCCGCTGGACGCGTGCCGCCCGTTCCAGCAGGGCAGCCGGGGGTTCATCATGGGGGAGGCCTCGGTGTCCTTCGTGCTGTCCCGGCGGTCGGAGCGGCCGTACGCGTACGCGCTCGGCGGCGCCATGTCGCACGACGCCCACCACGTGACCTCCATCGACCCCGGCCTCGCCCACGTCACGAGCTGCTTCGAGGACGCGCTGGTCAACGCCCGCGTGCCCGCCTCCGCCGTCCGCTACCTCAACGCCCACGGGCCCGGCACCGCCCAGTGCGACCTCGCCGAGGCGACGGTGCTCGACCACCTGTTCCCGGAGTCGACCGAGGTGTACTCGGTGAAGCCGCTGACCGGCCACTGCCAGGGCGCGGCGTCCGCTGTCGAGGTGGCGGTGGCCGCGCTGGGCTACGACCGGGGGCTCGTCCCCGCGCCGCGGACCGTCGCGTCGGGACACCCCCGGCTGCTGAACGGGCCCACGCCGATCGACGGCGGGATCACGGTGAAGTCCTCGCTCGGCATGGGCGGCCACAACTCCGTGGTGGTGCTCGCGCCACCGGCGTGACCGGGGGATCAGGTGTCGAGGCGGACCGTGACGGTGACCCGGCCGCGCTCGTCGCGCCGGGCGACGCCGTGGCCGCCGCGGTCGACGCCGTCCAGGTCGAGCGAGAGCGGGCCGCCCTCGCCGAGGAAGTTCCGCCACCACGACTTGGCGTCCGGGAGCCGGACGCCGATCGTGACGACGTCGCCCGCGCGCCGGTAGCCGACGGGGGTGCTGAACACCCGGCCCGACCGGCGGCCGGTGTAGGTGAGGACGGTGAGGTGTCGGCGGACCGCGGGGCCGAACCGCGGTGAGGACCGCAGTTCGAGCACGCACCCGTTGACCCGGTTCACCACGTTCTCGGGGATCCGCATGCCGTCGACGCTAGCAGCGCGGAGCCGGTCCACCCTCCACTCGCGATCAAGTGAGAGGCAAGTGCCCCAACGACTCTCACGCCACCGCGGCGGGCCGTCGGGACAGCGCGAACCAGGTGGCGAGGCCGATCGGCACGATGATCCAGCACGACAGCATCCGGTAGCCCAGGGTCGCCGCGGTCGCGGTGGCCTCCCCGGTGCCGAGCAGCACCAGCCCCGCGACGAGGCTGGTCTCGATCACGCCGATGCCGCCGGGGCTGATCGGCACCTGCCGGACGAGCTGGATGCCGAGGTAGACCAGCCCGACCTGGACCAGCGGCAGGTCCACGCCGAACGCCGTGCTGGTGATGAGCAGGCAGGCCAGGTCGGCGGCCCAGTTCGCGGCGGCGAACCCGATCCCGGCCGCCCAGTACCGCGCGGGCAGCGCCGTCACGTCCGCCAGCCGCGCGCGCACGACCCCGGCGATCCGCCCGCCCGACCGGACGGCCCTGGTCTTGGGGGCGGGGAGCGGGCGGTGCAGCGCGAACCGCACCACGACGGACGCGACGGCCAACGCCCCCACCACCGTCGCCACGACCTGCCACGCCTCCGGGAAGAGCCACGCGGCCGCCGTGCCGACCAGGTACAGGCAGCCCAGCCCGGCCACCGACACGATCCCGGACAGCACCATCACCGTCGCCGCCGTGGACCGGCTCGCGCCGAACCGGCGGAACTGCTCGACGGCGAACGCCGCCGACACGAACGACCCCGCCGGGAACGTCATCGACATCGCCGAGCGGCTGTAGGTGATGGCCACCGCGGACCCCACCGGCACCCGCACGCCGAACCCCGCGAACAGCACCTGCTGCTGCCGGGTGAACAGCCACAGCGAGAACACCTCCACCACCGCGGCCACCCCCAGCAGCGGCAGGTCGACCCGCCGGAACGCCTCGGCCAGCACCGTCCACGGCGGCAGTTCCTCGCGGGCGAACCACACCACCGCCGCCACGGCGACGACCGCCACCCCGACCCGGAGCCACCGCCGCCCCCGCCGTGGAGGAGCGGGGTCGGCTGCGGGCCCGGCGTCCGCGTCCCGCCTGCGGCAGGGGGCGAGAGGTGCGGACATGGGGGGCCTCCGGTGGTGAAGGTGGATCGGGTCACGCGGCTGTGCGGTGGCGGTAGGGGAGCAGCGCGGCGGCGATGACCGCCAGCACGGCGGTGGCGACGGCCGTGCCGATGGAGCCGCCGATCGAGCGCAGGGTCTGGTTCACGCCGTAGCCGACCCGGCTCGGCGTCTGCACGAACTGGATGATCAGCACGAACGCGCCGGACATGCCCGCGCCGGTGAGGAACGCGGCGATGTTCGTGCCGAGCACGACCGGCGTGCGCATCATGCCGATGTCGACCAGCGGCTGCCGCACGCGCCGCTCCACGACCACCCACGCGGCCAGCAGGACCAGCGCGCCGCCGAACAGGCCCGGCACGCCGCCGGAGCCCCAGCCCCAGCTCGGCCCGCGGTCGATGCCCAGTACCAGGCACACCAGGCCACCGCCGAGGGTCAGCAGGCCCAGGACGTCGACGCGGAACGCCTTCGCGCGTTCGGGCAGCCGGATGAACACGGCGGTCCCGACCAGGCCGAGTGCGGTCACGGCCGCGGAGGTCCAGAACATCCCCTGCGCGGTGACGCCCGCCTTGACCAGGAGCCCGGAGGCCAGCAGGCCCGCGCCCGTGCCGATGCCGGTCAGCGCGCTGAGCGGCGCCAGGCTCGACGGCACCCGCTCCGGCGGGAACAGCGAGCGCACGATGCCCATCGCCGGCGGCATCACGGCGAGGCCGGTGCCCTGCAGGACGCGGCCCGCCGGCACGATCGCCATCGAGTGCGACACGGCCACCAGCTTCGAGTCCGCGCGCTGGTGCGACCGGGTCGTGGTCCGCGGTGGGTCGAGGGTTGGGGACACCACGACCTCCGTTTGTAGTCAATCGACGACTTGGACGGTAGGTCTCGGGTCGCGGCTGAGTCAACGATCGACTACTCATCGGCCGGTGATCGCTGTCACAGGCCGTATCCGCTGCTCTAGACTCGGGTAGTCGGTCGACTACGACGGCGGGCGGAGGCCAGTGAACGACACGGAGGGCGCCCCGCGGCGCCGTGACGCGGCGGCCACCCGTGCCGCGCTGCTGACCGCGGCGCGCGAGCTGATGGCAGAGCGCGGCGTCGAGGGCACCAGCACGCGGGACGTGGCCGCGGCGGCGGGTGTGAACCAGGCGCTGGTCTACCGGTACTTCGGGTCAAAGGAGAAGCTGTTCTTCGAGGCCGTCAGCGACGGCGGCGACGCGGTCGACGACGTCATCGCGAACACTCCGGTCGCCGACCTGCCGCAGTTCCTCCTGGGGCGCGTGCTCGACCGCGCGGAGGAGTTCGGCCCCACCGGGAACCTGGCCGGGCTCGTCACCGCCGCCAACGACGACACCGTGCGCGCCTACATCCGGGAGAAGATCCACGACGGCTACGGCACCCGGCTCGCCTGCCGCCTGGAGGGTCCCGACGCCGAACTGCGCGCCGAACTGCTCGCCGCGCTCATCACCGGCATCGGCTTCCTGCGGGGCAAGATCCGCACGCCCGCCGTCTCCGCCGCGGACCACGAGGCGCTCGGCTACTACGTGGACCTGATGGCCGCGCCGCTGCTGGCCGCCCGCCGTGAGCGGGACTCCGACGAGGACGCGCGGGGCTAGTCGTCCTCGGGGGCCGCGAGCGCGGCCAGGTCGTCGACGTACCGGCGCACCAGGCGTTCGAGGTCGAGCAGGTCCCCGTCGCTCCAGCCCGCGAACACCGGCTCGGTGAGCCGGTGCCGGGCGGCGTCCAGCGCCTCGATGACCCGCCTGCCCGCGCCGGTGATCCGCGCTTCCTTGACCCGCCGGTCGGCCGCGCTCGGGCGGCGCTCGACGAGGTCGAGTTCGGCGAGCTTGGCGACCTGCCTGCTCACCGTGGAGTGGTCGCGGCCCGCGCGGTCGGCGAGGTCGACCACGCCGATCGGGCCGAACCGCTCGATCCCCACCAGCAGGGGGAACAGCGCGCGGTCGAGGGTGACGCCCGCTTCGGCGAGCAGCACGTCGTCGCGCTGCGGCAGGTTGATGAGCGCCACGAGGTCCACGACGGACTCGTGCAGGCGTCGCTGCGCCACCAGTCGCCGTCTCGTGGTCATGGCGTCATGGTAACGGGTCCTGCGAGGTCGTCAGGTCGTGGCGAGATGTGTGCATGGTGAACGGATAATTTCGGCCAATCCGGCTCTGTGGCTTGAAGTATGAGAGCGCGGCGCAATATCGTGTGCATCATGCACACAATTTCACGAGACGTCGTCATCTCCGGGTCCGGTGCCGCGGGCCTGACCCTCGCCCTCGACCTGGCCCGCCGGAACGTGCCGTTCCTGCTGATCGACAGGGCGCCCCACCCGTTCGTCGGGTCGCGGGGCAAGGGCATCCAGCCCCGCAGCCAGGAGGTGTTCGAGGACCTCGGCGTGATCGACCGGCTCGTCGCCGCGGGCGGCGAGTACCCCCTCCAGCGCCGCTACACCGACGGGGGACCGGTCGACGAGCCCGTGGTCGAACTCGCGCCCCCGACGGCGGCCGAGCCGTACCGGATCCCGTTGCTGGTCCCGCAGTTCCTCACCGAACGGGTGCTGCGCGCCCGACTGGCCGAACTCGGCCACGCCCCGCACCACGACCACGAGCTCGTCGGCTTCGACCAGGACGCCGACGGCGTGACCGCGCGGATCGCCACCCCGGACGGCGACCTCGTCGTCCGGGCCCGGTACCTGGTGGGCGCCGACGGCGGGTCGAGCTTCGTCCGCAAGGCGCTCGGCGTCGGGTTCCCCGGCAAGACCCTCGGCGTGCGGGCGATCGTGGCCGACGTCGTGGTCGACGGCGTGTCGCCGGACTTCTGGCACCGCTGGGGCGAGCGCACCGACCAGATCTCCCTGTGCCCGTTGCGCGGCACCGAGATGTTCCAGATCCAGGGCGCGATCCCGTTCGGCGTGGACGTCGATCTCTCGGCCGAGGGGCTCACCGCCCTGCTCCACGAGCGCACCGGCAAGGCGGACGTCCTGGTCCACGCCGTGTCGTGGGCGTCGGTGTTCAAGATGAACGCCCGGCTGGCCGACACCTACCGGCGCGGCCGGGTGCTGCTGGCCGGGGACGCGGCGCACACCCACCCGCCGACCGGCGGCCAAGGCCTGAACACGAGCGTCCAGGACGCCTACAACCTCGGCTGGAAGCTCGCCGCCGTGCTCGACGGCGCTCCGGACTCGCTGCTCGCGACCTACGAGGAGGAGCGCAGGCCGGTCGCCGAAGCGGTGCTGGGGCTGTCCACCAGGCTGTTGAGGGAGACCGAACTCCGCCGCGGCCGCGACGTGAGCCAGCTCGACCTCGGGTACCCCGGCTCACCGCTGGCGGTGGCGGGCCAGGCCGTGACGGCGGGCGACCGCGCGCCCGACGCGCCCGTGACAGGGGCGGGCGGTCTGCCCACCCGGTTGTTCAGCCTGTTCCGGGGTCCGCACTGGACCCTGCTCGGCCACGACGTCGACGCCGCCAAGGCTCCCGCGCCCCGCTGCGGCCTGCACGTCCACACGACCGGTTCGCGCGGCGACGTCGTCGATTCCGGTGGACACTTCCGGGATGCCTACGGCCTGTCGTCCGAGCAGTGGGTGCTGGTCCGGCCGGACGGGTACGTCGCCGCCGTGGTCGGCTCGGCGGACCTGGACGTCGTCGAGACCTACCTCGACGGCGTGGGCGTCCGCGTCGTCCGTTGACCGCGACACGAAGTCGTCATCCGCTCGATTCTTGATTGATTCCAGAAAACAGGGCACACTCCGGGACGTGCCCACGGACTACGAACGCCTGCTGCGCGGTGCCGCGCTGCGCGTGACGCGTCCTCGCCTCGCCGTCCTGTCCGCGGTGCACGACCACCCGCACGCCGACACCGATTCGATCATCGGTATCGTTCGCGAAGGACTCGGCGGGGTGTCCCACCAGGCCGTTTACGACGTGCTGCGCGCGTTGACCACCGCTGGGCTGCTGCGGCGCATCGAACCGCAGGGGTCCGTGGCGAGGTACGAGGCCAGGGTCGGGGACAACCACCACCACGTCGTCTGCCGTCGGTGCGGTGCCATCGCCGACGTCGACTGCGTCGTCGGCCACGCGCCGTGCCTGACCGCGTCCGACGACCACGGCTTCGTCGTCGACGAGGCCGAGGTCGTCTTCTGGGGCCTGTGCCCCGACTGCTCCACCACAACCGGTTCCTGAAAACCCTGGAAGGTTTCCCGTGTCTGACAGTCCTGACGCCGTCGTTGGAGAGATGAACGAGGAGAGCGCGGGCGGGTGTCCGGTCTCCGCCGGTCGCATCAACCACCCGACCGAGGGCGGGAGCAACCGCACCTGGTGGCCGAACCAGCTGAACCTCTCGATCCTGCGCAAGCACTCCACCGCGTCCGACCCCATGGGCGGTGACTTCGACTACGCCGCCAAGTTCGCCACGCTCGACCTCGACGCGCTGGCGGCCGACGTCGACGCGGTGCTGACGACGTCGCAGGAGTGGTGGCCCGCCGACTTCGGCCACTACGGCCCCTTCATGATCCGGATGGCGTGGCACAGCGCGGGCACCTACCGCGTCGAGGACGGCCGCGGTGGCGCGGGCGCGGGCATGCAGCGCTTCGCCCCGCTGAACAGCTGGCCGGACAACGGCAACCTGGACAAGGCGCGCAGGCTGCTGTGGCCGGTCAAGAAGAAGTACGGCAGCACCATCTCGTGGGCCGACCTGATGATCTTCACGGGCAACCGCGCCCTGGAGACCATGGGCTTCAAGACCTTCGGCTTCGCGGGCGGCCGCGCGGACGTGTGGGAGCCCGACGAGGACGTGTACTGGGGCCCGGAGCGCACGTGGCTCGGCGACGAGCGCTACACCGGCGACCGCGAGCTGGAGACGCCGCTGGCGGCCGTCCAGATGGGACTCATCTACGTCAACCCCGAGGGCCCCAACGCGAACCCGGACCCGCTGGCCTCGGCCCGCGACATCCGCGAGACGTTCGGCCGGATGGCGATGAACGACGAGGAGACCGTCGCGCTGATCGCGGGCGGCCACACGTTCGGCAAGACCCACGGCGCGGCGGACCCGGACAAGTACGTCGGCCCCGAGCCCGAGGGCGCGTCCATCGAGGAGCAGGGCCTCGGCTGGCGCAGCACGTTCGGCAGCGGCAAGGGCCGCGACGCCATCACCAGCGGCCTCGAGGTCACCTGGACGGGCACCCCCACGCAGTGGGGCAACGGCTTCTTCGACAACCTGTTCGGCTACGAGTGGGAGCTGTCCAAGAGCCCCGCGGGCGCCCACCAGTGGGTCGCCAAGGACGGCGCCGGGGCGAACACCATCCCCGACCCCGAGGACGGCACGCTCAACCGGCCGCCGACGATGCTGACGACCGACCTCGCGCTGCGGATCGACCCGGTCTACGAGCAGATCTCGCGCCGCTTCCACCAGAACCCGGACCAGTTCGCGGACGCGTTCGCCCGCGCGTGGTTCAAGCTGACCCACCGCGACATGGGCCCGATCCAGCGCTACCTCGGGCCGCTGGTCCCGCAGGAGTCGCTCATCTGGCAGGACCCGGTGCCCGCCGTGGACCACGAGCTGGTCGACGCCGCGGACATCGCGTCGCTCAAGGCGAAGATCCTCGACTCCGGCCTCTCGATCGGCCAGCTCGTCTCCACCGCGTGGGCGTCTGCCTCGACGTTCCGCGGCAGCGACAAGCGCGGCGGCGCCAACGGCGCGCGCATCCGCCTCGAGCCGCAGCGCGGCTGGGAGGTCAACGAGCCCGACACGCTCGCGCAGGTCCTGCGCGCGCTGGAGGGCGTGCAGGAGTCGTTCAACAGCGCGCAGACCGGCGGCAAGAAGGTCTCGCTCGCCGACCTGATCGTGCTCGGCGGCGTCGCGGCCGTGGAGAAGGCCGCGCGCAACGCCGGTCACGACCTGGAGGTCCCGTTCACCGCGGGCCGCACGGACGCGACGCAGGAGCAGACCGACGCGGACTCGTTCGCGCCGCTCGAGCCGACCGTCGACGGCTTCCGCAACTACCGCGGCAAGGGCCACCGCCTGCCGTCGGAGTACCTGCTGATCGACCGCGCGAACCTGCTCACCCTGACCGCGCCCGAGCTGACCGTGCTCGTGGGCGGCCTGCGCGCGCTGGGCGTGAGCCAGAACTCGCTGGGCGTGCTCACCTCCACGCCCGAGTCGCTGACGAACGACTTCTTCGCCAACCTGCTCGACATGGGCGTGGAGTGGAAGCCGACGTCGGAGGACGCGGAGACCTTCGAGGGCCGCGACCGCGCGACCGGCGAGGTCAAGTGGACCGGCAGCCGCGTCGACCTGGTGTTCGGCTCGAACTCCGAGCTGCGCGCCGTCGCCGAGGTCTACGCGAGCGACGACGCGAGCGAGAAGTTCGCCCGCGACTTCGTGGCGGCGTGGGACAAGGTCATGAACCTCGACCGGTTCGACGTGGCGCGGTCGTAGCAGAACGCGGACACACCGCGGGCTGAGCGAGGACATCCCGCCGGCAGTGTCGAAGGCACCCCCTTCGACACTGCCGGTGAGGAGCCCCCGTCGTGACCCCGAAAGTCCTGACCGCCGCCCTGGGCGCGGTCGCCGTCCTGCTGGTGGCCGCCTGCACCCCCGAGGCCGCGCCTTCCACGGTGCCCGTGGTGAAACCCTCGTCCGCGCCCACGTCCGCGTCGGCGGGCGAGAACGAGGACGGCGTCCTCCCGGAACAGGGCATCTCCCTCCGCGAGATCGGCGACGTCGCGTTCCGCAGGCTGGACCTACCCCTGCAAGACGCGCTCAAGCAGGCCGACGCGGACGCGCGCCGAGCGGGCGTGGAGCTGCGGATGACGTCGGGCTGGCGGAGCCGCGACTACCAGCAGCGCCTGCTGGACCAGGCCGTGGTCACCTACGGGAGCCTGGCCGAGGCGCGGAAGTTCGTGAACTCGGTCGACAGGTCGACGCACGTGTCCGGCAAGGCCGTCGACATCGGCCCCACCGCGGGCGCGGACTGGATGATCCAGCACGGTGCCGACTACGGCCTGTGCCAGGCGTACGCGAACGAGATGTGGCACTTCGAACTCCTGACGAGTCCCGGCGGCCAGTGCCCCGCGCCCCTCACCGACGCGGCAGGGTGACCGCCAGCCCCGCGGCCAGTCCGGACACCAGCGACACGCCGTGCAGGTCACCGGCCAACGCCAGCACCACGCAGCACCCGACCGTGCCGACGAGCACGACCCGTGTCGGTGCCAGCCACAGCACGACGACGGCGGCCGGCACGGCCACCGCGGTGCCGGGAACGCCGCCGAAACCCCACCCCGCCAACGCGGCCACGTAGCCGACGACGACCCACAGCGCCCACGGGTGCTCCTCGCGGCGGTGGACCAGCAGCCACACCAGCACCCCGCCCGCGAGCCCGCAGATGGCGATCGAGTCGCCACCACCGGGCTCGCGCCACGCGTACGCGGCGATCTGGCCGCCGACCGTCCCGGCGACGAACAGCACCGCCCACCGCCACCGGCCGACCAGCCGCTCGGCGACCACCCCGACCAGCGCCAACGTCACCAGGTTCATCACCACCTGGTACCAGCCGAGGGTCTGCACGAGCAGGGGAGTGGCCAGCCGCCACCACTGCCCGCTCGTGCTCGGGTCGCGCTCCAGCACCGGCACCACGGACGGCACGGCGTACTGCACGACCGCCGCGACCACCGCCACCCCGAACACCGCGGCGGCGACCACCGGTTTCCGCGTCGTCACTTGGTCCACTTCCTCAGGACGGGCGGCACACCCCGAAGTTCCACGGCACTACGGCTTTCCGGCCCGGTCACCCCGAACAGCCGTATCGGTCGCCCGCCCCGTTCCCTAGCGTCGGGAACACCGACCACCAAGGGAGTTCCCATGTCACGCCGCCTGATCAGCACCCTGGCCCTCGTCCTGGCGGCGACGGGCATCCCCTTGGCCACGACGGGGTCCGCCCAGGCGATCCCGGCGTGCAAGGCCGGCTACCAGTGCACCCAGACGTACTACAACACCATCGACCACGAGACCGCGGTCGGCGGCCTGACGAAGTTCTGCGACGGCAGCACGGACATGTGGGGCGTGCGCGGCCGCTACACCGTCGTCACCCAGGCGCAGTGCTCGGACGGCTGACCGTCACGCCATGCTGAACTTCTCCGCGTGAACCTGCCCGTTGGGCACCTTCATCGTGCGGAGGCTGGTCAGCACCGCGGCGGTCATCGCGGGCGGCCCGCACACGTACACGTCCCGCTGGGCGATGTCCGGCACCAGGTGGTGCAGCCCGGCGGGCTCGAACGGCCGCGCCCCCTGGTCACTGCGCCCGGTCAACAGGTGCAGCCGCCCACGGCGCGCGGCGACGAGCTGCCGCAACTCGTTCAACAGCACCGCGTCCCGCTCATCCCGAACCCGGTACAGCACCACGAAGTCACCAGGCGTGTGCTCCTCCAACAACGACCGCACCGGCGTCACCCCGACACCACCGGCGATCAGCACGACACCGGGCCGCGACCGGTGCAACGACGTGAACGCCCCGTACGGCCCTTCCAGGAACACCCGGTTCCCGACCTTCAGGTTCCGCAACCCCGCACTGGTGACCCCGACCCCCTTCGCCGTCAACCGCAACGACCGCCCGTTGGGCGCGGCGGACAGCGAGAACGGGTTGGCCAACCACCAGTGGTTGTGCCCTGGGAACCGCCACACCCCGAACTGCCCGGCACGCGCGGACAGCTTGTCGAGGTCCTTCCCGGTCACGTACACCGACACCGCGTTGGCCGACTCCGGCACCACAGCCGCGACCCGGAACTGATGACGACGATTCCGCACCACGGGAACCACGATCCGCCCGACGACGAGCGACCCGAACGCGAAGAGCCACAACGCCCACCAGTACACCATCGCGAAGACGGACGACTTGAACGTGGTCGTCTCCAACAACTGGTGCACGAAAGCCAACCCCAAAGCCACGTACAACAACAGGTGCAGCCCGTGCCACGTCTCGTACTTGAGCTTCCGTCGCGCGAACCGCATGGACAACACCCCGACCACCACGACGAGCAGCGCGGCCAGCATCCCCATCAACGACGCGGGCACCCCGGCCAACGCCAGGAAAGTCTTCCCCCACCCGGAGTCGTCCAGAGCGGCATACCCGAACACGACCAGGTTCGCGTGCACCAGGATCGTCCACAACAGACTGAACCCGACCCACCGGTGCCACACCGTCAACCGGTCCATGCCGATGCGCTGATCAAGCCACGGCAACCGCGCGACCAGCAACAACTGGAACATCATCACCAACGCGGCGTGCAGCCCGAAGAACTTCGCGACAGTCAGGACACTGTTCTTCCCAGTACCAGCGGTGAAGAACAGAACCTCGACGATCACCACGTTGACAACGACAAATACCCAAAGCGCCACCCGCGCCTGGACAACCGGCGCCAACCCACCACGCCGGACAGGGGGAGTCGTGACAGCCATCGATCACCTTTCTCAACCACGACCCATCCCGGCCGCGTGAAGTCGGCACATTATGTAGCGGGGGAGCGACCCTGGACCCCAGTCGACGCCAGAAATTGTTGGCACGAGTTGGACGACTTGGCGCTCGGAGGCAGCATTCGGGTGGTGCTGTTGCTGCGATTGCTTCAGTGTTAATTGAAAAAAAGCAATGGGGCCGGGGTGAGGTCGGGGTAGTGCTGGAGGAGCAGGGATCCGAAGTAGGACAAGAATATGGCGGCGGTGGCGCGGTCGCGCGACGGCGCCGGGGCGGTGGTGGTGGTAGGGCGGTAGTGGTGGCGGGGCGATGACGGTCGCGCGATGGTGCCGGACGCGCGACCGTGCCGG
>Ga0247771_1000522_pt1 | contig 12089 bp, 9 predicted proteins | sample UWRJL197509C6_FD_179948 | JGI IMG/M metagenome (GOLD analysis project Ga0247771, IMG submission 179948) | Plant litter microbial communities from Arlington Agricultural Research Station in Wisconsin, United States - UWRJ-L197-509C-6 | ecosystem: Environmental > Terrestrial > Plant litter >...
AAGGCAGAAGACGCGGTGGTATGAGCGCGTTTTGCAGCCTTAGGCACAAAATGAGCAGCCACTTCGCTAATTCTTGAAGGGTTTAGAAATACTACAGACTCGTGACATTTACTTTCCAAAATATCACGATAGCCAAAAAGACAGAACATATGGGACCATGTGAACTAAAAGAGCTCATTTCAAGTATCTAACGTGTTCGTCATTGGCCGAGAATAGACCCAATGATGGCGTCTTGGATAACGCGAGGATCATCTTCGCACACTGTGCATTTAATCGCAACTGCGAGTATATCTGCTTGCTTGGCCGTAGTTGGAGTTCTAAGCTACCAAGAAGCACAGAGAAGGTTCAAGATCGCTCGGGCTAAAGCAGATATCCCAGATATCAGCCAAGAACATGCTGCGCTGAATGTAAGTGCCTTTTATTTCCCTTTTTCAAGTAAAAATTCTTTGGTCAGGTTACGGAATCAAAGAAAGAAATACAAGCTACACCCAGTAGTTACATCAATATGCTTGCATTTAAGTAGGATGTCCGAGAAAGAACTCCTCAAAGTGAGCGCTTGATGGGTGCACCGCAAAGACTTGCAGCAAATCAACTCTCCTCCTACTATGTTCACATTTCTATTACCCGGAGCTAATTAAGAGAAACAACAGCTCACAGAGTATGGCGCAGCCTCTGATGTGTTTGCACCAACTAAAGAGGATGAGCACGGTGCAAGACTAGCTGCCAGGGCGCGACAAGGCGACTACGACGATGGTAAGTGGCTCCTCTTCGTCATTTCAAATCAAGAGTGTAACCGATCTCCTAGAGTTGATCCTGGAGCAACTTGCGCGAAACCGTGTGTTTCTCACAGATGATGGGCTTACCAAACTGCGTTCTGCCTTCGTTATTGTCGTTGGATGCGGTGGAGTTGGCTCACACTGCATTTCCTCGCTTGCGCGCAGTGGGGTCTCAAAACTTCGAATTATCGATTTCGACCAAGTAACACTCTCCTCTTTAAACAGACATGCTGTTGCGACCCTAGCCGATGTAGGAACCCCAAAGGTTCACACTATGCGCAAGAGACTTGAACAAATAACTCCTTGGGTTCATTTCGATTGCCGCAATGAGCTGTTCGGTGAATCAACAGCGGATAGGCAACTTGGGCCCCTCAACGGACAATCTCCAGATTACATCGTTGATGCGATAGACAATATCGACAGCAAAGTGGCTCTCCTCAATTATTGCCATAAGAAGAAAATTCCGGTTATCTCCTCCATGGGAGCGGGCTGTAAGAGCGATCCAACTCGAATACTTATTGGTGACATATCGGCTAGCACAGACGACGCCCTTTCCAAGTCCACTCGTAGAAGGCTACGCATGCTCGGCGTAGCATCTGGAATTCCATGCGTATTCAGTACCGAAAAGCCCGCACCTGGGAAAGCGCAACTGCTACCACTGGCGGAGGAAGAGTTTGTTAAAGGCAAAGTAGGAGAGCTTGGAGTATTACCTGATTTCCGAGTACGCATACTTCCTGTGCTGGGAACTATGCCTGCAATCTTTGGCCTTTGTGTTGCAAACCATGTTATCCTAACCATCACGGGCTATCCTCACAGTTACCTGCCATCAAAAGCCCGTGATAAAATGTACGATGGAATACTCGGTACTCTACAAGGGTATGAAGAAAAGCTTGCACGTACGACAGGCGATCCAGCTGTGGGACTGAAAGTGCCCGTGACACAGGATGATGTCGGCTATCTTATTGAGGAAGTATACCGCGGGCGAAGCGTGATCAGCGGTATCACAACAAGACTGACATTGATTCGATGGAAGAAGCCCGAAGATGGGTGGCTGGATGTCTCCAGTGTACCTGGCCAGAAGAGTGTGAAGTTGAGGTTAAAGGACCTGGTATGCATGACAAAAGAAGAAGCAACAAAGCACGAAAAGGACGTTCTTAGAGGTGGAAAACGGTTGGAAGAAGTTTGGGGAGATAGTGTTGTGGCTCTCGTGGAAGAGAGACTCAAGGAAGAAGCAATGTATGAGAGATATAGATGAATATACGTAGCTATTCGCTGCTGTTAGAAGTCATTCATTCATCTCAGACCTGACCAGCCCTTAGTGTTCACACCTATTTAGCCAACAGGGGTTCAATCCGACTTTAAAAAGCTCATCCGCACTATTCAAAGTTAAGTAAATTCAGCGGTACAAGATACCCGCCTTGCATAGCCATATACGCTCCCAGCCCAACGCCGAGAATACCGTTACGCCTTGAGAAAGAAAGAATAGCATCGAGACAAAGACACAAGAGCCACCCCTATGTCTTACTTCCGCCTTGCTACAGCAGAGGCATTCGAGGCGCCGGATTTGGGTTTCATGCCACCCTTAGTACTATCGGCAGAATTTTTATCTACCATGTTCACATTCTTCTTTGCAGCGCCCATGCTCGTTTGGCTTGCGACTGTGGCAAACTCCAAGCTGTGGCGCGATTCATTCCAGTGTTCCTGGAGCGGGTTTACCATCACGAACATGAGAGTCTTACCGCTTCCGGTAAGACTGTCTTGTAGGATGCGGGTTAACTAGGAGATGTTGTTAGTATGATACTCAACTGCTTCCAAATAGGCGACAGGCCTATTAGATCAAGGGACTGGGTGGACATACCTTTGAGTCGCGGAATGAGACGTGCTTTTCTTTGTCTTTCAGTTGCCTCATTACGATCCTCAGGTTGGACAGACTCAGGTTGATGTTCTTCGCCTCAACCTTTCTCTGGTCGTGGTTTCCGCTCTGCTCCACATTCTCACTTCCTGCTAGATCTACCAGGCATAGAGAACTCTCTCGGACTTCGCCTGATCTGTTGTTGACACCATGCAGACGAAGGATAACAACCGAGTGCGACCGAGAGGAATCGAGATTCATGTTGGTCGAGGCTGTGGTGCGCGACGCCGATGCCTGCTTTATATTTCTGGTAACCTCCTCCGTGGAAGTCATAATCACATCTGTTAGGTCTGTGATTACTAGCCTTGGTCCTTCTTGTACCACTTCATGGGATTTCTTCTCCTCATCACCGTCCTGGTTAAGGAGATCCTTGATCTTCTCGCAGTAGATCTCAATGAAGTGTCCTCGAATGGTCCAAGCCCAGCCAGACTGCTCCATTGTCTTGGAAGTATTGTAGATCATCTCCACCGCCTTGGGTATCATGCCGTCTTTCTCGTTCAGCATAGTATAGGTCTTTCCGGATCCAGTCTGCCCATATGCAAATATGCAGACGTTGTAGCCATCCAATGCAGATTGGACAAGCTGGCTGATCTCACCAAAGATCTCGGAATTCCCGCTCTCGGGACCAAAAACACGGTCGAATTTGAACTTCTTCCCATCCCACGACTTGCCGATGCCATTTGCATTTCCCTTCCACCGGTCCAAATCGATCAGGTTTTTATCGGTTTCACCATCAGGAAGTCGGTAATCAAGCCCGTCACCGTCTTCATGCTGTAACCTCGGCCGAACGCGACAGAACACCCGGATATTTCCCTTCATATCTTGAATTTCGGCATGCAGTCTTCTGCGTGCATTATCAAGGTCTAGGATCTGCTTCCTGAGAGCCTCTTCCCTTTCTACGCCCTGGTTTCGCTCTTCGAAGAGTTGCTCGAACTTGCTGACCTGGTCGTTTCCTTTATACTTATAGAGCTCCACCTGTTCTTGAAGCTCCTCTTTGTCTTTATCAAGCTTCTTAATCTTGTCGTTTGCAGTTTCAAGTTCGGCTCGTAATGTATTGTTTTGAGCTGTTGAGCTGTCCAATGAGAATTCTAGGTTGGAGAGTTTAAGACGTAGGCTCTCAGCCTCAGAACCCATCGAACTCGTCTTATTCTCGGTGCTAAGCCTGAATTCTTCAAACCGTTGTTGAAGTAGGGACAATTCCTGGTCTTTACTGCTTCTCAAGGCATCGAGCTCTGTTCTCAATCGGCGTTCAGTTTCTGTAAACCTCTCATGATGTTGTTTCTCTAGTCGGTCCATTTCGTCTCGGTATTCTCGTCTTGCTTTTTCCGATTTTGACTCAAACTCATCTTGTAGCTTCCTGGTCTCTTTCTGATGTTTGGATTCTGCATCTTCAGCGTAATGTTTGTGTTTGCGCTTGAGATCCTCAACTTCGATCTTGTGCTCTCTTTTTTCTGCCTCGAAGTCCATTTTAAGAGCCGAACCCCTCTTTTTCGACTGCTCTAATTCTTCTTGCAGTTTATAATTATCTGATTCGAGTTCCTTGCGACGAATATCCACTTCGCCAACTAAGTGTCCGAATTCGGTTAGATCAGGTTCAGTAGCCATATTGAGAGCGTAATGATGTTACAGCAAGTGATAATGATGTTGATGATGTATAGTGCAAGGAGAGAGCGCGAGAAGTGATAGGAGCTATAGGTTGAGGAGAACAGCAGCATTCTTTTGTTCCCCTAAATCTTAGGTGCCGGTTGCGTTCAAAGTGTTCCTTAACAGATGCCTTTGAAAGAAAAACGAATTCATGCGCAAGGTGTGTGAAATAGGGGGAGACAAAGGGATAATAGCAACGCATTCGTTGGGTATACACTCAGCATGTATTTTCACAAAATTGAAGCAACTGTACTAAGTTTTTGGGGTTGGGGTTGATTTCTTCTTTATTCTTGCAGCGCAAGATATGTTTGACAGGAAATGTGACAAATTGATTCGACACAGGTGGATGGTTGGTTGAACCTAAAGAAAAGAAATAGCAACTCACGTCGAGTTCTTTGAAGGTCTACAATCTCGAGGAGCGAATTGCGCTCGAAAGTTGTGCCCTCCATCTGCTCCTTGAGCCTAGAGTATAGAAGCTCCATGTCTTCAAGTCGACCTTTGGTATCCCACGCTGCTCGAAAGTTAGATCTTGTACTTGAATCTTTGCGCAAAAAATCTCCTTTTTGCCATTCTGGGGTTCGATGACGTTTGCGGAAATGTGAGTGAGGAGTAGTGCTACGATGGGTGCAGCGTCCTCTACTTGTGAAAGGGAATATGGACTGTGAGGGCATTGATAGGGGTTTATAGGACGTAGAATGAGTAGTATAAGAAGGAAAATGATTCGTTTCAGACACGCTTGCTTCGATATTGGGTTCTTCACCCTTTGAGTCTGAGCCGGGCCCTTCCTCCTTTGCGTTTGCAAGAGTTCCCAGACTTAGACCTTTGAAGGCTGTACTGAGCAAGCATTTCCGAGCCGATTCTTTTTCGCCCCTCAACTGTAATTCTGATGTAGGTCGCGGTAACAGCTCGCGCTGCTGCGGTACTTTTAAAGGATGATTGAGTGTTCTACCAGTGAGCGCGCTCTGCCAGACTGACAAGAAGCTTGATGGCCTCTTTTCATAGTGATCGCGTCCACTGGAGATACGAGGGAGGCAGATACTCTTACTGCGCGCTAAGGATTGTTGCGAAGAAACGGGAACGGGAACTTTACCCTTACGCTTGCCAAGTGGAAATCCATCTTCGAGAGAAGAACCATCTAAAGCGCTCGCGGACCTTACGTGCCCAGGAGCGCCAGGTTTATTCGTCCGAGATTGGCTCATCGATGTTTGTGGTCGTTGAACTTGAGAGGCAGCCGGCCGGCTGTATCCGCTAACGCTGCTCGCAAAGGATGCGTTCGGCTGCGCACGAGCTGTAAAGGTTGGTGGATGTCGCGTTGATGCAGATAACGAGATGTTGTTATTTCGGACGCCCGCTGCTGTAACCGCTTTCACCGCATGATTGATGGGAAGCGCTGAAGGAGGCGCTGCCGCGTGCCGTCCTGCTACTTGCCCTGCTCGTTCGACAAGCGTCATACGTTTGGGAGCCGGCTCTGGGACTAAATAAAGGTCAGACAAGCGAAAATAGAACGAAAATGCTCTCCTTACGGCCATTCATTCTGTGTTTGGAGGGGACGACTGTAGCGGGTGGTGGCATGAAATCCGATGTTGCTATTCGAGAATTGTTTTCGGATTGGGACATTTCGATGAGCCCACGACCTGAAGATCCAGGTATCTTGCTCGGAGGTCGTATACCGGACATCTTTAGAGACTAAACAATTGAATGTGAGCGGTCTTAGTGCTAGTAACTAGGTGGATGCGCCGTACGGAGTTTTCGTTCGTCTCCATAGCGGGAACAGCTAGAATTAGTTGGCGAGGGAGGTGTGTGATTCACTCTCGCAAAGCGAAGGCTACCATAACTTGAAATAGAATGGAGCGTGTCGAGCCTCGAGGTGTTCAGTCGCAGGCCCCGAGGTGTTCAGGTGCTTGGTTGGTTGCTATGTGGACTGTCAACAAATGACCCAAAAACACCGCCGAGGCAGCAAGGCACCAATAAGTCGGTCTTGGCAACGCCGTTTTCACATGAAAAAGAAGAGCGCCCTGACATCACGGACCACCAGCATCTGTACCCTCAGTTTCTGCCTTTCACCTTGATTGTGGACGGTGCGGGATGGAGAAGTATTCGCAGTTTCGGGATAAAGGTATGGACACACCCTCAAACTAATAATCATATCTAACGGCATACAGCGACGGGAATAGCCCCCTTCTTGCCCAACCCAATAGAGTCGTCCGGTGTCGCGCTTCCTCTCCACCTCTTCCTCCTTGCCCTACGGGTGCCGCTTTTGGTCTGCGTGACTATCATCTACTCAATAGCCTTCAGTTGGCTATCTCTAGGCAGTCTTGCAAAGAAAGCTGCGCTATGGGTGATATTGGGTATTCCCGGTGTATGGTGGATTGATCTTCAGATTGATGGTGTCAAGAGAGGGTAAGTTCATATGCGTGAAGTAACATTCCTCACTTGCCGAAGCGGAGAACTCCTTATATTAAGGGACTAAAACACAAAAAAAATGGGTTGATGTGATGATTCCTGGAACCGAGTTATCCAACGGATCCGCCCTCCGATATCCTTTGGCAAACACTTGCGCGTAGAGGTTATCATATCACTTGCCAGCGGACTTCCAGTAAATTGATTATCCAAACTCAAAATACGATCTGGAATGCAGCACGAGGCCAAACACCCGTTCTGTGGATTTATACCGGAATGCTAAACGCGATTAAAAAAATCTTGACTACTTTTTACGTCGATATACGTACACTAATTGGAAACATTACAACCCTGCTTGCAAGAAAATGAAACATAATATCATGGTCCAGACCGATACAGAGCGTGCTTCTAGTATATTCTAATCATATTATACAGGTCTCTCGCAAATGCGCATCAATCTCGTCTCCCTGGACCTGGATCTGTAATCGCATCGTCTCATACCTCTCCCATTGATATCCTTTACTTAGCTGCAATCTTCGACCCTGTTTTCACTGAGTCGTATGCATCTACCCGCAAAGTCCAACGAATCACTCTCTTTCAGGCAATCATCCGAGCTCTGTCACTTCCCGTTCTGGAGCCATCACCTAAGGCGCGTTTGACGACTGTGTCTCAAATTTTGAGAGACAGCCCGGAAGCTTGCATAGTGGTTTTTCCTGAATGTACCACTAGCAATGGCCGTGGTATCTTAAAGTTCAGCCCATCACTACTTACTATTCCATCCAAAACTAAGATATTCCCCGTGAGCCTGCGTTACACACCTCCAGATGTTACTACTCCAATACCTGGAACGTTTTTCTCTTTTCTCTGGCGTCTGTGTTCGAAACCAACACATTGCATACGGGTACGGATTGCGGAAGCGGTGTACAATCTTCAACCCAGTCAAGGCACTAGCCCTCCAAATGCGTCACCTAGACAAACAGCTTCAAAGCTTAAGAACTCGTACGAGGCAAATTTCTTCGATCATCTAGATCTCAATGACAAGGTCAGCAGCAGTGAGACATTGGTGTCAAGATCATCGGACGGCGAGGGTGAAGGCTCGCTTGGCGCTTCGGAAAAGAAACTACTGGACCAAGTGGCAGACGATTTGGCACGGTTGGGAAGAGTAAAAAGAGTTGGCCTGGGAGTGGAAGAGAAGCTAAATTTCGTCAAATTATACACGAAGAGGAGGAGGTAACTTTCTTTGGGACGCATTTTAGTCCTGTTATCACGTGAATACTGGGAACATTACGAACTGATGTGTGTGAAAGTATATGACGCTTGAAGAGTAGGATGTAAATATTCGGGAGACGATGGCGACTTTTCAGAGTGTAACGGTACATCCCATATTTCCCGGATCCTCTATTCATATTATCGAGCAGTGTTGGTGCGGTTATTGGGAGTCGAGGATTGATAAACGACATTCCGCAAGGAGATTTCTTCCGGCATATTGGTCAAGGGTTGTTTAAGAGAGAGATGCTTCAAGCGTTTCGCAAACTGTTCAGATGCTTTAAATCTATGGTTCTATTTTCAGTCGCTGTTCTTGCTCTCGTATTTCTCTTCAGAAATCTATTGGCTAAGGGGCAACTGTAACACGTTTGATGCTTGCTCCTACTGCATAAATACCACCTTTATTGGCGCACACTCTAGCATCAAATATTTCCTAGCATTTCAGTCTACGTGCGAGTCATTTTATTTTCGTCACAACGAACCCTTTATGCTTTTTTCGTCCAATCCTCCATTCTCCAATTCTCTACGCCGTCTTCCACGGTTAACCGGTGTGTCGAGAAGACGATGCTTTCGTACATTTCTCTCGCCGCTGCTCGAGCAAGCTTGTGCCACGGACCAGTGCCTCCGGCACGAGCGTCCTCGGGATGACTCCACCAGCCTAGTCACGTGTTAACATCCATTCAGGGTTCGCTGATTCGCATAGTGCTTACAAGTAGCCAGATTCCGTCGCTCCTCATTTGTCGACCCAAACCAATACTTCAGCAGGCCACCGCTTGCGGTGGCTTCTTCGTGCGAATGGTCGTCTAATTCTCCAAGACGATCTCTGTTAATGTTTTCCTTCAGCTTCGAGCGAAAGATGACCACGTAGAAGTCCTGTTTTTTCCATTCGTGGCGCTCGGCAGTTACGAGCCGTCTTAAAACCTGGAATACTTGATCCCAGTTAAATGACTCCGTATAGGATGCGGTAGCGTAATCTGTCCGCACAGGCTTCATATATGTGAGTGCTAACGCCATGAGTCGACTCTGTGTGTCTACGCGGCTGAGATCTAGAAGATGAGATGAACTGTTGTAGGTCGACGAGATGAGGAGGTCATTCCGTCCGGTACTAGCACTGTGGGAGCTAGTAAATTGCAATTGATGTGAAGCAGCTGCTTCAAACGCCAGGGAATAATAGTCATCTGTAACAGCAGTGTGGTCTAGTAGCTTGTACGCGAGTTGTTCCTTCAAGGGCTTGGAAGCGAGAGTACTTTGTACTTGAGTATGTAAATCGTCGAGAATGCCAGGCGCCATTTTGTAAACGTAAACAAATGAATAAACTAGTCCGGTGATTTTTCTTTCTATTCTCTCAATGCTCCAAAAACAAAAGGAGGTCAGGAGTGTGCTTTGCCATGCTTAGTCGAGTCAGAAGGGGCGGTCAGATTGTCCGTACGGCTCGCGAATGGTGCCATATCACGCAATTCGAGCGTGAAATTCGGTTCCACGGGAAATGCATCTCCTAGTCAAAGCTACTATTGCGAATTGCTTTCGGGATCCATCATCCTTGAACGGAATTTAATCACTCGAACGCGGCCTTATTTCGAACAGCCACTCTTGAGGCTGATCGCCACACCTGTCTTTTGGCCAATCGCATAGCGGAACGTCTACGCCCATCCAATGAGACCATCGTGTGGCGCTTTACATCCATTGTCTGAATAACGTTGTACTAAAGTTTACTAAATGGACAAATAATAACTTAGCACCTCATAAGGGGCGCAAGATAATGCATAGGGATATGGATGAGGTGTCACTGGTGATGTGGGAGTAGGAGGAGGAGTGCGAACCCCTGGACGGATCCAGAAAATTTACCCGACGCTAATCTGAGCCGTCATAACCTCGGATACCAACCACGTCCATTGTGATGGCAAACATTGTTCCAAATTTACAATTTATGACCTATATCCAAGTTAGTCCTTAGGAAAATGGGAGAATTCCATCCGTAGTACGCTGTTCTAGATAATGAGCATGGTTGCGAATGTTCTCGTATGGCAACGACAGAAACGGTTGATTGCTCTCAAGCGCTTGGCTCAAGATGCTGGGATTCTTATCCTACTCTGTAGAAATCCTTGAGGTCTTGGTTTTGAGAAAATGGCGCTCCTCGCAGAATTTTTTTAGTTTAATATTGAGGAGCGGCCGTTTTGAAAGTGCATCGAGTGTAGGCATATTCACCAATTATCCTTGCAACTATTACACCGTTAGCCAGTAGAATCCCGCTTTTAACACAGTCCTCAAAGACGTTTAATGATCAATCTGGGTATATTTTGATACTTAAAGCTGCTAGATAGGAAAGCTACGCCTCCTGTGACGAACCGTTGGGTCAGGCAAGCTTAGTTGCTAGGCAATCAAGGTCACCTGTCTGTATTGATGACAGTGGCCGTTGATTCTGAATTTGAGGATATTAGGAGGGAAATCCTAATTTTAGATAAAGCGATATGTGTGGTTGATTGTCCACACGGACACGGCCCAGAACCAATAGCGTCATTTGTAATTAGAAGATCTTGATCGAATCATTCGCATTTGTGTGGGTTAGCTAGGGTATGACTATCTCGACGCCTTCAGGTTAATCTTCTGAATTTCGTCTTACCCTAAAAACGCCGTCATGTTCCAGAACGACACTGATCTTGTAGCCCGTGGTTATAGCCGCCCGGTAATGCAGATCGCATCGCTTTCCTATTATAGGACCGGCTCTCTGGTGAGATTCTCGTTCATACTATCCATGCGTAGTACTAGTGCATTATCAAGTAAGATGTGTCTACGGTAGTGTCGTTAATTTCCTCGTGCATCCCATCTTGCTTTAGCTCATCAGATCGACGAAACCGGGAATCACAGATCGGATCCCGGCAAAAACGAAAAGGGCTAAGGTGAGTAGCGAAAAAGGGCTAGTGGACTCTTAGGGCACCCCCTCGTTCCATATAATGAGACTGTGGACTATGAAGATTCAACCCAGTCACCGCTGGTAAAACATGAGAGTCAAGTCAAGATACAAATGTCCTCACCTGTCTGCATCAGGTCAAACATTTACTTCAGGACGCAGCTAGTAAGCACACACACAGTGATGCAACTACGATGTCGCTGTAAGTTTCCATATTTCATTGCCGCTAGATATTCAACACTGAAAAGGACCATCTAAACTCTATGGCTGACATTGCCGGAACCCGCCTTTAGATACCCCAAACGCCGTCACAGGAAGCATGGAAATCCAACCCGTATATTCATATCCATGTACTGCATTACTGCCCACATTTGCTTCTCCCTAGGCACGATTAAACACCCATGGTGAAGTCATGCTCAATACCAGGCGTCACGCTCGCCATAAACTTCAGGAACACAACTAGGTACTGGTCCACACGGATAGCGACCTCTTCCTCTTCCTCGGGAGTGAGCACTTCCCAGTCTTCGCCTTCCTTCTTCTCCGTAGCCTTTTCACTCAGCTTAAGCATCTTTGTCTCGTCCACCAGACCTTCCAACCCACTATCCTTGCCATCCAGTTCTTTGACTTTGCCAGCCTTGATCTTCGACATACGCAATTTCAGCGCAGCATCTGCTCTGTCTAGCAAGACCTTCATGACCGATGCGTGCTTACACGGGTGCACTGAGGCCATCTTGACACCTGCATCGAAGTATGGGAAATCTTCCAGTGTGACGGTCTTGTCCTTGTAGTCACCCACGATATCTTCCATCATCAGATGCGGAGCGAGTGGTGTGCTACCGCTATACCCCGAGAGATACAGGCGAGGTGTGCGGTAGTAGGGGGTGTAGGTGATGTAGAGCGTATATGTCCTCAGTGGTCTAAAACGCCAGTGACAAATTAGTTCAAAATACTCGTTAAGTCCACTAAGCCCAGCAGCAAGGGAGTCTGCCTAGGAAGAAAAGAAGGGCAACTTACGCCTTGCCATCCTCCGCCTTCTTATGCTCCCGAATAATCGCCTCATCATCATCCTCATCCTCCATATCCGGAATCTCATCCTCCTCCTCCGCCACAACCGCAACACCCGTCTCATCCAGCGTCCTCACATCACCAACAAGCTTCTGCGCACTCTCCGCCATCCCGCCAG
>Ga0247771_1000523_pt1 | contig 12085 bp, 9 predicted proteins | sample UWRJL197509C6_FD_179948 | JGI IMG/M metagenome (GOLD analysis project Ga0247771, IMG submission 179948) | Plant litter microbial communities from Arlington Agricultural Research Station in Wisconsin, United States - UWRJ-L197-509C-6 | ecosystem: Environmental > Terrestrial > Plant litter >...
TTGATGCAAATATTGCAGGAGACGGTTATAAGGATATTTACGAGTACCTGGTCGATTATTATAATAAAAAAGGCGACGCTGCGGCCATGGCTGATATACTTGCAAAAGGAAAAAAATATTATCCAACGAATAATTTCTGGAATGAGATAGAATTGGCCAATGTTTCTAAAAGCGGCGACCAGGCTGCCCTGTTTGCAAAATATGACGAGTTGCTGGTAAAGGAGCCTACTAATTATGCCATGTCGTATAATTATGCTGTTGAACTTTATAATTCAATATGGGGTAAAGATGCAAAAGCCGCCAACAATACCATGGAGATGAAAGATAAATTGACAACTGTACTAAAAACTGCCATATCAAATGACCAGGGTATTGACGCCACTGTTTTAATGTCGAACCATTTATGGAATATCATTGCAGATTATAATAATGAAGAGATACTGATCAAAGGGACAAAACCCGATGATATTAAAAAGAAGAATGCCATCAAAGCTTTGAAGAATAAGAAAATGGATGAGTGTATACCATATGCAGAAAATGCAGTAAAATATTTTGAAAGCAAGACAGATCTTAAGCCACTTCAAAAAGCAAATTATAAGATCGCTCTTAATTACCTGAGTGATATTTATAATTTAAAAGGGGATAAGAAAAAATCTGATGAGTATGCTAAAAAACAGGAAGCGGTAAAATAAAAAACACATACTAATGATAAATGAAAAGGGTTGAAAAGTTTATAATGAACTTTTCAACCCTTTTTACTTTTAGTTCTTTTCAACAATTTTATTGTTGCCCCATCCTGAATTGGTTTCCCATTTGCTGCATCATTCCCTGGAATTCTTTCATTGGCTTTACCTCGAAATCTTTGGGCACTTCGAAGTCCTTTGCTGTTACTTCTTTTTTAAGGTCTATTTTAGTTACCTCAACAACCATCTTTCTTCCACGGCGCATATTCATTTCGTACTGCATGACAAATCCATCGATCTTATCAAGCCCGGTCAATGAAGTGAAATTTCCAAAGTTTCCAAAACCGCCAAAAGAACTCGTGCCTCCTGTTGAAGGAAGGTTTTCAAACTTAATATCGGGTGTATACCAAACCGCTACAGTATCTTTTATCCCCAATAAACGTGTTGTGATCACATAAGCTTTTTTACAGTCGTAGCCGGCTACTTTTTTACTCCCTTCTGCATAGCTTATCTCAACATTATTTACAGGAGTAGCCGTAGCTGCCTTTTCAGGTTTTGCAGAATCATTGTTACGCCTGCTTTGCATCATGCTATCCATCTTTTGTTTCATGATCACCTGCTCATCATCTGTAATATAAAATCCATTCTTATTACCCATTATTTCCAATAGGGTGGTGGTAAGTTTTGCGCTGTTGTTGCGAATGATGGTGCTGCGGCCCATATCATTTTTAATAATGGTTTTCACCATACTGTCTTTGATAGTGGTAACCGATTTTGTTTCCCCATCGCCGAAATTCCTGAAGAACTGCTGCGCACCGCTCTGATTCTGTATGTTCTGCACATCTTCATTTTCGGGTGCAATTACATTTGTTGTTGTATTGATAGTGGCCTGCTTTACTACCTGCGGTTGTGCAAATGCAGTGGCCGAAACAAAAAGCACTGCAATAAATAAGGTCTTTTTCATTGTACGATTTTTAGCATTCAAAATTAATAGCATTGAGGCAAACAGAAGGTTAAGGGTAAGGTAAAAGGTATAAGGTATATGGCAAAAGGTATAAGTTATAAATTATAAGGTAGAAGGGGTACTCCTTGTGCATTACACCCTAAGCCCTAAAGCTTTTTAAGCGCTTCTCATCAATTGTATCTCACAGTTGATCCTTATCTCTTCGCTAACCAGCAGGCCGCCGGTTTCCAATGCAGCATTCCAGTTAAGGTCCCAGTCTTTCTTGTTTATTTTTCCATTGATGCTGAAACCCGCTTTTTCATTTCCCCAGGGATCTTTTATGATGCCGCCAAATTCAACATCCAGTTTTATCTTTTTACTGATACCTTTAATGGAGAGGTCGCCCCATAATTCATAACTACCGTCATTGTCTACACTTTCTACTGTATTTGCCCGGAAAGTTATCTCCGGGTGGTTTTCAACATCAAAAAAATCAGCGCTCCTGATGTGCTTATCCCTGTCTTCACTGCCGGTATCCAGCGAAGCGGCATTGATCCAGCAATCAATTTCCGCCGACATAAAATTATCATTGGTCGTATAGATACTTGCTTCAAATTCTTTGAAATTCCCCTTTACACTTGTAACCATCAGGTATTTCACTTTGAATTCTATTTCGCTGTGTGCAGGGTCGATCACCCATTTTTCTTTAGTTGATTCCATTATCAGGATTTTTTAGAACAACAAAGATGAGGGGAAAAAGTTTAATAGTAAAAAGATACAGGATTCAGGATGCGGGACACAGGATACAATCAGTTAGTATGATCAATAAAGGAACCATACTTTAAAAGGAAGCAGGTGATTTGTATGTTCTAAGAATATTCATTGTGATGTTCTTCTACTGATCTGAGGAAGGTTATTAATTTTTTGCTCAACATGATCATTTTGTTGCGAAGGCTTTCAAACACAATATTATCTTCTAAAGATCCGGTTTCCGATAAGGTTTCCAACTGATCAACAGTTTCATCCAAAGAAGAAATGGAGAAGATCAGGAAGCGTATAAATTCCTGTTTGTATCGCCTGCGGCCATAACCTTCAACAATATTACTTTTAACTGACTTTATTGAACGTCTTATTTGTTGCGCTTCTTCGAATTGTTCAAACTTTGGAAGCAGGAAAGTCATTCTATGAACTTCAATGACAAGTTCTCTTGATAATTGCCATATCTCAAGTTTTTTATAACTCAAAGTATAAATATTGAAGGTTAAATTTAAATTCCATTTTAAAAGTAAATTCATGTGAAAATAGCCTGGTAATTACATTTTTACACTTACCTACATTGTATAAAATCAATTAAATTTCAACCGTAACAACTGTATCTTGTATCCCGTATCCCGTATCAGCTTCCTCCCTTCTTTTCCCCCCGTTTTCCCCAAACCCTTATCTACCGGAAAAAATCGATCATTTTCACGTAGGTTTGCCGCCTGACCTAAAAATTAAAGAAAGTGCGTTTAAAGAGTCTGGAAATCAAAGGATTTAAAAGTTTTGCCGATAAAACTGTGCTCAATTTTGACGAAGGAATTACAGGGGTTATCGGCCCAAATGGCTGTGGCAAAAGTAATATCATTGATAGCATCCGCTGGGTTATCGGCGAACATAAGATAAGCAACCTCAGAAGTGAAAACCTGGAAAGCCTCGTATTCAACGGGAGCAAAACAAGAAGCGCCAGCGGGCTGGCAGAAGTAAGCCTCACATTTGAAAATACAAAGAACCTTCTTCCTACAGAATTTAATACAGTTACCATCACCCGCAAGTATTACAAAAGCGGGGAAAGTGAATACCGCCTCAATGATGTGGCCTGCCGTCTGAAGGATATCCACAACCTTTTTATGGATACCGGGGTGAGTACCGACAGCTATGCCATCATCGAACTGGGTATGGTTGACGATATCATCAAGGATAAAGATAACAGCCGCCGCAAAATGCTGGAACAGGCTGCAGGTATCACCATCTATAAAACACGTAAAAAAGAAGCCAAATTAAAACTTGATGCTACCGAACAGGATCTTGCCCGTATTGAAGATCTTTTGTTTGAAATTAATAACCAGCTGAAAAGTCTGGAAAGCCAGGCAAAAAAAGCGGAGAAATATTTCGAGATAAAAAAAGAATACAAGGAAGTTAGTATTGAATTAGCTAAAGCTGCACTGGAAGGCTTCAACATTACATACCGTGACCTGAATGAGCAGCAACAGCAGGAAGTTGACAAGCGTATTGAGCTTGAAACTGCCATTGCTAAAGAAGAAGCAGGCCTGCAGCATGAAAAACTTGCTTTTGTTGAAAAGGAAAAAGCGTTGCAGCAAATGCAGCACGCTTACAATGAAATGCTGGATAAAGTGCGCAACAAGGAAAATGAAAAAAGCCTTAGCTCACAAAGATTGCAACATCTTAAAGAAAGGCAATCAAGCCTACATGAATTCATACAAAAAGCCGGCGGGCAATTGAGTGGACTGGAAGAAAGCATTGGTTTTACCGGCCAGCAGATCAATGATGAAGAACAAAAACTTCATGACCTGGAAATTAAATTGCAGGAACTGAAAGCTGCCGTAGAACAAAAACGCAGCATTTTTGATGAAAAACGCTCTACGATCGATAGCCTTCGTAAAGATAACCAGGCAATACAACGCAACCAGTTTGATGCAGAGAAAAAAGTAGCGGTTGCAGATACATCCATTCAAAACCTGCAAAGGACCATTGCGCAGATACAAGAAGAAAAAACGCAGCGTCAGGAACAATTAAAACAACTGGATGCTGATAAAAAAATAAAGGAAGAAGAACTTGCTCAAAAGCAACTCAGCCTGCAGCAGTTGCAGGAAGAACATGAGTTTACCAAAGAGCAGATATTGCAAACGCAGAATATGCTGGAAGGCCTGCGTGTGAACCTTGCAGAAGAGAACCGCAAACTCGATGCAAAGAAGAATGAACATGATCTGCTTAAAAGCCTGATCGATTCAATGGAGGGTTATCCTGAAAGCGTAAAGTTTCTTCATAAGAATACCAACTGGAACCATACGGCGCCTTTGCTATCGGATATCATTTATGTAAAGGAACAATACCGTGCGGCTGTTGAAAATGTTTTGGAACCTTACCTGAATTATTATGTTGTCAATAACCTCACAGAAGGTTTACAGGCCGTTCATTTACTGGATGACAATAAAAAAGGAAAAGCAAATTTCTTCCTGCTTGATAAATTCACAGAAGCGGTAACTGCTCATCAACCTGAGGGAACGATCCCTGCATTGAGTGTAGTAGAAATTGATGGCCAGTATGCAAAGCTTGCAGAACATTTGCTGGGCAATGTATTCATTGCAGAAAACGAAGATGCATTGCAAAACAGCAATGGGGCCGTGGTACTGGAAAAGACAGGTAAATATGTAAAAGGAAAATATTCACTGAGCGGTGGAAGCGTAGGATTGTTTGAGGGAAAGAAGATCGGCCGTGCAAAGAATCTTGAGAAATTGATCGAAGAGATCAATGCACAGGATAAGATCGTAAGTGCATTAAAAAATGATATTCAGCTGCGCCACAACGAAGTGATCAGTTTCAACAACCAGTTGAAGGAAAATGCTATCAAACAAACGCAGCAGGACATTAATAACCTGAATAATCAGGTGTTTTCGTTGCAGAATAAAACGGAAAACCTGTTACAGCTGGAAACAACCAGCAGCAGCAGGGTAGCCGAACTGGAAATGCAACTGCAAAACAACCATGATGCCATTTCAAGCACAAGGCTGGAACTGGAAAGCTTCAATACACAGCTTGCCGAGCTTTTGGAAAAGATGCAGGTGGAAGAAATGGATTATACAACTGCCGAGGAAGCATACAATTCAGCAAGTGCAACTTATAATGAAAGCAATCTCCAGTTCACCAAACAGCAAAGCAAAGTAATTTCAACAAAGCAGGAACTTGAATTCAAAACGAACCAGCTGAATGACCTGAAATTACAGGTTGAGAACAGTACCGTTCAATTAAATGAAGCAACGGAAAATATAGAGCAGACAGCAGCAGAATTAAAAGAACTTGAATCACTGCTGGTGAATATGTTGCAGAATAAAGAATCGGAAGAAAGGAAACTGAATGATGCCGACCAGGAATACTATAACCTGCGTAATATACTCACCGAAAAGGAAAGCGAATTAAGACACAAACAAAAATCAAAAGAAGGGATTGATCACCTGTTGAATGAGATCAAGGATAAACTGACCGATCTTAAACTACAGCTTGCGGGAATGAAAGAGAGGTTAAATGTTGAATTTAGAGTTGACCTGGATGCGATCATTGATGAGCCAAGAACAGGTGAAGTTCCGCTGGAAGAACTGAAAGAGAAGAATGAAAGAATGCGTAAGCGTTTGGAGAATATGGGTGAAGTGAACCCGACAGCGATAGAAGCTTATACCGAAATGAAAAAAAGGTATGAATTTATCCTGGAGCAAAAGAATGACCTCGTAACGGCAAAGGACAGCCTCATGCAAACGATCCAGGAAGTGGAAGCAACTGCCAACCAGCAATTCCTGGAGACTTTCAACAAGACAAGGGAAAATTTCCAGAAAGTATTTAAAGCATTATTTACTGATGAAGATACTGCTGATATGATATTGGTTGATCCGGAGAACCTTGCCGACACAGCGATCGATATCGTTGCAAAACCAAAAGGTAAACGTCCAAGCAGCATTGGCCAGTTAAGCGGGGGAGAAAAAACACTTACTGCAACAGCGTTGTTGTTTGCAATTTACCTGATAAAGCCTGCGCCATTTTGTATACTGGATGAAGTTGATGCGCCGCTGGATGATGCAAATGTTGGAAAGTTCACCAATATGATCAAGCAGTTCAGCGAGAACTCCCAGTTCATCATTGTAACACATAATAAAATGACGATGAATGCCGTGGATGTGATCTATGGTGTTACCATGCAGGAAGCAGGTGTAAGCAAACTGGTTCCTGTGGATTTTCGCAGCCTGAATTAAGACATTCACAAGTTTATTAACCCATATGATATATACCCAGGCCCGGCTCTAAGCCGGGCTTTTTATTTAATTGCATAGACAGCAACTTCTACTTTGCGACTTAGCGCCTTTGCGGTAATTTTATCTTAAAAGAAGATCATGATCAAAACAATATTGCTTTTAACTACATCCAATATCTTCATGACATTTGCCTGGTATGGTAACCTGAAGAATACCAGCCTGCCGATCTGGAAATTGGTACTGATAAGTTGGGGGATCGCTTTTTTTGAATATTGTTTTATGGTCCCGGGAAATAAGATCGGTTATGCAAATGGTTTCAGCGGCTTCCAGTTGAAAATGACACAGGAAGTTATAACACTGGTTGTTTTTGCGGTCTTTGCTGTTTTTTATTTAAAAGAACCCTTTCATTGGAAATACCTGGTAAGTTTTATCTTATTACTCGGCGCTGTATATTTCATGTTTAAAAAATAAAGCAATTTGGAAATGTGGAGATTGGTTGTTTAATTTTTTAACTCATCCAATAGTTGCACCCACTTCAATCTATTTAACGATAACCTTTTTAGATACATTTGTATTCTCATTTCCAAATTTCCAAATCTTCAAATTTCCAAATTATAATTCTAAATCCTCAAATCAAAACTCCAACTTTCCGATCCTTCCACCGCCCCCTGCAAAATATACCGCCTTCCCGGCTTTGGCCATCCTGCAAACATGATAACCGTCCTTGCTTATCCATGTAAATGTTTTGCCGCCATCTGCGCTATAATCAACGCCATTCAAACCACAGGTTATCCATTTTTCTTTTCCTAAGAATTCAATACAACTCCGGTAGCCGTGAGGAGGAATTTGCGGAACCGACCATGTTAAACCTCCATCAATCGTTATGGCGCAATTTTTTTCTGTTGCATCCTTGGTGTTAAAATCTCCACCTACCACGATAAATGATTTGCCGTCTTTCAATGCAATAGAATTTGCACCGGTAGATTCAGTTCCCTGTATGATCGGCAGGTCTAATTTCTTATTATGTATATAAACATGTGATGACTTACCCCCGGTAATTAATGCAAAACCTGATTTACTCCGGTTCCTGATATTAGTGCCGCTGCTTGCAAAACACGCTTCGCCGCTGTCAACGGCCGGCCTGTTTGCTTCGGGCATCTTTCGCCAATTTTCACCGCCATCTATAGTTTGTGCAAGGAACATTCTTCCGCCGATAGGATCTCCGATCACATAACCCCACTGGTCATCCCAAAAATCCATAGCATCCAGGAACATACCAGGTGTTTTATCTTCAAAAACTACCTTCCAGGTTTCACCGCCATCAGTTGTTCTTAAAATAACTGCCGGCGTATCGATGCCCATGATAACAGCGGTCTTTTTATCAAACGCTTCAATATCCCTGAAATCCGTTTTCTCAAAACCCTTTACCGTTATCCATTTCCAGTTATCACCGCCGTCTGTTGATAATCCCACTGTGCCGCTGCTGCCGCTTACCCAAACCGTCTTATCATCTACTACGCTTAATCCACGCATCGAGATCTTTTTTCCACTGGTAAGCAATTTAACTGTTTGTGCATGTGAGTATTGAACGAACAGGCAGGCAATAAGAATAATGAATATTTTTTTCATACTTGTCAATTGTAATTTGATAACCGAATTCTGAACACAAATTACACGAATTATTCAATGCAAATGCCGGTCGTATTATAATTCGCGTAATTCGTCTTTTATAATTCGTGTTATATCTTTAACTACTTTTGGGTCCTAATAGATATCATTACCAAAAAAAATCGTTACAACGGCTGCTATATGAGCTATAACTATTTGCCACTCGATAAGAGTCATACAGATTTTCAACAAATAAAGAACCTTTTGGCCTTTGATCAACAGATCTCTATCACTTTTGCTGCACATGAAAGCATCCTGAAGTGCCGCGAATACCTTGATAAAAAAATGTCGGGTTCAGATGCTTTATTTTACGGTATCAATACCGGTTTCGGTTTTTTGCAAAATGTAAAGATCGACAACACCCAGCTTACTGAACTGCAAAGCAATCTTTTAAAATCACATGCATGTGGAATGGGAGAGGAAGTGCCCCGTGACATTGTCAAACTGATGATCGCACTTAAAATAAAATCATTGAGCTATGGCCATTCAGGTGTTCAGGTTGACACAGTTAACAGGCTGATGGATATGCATAACAATGATATGCTCCCGGTTATTTATACACAAGGCTCATTGGGCGCATCAGGAGACCTGGCTCCATTAAGTCATCTAAGCCTTCCTTTGATAGGTTTGGGAGAAGTTTATTTTAAAGGAGAAAAAATGTCCTCGTTCCAGGCTTTGAAATTATCAGGATGGGAACCTATTTCATTGCAAAGCAAAGAAGGCCTTGCATTGATCAATGGCACGCAGTTCATGAGCTCCTATGGTTTGCATAACCTGGTTCAATCCGACAGGCTGCTCAAATGGGCAGATATTATTGCCGCTATCAGCTTTGATGCATTTGATTGCTGCCTTGATCCTTTGAATGAAAATATTCATCGTGTGCGATCCCATGAAGGACAGGTAAACACTGCAGCCAGGTTAAGATCGCTGTTAAATGAAAGTGCCATCGCTGCTCAAAATAAAAAACAGGTACAGGACCCCTATTCATTCCGCTGTATACCGCAGGTGCATGGTGCAACGGCTGATACGGTCAATTATGTACAATCCGTTTTTATCAAAGAGATCAATTCGGTAACAGATAATCCAAATATATTTCCTGATGAGGACCTGATCGTAAGCGGGGGAAATTTTCACGGCCAGCCCCTGGCGTTAGCACTTGATTTCTTATCTATTGCGATGGCCGAGCTCGGAAATATCAGCGAAAGAAGAACATACCAGCTCATCAGTGGCCAACGTGGATTGCCGCCATTTCTTATTAAAAATCCCGGACTTCATTCCGGATTTATGATACCACAATATACTGCGGCGGGTATTGTAAGCGAGAACAAGCAATTGTGTACACCTTCGAGCGTTGATTCTATTTCCAGCAGCAATAACCAGGAAGATCATGTAAGTATGGGAGCCAATGCAGCCGTCAAATGCAAACGTGTTATTGATAATGTTGAAAAAGTGCTGGCGATCGAATTGCTTACTGCTGTACAGGCTATCGATTTTAAAAGACCTTTGAAGACCTCTCCTTACCTGGAAAATATTATTGCCGCATTCAGAAAAGAAGTTTCATTCAATGAAGCAGATCGGGTACTTCATGATGATATGGTGAAAGCAGTTTCGTTCCTTAAGAATTATCAGTTATAGGATAATTTGGAAATTTGGAGATGTGCTGATTTGGAGATGAAAGGCAGCAAACTTTAATCGATGGGATTTAATTTTGAAGATGAAATTATTTTGGATAAGACCCTGATTATGGCATTACAATCATCTATTAATTTATCACAACCATGATAGCTTTGAGCATTTTTACAAAGTAATAACCAATAAGCTGTTTCTTCTGCTTCTTTTGCAGCGATTTTAAGTTTATGAATAAAATCTGACCTGCTTTCTGCATTTTGTGCTTCCCTGACATTTGCCCCTATAGAAGTTCCGGATTTTAACAGTTGCCTTGCTATGATGTATTTACGATTTGCTTCAAGTGATTCAACGTATTCTATGATCTGTAAGGCAAAATTGAAAGTAAGTTCTACTATTAAATTTTTCTCTTTGTTTCCCTGCATGAATTATGGAAATTATTTATACCGAAAATAAAAAAATACTTTTTGGCTTACATATTTTAGTGTTAAATAAAATTTAGTCCAGCTTTAAAAAAGTACATTGTATTTTCATCTCCAAATCAGCACATCGCCAAATCTCCAAATTATTGTATTCTCTTACTGATTGATACCACCGATTCCAACGCCAGTTTAAACATACTATCTAAAGAAGATTGCCTTTGATCAGCCGACATGCTTTCATGCGTTGGGATGACATCAGAGATAGTTAATATAGTCGCAGCCATCTTATTTAAATACTTAGCATTGGCAAACAATGCAAACGCTTCCATTTCCACGCAAACACAATTGTTTTCAGCAGCAATATCAGGTGTACCGGGTTTTGACCTGTAAAATACATCACTTGAGTGTATGTTTGCTGCCTTTACAGGCATGTTCATTGTTTTAGCCGTTTCATTGATACAATCATAAGCGATACCCTGGTGTGAAAGAAAGTCGCCTTCTATACCAAATGCTTCCCTTGCATAGGTTGATTCACTGAAAGCTTTATCTGCATTGATCACATCATAAACCTTTGTGCTTACATCATAAGCACCCGCCGTACCAATACGTATGATGCATTCAACATCATAAGAACTGAATAATTCATATGAATAGATACCAATGGAAGGACAACCCATACCGCTGGCGCCAACAGTGACCGGTACGCCTTTGTAAGAGCCCGTAAAATAAAAGGCATTGCGGGTGCTGCTAACCAGTTTTACATTCTCTAACATATTATCTGCAATATGTTTGGCCCTGAGCGGGTCGCCGGGCATCAACACGATCTTTGCAATATCTTCCTTCTTAGCAGTTATATGAGCAGTCATTCGTTAAGCTTTTTGTGAAGATAAAACAATCAATCAATTTGGAAATGTGCTAATTTGGAAATTTGGAAATAAGAAGCAGACTTGAACATTCGAAATCTGTATTTCACTTCCAAATTAGCACATTTCCAAATTATGCCTTTTAAGTTTTAAATTGCGGCACGATACGATGCTAAAGCTGGAAAACTAATTTTTAAATCTTCAAATCTTCAAATTATATGGATGCAGGTATTAAAACTTATGATTTCGTGAAATACAAAACTCCTGTTGGAAAGGAGATTTCATGTAAAGGTTGGGTACAGGAAGCTGCGTTGAGAATGCTTCTTAATAACCTCGATCCTGAAGTGGCCGAACGCCCTGAAGAACTGATCGTTTACGGTGGTCGTGGTAAAGCTGCCCGCAACATCGAAGCGCTGGATAATATCATCAAGGCATTAAAAGTTTTGGAAGATGATGAGACCTTGTTGATTCAAAGCGGTAAGCCGGTCGCTATGCTCAAAACACACAAGGATGCACCCCGGGTTTTATTGAGTAACAGCCAGCTTGTTCCCAATTGGGCTAACTGGAAACATTTTGATGAGCTTGAAAAAAAAGGCCTGATGATGTATGGACAAATGACCGCAGGCTCATGGATATATATCGGTAGCCAGGGGATTGTACAGGGAACTTATGAAACCTATGGTGCAGCGGCCAACAAAGATTTTGGCGGAACATTGAAAGGCACGTTGAATGTAACGGCAGGGCTTGGTGGCATGGGTGGCGCGCAACCATTGGCTATTACCATGAATGAAGGTGTTGCACTGGTTGCTGAAGTGGAAGAATGGCGCATTGATAAGCGTATAGAAACAAAATACCTCGATGA
>Ga0247771_1000524_pt1 | contig 12065 bp, 13 predicted proteins | sample UWRJL197509C6_FD_179948 | JGI IMG/M metagenome (GOLD analysis project Ga0247771, IMG submission 179948) | Plant litter microbial communities from Arlington Agricultural Research Station in Wisconsin, United States - UWRJ-L197-509C-6 | ecosystem: Environmental > Terrestrial > Plant litter >...
GACGACGACTTCCGGCTGCTGGTCCGCAGCGCGGCGACGTACTTTGGCCGCCGCCGCCGCCGGCAGGTGCTCAGCGGCCCGGCCGCCGTCGACCGCGAGGCCGCCGAGCTCGACTTCCTGGTCGACCTGGTGTCCTTGGCCGAGGAGTGCGAGCGGCTCGCCCGCGACCGCGCCGCCCGCGACGCCCTGGTTACCCTCCCCCTCCTGCGCCACGCGCTCCGCGGCCCGTTGCTGGCGGCGGAGCCCGTCGCCGGCGTGACTACGGACGAGCCCTTCGCCCGGCCGTCGGCCTTCGGCGCGCCGGCCATCGGGGCCTCCGTCGACTTCGTGGTCCCTCTGGCGCCCACCAGCGACGCGGCCGGCCGCATGGTCGCCGCCGTCAACGCCATGCCGCCGGACGCCGTCACCGTCAACCAGGCCACGTACGGCCCGCTGCGGTACCGGCCCGTCGGGATCAGCATCGCCACCGAGCCGGCGTCGTGGTCCGACGGCGGGGCCCGCGCCCGGCTGGCCCTCTGGGCGGCCGCCTGGCACCGCCGCATGGAGACGCTCGTCCCCGGCCGGAGGGTCGTGACGCTGCCGCTGATTGTCGTCGAGGGGTGCTACTGGAAGCTCTTACTAGCCGTGGACGGCGGGGATCATATCGTACGTCTCCTCTTCACCTCGGCCGCCCGTCGCGAGAACGCGTTGCTGACGTTTCACGCAGGAAATCGTGCAGGACCTGTACATCGGCGACACTACTACGATTCTCAACATTTATACGCTCGTCGCCGTGATCCGCGAGCTCGGTTCTTGGGTCCGCGGACCTTTTTCGGCGTGGATCGACTCGGCGTTTCCTGTCCCGCGAAAATAAGTTTGACTCTGGGCTTCTCAGGGGTGGTTACCCGGTATCGGGGCGGCGTGGATCGGGCGGCGTTTCCATACAGCTGGGGTGGTTTAGGGGCGGGTGCCGGGCAATGGGATCTCGCCGGTGGACCGCTAGTACCATAATGTAAGATACGTTCCCAGTCTGTCGTGGCGTTGAAGGAGATGCGTAGGAACCGTCGTCGGCGTCGAAGCCGAGAAGCAGCCCTGGTGGCCACTGTGAAGCCTGTCGGTGTGACGGGCCAAACGACGCAGATCGTGGCAGTGCTGGTCGGCGCGTGGTCGGCATCTTGTGGTGCCGTCTGTCCTCCTCGAAGACGACGTCCACTGCCTGCTGAATCTAGCCCGGGGAGACGTACACTTCTGTGAGTCCCGGTCAGGTGTGGCTGGGAGATGCCTAAGAGGCCGAGTGCGGTTCGTCGAATGTGGCGCTGACCTGCTCGTTTGCAGAGGCTGAAGCGGCGCGCCGCATCGTCCCCAGGCCCGAGCAGCCGCCAGATCCCACGAAAAAGAGACTCCCAGTGGCTCAGGAGAGGCACTATGTCTCTCTGGACGAGGTTAGCAGTCTGTGAGGCCTTTACATTGAAGTGCATCCTTACCGTACCGGTACCCGATGGGATCCTCGCCGGTAAGACGCCGCCACAGAAACGCCGATCACGACGAGAATTGCCTCGGAAAAACGCACACAGGGAGGATAGATGTCTAATTCAATCACGCTACGAAAACTGACATAAAAATAACCACCGCAGGACCGATTGTTGGTGTTTGTGGGGGGATTGGGTTGAATCGAGGGTTGGGACGCGCGACGGCAGGAACCCCTGAGCGGGTAATCGGTCAGGGGTGATTGTCACGTGGCGAACATCAAGATGCGGCTCTGATCGTCGAACAAACCTCATAAAACGGCCAATCGACCCCAACGGACCAGCCAAACGATCCTGTAGGCGATCCAACACTTCAGGTACGCCGCAAAACTCTCGTGGACCTCACCAGAGCATCTGTTGTGGACAGCGGGCGCGTCGACACCAAAAACGCCACAAGCCGATCTCAAGACCCGGGCCTCGCTCTTTGGCTAATCTCCCACGGCGCGCGGATCGCAGCTGAGCACCGCGCCGCCCGTGCGCAGACCCTTGCAATAGGGAACGGGTTAGGGGCAAGCCGGCTGAAACACGAGAATTTTCACGTGGCGCAACGCCTGACGATCTAGACCTGCGGGGGACAACAAGGATCGGCGACGACAATGATTGGCTGGATTCGACCGCAGGAGGGGGAATGTTCGGGTCGGGTTCTTGGAGGCGTCGGAAAGGGTAACGACCACATCCTGCGGTGGATGAGGAGTTGTGGGGCGGTGAAGTCGTCGAGGGGTGCCTGTCTGCGAGATTCGATGGCGCCGGGGGCCACAACGGCCGGGATTGACGGCATGGGGATGTCGGCGCGGTCTGTCCCGGTGGACGGGGTTGACGCGGGTCTGGCGCGGCGGATGGGGAGGCGCGGAGTGGTGGAGCTGGTGAATCGTCGTCGATAGGTACTGGTCCGCGGCATTCGATGGCCGGGGCCACCCCGGCTGAGATTGACGTCGTGGGGACGCCGACGCGGGTCTGCCGCCGTGGACGGGGGGTCGCGGAAAGACGAAGCTGGTGAGCGTCGTCGAGGTTTGCGGTCTGCGATTCGATCGCGCCAGGGCGACAGCGACATATATAGACGGCGTGGGACGTCGACGCGGGTCCGCCGCGGTGGCGATTCCGGGCGCGACAATAAGGTTTGCGCCCGCTGCTGAGAGCTTCATCCCCACCGAGTTGCCTGCAGTGCATTAGCTTCGCGTCTCGAGTGTCGCGTCACGGGTATAAAGAGCTCACGTCGCTCTCGTCCGCCTCATCCCCTTCGCGTCTTCGACAACCACCGACTTCACCACGTCCTGTCGCAAACCAACCCAGTGCACTGCGTCCTGTCGCAAAGCCAAACGTCTCGACCGTATCCTGTCACAAGGGCAGCCGCCCACCGCTTCGTCGCAAAGACAATCACCTTCGTCTTGTCTGTCGCAAGACAAACGGCCCATCGCTCCATCGCAAAGACAACCGCCCACACCCCTTCACAAACAACACCCAGCGCATCGCCATGACTCCCCGCATCAGCTTCCAAGGCTTCAGCACGGCCGCCGCCGGGGCCGACTTCTGCACGGCATGCCTGCAGTCGGCCGTGGAGCGGTTCCCGCCCAACGGGCGCGAGTCCTTCGTGATGGGATGCCGGTTCGACGCGGGCGGGACGCGCTGCACGCGCTGCGAGGCGTCCGGCGCCGAGTGCCTCACGGTACGCCCTCTCTTCCCCCGTCCTCCTCCGCGTAGCTGACGGACCCAGCCGGCTGGTTTGATGGTCGGCGACTTTGTCGACTTCTACCGGGCCGTCTGGTGGTACAACGAACTCGTCGCCGATGCGTACTACGACGTGGACACCGACTCGGACCGGACCGTGACCGACGGCTCTTCCTCTTACGACGACGGCTCCTCGACCGACGATGACGGCTCCTCAACCGACGGCGGCTCCTCGACCGAAGACGGCAGCTCCGCCTCTGACGAGTACGGCTCCTCAACCGACGACGGCGGCCACTTCTCCGACGACGGCAGCCACTTCTCCGACGACGAAGATAAGCCCACCTGGTCGCGGTCGGTCCGCATCGCCGCCGGCCTGGCGCTCGAGACGCTCGGCGTGACGCTGTACCGGGTCGAGCAGACGCACCGGGCGCACTACGCGCTGCCGGTGCAGCAGCAGGGCTGGCGGCTTCTCCCGCGCGGCGTGCGACCGGCTCACCAGCGCGAGGCCATCGCGGCCTACGACGCGCTGGTCGAGGCGCGGCGGGCCCTGACGGTCCGGCGCCACTCGGAGGTCCACACCGTATGTAGCCCCCGTCCGAAGCGACGAGGTAAACCGCTGACGCTTCCGCAGTCTTTCGAGGCGCGCTTGGCCACGTCATTGCCCCGCCTGCTGCCGGGCGACGCCCAGTACGCCGCCTGGGCCGTGGCGGTCCGCGCCTTCAATCGCCAGATCCACCTCGCGGACGACGGCGCGTGGCTCTTCGATCGTGTGTGGAAAGGCCTGCCCAAGGCTTGGGAGGACCCGGAGGGCGAGGAGGTCAACGTGGACCATGACATCTGTTAGCGACCTGCGCCGGCGAGACTGAGGCGTTTGGAGGACTCGAGGGCGAAGCGTGGATGTGGACAACGAAGTCTGTTGTTGGCGAGGATTGTCTGCTTTAGAAGACTCGGAGGACGAAGACGTGGTCGCGGACGAGGAAGTCTGTTGCTGGCGTTGCGGCGTTTTGGAAGACTTGGAGGACGAAGCGTGAATGTGGACGACGAAGTTTGTCACTGGCAAGGATCGTGACGTTGGAGGGATCAGAGGACGGGGACGTGGACATAGACGAAGAAGCCGGCCATTGGCGAGGATCGTGGTGTTTGGGGGCCGGGATACGTGCTTCGGCCCGAGCGTTGCTTTATCTCGAGGATAGCGCCCACCGTGGCAAGATGTTCTCCACGATCGTGATGCCCCCCGACCGGCATGGCTGTGACTCGGACTCGTGTTGGGCAGCCCGGCGTTGTCCGCGGCAAGGCGTCTAGGGCGTGGTGGTTCTGCTCCAGGCACCGCTCCCTCGCGGCGTGGGTTCGGACTACGCGTGCTCGGCAGCCTCGGCGTTGTCCGCTTCAGAGATGTCCAGGGCGCGCTGCGCGGCCCTGGCGTCCGCTTCAAAGACGTCCAAAGCGTTTTGCGCAGCCGTGGTGTCCGCGACAAAGACGTCCAAGGCGTGCTGTGCAGCCCAGAGGTTGTCGGCGGCGATGAGATCCAGAGCGCGGCGGACCTGCTTGAGGCGGGCGCCCATTCCCCAGTTGAGGATGTTGCAGACGGTGGCACGAAAGGCGGCCAAGTACTCGGGCCGCGACAGGAGAAAGTCGGCCACCTGCTGGACGTAGTACTCGGGGCCGTCCTTCCACGAGACGAACAGCTGGGCGATGTTCTGGTCGGCGGCAACGCTGTAGCACATGCCATCGACGCGCTCGGCCCCCGGATGCCCGTCCAGCGCAGTGTTGAGCTTGGCCACGGCGGCCAGGCACGTCGCCGAGGCGCCGGCGCAGTGGTTCGCCGCGTCCCAGAGGTCTCCGCGGCCGGGGTCGCCGGCGGCGCGGAACTCGACGGAGAGGAATGGCAGGCAGTTGCCCCAGCGCGTGGCCCGCGCGTAGTGCGGGATGTCTGGGTGCAGCGTGTCCAGGGCCAGGGCCTGCGGCGGCGTAAAGGCGGCGTAGCGCGCCGACGAGTAGCCGTAAAACCGGTCCGGCCGCGGCTGGCTGACCCTGAAGGGGGTCGTGGGGTTGAAGGGCACCAGCCACAGGCTCACCAGTTCCCGGATGCTCTCGGCGAGGCCGTCCGTGCCGGCCCGGTAAGGCAAGCCGGAACGGGGGCCCGGGAAGGCGGTGTCCATCAGGAAGGCCTCGACGTGGCCTGCCGAGCAACCCAGCGCGAGGTCGCTGAGCCGGTCCATCTCCCGGCTCGTCTGCTCCAACGGCGGGCCCCTGGCCGCCAGAATTGCCGAGACGTTGGCGAGTACGCCGTCAGGGAGCGGCGTGCGGCGGCCCCGCACCGTGATGTGGTTGGGCCGCAGGTTCCGCGCGCGGTACGACGCGTCGCGGGCAGTGGTCGTCCCGGAAGTAGAATTTTTGTCGCTGCTCTCCTCCGCTTCGCGAGGGAGCAGGACGTACTCGGAGACGGCACCGGCGGCAATGCGGACGCGGCGATCGGCGCGGTCTCGGGTTCGTTCGTGGCATGTCTCGGAGCGGGATGATGGTCGGAGCCCTCCTGGTTGGGCGCGGCGGACCAGAGCCACTCGGTGACCCTGGTGCGGATGGACCCGCGACGGTTGAAGTCTGTGAGCAGCGAGGCGGGCTGGTTGGGGCCTGGCCTCGGTTGGCTGGGAGCGCCGGGCCCTGGCTGGAGTGTCTGCGTCGGCCGTTAGTTAGGTCGGTCAGAGCGAGCGTCAACCGTACCTCGTCCCGTTGCGTCTCCGGCCGAGACCTCTGTACGAGCCACTGATGGCCCGGATCTGCGTCCCGCTGCCGCTTTCGCGACAGCGCGGAGTTGTCTCGGTCGGCGTCCCCGCGCTCTGGCTGCAGAGGTCGAGAACCTGTCCAGTCTGCCGATCGAGTCAGCGCGCTCCGGTCTTCGGGGGATTCGGCGCTTACCGGCAACGTAGCTCTCCATGGCGCCAGCAGCTTCCAGGTCTCGGGCAGTTTCAACGTAGACCAGCGCGTCCATAATTCCTGGGTAGCTTCAACGGGATCAGCAGGGTCGCGCTCTGGAAAGTGGGCGCGTGAGGAGACAAGAACACCACGAGGTCAGGTCCCGGTCGAGGCAGAATTTTCACCTCGGCGGCAGCCAGTCTTACGTAACCAGGCAGAGTCGGGCGGTGGCTCAGCAATGGATGTAATGAAGGGCGAGGGCTGTGGCGCTGTGATGGAAGAGTGTGAATGACTGTGAAGGAGGCGGGGCCTGTATCTTAGGCAGGTGCGGGAAGACGGCCTCCGCTGCCGACGCTCGGCTCCCTCCCAGCAACACCGAGAGATTGCCACTCGCGTTTCTTTTGCTCATAATCCGCTGGCCTGTGGCTCGTCGTCTTTGGCTAGTTCGTTCATCAGTGGGTTTCTGCAATACCGCGGCCGAAAAACGCTGCAGCGGCGTGAAGACCGAAGAAGTACGAAGGACTACGTGGGAGGGCAAAGAGAAGACGTGAACGGTCGTAAAACGACGGTATACCGGGAGCAGTCTAATGGCGGCATAGACAGAGCATTACGAGGGTGACCGGTATGCCCCAGCACCCGGGCCGGGGTCGTTTTGTTTGGGGGGGAGCGGGGGGAATGGGGGCCAACGGGGCAGGGGTCAACGTGGCGGCCGCTGTGGTTCATTTGCTGATCATGCCGTTGATTTGTCGCCTGGTAGACAGGTACCTATAGACGGAACCAATCGCGGCGACGCTTGGTTGCCCAGTCTATTCCGAGTCTGGAGGCGTGGCTAAATGGCAAGCCTCGCACCTCCCGGTCCGCGTTCCCTTGTCCACAGAGCCCATGCCCTCGCGCTGACACGGTACATCTCCGTTGTTCTTGGCCGCCTGGCAGAGCTCGTATCCGTCCGAGTGCTGGTGGCCGCAGCCCGTATAGGTGTAAACCTTGTGGTCGCACATTCTCTGCGTGCGGTGCCCGTCAGCTCCGGCCACGACTCCGCCCCACGTCTTTCTGGGTACCTACGGGTGATGTTGCCGAAGTCTACGATGGTAACTGCTACGCTTGCGGAAGGAAATGGCCGTTGCGCCCATATGCGATGTTCATCAGGTACGGGGTTGGGCTGCAATCCATGGATTAGGTGGGTAATGTCCGGCGGTCCTTAGTTCACGTGATTTACCAAAATAGATTCCCCGCACGCGGGGGCGACGTTTCCCCCCCACAATCCAAGTTGACGTCCGTGACCCTCATCCCTCTCTTGACGACGATCGGTTCTTCTCCGTTCGCAATGACGTCCCAGCCCGCGGAGGAAGAGTCCGGCCTCAAGACGTACCTCAACCGCGCAGACGGCATCAAGGTCGCTGCGCAGCCCGAAGCCGAAGCGACTGTCGAGGAGCAAGTTGACCTGGCAGCCGTCACCCACGTCGTCATCAAGTACGGCCCCGACGGACACAGTATCCGGGTGATGCTTACCATTCTGCATATAGCCTTTCCGATGCGAGACAGACGCAGGTCCTGGAGCTTTCGGGCTACCGGTTCGACTCGAACATCCCCGGCCCGTCGTGGTGTTTCTTCGCCAGGATCGTGGGCCAAGCGCTGTACAGCGACCCGACCCGGCTCGCCCTTATGAACTCCTTCCGCCTCCTCAACTCGCGCGACTTTGTCGCCTTTACCGTCGCCAAGGGGCCGCTGACCGTCGTCGAAGTCGGCGTCCAGAAGCCCCGCCCCGGCGAGCCGCTGCGCTTCTACTGCAAGCCGGCCGGGCAGCTCATGACCCAGAAGATTCGGCAATGTAGGGACCTGAACCGACTTTCTGCCTGCCTGTGTCAGCTAATGTGATCGAAGGGATGGCGGAATCGTGAAGTTGCATGCGGGCTGGTGGAAGCTGGAGAGGCCGTTACTCACGCCGAGCTGGGGGAGGAGAGGGAGATAGGATGCAGGTCCCGACCAACGAGTATGCGTCCTCAGGGTAGACAGGCATAGGTAGTCGGTTCTCGTCAGGCCTGATAGATAGCCGAGGCCATTACGGTCCGTCCTGCACTGTTGGACTCTCGGCAGCAGCCCTGTGCAGCGTATTGGCGACAGGGCGATTCGGTTCATGGCGAGCTGTATCTTGGTTCTAGGTTCCGAAACACGCTTCTCGATGTCTTTGCTCAACTTCGGGATGGTCCTGGGTGTCGTGACAGTACATGCCGTGTTGCGTGAAGATGAAAAAGAATCGACGGAGGGACTTTCATCGCCTGGTGTGCGGACCCTGATGGCGAGGCCGCTCAGGGGCCGCTCTTCGACAAGGAGGTTGATGACTGGGAACGTCGGGCGATGCTTGTAGTCAGGGAGCCCTTGGTCTCTTCACCGAAGGGCGTGAATGTGATCAACACTACAATACCACAACACTTACCCACCTGGAGCTATGCCGTCCCCAACTGCTCGACAGCGGCCTTGTTTGCTACCGGCAAACGACAATAGGCGGCTGATCTCCGCATATTTTCCGGCTGGCTGGGGGCCCGAGGCTGAACGTTGCTTTTTCCTGCGACCTGGGCTTATTTCTGCAACCTAGACCTCAACCTCAACTTTTTGCGACTTGGACATCTTCGCCCCGCGCTGCTTCGCCCCCCCCCCTTCAACCATCCATCACCACCATGTTGTCCACGGATGCCACCCCCGCGATGGAACTCCCTATGCGGCTCAAGTCGAAAAGCGCCGTGGGCGCGACGGTGCAGGGTGCGAAGCGTCATCGGTACCACACTTCTTTACCTGGCGATGTGGCGGTGCTGACAATCCGTAGCAGGATCCACGTCGACACGATCCGTACAATCTGTGAGTGCGCCGGCCGTAAGACGTCGGCGGCGACTGCTGACCTGCCTGCGTAAAGCAAAAGGGGATATCCGGTATGTCACTATCCGCCCGATTTGTCTGGTTCATTGCGGGCGCTGACCATCCGCAGCCGCCTCGCCCGCCGCGGCGGGGTGAAGCGCCTCGAATCCGACATCTACGACAGAACGAGGCAATGCCTAAGGGAAAGGCTGACCCTGGTATGCCCGGTTCTTGTCCTCGGCCCGTCCGGTCTGACCTCTCCCCAGATCCTCCGCGACTGCGTCACCATCGTGGAACACCGCCGCGGTAACGTCGTCTACGTCGACGATGTAAGCATCTATATCCTGCCCCGGGTTCCGGCCCCGGCTGACGTCCGCAGGTCATTGCTGCTCTGAAACGCATCAGCCGCCCGATCTACGGCTTTGACCCGGAGCCCCGGACGTCCGCCCTTCGTTTTTGGACCAAGTGAGCGATGGAACCTCGCGACGCGCTGGCGGTAACTCTGTTTGGGAATGTTCTGCATGGGGAACTTGGTACACGGACACATGAATGACAGGTCCGCTTGGGCGTACTAGGTGCGGCGTTGAGTCTCTCTAGCAGCTCGGCAGTTCTGCTCTGCGGCGTTTGCCCTGCCGTCGTACACCGCTTGGTATTCTCTCTCAACCGCTCAGAGGACGGGACAGATTTCCAAGATCACAGCCGAGATCAGATGGCTCAAGAAGAAGAGACACTTGGCGCAAAAGGCTTCGTCCACCGCGCAGTTGATCACGTCCAGCATGGAACGGTCGCATACGCCTTCGTCGTTCTTCTCTCGCCCGCACGGGTCTGGATACCCGACAGACGGCGTCCAGTCCACCCGGAACATGGCCACTTCCCCGTGCGCGGGATTCCAGCAGCCCCGCTTGGTGACCACCGCGACCGAGGCCTGGCACATTCTGAAAGCTTGCGAGGGATTAGGTTCTGAGTTTCCTACGGGAAACCAAGCCTTACGGCGGTGATCGAGCCGAGCCGGAGATGATGCCAGTAAAATGTGTTGGCTGCGAGTTGCGACTGGCTAAGACGACTGCGTCGGGGTGTGGGCCGAGCAAGAGCTGGACGCGACAGCATCAGAAAGGTGTCTTGCTGGGGATGGGATGCCGTACTTGCGCTCCCCAGCCTGACGCGAGCGGAAGAGGATGTTTGGGGTTGGGCTGGAGCGAAACGGGACAACGAGACAGCGTTAGAGAGTGGGTAAACGCCGTACTTGCGCTCCCAGCCTAACACGAGGCAGAGGACGTTTGAGGCGGGATGGTGGATGCAGCTGCTCACGACTCTGGACTTGTCGCCGGAGGATGATGCGAGGAGATGGAAGGCTGTCTCGTCGGACTTTGGACGACCGTCACGGGGCTGGATTTACCGGTGCACGAGACGCGGGGCGGTCGTTTCATGGCGGCCCACTGGCAAGGCTACATCCCCACACCTTGGGTTCTCGCAGAACTGGTGGCGAAATGTGATTTGTGATGAGCAAAAGCGAGCCAGCGCATGGTTGCTCTGAGCCGTCCCCGTGGCTTTCCCGGTCCGACGGTGCCTGTCTGGGAACAGCGTCGAACGCAACCGCGTCCTTCTAGGCATGCCGTACCGCCGAGGTCAATCCAGGGGGCGGTATTTTCACCTGGCGGCGTACCGTTCCGTCGGCCGCCGTCATTTTGAGGTCCCGCGGGTTCGGATACGTCGGCGTCGGCCCGGTCTGATCGCGAAAGAAGGGCGGTTTGGCGTCCCAGCCCTCCAGCCTGTGCTGCTCCGCGGCGAACTGGTTGACCTCGTCTCGGAACGCGCGGCTTCCCAGTTTCACGAAAGAGTACCTCTTGCCGTAGTCGACCAGCAGGACGGGTAAATCGACCCCGTGATGTGCCGTGGCCCAGTCGTACGCGTCGTGCCAGAGGTCCAAGGCGAAGATGGTCAGTTGGGGCCATTTCCACTCCGTCAGAAGCTTTTCACAGCTCTGGACAGGACCTACACGAAGGGTAGAGCATACTCTGACCACGATTTCTTCCCCGTGAAGAGGTCAGAGAGGAGATTTTGTTCTGAGGAACACGGCGATCCTGGTGGGATTCTGGGCGTCGAGGACGTCCGTGATGGGCTGCGACGAATCAGACACGCCAGGAAACTCTGATGAACCGCTTAGGTACCCTTTCGAGTAACAACTCCTCCGGCGCCGCCATTTCTTGATGGATTGGCGTCGGGAGACTTGAAGATCTTGGGTCTGCAGCCGGACTGTGCTCTGCCGTCAGGTCTTCCGTTGTGGGATTGGTACCACGTACAAACTTGGGCATGAGGAAATCCTAAGGTTTACTGGGGACTGGAAAGTTTGCTGAGGTAGAAGGTTTGTGGGCATTCCAAAGTGCGTAGAGGTGCGAATGGGGGACGTGTGAAGGGGGTCGGCTTACGTAATGCCCATCGGGCAGAGACGGCGATGCCCAACGACGAACCGCGATGCACGTGACCGGTATCATCATGCCTCCGCCTTGCAGCGTCAGAGGCTCGAGCCTCGTGTAGGACCCATAAGCCAGCGCCAAACGACCGATCCGTGTGCTACGACGACCTTTGGCAGCCGTCGAGTCGGCACCGGCAGGCCAGAGGGGCCGTGATGCCCAAAGTCGAGGTCCGCGCCTCGATGTTTGCTTTTGTCGGATCGGATTAACCCGCGCGAGGGGCAGCCGAACGACCCCTCGCCTCCATTCCTCCCTTGCGCCCGGCATTCCTCTCCCTGGCACCACAAGGGGGCATCCCCGTCTCCCGCATCCAGACGTAGGTCGGCAGTCGACTCCGCCATGGCCGCGCCCAACGCCGCGACCGTCGTCAGCGTCGACCGCAACGTCCCCGGCAGCGCCTGCGCCGCGCTGCTCGCCGGCCGCATCGGCATCGACAAGCTGGCCCTGATGCTCGAGGACATCGCCTCGACCGCCGAGGAGGAGTTGCGGCTGCCGGCGCTGGCCGGCTCGCCCGGCCGCCACGGATCGCCGCCCGTCGTGGGCAGGCAGCCGCTGCCCTCCCTCCAGGGCACGTTTCCCTTCTTCCGGTGCATCTCGCCCGAGGATGTGAGGCCCTCCGCGACGCCGGCCGTCGCCGCCGCTGACCGCGACAGCCCCTCCC
>Ga0247771_1000525_pt1 | contig 12038 bp, 8 predicted proteins | sample UWRJL197509C6_FD_179948 | JGI IMG/M metagenome (GOLD analysis project Ga0247771, IMG submission 179948) | Plant litter microbial communities from Arlington Agricultural Research Station in Wisconsin, United States - UWRJ-L197-509C-6 | ecosystem: Environmental > Terrestrial > Plant litter >...
TGGTAGGGTTGTACGTGCAATGGTTTAGGGGTCTTGGTGGGCATTGGTCTATTGTACCTATTCCTCTGTTTTCTGTCCTTTGCTAACCGTGGCCTGGGTAGTGAATCGTTTTATTATAGAGAAGTGTTGGATTGAGTGTAAAGAGAAGGCGACTAAGGAGGCTCTCCTAGTTCTCTAGAAATAGATAGAGGAATAGAGGCGGCTTCTAGTAGAGAAGATTTCGTATCTATTGCAGCTTTGTAAGTAGAAAGAGGTTATTCTATCTAAAGGGAAGGATATGGTAATTTGGGGTCTCTAGGACTTTAATGAATTAGAATGCGTCGAGTAGAAGGAGTTAGAGATGGTGGTGGACGTCTAGGCTAGCGGTAACACAGATGTAATCGACTAGAGTGCTGTGTTTTTTAACAAGGGTTCTGGCTTTGGTAGTCCCATTGCAGCTGTTGAACTGGGGTTCCTTAGGCCCAGTTGGTAAAGTCTTCTAGGTCCGGCTGGTCCTAGTTCCAATAATACTCCTAAAGTAGACAGGGGGAGTTCTTCAGGTTTTTGATGGGTTCCTAGGTGTTCTTAGTAGTGTCGTACCCTTTCTACTTGACCAGGTACTCCTTGTTTGGTTTTGTTCCTCTATGGTCTAGGATTGCCTCGACTTTGTACTCTTTAGAGTCCTCAATGTAGAGTTCCTACTACAGGGGTACCTCTAGTAGTGCTGGTTTAAGTAAGGAAACGTGGAAGTGATTGTGTAGCTTTGTGGTGCCTGGTAGGTCAAGCTTGTAGCTAACGTCTGAAAGTTTCTGTAAGATTTTGAAGGGTCCTAGTTGTTTGTAATCCAGTTTGTTGCTAGGTTGTTTTGTTTTGATATTCCGTTTTAAAAGGTAGATAGCATCTCCCTCCTTTAAGGGTGGTCCCTTCACCCTTTGCCTGTTGGTGTAGTGTGCCATTTTTTTGTTGATGAACGACAGTTCTTTGCATAGTTCCTGGTAGAGTTCCCTGATCTCTGTTGCTTTAACTGTAGCAGCGGTGTTGTTGGTGTTACTGAGGGTGCTTTTTACTAGGTTGGGGTCTGTTCTGTAGTTTACAAAGAAGGGTGATATTCCTGTTGCTTCGCTTTTGGCGGTGTTGTAGGCGAGTTGCACTATAGGTAGCCAACTAGCCTAGTCGTCTTGTTAGTAGCTAATATAGTTGCGTAGGTACTATTCTAGTGTCTAGTTCGTTTGTTCCGTTTGTCTATTAGTCTAGGGGTGGTATGTAGTGCTAAGTTTGTGCTTTGTTCTGAGTTGCTTTATAAGTCCTTACTAGAATTTTGAAGTAAAGGTTGTACCTCTGTCTGTGATAACCTTGTTAGGCAGTCTGTAGTTGCTAACAACGATCTTTAGGAAGGTGTACGCTAAGTGTTTGGTGGTGTGTAACTCTTGGTATGGTTTAAAGTAGGCGTACTTAGTTAACCGATCTATGATAACTAGGATGCTATTATACTTGGTTTTGGTAATAGGGTCTTAGGACTAGGGTAGTTTAACGATAAGGTCCTAGGAGACTGATCCTTAGGCTCGTTCTGGTGGCGGCACTGGTTGAAGTAGCCTATAGGGCTTGTATTGTGTAGCTTTATTTTTGTTGCATTCGTTGCATCTATAGATAACTTCCCTTGTAACCTAGAGGAGTTTTGGTTTGTTGCGGCTTATGCGAACGCAGGCGAGCGTCTTTATAATGCCTTGATGTCCTCTAGTGGGTGATTTGTAGATTTGGTGGACGAATTCCTGTAGGTCCTTGGTTTGTTTTACTAGTCGCAATCGGAAGACTGCAGCAAGGACTATACCGTTGTTTGTGGCTTAAAGAATGGCCTTGGATTCCTTTTCTAGCAGCTAATAGTCTAATCTTTAGCTTAGGATGTTAGCTTTGATGTTGGCGGAGCCTTTCTGATAGGTTATGATAAAATCGAACTTGGAGAGGAACTGTAACCAATGGGCCTAGCGTCTGTTGAGCTCTTTATTGGTGGTGAAGTGGATGAGGTTTTTATAGTTAGTGTAGACTGTAATCTAGTGCTTGGCTCTAATAAGATAGAGGCGCTATTCTTTAAAGGCTTCCACTATTACTATAAGTTCTTTATTATATATAGGGTAGTTGAGTTCTGTGCCTTAGAACTTCTGTAAGAAGAAGGCAATAGGGTGTAGCTGTTCTTCTTTGTCTTGCTGTCTAAGTTGTCCTCTAATAGCAACCCTAGAAGCATTAGTCTCCACTTTATAGGGTCGCTCCAGATTGGGTTTCTACAAGATGGGGTCCTTAAGGATGGCTGTCTTAATTTATCCAAAGGTAGTTTCAGCGTTACTAGACCATTTAAAGGTCTTGTCTTTCTTGGTGAGGTCTGTAAGCGGTTGAGCTTTATTGCTATACCCCTTGATGAACTTTTAGTAGAAGTTGGTGTATCCAAGGAAGGCTTGCACGTCTGTGACGTTCTAGGGCGTTGGCTATTCTTTAATGGTTTGGATTTTGTTTTTCTGCATCCTTACTCTTTCTAGCTTGATGGTGTAGCCTAGGAAGTCCACTTCCTAGATATAGAACCAGCTCTTTTCGAGTTCTACTAGCAGTTTGGCGTCTAGAAGCTTCTAGAGCACCTTATAGATGTACTGCTTATAGTCTCCTATAGTTTTAGAGTAGACTAGAATGTTATTAAGGTATGCAATGATGAAAATGTTGAGGTACTCCCTAAGTACGTCGTTAATTATGGCCTAGAACGAGGCTAGAGCGTTGGTTAGCCTAAAGGGCATGACTAGGTATTTGTAGTGTCTGTATTGCGTCTTGAAAGCCATTTTCTACTCTTCTCCTTCTTTGATCCGAATGAGGTTATAGGCTCCTTTTAAGTCAAGGGCAGTGAACTACTATATACCCTAGAGCTGGTCTTGCATTTTAGAGATGAGTAGAAGCGGGTAGCGATTCTTGATGGTAATGTTGTTGAGTTGACGGTAATTAATGTAGAGTTGCTATATCTTCTTGCCTTCTTAGTCCTACTTCTGCTTACCATTGCAGTCCTTTTTGGGCACAAATAAGAGGGGGTATCCTGTTAGTAATGTTGACTGTTGGATAAATCTCTTCTTGAGATTCTCGTTGAGGTATTTATAGAGTGCTGCGAGTTTCTCCTCATTGAGTCTATAGATGGGTTGAAACTTAGGGTATATTCTGGGTTTTAGAGGGATCTTGTGGTCCCAACGGCTGTATTCTGGTAGCCTAGTCTTAAGGGTGTCTTAGAACAGTTTCGAGTACTGTTTGTATTCTTTAGGGAGCTGCCTGCTGTCTAAGCTCTGCTCCTGTAGCTTCTTTATAAATGCTACTATTTGGGTTGGTAAGGTGTTCTAGGTCTCTATTGTAGAGAGCTGCTTGGCAACTGGCTTCTATTGTGCTGTTGTGGCTGTTTCCTATACTAGGGGACTGAGGTCCTTCCAGTACAGCTGGCCAGTGGTCTAGTCAATAACAGGGTTGCTCCTCTGCAACTAGGGTAGTCTTAGGATAATGTCGTGTTCTAATAGTTCGGTAATGTCGAGTACAGCCTATTCCTCTTTCTATTCGCCTTGGTACTGTAGCTGTATATGTAGGGGTTTCGTCTGCTAGTTGACGGTACCTTGGTCGTATCCTATAGGTTTTCCTTTAACTGTCTGCAATGTGTATGGGTAAAGCTTCTCCTCCTATAGAATCTGGAACCGGTTTACCTACATCGGTAAAACATAGTCTCCTGTCGACCTGCTATTGATGAATACCCTAGCAGGGAATCCCTTTGCCTATAGCTCAACTTTAAGTAGGTGGTTCCCTAAAGCAACAGCGTTATTAAAGGACCTTGATTCCTAGATTGCGAGTTGGTCCTTTACTTGCAATCTTAGTTGTTTCCTATTGGTTTCTTTTGTTTCTTCCAGAGGGCTTCCCCCCTGCTAACTGCTTCTTGGTCCTCTAGGTGTATAACGAGATGTTGCATAGCTTCTTATTCTGTGGCTCTCTTCTAGGGGGTGCTGCTGAATCCTTTATATCGGCCATAGTCTCTAGCAGCGGTTTTAAGTTAAGCATTAATAATGGTTCTAGGTCCTTTTATTCTAAGTTCCTTCTAGTAAGCTTCTTTATACACTTAGTAGAAGCTGATAGAGGGTTTGGCAGGTCTAGTGTAACTAAGTGCTTCCTTGTGGTTTTTGAAGGTAAGGAGGGCAGGAGGGGCCCTAGGTTCCCCTTTAGCCTCCATGTCAAGGGTTGTAACGTTGGTGATGGCATGGAGAGCATTCTCCATGGCTCGTATCTTTCTAGGTCCTGTAGTGTCGATTGCTTGCTAGGCTGCGTCTGTGGCGCTAACGATCCTATTGATGTTATCTAAGAGATGCTCTATTACCTTGGAGACCTCCACCTATTTCGCGATGTACTCCCTAGCATCGGTTCCTTATTTTATAATCTTGCCAAGTCCCTCCTCTAGCCTCGTCGTTATAGCTTCCATCTATTCTTCCCTAGAGAGGGTGTCTTTCACTATAATACTCCCCTATTAATGAGAGTGGCAGAGTCGGAGTCGGTTATGCTAGGCGTTGGCCTTTTCCTGCATGTGCAGCTTGCAGGTGCAGGTGTCGTAGTCCTCGTAGGTCTTGTTTTCGCCCGTTAGGTACTTGAGGGGTACGTGTGGGTGGATTTCGAAAATCGCCTGCTCCCTGATGCACTGCGCTATAACCTAGTGTTCCATTTCGTAGGCCAGGTAGGGGTGCTGTATTTGGTGGCTTTCCTAAGGTCGTTGTAGGAAGAAGTCCTCTCTAACCTTACTGGGTAGGTGCTGGTGGCACCGGTTATTCAAACAGACTATCCACGCAACCTTAGAGTACTCTAGGTGATTGATACTAAGTCAGGGGTCGTTAAGCGGCCCTAGGTAGTTCTGCAATGGTTTGTCCTTGGCATTGAGTATTTTGACTCCTATAAGGGTGGTCCTCTAGAGTAGGCCTGATGGTGTAGGCTGTCTAGGGGTTTTTCCTAGAATGATCCCAAAGTAACTTGGTTGAGGTGGGTGATTAAAAGTCTTAATGTTGTCTTCTTCTTCTTCTAGGGGTTCTTGCTAGAGGACAGCAACAGTCCTGGTCCTATTTGGTTCTTTAGGGTACTAGTTGGCTCTATCTTTGTCGCTTTTATAGATAGTATAGTCGTCGTCGTAGTACGAAGTCTACAAAAGCGTATTGTAGTCTACTGTGGAGAAGGGTTTGTTGGTTTGGAAGGCTGCGTTCACTCCCCTCTTCTCTTTGGGTACTCTGGCAAAGGGTTTCTTTAGTTTGCAGTAAGCCCTGGCTAAGTGCCTTGCTTTTCTACAGTTGTAGCACTTCTGTGTCTCTTCCTTCCTAAGGGCGGTATCAAGTTCCATAGGTCCAGCGCCCTAGCCCTATACAGTTTGCAGTCGTCTTCCTTTTCCTCTATTGGGGTGGGCCCCCTTCAGTACCCACCCCTTATGGCGCATTTCCATACAGCGTTTGTAATTGCAATTGTCGATGCGTATAGCACACTCTATGTAGGCTCCTAGAGTATTAGGCTGGTTTTCCTTAATAAGGTCGTCTTTGACGGAGTTCTTCAACCCTTTGTAGAATTGGACTATAAGTAGGTCGTCGTCCTATTCGAGGTGGGCAGCGACCTGTTGGAACTTGGCGGCGTATTCCTAGGCTGAGGTGGCCTGCTTTAGCTAGAGCAGTTGTCTCTCCTAGTCTTGTTCCTTGTCTAGGTTGCCAAAGGCTTCCTTAAAGGCGCCTTCAAACCAGTTGTAGTGGCTAACAATCCTTCTAGTCCTGTTGTTGCACTTGTTAAGGTGTTCCTTTTTGAGGTACTTACGTAGCATTGGCTCAAACCAGGTAGCTGCGTCTCCTTTTAGGTAAGCTGCAACGGCTAAAACCCTGTTGGTCTAGAATGGGAGAGCGCTCTGCTGGAACTTAAGGTACAGTTAAGCCTGCGTAAGGAAGGTCCTAAGGGTTCCAGTCTTCCCTTTGTATAGGGTCGGAGTGGGGACCCTTAGGGGGTCCTTTGGGTTGATAATGGTAGGGCCCTGGTTAGCCTTGAGTTTGGCGTTCTTAATTATAAGGCGCTTAACCTACTTGGCCAGCTCCTCTATGCTAGTGGCCTTGCCCTTAGAAGTCGATATATTGCTTAGCAGCTACAGTAACCTGCCTGAACAAGAGTAGTCAAAATGTTATGGTCCTTTAGGGGCTTACTAGTAGAGGTTACGTAGGTTGATGTTGGTAGGTAGGTTGTGGTAGGATAGAGCAATAAGGATCTTGGTAGGATGAACTTAGGTTGACTACTGGGGAGGCAAGCTCCCTAGGCCTTAGGGTTAGAGCCCTGAGGCAAGCTATATACTACGGGGTGTTTGGTGGATCACTAGGATCACTAGGCTTACCACGGTAAGCCTAGAGTCTCAGGGTGATCCCTGGGTTCTGCCTGCCCAGACCGCCCAGCCTGTGCGCCCTCCCAAGGTCGCGCCTTTAGGCCTGTTGCGGCCTGGCCGTGACACTACCTACTTAGCTTTCTTACCTTAGAGGTAGCAGTCTTAGTCTTTCTTAAATACTACCTTTGCAACTTATATTAGTTTCCAGTCTATCTTATCTTTAATAATTATAGCAATTGTTTTAATAGTTAACATCTAATTAGACAGAAGGGAGGGTTGTTGTAAGTAGAAGGCCTTTACTTGCTTCCTTACATAGTTTAGGCTATCTAGCTAGGACCCTATAGTCTACAGGGCCTAGATGTACCTAAAGTACTCTATTAGTAAGGTAGTAATACTGATTAGGCGGTCCTATATAATGTTATTGATAGCTCCCTCTAAGTAGTTGATTTAGATAGCGTCTATCTATTCTACACCTCCTCTATCTACTAGTTCTTTCTCAAACTTAGATAGGAAAGCTGTAAAGCTCTTATAGGTCTTCTACTATAGGCCTTGTAGGCGATTAAGGGCCCTAGCTTATACATTAGGGTCTCTATAACAGAAGTAGAGGTATGCCAGGTATGCTGTAGGGTTGTACAGGCTATTGTTTCTACCTCTTTCTATATATGCTATTATTATGTTCTAAAGGGTCTTCTCTAAGTGTAAGAAGATGTAGGCAAAGCAGTCCTAGTTACCTCTAATTACCTCCCTATTGACTAGTAGCTTATTCTACATCTCTAGGTACTATACCCTAAAGTTGTTCCTAGTACTATCGAACTTTAGTAGGTTAGAGAGGGTTGTCTTCTTCTTAAGGGTTCTAATTAAAGGGGGGGACGCCTATTAAGAGGTAGTATTAGGTGTAAGGAGGGCCTTGCTTACATTTAAAGGCTTAGGGTTTAAAAGGTGGTTGTATATTATCTAGATCTACACTTAGTACACCTCTTAATCTGTTGTTTGTAATTCGTATAGAGAGGCTAGCTAATCAGACAGCCTAGCTATTATCTATATAAGATAGAAAGGGTCTAGGCTGCTTCCTACTTAGTCATTAAACGCTATAGCTATAGCTGTCTTTTCAGAATCTACCCTTTTAGTAAGAAGTTCTTATAGCATTCCAGCTGCTACCTGTACCTTAATGGCTACAAGTTTTCATATACTACCTATATCATTTGATTAGAACAGTAGTTTGCTAGCTGTTAAGCACTTGCCAAAGTAGAGGTACTATCTTTAACTATTACTTATATAGTGCAAGCCTTCTGCTAGTTATTATACGCTTGCTAGAGTAGGGGCGTTATCTTTAGCCGTTACTTATATAGTGCAAGCCTTCCATTAATTATTACATGCTTGCTAGAGTAGAGGTGTTATCTTTGACTGTTACTTGCATAGTATAAGCCTTCTTCTTCTAATATGCCTGTAGCAAGGGTAGGGCTTACAATAGTATACCTGCAGCGAGGGCAGGGCTTTTCAACGTGCCTGCAGCAAGGGCAGGACTTGCAACATGCCTGCAACAAGGGCAGGGCTTTCAACGTGCCTATAGCGAAGACAGGACTTGCAACGTGCCTGCAACGAGGGCAGGGCTTTCAACGATACAACAGTAGGGCTCTAATCAGAGCCCTGCAAAGGAGATTTGAAGTAATATAAGGGTTTAGGACGTGTATTGCAACGAGCTGTGCCTACTCTACAAGTACTTCAAATCTAGAGGAGAGGAGGAAAAGAACAAGGGCCAGACGCGCACCACGCGTCTGATCAGGATCCTCCTTAGCCTGTGCAGTTGGTTGGGGGACCAGTGGGTCCTTGGGGCTGGCCCAGCGTTGCCCCGGGCCAGGGCTGGGGCCAGGGCTAGGCCCAGCGTTCGCCGGGGCCGGGGCCGGAGCCAGGGCCGGCATTTGGCCGAGGCCGCCGAGGCCACTCTACCGGGCCTCAGCCCGTCACAGTACAGCTAGTACTACTCCTACCCTTTAACCTTACATTAGTAAAAGGGTGCTTAGCTTGTTGTATAAGGTATTCTTGTTTACTTAATTAGAAGTATTGCACTTAGTAGTAATATTAAAGACGAAGTTAGAGATTAGCATTAAGGAGAAGGTTAAGAAGAAGGTAAGGTTTAGAAGTTTAGTAGGAGATTTTATCTAGAAGAAATACTGCCCTAAGATAACAGCCTTAAGTTGATCTATAAGTTTGAATTCTATACCTAAGGCTATAATAATAGCAGAGTCTAGCAGGTTGGTTCGCTGCTAAATAGGCACGTTCTATATCTCTAGGCTATTAAAGAGAAGGTTCTAGATAACTGCTACATTAGAAGGAGAAGGCGTAGAGGTTTTACCCATACTAGCCACTAAAGCTAGTGCTGTAAACGCTTTTAGGAGCAATATAGCAAAATAGCCAGATTCTACACTCTTAGTAATAATTCCTAGATAGGTCTTCTTGCTAATAGTAAGGCAGTACTTTATAAGGTTTACTAGTAGCAGTACTTACACTAAATTAGCGTCAACAAGCGTATTAGCTACTACAGAGTGACTAGTATTAAAAGTAAAGGAGTAGTCTTTTAGTAGGTCCTTATAATCAACCTAAATAAGCGCCTTTTTGCTAGGAAAGAAGGTAATAGTCTTAAATAACATTACCTTGTAAATATAAGGATTGCTGCGCTTGGTAACTTTAAAGTTAGTAGAGAAGCCTCTAATTAAGGTGATTTTAGAGGTACTAAAGTCGATTTAGGCCTTCCTAGAGTGCACCTAGGCGTTGCCTAAAAGCATATTAGGCTTAAGAAAGTCAACCACCCAACAGCAGGCAGACTACTTAAAAAGGCCCTTTTTACTATTAGGTAGGTTACCTTTAGTAAAGAACTACACTATAGCAATCTTATAGACTTTAACAGCCTTGTTTCTAATGCTTTAAACATACTAAAAGAAAGGCAACACTTTAATAGTTTTTTTAATATATTTCTTAAAGAACTTAACGTGGTTTATCATTGACTTGGCTATATTATTGACCCGTCTACTTTCCAACTGCGTCGCGACCTTCCAAACTTCTTACGCGATAACTCCACCACAACACCATGTCTATATATACTTAAGAAGGCTGAATTATCCTTGCTATTGAGGCTATCTGTACAACTAAAAATTTATCTACCTAAGCTGCTGTAAAGATTTACAATGTCTCTTAAATAACCCTTATTAATAGAATAAAGGGCTATATCGTAAAGCCTAAGATTCGCAACGCCTGATATAATTTGACCCCAAGTGAAGAAGAGACGCTTATACAATATATTCTCAACCTAGATATGTAAGGATTCCCCCCCTAGATCTGTAGTGTGGAAGATATGGCGAATTTGCTCTTTACAATACATTGTACAAAGCTTATTAGCAAGCAGTAGGTATACTGCTTTATACAACGCTGCCCCAAGCTTAAGATGCATCTATTACGTGTCTATGACTTCTAGAGGGCCCTTTGTAAAGACCCCAACTAGATAAACGTGTAGTTCCGGCTAGTAGCCAATATGTATACAAAGTACAGCATCTAGGACTGCAACTTCTACAACTTTGATAAAACAGGCTTTATAATAGGCGTTATTAGCAGCAGTATAGTTATTATATATGCTAATTGATATAGCCAAGGCAAGTAGCTTTAGCCTAGCAATTAGGAATAGGCAACTGTAATTAAGTATATAAGCAGTAACAGCTTTGTACTACCTCTATTTATAATTGTCTAGGGCGTCAACTACCTTGCCTCCTAGTATACCAAGTATAGCCTTCTGCCTAACTAGGTTATTAAGCCTTCTCTAAATAGCTAGACTAACAATGAGACTGCTCTAGAATGGATCTAGCACTTTAATAAGTATACTGTTGTACAGCGATAGGGCGCTTTTTAGATGATTGTCCTTGATGGTTACAAGAGCTACTATTTGGTCTAGTTTAAAGAGTTCTGTAAGAAGAAGAATATTATTGCCTTTTGCCTCCCTGTACACTCCTCCTACTTTACTTAGCCTTTAGATGTTAGGTGTTTTAGTGTACTAAAGTAGGCATACAGTTGAGAACTTAAGTCCTTTATCTAGGCTTATATTAACTACATTACTAAGACTGAGTTCTTTATTGCGTTTAAGGCCGCCTACTTCAATACAATAATGCCCGACAACATTAAGGCTGGTTTTTAAGGTACTAGCTTAGTGCTGTACAACCCCTAGGCTGTTCTGTTAAAGCTTAATGTTAAGTTATAGACGCTAACACCAACTAAACCCTCTACTTAAAGGAGCAGCCTATAGGTCTTTTAGATACTACATAACCCTAAGGATGCCATTATATAGTCTGTATATGTATAAGATTGGATGGCTAGGTATTAAGGAAGCTCCCTAACTAGTGTTTTTTCAGCCGTTAAGCAGTTAGTAAAGGGTATAGAGCTGATTGCCTATTAGATGACCCTTATAGAAGAGGAGCTCTAGACCCTTCGGTAGGCCAACTAGGCCCTTGCAAAGCGTTGGAGGGCTAAGAAGACATGTGTATGGGCTGGAGGTGCACTTTTGGTAGGGGATGCCTAGGTTTTAATTGATGAGAGAGATGCTGCAATGTAGCAATTGGGAGGGAGGTTGGCTAAGGGGGGTGTAATAGAGACTAGGGCAGCGGCTTAACATTACTATAGATAGTGTAGCAAGGCTGGCTACAATGTATAAACCTGTTAGGAGGTTAAAGAGACATTGGATGAAGATAGCGATGTAGAGTCTAATTGATTTTCTTATATTGTGGTAGAGCAATTGCCTTAGGAGGTTGCAATGTAGTTGGAAAGTGGATGGGTCGATGATATGGCCGAGTTGATGATAAACCACGTTACAGCTAATTAAGATACGCCTAGTGCTAGGGTTAAGGCAAATTTCTATAACTACGCTCTCTAGGGTTGTACGAACTTTAATGCAAAGATGTATAACGTGATTCATCACCTGGCCGCCATTATGGCCTGCCCGCCACTTTTTCCATCGCGTCGCAACCTCCTAACTCAATTGCTCCACAACACAACCACAATGTAATGCCTATACAAACCTAAGAAGCCAGAATCGTCTTAGCTATAGAGGCAATCCATACGATTAAAAAAATGAATACTACATGGGCCTTAAAGGTGTATAGCATCCCCTAATCGACCCTCTATAACTAACTCCAAGGATCTATTACCAACACCAAGAAACGCAACCCCTAGCATAAATTGACCCTATCCAAAGAATAAACGCTTATTCAATATATACTTAACCTAGATGTGCAAGGGTTTCCGCCCTGGATTATTGGGGTGAGCAATATAGCTGATCTCCTCCTTGCAACGCATTGCGTGAAACCAACCAGCAAGTAGTAGGCATACCGCTTTATACAACGTTGCCCTTAGCTTAAGAAGCGTCTGTTGCGTGCCTACAACAAGTAGAGGGCCTTCTGCAAAGATCCCAAGCTTATAAATGTATAGTTCTAGCTGGTAGACAATATATAGAAGAAGTATAGGATCTAAGATGTAGACTTCTACAACTTTGACGAGACTGGCTTTATGATGGGCGTTATCTGTAGTAGCATGGTCGTTATAGGTGCTAATTGAGAGAGTAGATGTAAGATTCTTTAGCCTAGCAATTGGAAATGGGCTACAGCAATTAAGTGTGTTAGCAGCAATAGCTTTGTAG
>Ga0247771_1000526_pt1 | contig 12026 bp, 10 predicted proteins | sample UWRJL197509C6_FD_179948 | JGI IMG/M metagenome (GOLD analysis project Ga0247771, IMG submission 179948) | Plant litter microbial communities from Arlington Agricultural Research Station in Wisconsin, United States - UWRJ-L197-509C-6 | ecosystem: Environmental > Terrestrial > Plant litter >...
AGGGCTTTAGGGCACTGCCTTTTGGCCCGATCAAGGGGCAAATCTAGGGGCCCCAAATCAAATCGGACACAGCACGCTGGAAATCGAAGCCACTCGGTGACCAAGCTGGAAGCGGGAGCCGCCGACCAGCCCGGCTGGAACCGGCGGCCGCTGAGCGGGTGGGCTGGGAGTCGTAGCCGCCGAGTGAGCGGATTGGGACCAGCAGTCGCCGAGTGAGTGGGCTGGGACCAGCAGTCGCCGACTGGCCCAGCTGGAAGCGTGGGGCTGTCCGACGGCTACTTGCCGGTGAACTGGGCCGTGCGCTTCTCCACGAACGCGGCCACTGCCTCGCGGTGGTCTGACGTAGCGCCTGCTTCAGCTTGCGTGCGGGCCTCGACCTCGAGCGTGTCGTCCAAGGTGCCGCCGGAGCCGACCGCCAAGGCCTCCTTGATCTTCGCGTAAGCCGTCGTCGGGCCCGCCGCGAGGCGTCGCGCCAACGCTTGCGCTGTGGCTAGGGCTTCGCCGTCCGGGACGACCTGGCCGACCATGCCGACCCTCAGTGCGTCCTCGGCGTCCACCGGCTGGGCGAGGAGCATCATTTCCATGGCTCGGCCGTGGCCGATGAGCCTTGGCAGGGTCCACGCCGCGCCCGAGTCCGACGTCAGGCCGACGTTGGCGAACGCCATGAGGAACTTCGCCGATGCCGCCGCCACTCGCAGGTCGCACGCGTAGGCGATGGACGCGCCCGCGCCTGCCGCCGTGCCGTTGACGGCCGCGATGACCGGCTTCGGCATTCCGATGATCGACTTGATCAGCGGGTTGTAGTGGAGTTCGACGGTGTTGAGAGGGGCGGGGTCGCCCGCTTGCAGCAGGGCGATGTGTTCCTTCAGGTCCTGGCCCGCGCAGAACGCCTTGCCCGCGCCGGTGATGACCACGGCGCGGATCGAGTCGTCCTTGGCGGTTTCCTGGATCGCGGCCAGGAAGGTCTCCTTCAGCGACACCGTGAACGAGTTGAACGCCTCCGGGCGGTTCAGCGTGAACGTTCGCACACCGTCTGCGTCGTCGATGAGGAGTTCGGGCACGGCGGTGACCTCCAAGAGCGGTGGTTCGGTGACTGCCTAAGCAGTGGACTCGCTAGCAGTGGACTCGTTCCGCGCCGACTTGTCCAGGCAGTCGTCCACGAACCGCTCCACCGAGGTCGCCAGGCGGGCGGTGTGGTGGTCGAAGAAGTCGGCCGCGCCGGTGCCCGGCCAGTCGGTGGGCAGCAGTTCCAGAGGCAGGCCGGGATCCCGGAACAGGAACTTGCGCCACGCGTGCAGCAGGCGCTGCGAGGCGGCGAACGCCTCGGGGGCGGACGAACCGTCCACAGCGGACATCACGGGGGCCCACTCGGCGACGAACGCCGCGTAGTCCCGGCCGAGCGCGGCGAGATCCCACGCGCGGGCGGCCAGCTCGCCGTCGGCGCCCTCGTGTCCGCCGTGGAACGTGCTCGCCGCCACGTCCTCGGCCGCCAGGACGTCGGCCAGTTCGGGGGAGGGGCGGGGTGCGATCCACGTCACGGGACCCAACGCGCCGTAGCCGAGCAGTTGCAGGGAGCCCGCCAACCGCTCCCTCGACTCGCGGCCCGGAAGCTCCTCCAGCACCACGACGTGCCACCGACCGTCCCACGTGGACGGCCGCGTCCGGTAGATCCTCGCGGCCGCCTCGTCAAGCCGCCGTTCGGCCCTGGGGGTCATGGCGTAGCCGGGGCCATCTGCCAGCCGCACCGGGTGCAGCCACCCCTGGCGGACGGTTCGGGACACCGCCGTGCGCACGGCGGGCGCGGCGAAGTCCAGTGGCTCCAGCAACCGCACCAGGGCGGCGATGGTCGCGGCGCCACCGCGTTCACGCAGGTGGCCGCCGTAGACGTCGAACAACGCGGAACGGGCTCGCACGACGGTCGAGTCTGGCAGGCCCGACCCCGGACGACCAGGGCGGGCCGTCCGGCCGTGACGCGCCGGATCCGGTGACCCGCTGACGGGGGACGGATCACGAACCGGTGACGGTGATCGACTTCCCGGAAACCCTTCGCAGCACGGCGATCCAGCCCCTGAACAGGCACAAGTCAAGATCGACAATTCGTCACCGGAACCACTGAAAGATCGGTTCGGTTTCGCGGCTGAGTCCGGATAGGGGAGAATGGACGCGGATCCGGCCGGGTTTCGCGAACCAGGTCGGACGGGGAAGGGTTTTGACGGAGGGAGCACGCTATGGCGGCCATGAAGCCCCGGACCGGCGACGGTCCCCTCGAGGTCACCAAGGAGGGGCGCGGCATCGTGATGCGCGTTCCGCTCGAGGGTGGTGGGCGCCTCGTCGTCGAGATGTCGGCGGAGGAGGCCAGCGCCCTGGGCGATGCCTTGAAGGCGGCCGTTGGCTGATCCCAGCCTCGAGAAGCCTCGAAGCCCCGGTTTCCACTGTGGAACCGGGGCCTCACTTCGTTGTGATCCCGCATACACCGTTGACTGAGGAGGACCGCCGTGCGCACCCCCGTGCCCACCGCACTCGTGGAGGTCGAGGTCGCCGACGCGCCACGACGTGGCGTGCCGAAGGTGGTCCTGACGTCCAGCGCCGACCCTGGCGAGACCAAGCGAGACGGCAGCGGTGACGGCAGTGACACCTGGGAGTGCGGTGTCGGCACCGGCGACCCGCTCACGTGGCGGACGGCGGGCGCGAAGCTCGTTCGAGCCCTCAACGAGGCCAACGCGGCCCAGTCCTACGACGTGGTCCTACCCCCCGACACCGACGCGGAACGCATCCGCGCCCTCGTACTGGGTCTCGCCCTGGGCGGCTACCGCTTCAAGGTGACGGCGGAGACCCCACCACCCCGCATCCGCTCGGTGCGCCTGGTCGCGGCAGACCCCGGCTACGCGGACGTCCTGGCCGCCGAGGCGGCCCGCGCCTACGACTCCGCGTTGGCAACGGCGTTCAGCCGCGACCTGGCGAACATGCCGTCAAACGTGAAAGACCCGCAGTGGCTGGCCTCGACCGCCGCGAAGGCCGCCGGGAAGATCCCAGGCCTCCACGCCGTGGTCCGAGACGAGAAGTGGCTCACCGAGCAAGGCTTCGGCGGAGTGCTGGCGGTAGGCGGTGGCTCCACGAGGGGCCCACGCCTGCTGGAACTGTCCTGGCAACCCCGTGCGGTAGCGGGCCAGGCCCCCCACGTGGTGCTGATCGGCAAGGGCATCACCTTCGACACCGGCGGCATCTCGATCAAGCCCGCGGACGGCATGCACCTGATGCGCACCGACATGTCCGGCGGCGCGGCAGTCATCTCAGCGATGCTCTCCATCGCCAGGCGAGGCCTACCGGTCCGCGTAACCGGCCTCGTGCCCTGCGCGGAAAACCACGTGTCCGGCTCGGCCTACCGCCCAGGCGACATCATCCGCCACTACGGTGGAACGACCACGGAGATCACCAACACCGACGCCGAGGGCCGAATCGTCCTAGCGGACGCCCTGGCCTACGCGGTGAAAACCCTGAACCCTGACGTACTGGTCGACGTGGCCACCCTGACCGGCGCGATGAAGGTAAGCCTTGGCCTGCGCACAGGCGGCTTGTTCGCAACCTCGGACGACCTGGCCACCCGAGTAACCGCGGCAGGCCGCAAAGCAGGCGAGAACTGGTGGCGAATGCCACTGCTCGAAGACCACGCGGACGCCGTCAAGTCCGACGTGGCCGACGTGAGGCAATGCCCCCCAGGCCCAGGCGGAATCACAGCAGCCCTGTTCCTGAAGACCTTCACGGCAAACCTGCCCTGGGCCCACCTGGACATCGCAGGCCCAGCTCGCTCAGAAAGCGAATACGACGAGGTAGTGCCAGGGGCGACAGGTTTCGCGGCACGGACACTGATCGACCTAGTGGACAGCTACACCCACTAAACATCTATTAGCCAAGCGTAGGTCGCTGTGTCCGGCCCTCGCCCTGGTCGCTGTCTGGCCTCGGCTGCCCACCCACAACGGCAGCCGAGGCCAGCGGCCCCCGGCCCAGACTCAACCCCGTGACCAACCTGCCCCACATCCACATTGCACCGTCCGGAACCGCACCAAATATCTTCCGGCCCCCGGCCGGCACTCGCACCGCGCACCAACCGCACCATGCCGGCAGGTTCTTTTAACCCCCACCCCGGCCGGCCCCCGATTGTTTTTGCGCCCCCACCCTTTTTCGTCTTGTCAAGGCTTCTTTCCAGCCTTGACAAGACGAAAAAGGGTGGGACAATTGGCGCAATCGGGGGTTCCCGCCAAAGTCAAGCCCCACCCAAAACATGCTCCCGAAACGCCACCACGGCAGGCGGCAACGAAACCCCCACCCTCCACCCCAACGCAAACGTCCTCCCAGCCCGCGGCGAAATAGGCACCTCCACCACCCCCGCACCAGCACTCAAGGAACGGGTCAACAAAGCCACCCCCAACCCAGCCCCCACCAACCCCCTCAACGTCTCGATCTCCTGCCCCTCGAACGTCACCCGAGGCACAAACCCCGCCGCGGCGCACAACTCGTCAGTGATCTGCCGCATTCCATACCCGTGCTCCAACACCACGAAGTCCTCGTCAACCAACTCCCCCATCCGCACGGACCCCCGCGAAGCCAGCCGATGCCCAGCAGGAACGACCAACACCAGCTCCTGCTCCAGCAAAAAAGCCACCTCCACCCCGGGCGAATCCGGCGGCGGCGCCACGATCACCAGATCGATCTCCCCCCGGTCCAACTGATCCAGCATCTCCTGCCGCGAGTTCTGCACCAGCCGAAACCGCACCAGCGGATGCGCTTCCCGAAATCCCCGCACCAACTCCGGCACCACCGACCGCCCCAGCATGTGCAGGAACCCCAACACCACCTGCCCGCGCTCCGGATCCACCTCTTCGGAGGCCTGTCGCCACCCGGCCTCCATCACCCCCATGGCCCGCTCCGCCGTCTCGGCCAACAGCCGCCCGGCCCGCGTGAGCCGCACCCCTCGCCCCACCCGCTCGACAACCGGGGCCCCCAGTTCCTCCCCGATAGCCGCCAACCACCGACTCACGGTCGGCTGAGGCAAGCCCACCACTTCGGCGACCTTCGTGATGTGTTCCTCCTGCGCCAACGCCCGCAGGACAGCTAACCGAGGAGCCAACGCCATCTCATCCATCACCGTATGAATATTGCCCCATCCCCGCATTGGACGCATGAGTTAGCGTCGAACACGTGACACGCAAAAGCCGAATCACACTCGCCGTGACCGCCGCGGGCCTGGGCTCGTTCGCCCTCCTCTACGCCCCGCAACCAGTGCTCCCCCAACTGGCCGCCGACTTCCACCTCACCCCCGGCGGGGCATCCCTGGCGATCAGCGCGGCAACCGGCGCACTCGCGATCGTCGTCATCCCCATCGCGATGCTCTCCGAACGAGTGGGCAGAAGACGCGTGATCGTCGCCGCCGTAATCGCAGCGGCCCTGACCGCCCTCCTCCTCCCGTTCGCCCCCTCCTTCGAGGCCTTGATCGCCCTCCGCGTGATCCAGGGCATCGCCGTCGCGGGCGTCCCCGCCGTAGCGATGGCCTACCTGGCCGACGAGGTGGGCCCAGCAGGCGTAGGCGCGGCCATCGGCGCACTCATCGCGGGCAACAGCGCGGGCGGCATGATCGGCAGGCTCATCTCCGGCATAGGCGTCGACTGGCTCGACTGGCGCGGCTCACTGGCAGCGGTAGCCGGCCTGGGCGTGATCTGCGCGGCGGTAGTGGCGACAGCCCTCCCCGCCGACAGCCGACCACCCACCAAAGCCCCCCGAGGCCTCCGCGCGGCGATCCACGACCGAGTCCTGCTCTGCCAGTACGCCATCGCCGCCCTGGCGGTCAGCGCCTTCATCTCCCTCTACAACGCCATCGGCTTCCGCCTGGCCGCCCCACCCCTGGACCTCCCAGCCCGCTTTGCCGCCCTGATCTTCCTCGCCTACGCGGCAGGTGGCGTGTGCTCAGCGGTAGCAGGCCGCCTGGCCGACCGCCTGGGAAGAGGCCCGGTCGCCATCGCAGCCCTGGTCGTCACCGCCACAGGCGCGTTGCTGACGTTGCCCGACTCCCTGATATCGGTGGTCATCGGCCTGGCCCTGTTCACCGGCGGCTTCTTCGCCGCCCACTCCGTGGCCAGCGGCTGGGTGGGCGCACGAGCCCCCGCCAACGCCAAGGGCCAAGCCTCCGGCGTCTACCTCTTCGCCTTCTACGTAGGCAGCAGCGTCGGCGGCACGGCGGGCAGCACGGCGTTCGGCGCCTGGGGCTGGGGCGCACTGGTAGCCGTCGTCATCGCCTGGCTGGCCCTCGCCGGAACAGCCGTAGCGGTAGCGCAGAAGTCTCAGAAGTCCAACGGCACCGTGGCCGCCCCGTCGACCGGCTTGACCGACACCTTCCCGACGATCGGCAACGTCACCGTGCCCTCGACGACCTCCAGGGTCGCCGACTTGACGTCGGCGGGCACCTCCACGACCAGCGCCACCGGGAACGGCCCACCGTCGTAGCGCACGCCCACCTGCGGTGCCTCCGACCCGTCCGGGAGCTTCACCTTGAACAGCCCCTTGGTCGCGTCACCGCCGACGGTGTTCGGGAACCCGTCCCCCTTGGCGCTGATCCGCAGCTCCAGCAGCGCCTTGTCCGGCGCGGACGCCGTCACCACCTGGTACTCGCCGTTGACCTTCACCGGTCGTTGCCGACCCAGCCGGACGCCGAGCGCCTTCAGCTCACCGGCCTTGCCGTTGACCTCGATCTTCTGCTTCACGTCCGCCGGCTTCTCCGGGCTGCCCGCGCGCCGCAGCACGGCGGGGATCTCGGTGGTGGCCTTGCCGCTCGGCAGTTCGACGCGCTGTTCCAGGGACTTGGTGCCGATGGTGTTCAACGCCAGCGCCTCGACGGGCGCGTCGCCCTCGGGGGTCGACGGGACCGTGTAGACGACGAACACGGTGTCGTTCTCCGGCAGCCGGTCGGCGGGGAGCTGCCTGCGCCTGCCGGGCAGTTCCAGCGACAGCTCGGACGGTTGCGGCGTGTAGCCCTGCCACGGGAGCTGGTCGAACGCCGGGTCGGTGGCCAGCAGCCGCTCGATCTTCAGCCGGAGGACCCGCAGCTGGAGGCCGGGGCCCGGCTTGAGGACGCTCTTGTCGCCGCGGAAGCTCTCCGGGGAGCCGAAGCCGGTCGCGGTGGCGCTGAGCAGGTCGTCGCGGACCATCAGGCCGGGGGCGGCGGCCAGGCCGAGGTCGTCGTTCGTCCGCTTGTGGTCGTCGGGCAGCACGGCGAGGAAGTCCGGGCCCGCCTCGGTGCTCTCGGCTTCCTCCTTGTTGGGGTCGGACTCCTTGCCGTCGGTCCGCACCAGCGAGCCGACGGGTGAGCTGCGCGTGCCCTGCTCGGGCACCTGCGGCGGCTGGACCTCGAACCGCACGCCGCTCGCCTCCTGCGCGACCTCCTTGAGCGGCACGGGCACCCAGTCGGCCGAGGCCGCCGTGCCCGGCACCTGCACGGGCCCGCACCACAGCCGGGTGTCGACCTCGGTCTCGGTGTTCGTGCGGGCGAACCAGCAGTCGACGGGCTTGCTGCCGGTGCGGGCGACGTAGCCGAAGTTCAGCGTGAAGGCCATCTCCTCCTCGGCCTGCGCCTGGAGGAGCTGCCCGTCGAGGACGTGCTTGCCGCCGATGGTCAGCTTGGCGGGCTCCGGCGCGCTCTTGGCCGGTGGGGTCGCGCAGCCTGCCGCGGCGACCGCCACGGCGACGAAACCCAACAAGACGCGTCCGAACCGCACAGCTGGTACCCCCGGTAGATGGGTGAATGCCCTACTACCGGGTTAAAGGCGAATACCGGCCGTCACGGTTGCACACGATGGAGTGTGACGCAGGTCACCCCTATGATCACCGCTGGTGAGAGGTCTAAGTGTGAACAGCCCCTCGGTAGACCTCGACGGTCTGCTCGGCCACGGTCGCCCAGGAGAACTCGTCCACGGCCCGCTGCCGACCCGCCGCGCCGAACGCCGCCGCCCGCGCCGGGTCCGCCAGCACCTCGTTGATCGCGTCCGCCAGCTCGGTCCGGTACTTCGAGGTGTCCGCCTCGTCGTAGTGCACGAGCAGGCCCGTCCTGCCGTGGTCCACGACCTCGGGGATCCCGCCGACGTCCGACGCCACGACGGCCGTCCCGCACGCCATGGCCTCCAGGTTCACGATGCCCAGCGGCTCGTACACCGACGGGCACGCGAACACCGCCGCGTGGCTGAGGATCTGCCGCACCTCGGCCGGTTGCAGCATCTGCTGGATCCAGAACACGCCCGACCGGACCGCGGCCAGCTCGGCGACCGCCAACCGGGTCTCCTCGGCGATCTCCGGGGTGTCCGGTGCGCCCGCGCACAGCACGATCTGCGCCTCGGGCGAGATGTGGTGGGCCGCCGCGACCAGGTGCCCGACGCCCTTCTGCCGGGTGATCCGGCCGACGAACGCCACGATCGGCCGCTCCGGGTCGATCCCGTGGCGCACGAGCGCGTCCGTCTCGGTCACCGGGTGGTAGGCCTCGGTGTCGATGCCGTTGCGCACGACGTGCACCCGCGCCGGGTCCAGGTCCGGGTAGCAGGCCAGCACGTCCAGCTTCATGCCCTCGCTGACCGCGATGACCGCGTCCGCCGCCTCGTACGCGGTCTTCTCGACCCACGACGACACGCGGTAGCCGCCGCCCAGCTGCTCGGCCTTCCACGGCCTGCGCGGCTCCAGTGAGTGCGCCGTCACGACGTGCGGCACGCCGTGCAGCAGCTTCGCCAGGTGACCGGCCATGTTCGCGTACCAGGTGTGCGAGTGCACCAGCTCCACACCCGCCACCGCCGCGGCCATCTCCAGGTCGACCGACAGCGTCCGCAACGCCGCGTTCGCGTTGTCCAGCCCCGGCGCGGTCTCGTGAGCCTGCGCGTCGGGCCGTGGACCGCCGAAGCAGTGCACGTCGACGTCGATCAGCTCGCGGAGGCGCGGCACCAGGAATCCCACGTGGACTCCGGCTCCGCCGTACACCTCCGGGGGGTACTCCCGTGTCAGCAGTCCTACTCGCACGAGCGTCACCGTAACCCCGGAAGTGGGGCAGCCGGGTGAACGAATCCGGAAAACGTGAGATCCGCCCTGCTCCACCGTTGGTGGGGCCGCTTCCGCACCGTTAGGGTCAGCGTGTGAAAGGGCAGCCGCACGTACTCGGAATTGTCCTGGCCGGCGGGGAAGGGAAGCGGCTCTGGCCGCTGACAGCCGACCGGGCCAAACCCGCGGTGCCGTTCGCGGGCAACTACCGCTTGGTCGACTTCGTGCTGTCCAACCTCGTGAACGCGGGCATGGTCAAGCTCTGCGTGCTGACGCAGTACAAGTCGCACTCGCTCGACAAGCACATCTCCACCACGTGGAGGCTGTCGAACGTGCTCGGCCAGTACGTGACGCCGGTGCCCGCGCAGCAGCGGCTCGGTCCGCGCTGGTACACGGGGTCGGCGGACGCGATCTTCCAGTCGCTGAACCTCGTCTACGACGAGCGGCCGGAGCACATCGCGGTCTTCGGCGCGGACAACGTGTACCGGATGGACCCCGGCCAGATGCTGGAGCAGCACGTCGACAGCGGCGCGGGCGTCACGGTCGCGGGCATGCGCGTTCCGCGCGCCGAGGCGAAGGCGTTCGGCTGCATCGACTCCGACGAGACGGGCCTGATCACCCAGTTCCTGGAGAAGCCGTCCGACCCGCCGCACGTGCCGGACGACCCCGAGGTCACGTTCGCGTCGATGGGCAACTACATCTTCACGACCGAGGCGCTGCTGGACGCGCTCCGGTCGGACGCCGCCAACCCGGACTCCGACCACGACATGGGCGGCGACATCATCCCCATGCTGGTCGACGCGGGGAAGGCGCACGTCTACGACTTCGCGGACAACGTGGTGCCCGGCGAGAGCGAGCGCGACCGCGGCTACTGGCGCGACGTGGGGACGATCGACGCGTACTACGAGGCGCACATGGACCTGGTGTCCGTGCGGCCCGTGTTCAACCTCTACAACCAGGCGTGGCCCATCCGCACCGCCACCCCGCCGCTGCCGCCCGCGAAGTTCATCGCCGGGGGCAGCGCGGAGGACTCGATGGTCGGGCCCGGCTCGATCATCTCCGGCACGATCCACGGGTCGGTCATCAGTTCCGACGTGGTCGTGGAGGTCGGGTCGGTCGTGCAGGGGAGCGTCCTGCTGCCCGGTGTGCGGATCGGCAAGGGTGCGGTAGTCCGAAGGGCCATCCTCGACAAGAACGTCGTGGTCCCCGACGGGGCGTTGATCGGCGTCGACCAGGCGATGGACCGCCAGCGCTACACGATCAGCGCCGGTGGCGTCACCGTCCTGGGGAAGAACGTCAGGGCTGAGTAGTTGGCCGCTGCTCCGCAGACGGCGGCTCGGCCGCTCTAATGCCAGCAGTTCGTGCCTCGATTTTTTCGAGCAAGGGCAGAGACTTCGTCCCCGCCCTTGCTCGAAAAAATGGCGACCCGACCTACCGGCGCGGCCTCGCGGACCTACTTCTGCTTTTTGGCGGCGACCAGCAGGCCGTCGCTGAGGGGCAGGAGCACGGGAACGAGCCGGTCGTCCTCGCGGACCGACCGGGCCACCTCGCGCATGGCCGTCGTGTCCTGGTCCCGGTTCGCCGGGTCCACGACGCGGCCGTTCCACAGCACGTTGTCGAACGCGATCACGCCGCCGGGGCGCAGCAGGCGCACGCCCTCGTCCAGGTAGCGCGGGTACTCGGCCTTCGCGCCGTCGACGAACACCAGGTCGTAGGCGCCGTCGGTGAGCCTCGGCAGCACGTCCAGCGCGTGGCCCATGATCAACCGGGTGCGGCTGACCTGGATCTTCGCCTCGGCGAACGCCTTGCGCGCGGCCCGCTGGTGCTCCGGCTCCACGTCGATGGACGTCAGCACGCCCGCCGTCGGCATCCCGCCGAGCAGGTAGAGGCCGCTCACGCCCGCGCCCGTTCCGACCTCGACGACGGCCTTGGCCTGGAGGGCGGCGGCCAGGAAGCGCAGTGCGGCTCCTCCGCCGCTGCCGATGGGCACGCAGCCCAGGTCGACACCCCTGCTCCGGGCGGCCGTCAGCACGTCGTCCTCGGGGAGGAAGTGCTCCACGTAGTCCCGAAGCGGCGAATCCGGTGTCACAAGCCAGGAGGTTAGCGCCGCAAGGGGTGAAATCGGGTGAACCCGCCGTGAAGTGGACCGCCGTTGCGCGTCGAGGGGCACCCGTCCGGGTGTCATCGGCGACCCGGATGGGTACATCGGGATTCTCAGCGTGCTCTCAGGGGACTCTCACGATGGTTATAAGCAAGCGGGGCACGCTGGGTGCCACGAGACAGAACACGGGAACACCGGGGACCGATCCCACGTTGACCTGTGCACAGGGCTAGCCAGCCCACTGGAGGTGCTTCACCGCCCGATGCGCACGCAGCCGACTTCGCCGGTGGCGTTGTCCCCCGCCGCCCCCACGCCGACCGTAGCCACCATCGAGTCGGCGGACTGGACGCCGCCCTCGTGGGACGAGGTCGTCCGTGAGCACGCCGACCGGGTGTACCGACTGGCCTACCGGTTGACCGGTAACCAGCACGACGCCGAGGACCTCACCCAGGAGACGTTCATCCGGGTGTTCCGCTCGCTCGCCTCCTACAAGCCGGGCACCTTCGAGGGTTGGCTGCACCGCATCACGACCAACCTCTTCCTCGACATGGCGCGCCGCCGTTCGCGGCTGCGCATGGAGGGGCTGCCCGAGGACACGGACCGGCTCGCGGGCGACGACCCGAGCCCCGAGCAGGTCTACTCCGACACGCACCTCGACCCGGACCTCCAGGCCGCTCTCGACGAGCTGCCGCCGGAGTTCCGCGCCGCCGTGGTCCTCTGCGACGTCGAAGGACTGTCGTACGAGGAGATCGGGGCGACCCTCGGGGTGAAACTGGGTACCGTGAGGAGTCGGATCCACCGGGGTCGTCAGGCCCTGCGGTCCGCCCTTGAACGCCGTCGGGAACAGGTGCTGGAGGACTCT
>Ga0247771_1000527_pt1 | contig 11986 bp, 10 predicted proteins | sample UWRJL197509C6_FD_179948 | JGI IMG/M metagenome (GOLD analysis project Ga0247771, IMG submission 179948) | Plant litter microbial communities from Arlington Agricultural Research Station in Wisconsin, United States - UWRJ-L197-509C-6 | ecosystem: Environmental > Terrestrial > Plant litter >...
CCCCGCCTCCCTGCAGAAAGGCTACGACGGCAACACGGGCTACCAGCGCGCCGCCCTGCCCTCGCACGACCGCCTGGCCGACCGGCTCGAGTCGTGGGACGAGGCCCAGCGCTACCTGGGCAAGGAGCAGTACTACCCGGACTTCCTCGCCTTCTTCCAGCGCGAGATCGACCGGACCAGCTGGCAGGACGTCCTGAGCGAGTATGTCTTCAAGGGCGATGCCAGGGCCGATGACTTGATGGCCCGCCTGTTCGCTGGTACGCCGCCCCCTTTCCCCCCTTGCCGGGCCGCCCCGCCCGCTCACAAGCCTTAGGCTTCCTCCACCCCCTGATCCAGCTCATGTACGGCGTGGAGTGGGCCCAGCCCGCCATCGTGGCCGAGGGCCTGGCGCAGGCCTCGGTGCACTCGGCCACGCTCCACGAGGCCCTCTTCGCCGCCGAGCGCCTGGCCGACGAGGCTGCTGCCGCTGCCGCGCCCGCGGCCGGGATGCCGTCCATCGTGTCGCTGCTCGCCGACGTCGCCGCCGACCCGAAGCTCCCCGGGTCCGCGCGCTTGTCCGACGGTAACAAGATCCGCGACGGCGTCCTGGCCCGCGCCCGCGACGAGATGCTCCGCATCGCCGCCCGCGTCAAGGTCCGCCCCGACGAGCTCGACGAGAAGACCGCCGAGATGTTCGACGCCGCCATCTATGCCGCCACCGCCGCCGCCGTGCACCCGGGCAAGCACGTCAAGTTCGACTTCTTCCTGATGTAGATCCCCCTCTGCTCTCCCCCAGGAGATGTCTGCTAACGAGGCTCCAAGGCATCACGTCAACTCGGCCCCGTTTTTCCTGACCATCAACGCCCAGCCGTGGATCCCGCTCGCCGCCAAGGTGCGCCTGCTCGAGTTCAAGATCCGCCTCGACCTCATCCAGTACGCGGCACGCGGCTGCCCGCCACTCTCGCACGGCGCCATCGCGTCCTACCAGCCTAAGCCCAAGGACGGCATCACGCCCGCGTCGGACCCCACGGCCGTCGTCGCCCGCCTGCACGACCTCCCCGACGACGGCCACGCCATCAAGCTCGTCCGCGCCGCCGCTGTCTGCCGCGAGCTGACCGTGCCGTACCGTGGCCGGGACTGGCTTCAGATCAAGGACGACGAGACGTGGCGTACTGTGCTGCACATGATGGTCGACTCGGTCGAGGGGCCCGGCCAGAAGTGGGTGCGTAGCGCGGGGATGAAGGAGGCCTGGAAGGTGGGTTCTTTTCTGGCCCAGAACGGGAAGATGTGGGCTGACTGACACTTGAACAGGATATCCCCGACACTCCCAAGTTGTGAGCTTCGACTTCACCCTGTGACGGCCGTGCATTGGGCAGGTTTGATGTCGATAAGCACCTCGAAATCTCGCCGTCGGTGTCAACTCCGGGACTGTATGACTAGGGTTGGGTGGTCTGGCAGCCGATACAAGGCAATCATCTCAGTTCCGTGACAAACAGTGGTATCTCGTCTTCGGACCGACCAGGTAGAAGTCTTAGTCTAGCCCGATCCACTCTTCCCCCTCTTCGTCGTCAATGGCTACCACATCTTCCAACATCATATCGGCCGAGCCGCTGGTGTGCTGCTTCTCCCCAGCGCCCGCGGCCGTTGCAGGCCCTATTGCTTTCAACCCGTCTCTGTCCTTTGCCGTCTTGGCCTGCCCAAGCAGGTAGTCTACCGTGTAGACATTTTCGTCCGCGAGCCGCCGGATCTCATCTCTCATTCTCGCAATGGCCCGCGCCACGACCCGCAGCTCGACGTCCACCTTGGCCCTGTTGGCCGCCAGCCAGGCGCCGTGCGTGTCCACGAGCGCCTTGATCCACAGCAGGCAAAACTCGACATGCGGGCTTTGCTCCGTCTGCGCCGCCACGAAGCGCAGCAGGCGCGGCACGTAGACGGCGGGCAGGTCCTCGACCACGAGCGGTATGGCCGTGTACGGTACGGCCTGGAAGACTCGCTTGATGAGGCCGGCCTCGTTGAGGCGGAAGGCCATGACGAGCGCTTTGAGGTGGTCCTTCTCCTGCTGCAGGACCGCCAGCGTCGAGGCCGGCGTGATCTCCATGTTGAGATCGAACGGGTCGAACTGCACCGTGGTGTCTAGGCTGTAGATGAGTAGGCCCTCCGTCGAGGCGGCGCAGAAGGCGGAGCCCGTGGGCGAAAAGGCAACGCCCGAGACGCGTACCTCGGGCATCTGCGTGCGGGCCGACGGGTCGCCGCGCTTAGATCCCGGTAAGGACCTGTCTATCCTGTCTTCCCTGTCCGAAGCCTCTCCTTGGTCGTCCAGCTCTCCCATCGGGCCAGCTTCGGTGAGGAATCTGCTGTTTAGGAATTCCTGAGTTCCCGACAACGACAAGTTCACGCTGACCGTGAACTTCTTGAGAAGCACCATGGTCGTGACCGAGTAGAGACAGATGTACTTGCTGTTGCCAGCCGCGACAAGACAGCTCCCGTCCATGCTGTAGCGGATCGTGGAGAAGCTTTTTGTGCCCGCGACGTTTGCTGCTGTTCTCCGGTCGCTGATTTTGCGACCACCAGACACGTCGCGCCGTCCGTCGAGTCCGGAGATCTGCTCCGCTTCGGACATGGACCAAAAGGTGAGCTGGCCGTCCAGTGTCGATACCGCCAGCTGCAACGAGTCCGGTCGAACGGCGACATCGAGGACGTCGGCCTGAAGCTGTAACGGCTCGCTGGTCTGGGTCCTGGTAAAGATAGACCAGATGCGAGCTGTCCGGTCCCAGCTCCCACTCACCAACGTGCCACCGCTGGGGGCGAAGGCGAGCGCCGAGACGGGCCCCTCATGGCCGGAAAGCTGGTCCAGGAGCTGCCCCGTCTGGACCGACCATATGTAGATGTCGAACGAATCAACAGAACCGGCCGCCACAACCTCGGCGCTGGGGTCCACGGCCATACAAGAGAACGACAGCCTTGTCGGGGCCGTGAATGTCCTGAAATTCCGATATCGTATGAGGTCCCAGGCCCTGACGGACCCGTCCAGGGACGCCGTAAAGAGCACGCTTCCCTTTTTTGCGTACTCGCATGCTGTCACGCCGCTGGTATGCTCGGTGAAGGTCACGGTGCAGAACCCCGACGCGATGTCCCACAGTTTGATCTTGCCGTCGTCTGCGGCCGTGATGATGCGCTGCCCATCGGGCGAGTAAACAAGGGCGTTCATCGAATCGAAGTGGCCCTGTTGTTTGAGGATGTACGATTCCGATTTCCATTCCCAGACCAGCAGCTGGCCCAGTTTGGACGCGCCAAACGCCAGCCATTCTCCGCTTTCGTTGATGGTGACGAAGTCGATGTCGTTTTGCGATATGCTTAGGGTGTGAACCATGTTGAAATCGGGCATCTCGTACAGTCCGAAGATGCCGTTGGAGAACCCCGCGACGAGCAGACCCGACTCGGCATGGTATGCAGCACAACGAAGACTCGCGTTGTTTTGCATGAAGTAATGCCTGTCGACAATCCTCCACCGCAGGTCCGATTCGTCGTCGTCGACCATGTCGTCTTCCGCATTGGGCGGCCGTGTGTATTGCCAGTCAAAGACGGCGCCGTCCTTGCTGACCGTATAGATGGTCTCCTGGTCGTGCGAGAACCAGGCGCCCACAACGGGCTGCCTGTGCCCGGAGAGCACCGTCGGGGTGAACCCCTCCTCCGGGTTCAAGCTCCATATCCTCGCCGTCAGGTCCTTGGAGGCGCTGAGGAAGAATCTCGAGTCGCGGGACCATTCTATCCACCGCACGTCGTCATAGTGGCCGGTGTGGCTATGGTGGCGGACAAAAGGCGCGAACTCGACCTCCCCGTTGGCGTTGGCGTCGGGGGTCGAAGGAACATGCCATACTTCGAGTTTTCGGCCGAGCCCTACGGCAAAATAGCGACCGGACGGCGAGAAAGAGAGCGCAGTAACGGCCGATCGGAAAGAGAAGTGGTAAAGAACTATCCTTCGGGGGATATTCGTCAAGATGGCCTGGCCGTCCTCGTCGACCGAGAGGAGGAGGTTGCCTTTGGGGGTGAGGCCGATCCTCGAGATGTTCTTTCGGTGGGCGAAAGGCAGAGTATAGGATTTGTCACTGTCAACGGGTCAGCGGCTGCCACAGGGGACCGTACCCGAGAACGGGGCAGACTTACTCAACGAGGTTGAAAACCGTCGCCCGGTTTCCCACGGGAGAGTACAAGTGGGTTCCATCAGGACTGAATACGAGGTTGCCCTGGCAATAAACGGTACCCAGCAGATTGGAGAACTACTACAGGCTTTAGCAAGCTCCTATCAGTGCAGGAGAGAAGTACCAACCCTGAAATCCGTCTTCATTGTCACCTCTTAGCCATTGTGCAGCGCCGTCGTCGGTATTGCTGGTCCCCCCGAAGCTTGGAGGTGGGCTGCGGAACCCCGGATTCTGGAAATTTTTTGGAGGGGTCGGCCAAAACATGTTCCTTTCCAGTCCCCGCTAGTGCCGAAAATGGCGAGGCCTGCTCCTTGCGTTCCAGGGCTCCACCACTCAGGAAAAGGGGAGGCTTGTCTGCCCCCTTCGCTTGGTCCGTGCGGCGACCAGAAATTTGACGGGGGCAGGTCGTCCCCTGAGGCACGAGCTCCCGCCTTCCATTGTCAACAAAATTGTGAAGACACTCTCACCGACCGCTCTCAATCCTTCGATACGATCACATCGAGTCCACATCGTACCCATTGACACTGCCGCCATCGAGCCTCGTGCCCACCATGGCCCCCGCGACTGCTGAGAGCGCCTCACCGATTGGCATTGCCAATCTGCCCAACCAGCGCCACAAGATCGTCGCCAAGCGAGGAGCAGCCTTCACCATCATGGTATGTCTGTCTGTCCTGCGCACAGCTGCTCTCAGAAAGGACGGGCCTGTCTCTGACCAATTGTTGCACTGCACAGGTGGCGGGCGAGTCCGGCCTCGGCAAAACGACGTTCATCAACACGCTGTTCTCTACGACCATCAAGAACTACGCCGACCACAAGCGCCGGCACCAGAAGCAGATCGACAAGACGGTCGAGATCGAGATCACCAAGGCTGAGCTGGAGGAGAAGTTCTTCAAGGGTTAGGCCCTCCGTTTCAAGACGTTCCCCCATTCCTCTGCTGAACCATCCCAGTCCGCCTGACCGTTATTGATACCCCGGGCTTCGGCGACTATGTCAACAACCGCGACTCGTGGATGCCTATTATCGAGTTCCTCGATGACCAGCACGAGTCGTACATGTTGCAGGAGCAGCAGCCTCGTCGCCAGGACAAGATCGACCTCCGCGTGCACGCCTGCCTGTACTTCATCCGCCCTACAGGTCACACGCTCAAGCCTCTGGACATCGAGGTGATGAAGCGCCTCTGCTCGCGCGTCAACCTGATCCCCGTGATCGCCAAGGCCGACACGCTCAGCCCTGCGGACCTGAACAAGTTCAAGCAAAAGGTGGGCCTCCCAGGGACGAGGGCGAAGACGACCCGCTAACCGTCAATGCAGATCCGGGCCGTCATCGAGTCGCAGAGCATCAAGATCTACCAGCCGCCGGTCGAGGAAGACGACGAGGCCGCTGCCCAGCACGCCCGCAGCCTCATGGCCGCCATGCCGTTCGCGGTCATCGGTTCGGAGAAGGACGTCAAGACGGGCGACGGCCGCATCGTCAAGGGCCGACAGTACTCGTGGGGCGTTGCCGAGGTGGAGAACGAGGACCACTGCGACTTCAAGAAGCTGCGGTCGATCCTCATCCGCACGCACATGCTGGACCTGATCCACACGACCGAGGAGCTGCACTACGAGGCGTACCGCGCGCAGCAGATGGAGACGCGCAAGTTCGGCGAGGCCCGCCCGCGCAAGCTCGACAACCCCAAGTTCAAGGAGGAGGAGGAGGCGCTGCGCAAGCGCTTCACCGAGCAGGTCAAGATTGAGGAGCAGCGCTTCCGGCAATGGGAACAGAAACTCATCGCCGAGCGTGATCGCCTTAACAAGGATCTCGAGACGACACATGCCCAGATCAAGCAGCTGGAGGCCGAGCTGGAGCAGATGCAGGGGAGCGCCGTCCGCAGCGGCCGCGGCGGCCGTTAAGCTGCCCCGCCGCCCCATCTCGTCCGTCCTGTCGGTATGCCCCAACGGCGTCTTTGCGCCAGAATCTCCGGGTTTCCGAAGAGGTCCCAAAAGGGGACGAGACGTCTCCGGGGAGGAGGGACAAGAAGGTCCACCATATGCGGATGACTATCTCACGGTCTGGCCAGGAGCATGGTCGAGGCACCTTGGGCGGTGGACCTTTGATGGACGAGGCGGGATGTGTCGTTTTTCCAGGAACTACCCCCTTTGCCCTGTGTTTTCCGGTTGTCGCGTTGAGAGGCTGGACGGCCGTCGACAAAAGTACCAGGTATGGTCATCAAGGTTCGGTCCGCGAACTCGGTTTTCCACCCCTTTTTTCGACACACACTCGAGCCCCTTTCCCCGAGCTATTTGTCCAAGTCATGATGTAATTTGGCCGTCTTTTCTTATGATACCAGATAATGGAATGGCTGCCGTCTTCTACCCACGAGGCAGAGTCCCGTGTATGAAACGAAGTGGCTATGTGCTTGAAATAGTGAAGACAGCACTCGCGGACGCGATGCCGCTCGCAGTTCCATGGACCACGGCTACACGGTAGCAAACCCAACGCCGGTGTGATGCAAGACGATGTCGCTTTAACCTTTCCGTCCGATAATCCGTCCCCTCCTCAGACGGCATCCATGCTTGCCCTGGTCGTCAGCTGCTCGTTCTTGTTCCCCAGCTTGGAGATCTGCAAAAACGCATCCACGCCGTACCCCTCGAGGCTGTGCAGCTCGAGTTTGCCGGCCCAGTACTCGGCGTAGACGCGGCTCAAGGGTAGGCCCATGCCCAGGCGTAGGTTGGGCGGCCGACGCGAGAGCGACGACAGCGACCCGCCGGGGAGGCCGCCGTCGGGCTGGTACCGTTCGTCGCCGTCGCCGTCCTCGTCGACGTCGTCCTCGTCCTCGTCGGCGCGCAGCTCCTGCAGCGTTGCGCTCATGCGCGGCACCTGGCCCAGGTGCTCGACCAGGCGCGCCGAGTGGGGCCCTTTGCTGAAGGACCAGAGGTAGGGCAGCATGTCGCGCGGGACGCCGCCGCCCTGGTCCGAGACGCGGACGATGACGTGCTGCGCCGCCTCGCAGATGGTCACCTCGACCGGGGGCGGCCGCTCGCCGCCCCGGCGCCCCTGATGCCGTTCCAGCGTGGCTTGCACCGAGTTGCGCAGCAGCTCGCCGATGATGTACTCGAGGTGGCTGGGGATGTAGGGAAAGTTGGCGTCCAGGTGACCCTCTAGCTTGATCTCGGGCATCGGCGGGACGTCGCCGTCGCCCGAGGCGTAGGCGGCGCGCGCGAGGGCCAGGACCGCCTCGCCGCACCGCTCGATGACGTCGCGGGCCACGCACTTGAGGAAGACCTCGCCGACGAAGTCCGAGTCGGCCAGCTTGGCGCCGGGGGAGAACCAGTGCGCGTGGAACGTGTCTGTCAGGGCGAGATGCTGCTCCGCGATGACGCGGCGGGAGATCCGCTATCCCCATAGTTAGCCATGGGCCTGCTGCGGCGCGGCGTCCGTCTCCGACTTTCCGACTCACCGATCGCAGTATGGTGTTCATGAACTCGTCCAGGTCCTCGGGATTCATGTACGCGCTCGACTCGAGCACGCCCATGGCGAGCTTCGGTATCACGGCGAGGTGCGCCTTGAGCATGCGGCTGATGGTCTTGCAGAACTCGTCGTTGTCCTCCAGCGTTTTTATCTCCCGGACCTTGCGGACCGAGTCGAAGGCATCGTAGTACAGGTCGTAGGTTGCGCTGATATGCGGATTCGTCACCACAACGTACGGGAGCTGCTGCATATCCCGGATCCTATGTGCGATCCTGGTCACAAGCGCAGTGGTCAGCGGTGCCCCGTCCTCGCCGTGCTACCCCAGCCAGAGACGCTGAGGCGCGTACCTTGTCGGCAGTTCCGTCCGCACGTAGTTGGCCGAACTGATCAGCCGTGACTCCGTCAACGACCGACCGAACACCATCAGCTGCCGGAGGCTGATCGGCCGAGCCTCTTTCGCGACCCATCTGCGCCGGGGTTAGCTGCCCGTCTCCCACTCCACGGTTCCGGCAAGCTGCAACATACTCGTCCAGAACAGAGACTGGGCGCCACTGAGGACTGTGATTTGCCCTAAGTTGGCCCTTCCACGGCGCCGTCACCAAATTGGGCCGCGTGGCGGAGAAGGGCGACCGTGCTGCCGTCCGCAGCACATGGGGCAGCATGTCGTCGGTTCCATACGGCTGTCTGGGACATTGGAGGCCAGGCGCTGCGAGAGAACCCGGCCGAACTCCTTAGGTTGATGGGGGCAGCAGATTTCCACTATCGGTCCATGCCAAAGGCGCCCAGATATGGACGTATCCGTCCACAGAGGTAGGTGTAAAAGGGACTGTAGACAAAGCGAGATGACCGGGGGCGTATCATCCAGAATGGGGAAGCTGGCATGTGAGAGCTACCTCCTAGCTTACCCCACATCCCCGGCAGCGACAGCGGAGCCCAGCCCAGCGTGTGGCGGCTTGCTTGTACGTAAAGACACCGGCTCACCGGGTACAAGGCAGCTGGTGAATCTCTGATGTGAGACAATCGTCCCCGCCCGAGTCCATTGTCCTAGGGCGGAGCTCCTAATTGTTGCTCTTGACCGTGGGAAGCTATCCTGATCCAGTGTTCACGAACTCGAGGCCGCTGAGCTAATTATCGACCATAGCTCGGAAGGCGGTTTCGACAGCTTACAAGCTGTCTGGTGCTTAGAACACCACGTAGCCAGTAGGACTGCGCAAGAGGGTGCCTAAACAGACGCTCCTCGACTTGAAGGGACGCCTACATGTGTTGAGGTACCCATCTCGGTCAATGTGTAGGGAGTGAAAGGCTCAGCTTGAGCGACGGCCAACAGACACAGCCCGAGCTGGAGACCTACAAATGTGCCTACCTACCTACCTTAGGTAGCAGATAACGAGGCGCACTGCAAATCCGAACGCATATTTTGCACAGCGCGAGATTCTACTACTAGGTAGGTAGGTAGTATAGGCAACGTCCTAATGGGCTATGCAGTCCGGATTTCCAGAGACTTACCGACAGTGATTACTACAAAGGCCCCGCCTGATGGGAATCGCGAAATCCCACGCGTTGGGCTGGGGTAGGGAGTGTTAGTGAATACTTGTATGAGGTCCCGTGACGCCCTTCTGGTGGGTGTACTTCTCAACTCTGTCTCCAATTTCTTCAGTGGTTCCCGTGCTGCGCCTCGCTGTGGTCCCAGGCTTTCCGCGCTCCGGTCCACCAGGTTGGAAAAGGCGACGCAACCACACCCATCCACGCTGCGATTGCCTCATCGGCTCTTTTTCCTCTCCCGCGCCGTTCCCTGCCACGTTTTTGGGGATAGAAGGAGCTCCTCCGTGATTTTCACATCTGCTCCTTCTCGTCCGCGCCCCTCTCAGCACCCCGCTTCTGCTGGTTGCGACTGCTGCACGCGTTGGGGCCCCTCATCCTGTCCGGCCTGGTCGACAGAGCAGCACCATAGAAGTACCTGTACGTAAGGCCCTGACCCCGAGCATCACCGACTGTGCGGCGGCGCGTCCTTTGCCCCAGGGAATACTGTTTCGTCCCCAGCTCTCGTCTTCGCTCCTCGGGTTTTCGGCTTCACCGTGTTGCCTTCACCCCTGCCAACCCCCGAGCTTCGTCGTCATGGCGGAGGCTACCCCACTCGTCGCTCTTGCTAACCTTTGCCTCGAAGCCACGCAGCAGACACACCACGCAATGGATTCCCCAAATGCTATGGCTCTGGACCCGGATGACACGCACGTCATCCAGGCCAACGGCACCGCGGACAAGGACTCGGTCACCGAGATCATCCCCGACGGCCTCAACGGGGTGGCAGACCGGCTGCCGGATAGCATCAACGGTGTCGCAGACCAGCTCCCCGACCTTCCGCTTGCGACCAACTGTGCGTTCCCAGACCCGGGGGGCTAACAGGCCGCCTCGCCGCGCCTTTGGCTGACACGGTCGCGCAGATGAGGCCATGAAAGAAATCGTCCTCAACCCGCTCCCCGAGGAGCCCCGAATCCTGGACGACGTCGTCAGCACATGGACGGTAGACCGGTGGAGAGGCCTGGGTAAAAAGGAACACGGCCCCATCTTCCAGGCCGGCGGGTTCCCTTGGTAAGCTGTCGATGCCTCGGTTGCGCGGTCGATGCCCCGCTTACACGGCTTGCCACAGGCGTGTCTTGCTCTTCCCGTGGGGAAACAACGTCGACCAGTGCTCCGTCTACCTCGAGCACGGCTTCAATGGCGACGGAGTTCCGGAAGACTGGAGTTGCTGCCTCCAGTTCTCCCTCGTCATATGGAACCCGAACGACCCGTCCATCTACCACCACCACGTGGCGCATCACCGCTTCACCAAGGAGGAGGGCGACTGGGGGTTTACGCGGTTCCTCGAGCTGCGGAGGATGTTCAGCGTGAACTGGGAGGGCGCCTCGCGTCCCTTGGTGGAGGGCGACAGCGCCAACATCACGGCCTACGTCCGCGTCATCGAAGACGAGACCGGTGTGCTGTGGCACAACTTCAACAACTACGACTCCAAGAAGGAGACTGGCTACGTGGGGCTCAAGAACCAGGGCGCCACGTGCTACTTGAACTCCCTCTTGCAGTCGCTGTACTTTACCAATGCATTTCGCAAGGTACGAGGGGCAACGCAGCCAAACGCCAGAGCAAGCGGCTGACACTTGGCAGGCTATCTACCAAATACCGACCATGACGGACGAGAGTATGGCTAACAGCGCATATACCCTCCAGCGACTCTTCTACCAGCTACAGACGTCTAATACCGCGGTCGGCACCGCCGAGCTTACCAAGTCCTTCGGCTGGGAGACGCGGCACATCTTCGAGCAGCAAGACGTCCAGGAGCTCTCGCGAAAGCTCATGGAGCGCATGGAGGAGAAGATGAAGGGGACACAGGCCGAGAATGTGCTGCCGCACATCTTCAGCGGCAAGATAAAGACGTACATCTCGTGCATCAACGTCTCGTACGAGTCGAGCCGGATAGAGGACTTCTGGGACGTGCAGCTCAACGTCAGCGGCAACAAGGACCTTCTCCAAAGTTTCGAGGACTACATCAACGTGGAGAAGATGGACGGCGACAACAAGTACTACGCCGGCGAGGTGCACAAGCTCCAGGACGCGAACAAGGGCGTCATCTTCGTCGGCTTCCCCGACGTCCTCCACCTCCAGCTCAAGCGCTTCGAGTACGACATCGCCAAGGACACGATGATGAAGGTCAACGACCGGTACGAGTTCCCCGAGGTCTTCGATGCCGCACCGTACCTCTCCGAGGATTCGGACAGGTCGGAGCCCTGGACGTACCAGCTGCACGGCGTCCTGGTTCACAGCGGAGACCTGAACGCCGGACACTACTACGCGTTCCTCAAGCCGAACAAGGATGGGTGGTTCTACCGGTACGACGACGACAAGGTCACAAAGGCCACGCGACGGGAGGTCCTCGAGGAGAACTTTGGCGGCGCGTTCCCCACCCTCAACGGGCACCTTCGGTCTCCCCTGCAGAAGAAGTCGCCCGTACTGCGGCCCAACAGCGCGTACATGCTGGTGTACATTCGCCAGTCCCGTCTAGACAAGATTCTGACCCCGGTGACGCGGCTCGACATCCCCGCACACCTGCGTACGTTCTCCCCCTGCCCCGCGGCAGGTGCCCCCGTCTAATATGCCGCAGAGAAACGGTTTGAAGAGGAGACGGCTGCACGCGAGGCTAAGCGCAAGGAGCGGGATGAGCAGCATCTGTACCTGGGTGTTAAGGCCATCACGGAGTCCTCCTTCAAGCACTACGCCGGGTCAGACCTGACCAACTTCGACAGCAATGCCGAGGTGGACCCCGGCGCCCCCCGCTTCTACCGACTGCTTCGGTCCACGACGATCCA
>Ga0247771_1000528_pt1 | contig 11975 bp, 14 predicted proteins | sample UWRJL197509C6_FD_179948 | JGI IMG/M metagenome (GOLD analysis project Ga0247771, IMG submission 179948) | Plant litter microbial communities from Arlington Agricultural Research Station in Wisconsin, United States - UWRJ-L197-509C-6 | ecosystem: Environmental > Terrestrial > Plant litter >...
GCCCGGATCTGCGTCTGTCAACTTTGTGCCTCCTCGTTGCGACTTGTTTCCTCGCACGACCTCGACGGAAACACCAGCTCTCGTGGTGTTGCTCCCGGCTTGCCCAGCGCCCCGACGGCCCCCACTCCCCACATCTCGGTAGCTGAGCCGAAGGGTGCCACCTCCTCATCGCCAGCATCGCCCGTCGAACTTGGCGACCGACCGCCATGGCCGCCGAGAAGCTCGAAGAGGGCCGGCCCGGCCAGCCCGGCCAGTCTACACCCCCGGGGGAGCACCTGGAGAAGAAGGACTCGGACAAGAAGGATCTGAGCGACGCGCCCGACCTTCGGACCGCCGAGGGCGGCTCCATCCGCGGCGGCGAGGACATCCTCGCGCTGCAGGACCTCGACCCGGCCCTGAACATGAAGATGCACCTCGTCAACAACGTGCGGTCCGCCCTTGGCGCTCCCCAGGCCGAACTTGCCCAAGACCCCATGCTAACCACGAGGCCAGGCCATTGACGAAATCGGCTGGACGCCCTACCACACCAAGCTCTTCTTCCTCAATGGCTTCGGGTACGGCTCCCGGCGCGCCCCCTCCGAAACCTGGCAGCTAACAAGGCCAGCTACGGCGTCGACTCGCTCATCCTGCTGCTGCAGTCCATCATCGCAACCCACGCCTACCCCGAGATCGGCGGCGGAGGCTACGAAAAGGGGCTGACCATCGCCGTGTACGTGGGCATGTTTACGGGAGCCCTCTTCTGGGGATTCAGCGCCGACATCATCGGCCGGCGCTTCGCCTTCAACATCTCGCTCTTCATATGCTCGCTGTCGGCCATTATTTCGGGCGCCATGCCCACTTGGGCCAGCCTGGGTGTTTTCATCGCGCTGGTAGGCTTCGGCGGCGGAGGAAACCTCATCCTCGACACCACCGTCTTTCTCGAGTACTTGCCGGGCTCGAAGCAATGGGTCCTAACCTTCTTGGCGTGCTGGTGGGGGCTTGGGCAGGCCGTCGCCGGATTCCTTGCCTGGGGTTTCATGGGTACGTCGTCCGTACCCTGGAGAACTCCCTCGGAGCTAACGAGGCGGCCAACCAGTTCCCGACCGGTGGAATTGTGCTTCCTCTGGCGAGCCCTGCACGCGCGAAAACAACATGGGCTGGCGGTACCTCATGTTCACCAGCGGCGCTCTCGTCTTCGGAATGTCCGTGGCCCGCATCACCGTCATCCGGCTAAAGGAGACGCCAAAGTACCTCCTGGGCATGGGCGAGGACGCCAGGTTGGTCGAGACGCTCCAGTATCTGGCCACGAAGTACAATCGGCCCTGTTCCCTCACCCTCGATAAGCTCGACGCGTGCGGGACGGTGCAGTCCGCCCACAGCAAGAACCGCTTCTCCGTGGCGGAGATGCTGGTGCATTTCCGCGGCCTCTTCTGCACCACGAAAATAGCCATCTCGACGGTGATGATCTGGCTGTCCTGGACGCTTATCGGGCTGGCGTATCCCCTCTTCTACGTCTTCCTCAGGTGCATACCCCCGTGGCTCTCTCCACCTATTCACGTCAACCCCAGCTAACCTTGCGCCCGCTTGATAGCACCTACCTCGCGACCCGCCTGCCGGCGGACCCGGACACGCCGTACGAAACATGGCGCAACTACGCGTTAGTCAACGTGTCGTCCATCTTCGGCCCTGTCCTGGCGGCGTGGCTGTGCGAGGTGCCGGTGCTGGGGCGGCGCTACACCATGGTCATCGGGGCGCTGGTGACATGCGCCTTCTTCTTCGCCTACACGGCGGTGCGGACCAAGGCCGAGAACGTGGGCTTCAGCTGCGCCATCGGCTTCTGCCTCAACATCTACTACGGCACCCTGTACGCCTACACGCCCGAGGTGCTGCCCAGCGCCCACCGCGCCACGGGCAACGGCGTGGCCGTGGCCTGCAACCGCGTCATGGGCATCATGAGTGCCGTCATCGCCACCTACGCCGACACGACCACGTCGGTGCCCATCTACGTCTGCGCCGCCCTGTTCATCGCCATGGCTGGCGTCAGCGCCGTCTTCCCCTTTGAGCCCTTTGGACGGCGGAGTTCGTGATTTTACCCTCTCTTTGCCGGGCACGTTGCCGGGCCGAGAGGCCTTTTTGATAGTTCCGGTGGATAACGTTAGGATCTTCATGGATGCGCCGGTGCTGGAATATCAGGACGCAGGCGGGATGCGTGATATCTGATATCATCAAAGCATTGATACCCGAGGTGGATTTGTGCGAGCAATGGGGGCCCGGCGCTGGATATCTTTTCTTAGCTGCCCATGACCACTCGATAGATAATGCCTACTTCACAGCCAGAAAGCCCTCTGGCGCCTCAGAAGGTGGCCGGTCCCTGATATGCCGGACCTGGATACCCCGTGCCAGATCCTAGGCCCGGCAGCGGCGGCGCATAAGAACTGAAGACACAGTCGGAGGAAGCAGCGGACAGTGATGGGCGCACCATGATGGCGCGCGGGCTACACATGGCCCGGCCAGAGCAGGGAACCGCCGTCCCGGAGCGTCCCCCAGGGGCTCGGGCTCGGCGCTGCAGGCCACGCCGTACTCGGTCGGGTGGCCGAACGGAAGTCCGCGACAGTGGCGGCGAGGAGGCAGGGCATTTCCTCTTCGGGTCGCCACGCAAGGCAACGATCCCAATGAAAAAATAGTTTGTCATTCTCCGAAGAGAAGAGCGGTTCCAAAAATTGGTGCACCTCTACTGACCGGAACCCCCAGTAGAGAGCAGTTGCGCTGGCCGGGATGTCAAGCCGGGACTCGTCAAGAGGACCAAGTCCTACTCTTTGAGGTGGCGGAAGATTGCAAAGTTCAACGGGAAGGTAATGAACAAGAATATCACCATCCTCCCGATAGAGCGCTGAGGCTCTGGAATGTCAGAGACATTCTCTTTGCAGGTAAACCAACAAAGAACGGGGTCGATTCTCAAGAGTAGCACGGGCAACACTGTCCAGTTGGAGATCAGCACCCCAAGGGTGAGCCAAAATTCGGTCGAAGGCATGGCATAGGTCTGCGGATCTGGGAGTGACATGAAGAAGAAGGGAGAAGAGACGGTCGGAGAATGACCGAGAGAGGAGTTTTGTTGACCTTCGCATTTGCAATGGAAGGCACAAGCTGCCCGAGTCCATCCGTCATCGTGAGATTTGCGGTTGCGGCAAGTGTGTCTGGGCCCCAGCTTCGAAAGGAAGGCGCAGCAGGTAGGTACATTGAGCGGCAGGTTCCATCTGTTCTGTCACCCATCCCCCGCACCATCGCAGGAGAAGAGCTATTTGGCGGTCTCGCGATGTTGTGGTGTTGTTCCTTCCCAGAGGCCGAGCAATCCGCATCGGTCCTCATCTCACCCCTGGTTGTCAAGCTCGAGACACAAGTATTCAATGGCCCCAAAAACGGTACGTGTCTGCAAAGCAACTTAGCTCAAACTCCTACAACGAACCCCTAAACGACAGGTTCGGCACGTACGAGCCAATTCCAGAACCAATTCCCGGCAAGGAAGCCCCCTAGCCACCGTAGGGCACGCGGAAACCACCCGCGCCGCGAGCCTGGACGGAGAATGTCCGATATGGGGGTGACAAGACCGAATAAGACGAGGATTTTGAGCAGCAATAGTGCTTCCATTATCTGGCGGAAGGGCTGGTCTGGTTCGCTGAAGAAGGAGATCCAAGCCGGTATCCCCAGCCAAAGCTCGAAGGCATGGCATCGATTGGCAACTGTGTGTAGCCAGCAGAGCGCGGGCTCAGCTACACCAAATTGAACACTGCCGCAAATCATCCTCGTCTGGCGATGAAGGTCGTCGGAATCGGGTGCCGGGAGCGAGAGACGTACCTGTGTCGGGACTTGGAAGGACTGCAGTTGGTGAATAAGGTTTTCAAGTGGTGGAGACTGGGACGGTCCAGGGCTCGCCTATCTAAGAGGAACTTCAGACCTGTGGGACGGCGGATCGGAGACATGTGAATACGGAGTAACGCTGGCCCACTCTTTCTGCTCGATGGCCATGATGGATCCAGCCTGCAGTAGTCCCCAACTAGGTGGAGTTTAGTGCTACGGTCCGACTCAGGCAGGCTCGCGTCGACAGGTTGGGCTCGAGAATGGCTCAGGGAGGAGGTGCGGGAAAAGTAAATGGGCTTGCTTACTTCTGACCCCCGAGCTACGCGAAGGTACACGGCATGGGTTATTCCATGGCGTTTTCCATGTGTGTCTCTGAGCGTTGTCGGCCATCACTGCAAAAAGTACCCTTGGGGTGGCGCGGAAGAACAGGCTTAGGCAGTACCGTCTCGTGGCGTCGACACTTGGTGCCAATGCGACCGGCGTCAATTGAGGCGACCTCGAATTAATCGACCGGCATGCGCGCCCCACTCATTGCGCTGGCACTCGGTGCCAATCCAACGACTAAAGCAACTCGGTTGACGCGATTCTAAATTCCTTGATTGGTCCGCGTCCGCCCCACTCCATACGCTGGATTGGCACCGAGTGCCACCGCAATGGCTAAAGCAACTCACCGAGAGCGACCTTAAATCACATTGATTGGCCCACTTCGCGCTCCCCACCCGCGGCGCTGGCACCGAGTGCCATCGCAATGGCTAAAGCAACCACCTCAACTCCGAATTGCTTCATTGGCCGGCATCGCTCCCACTCATTACACCGGGCACCCAGTGCCAACGCAACGGCTAAAGTAACCACCGCTTTCAGGGACTCCGAATTATTTGACTGGGCCCCGTGTCCGCCCATTATGCTGCCTCGAGGCTGGTACTGAGTCTGAGGGTGGCACCGAGCCTCGAGACAGGCACCGAGTCTTGGGACTGGCATCGAGTGCCAACGCGACCACGGGATCGACCTCAATTGAAGCGACCTCGAACGATTTGATTGGCTTCCTGCCCCTACCTCGCGGGGAGCGACCCCACTCCATCCGCACACCTCGGGGCTATTTGTAGCAGTCCGCTGGCATCCAGCGCCAGCCAGGGCTACTCGCAACTGCGCACGGCCACCCAGTGCCATCTGGGACTATTTGCAACTCTCCACTGCCATCCGATGTCAGTCGGGGCTATTCACAACTGCCTGCTGCCACCCGGTGTCATTGCCACCCGGTGCCAGCTGCTGCCACCCGACGGCAGTTGGGGCTATTCGCAACTGTCCGCTGCCATCTGGTGCCGGTCGGGACTATTCGCAACTACCCATTGCCACCCGGTGCCAGTTGGAGCTATTCGCAACTCTCCATTGCCACCCGGTGCCAGCTGGTGCCAGCCGGCGCCGGCCGGTGCGATTTCGCGACTTGCGGTGCCAGCTGGTGCCAGCCAGGACTATTCGCAACTCTCCGCTGCCACCCGGTGCCAACTGGGGCTATTCGCAACTGCCGCTGCCACCCAGTGACAACTGGGACTATTCGTAACTGTCTGCTGCCACCCGGTGCCAACTGGGGCTATTTGTAACTAGCAACTGCCACCAGGTGCCAGCCAGGACTATTCGCAACTGTCCCGCTGCCACCCGGTGCCAACTGGGGCTATTCGTAACTGCCGCTGCCACCCGATACCAATGCCCCTCAACCGGCGACCCCGCCATGGAGGCAACCCCGCTAGAAGCAACCCCGCTCGGTATTTTTTGCGCATCCACTGCCACTCCCCACTGGATCCCGCTGAAATCCCCCCGACACGCAGTGCCACGCGACCGAGGCCGCCCCGTCAATTGAAGCGACCAGGAATTATTTCATTGGGCCCGCGCGACCCCCTGGAGGCTTCCACCACTCGCCCGACTCCGCCTGTGAGCATGCAACCGATCAGCGTCGCACTATTCTACTGCAATTCACTGTCCAACAGTGGGCTTGGGAACCATGACCAACACGAGGCGTTGAAGTCTGAGCATAAGCACACACCTATTCGATTCCGAAATATACCCCGGTCGCGGTACGCCGTCTCTGCCACCCTTTTACACACTACGGCAAGTCTAGCCATGAAAGTATTCCCAATCTCTGGCTAGGGCAACCTGGGCACGGTGAATTTGCTGTTCCTCGTCGTCCTCGAACAGCTCATACGCCATGGCCTTCTCGCCACCATCGCCAGGGGGGGCAAAGTACGGCGCGTCGACTTTACACCGTGTATAGTCCTGGGGGACTTTCCCTTCGTAAAGGAACGCGCGGATGTGCTTTGCCGCGCACACGGACGGCACCGCGACGGAGCAGTGCCCGTACCCCTGGACCTCGACGATCTGCGACCCCCGGAACGCGGCACGGGCGGAGCGGGCCGACACCAGTGGGCAGATGGGGTCGTACGTAGTCGAGAGGATGAGCAGGGGGTGCGCCGTCTCGACGCCGTTCCGCGGGACGTAGCCGTGCGTCCGGGGGATGAGCCACTGCTGCATGCTGTAGTACTCGGAGCGCGCGACCGAGGCGAACAGCGACGAGTTGGCGAAAGGCACGAGCCGGTCGAGCAGGGACTTCCGGTCTTGGGGCCAGTGCTGCGGCCCCGACAGGCCGTCGTTGAGCTCTACGAACAAGCCGCCTTCTTCCTTCAGCTCGTACGTGTCGGCGCGGGCGTACGACATGAAGGCCTCGGTGGCGTTGCCCTGCAGCAGCTGCGAGAAGGCGTCGGCGAGCGCGGGCCACAGGTCGGGCTTGTACAGGGCGCGGAACACGCCGCCGAACCACAGCTTCGAGTGGTCCACGAGGCCGTGGGCGCTGTTGTTGACGTAGACGCCGATGGGTTCCTTCTCGATCTTCTTGACTAGGGCGAGCACCTTGTCCCGCAGCTGGTCTGCCGAACCTCGGTCTGCCAGGCCGGCGAGGGAGCAGTTCTTGCCGGCCTTGACGCATTCGGTTACTACAGCACCACGGATTAGTTTCCTTCGTGTAAGGCGGCCAAGAAGTCAAAGACCCGGGTTCGGTGTGATACGCTAGTCTATGATGTCCCGGATGATGCTGGAAAGGGCAAGAGACAGCTCTTGAAGATACGTACGGAAGCCGTTGAAGACGTTTTCGCTGTCGGTGAAGGCTTCGTAGTCCAGTTGGCCCTCGTACCAGTCGAACTGGTTTGCCACACCGTCGATGATGACGCGCTTGGAGCGGTTGGGGAACAGTCCCGCGTACGTCTGACCCAGGATGGTACCGTAGCTGAAGCCCCAGTAGGCCATGTCCTCCTGGCCGACGGCGTCGAGGATGCTGTTCATATCGGCGGCGGTCTGCGGCGTGTTGACGTATTTGCCGTGCTCGCCCATGGTTTCGGCACAGGCCCGGACGAGGTTGTGAGACCACGCGTACATCTCGGCGCTGTCCTCGATGAGCTTATTGTCTCGAACCGACGACAGCTGGCGGCGAAGCTCGGCCGTGGGATAGCACGAGGCCGACGGCCGCGACGAGTTGATCCCGCGAGGGTGCGATTCGCGATCTCTCCGCAGGCATTCCACTTGATGCTCTCGCCCGCGTATGTGAAGGAGGCCGGGTTCAGGCGTTCATGGCAAGTGTGGAAGCTCGGTCGAGGGAGTTCCCACCCTCCGAAATGCAAGGTAGAGATGATGGCTAGAGAGATGAGGATGACAGTTGCGAGTCTTCTCGACTTCCGTGGGCGAGACGAGTCGTACCCGCCCGCGCGGCCCATGCTGCAGTCTTTTCCGTCCATGGCTTGATGTTGGTCGTGTGATGTTCCTTTAGGTTCCAACCGTGGATGACGAGAAGTCAAGTTTCTCCGCACCCGTGCCGCCCGCACGCAGGTGGAACGTTGCCCCTCGGACATAAGAGCTGCACCCAGCCACCTTCAAGTCTTCAACATGAGCCTAAAAGCAGATGCATCGCATTGGCCATCACGTTGAGAACTGTCAACTTGATCGTCATGTCTTGTTCCTGTTCCTTCCTGGAGCGGCAGATGCCTATATCAGGAGACTGCAAACGAGGGCGGCAAGAGCCCAAGACGCCATGTTAACCTAGCAGTGTCGAATGGATGACGGCGTTCAGTCTGAGAGCCGTTCGGTGCCCGCTAGTACGAAGTCCTGTGGTAGGTAGCTAGAGGCGTAGGCAGCCGTCATGTCACTTCACCTCGCCTCAACGGCAACGGCAATGCTTATTGGAGACGCCTTACGGAGTACGGTGTTCAGGTCCCTCAAACGGCCGACTGCATGGGCTACAAGGGTCGTGTGTCTCTGGGGGAAGCGACATCCCGGTATGAATTGAAAGTATCCCGGGGCGGCGCGTGGAGAATAAGTGACTGTACGTATGACGCTGGCTCGATGCTACTATAACAAAAGATGAGGTGACAGCGATTCAACAGATCAGCGGGTTGGGTACGCTCGAGGCTGTGCATCCAGCTCATGGAGCTGTCCGGCATGTTGCGGCGCGTTTCCAGCCTGTGTCGGGTACAGCGTCCCGGGCTCGCCGCCGTGTGGAGCTTCCATCTCGGCCCGAGGAGCACCGCCCAGCTCAACACCATGGTACGCAGTTGTACGTGCGTCCAACTCGGTCTTCGGCTCAGCCGTCGGCGGGTCAGTGGCAAGACCCGACGCGCCGCCGGAGGACTTCTTCTTCTGCCGTCGTCCAAGCCAGAAGGCCCCAAATGCAATGAGCCCTACGCCAACAACAGCCCCGACCGCGATGCCCGCCTTTTCCCCGGCGCCAAGGGAGCCGGAACCGCCAGACGAGCCTGAGCCGTCCCCTGGGGACCCCGGGCTCGAGCTGTTGGAGCTGTTGGAGCCCGGACTCCCGGTCTCGCGCGGGATCGTCGACGTCCTGCTTGAGGACGTTCTCGTCGAGCTCTGCGCTCGTGTCGTCGTCGCCGCGGTATTAACGGGATTCTCTGCACTAAACGCGGAGCAGACCGAAGCAATAGCGCCCTGCGCGGTGATCAAGTCCTGGGCTTGACATGTGAGGATGAGGCACTGGATCGCATCCGCGGGAAGGGCGTCGGTGTCCACTGGACCGCACGCGCACGCGACGTCTGTTGCGGCGCAGCCGATCTTCGAAAGTGCGCTGGAGAGACACGACGACTACGCGCGATGAGAGTCAGACAGGAGCGCTTGTCCCACGTCAAGGTCTGGATCAACTCACGGCGCATGGCGGTTGGCCAGCAAGGGGATTCTGTCTCGTCGTCAGTCAAGCAGCACGACGTGCCGGCCTTCAGGGGCGGGACTGTGTTTCACGAACCTGGGCGGCGACGACAGAGTACAAACTCCCAAATGCCAACGACCGGGCGACTGACTTCCACATTGTGCATGGAGTGCAGGCGGATGACTGAGGGGGCGGGAGGAGTCGTCGATCGATGGAGTCGCGCGTCGGGACGAGTTTGCAATCTTGGCCAGGGGCTGAGACTCAGCCCCTCTCCGTCGTCTAGGGTGCGGAGGCATCCTTGCCTGAGAGGGTTCTTGGCGACGGAGGTCACCCCCTCAGCTCGGCGATAAGATAAACCGCCAGGGTCAGTCGGCTTAGCCGCGCCGCGAGATTGCGAAGACTGATTGGTCCACACCAAACTGTGAGAAGCGCTCGGGTAATGCAGCCAATCATAGCCCGAAGCCCTGCAGGCAGCGAGCGGGGTCACGGATTGGTCACGTGACCCTGCCTCCTCCTCCCTTGAAGATGCCGCTTCCATCGATTCCGCTTGCGAGACCGACTTCAACGACATAACCGCCCATGTCCCTTCACAAGGCCAGCCTTCAGTGGGTAGCCGGTCTTTGTATGCCCATCGGCTGCATCAGGGGCCCGGATTCCGGTTTCACGACCCGCGCACCATCACACCGTACCGCGATTGTTCGATTTGGGGGCCTTTCGGCGCAGGTTTGTCAGGTCGCAGTTGCGCGAGAGCGAGCAGGCACCATGCACGTCCGGGCCGGTGGCGTCGGCCTTGGTGCCCCTCAACCGCCCCTGATTCGCGAATTCCCTCCCAAAATGTCACCCTCCGTCCGCCGCGGTCGCAGGTCCGGGGGATGACTGCCTCGCGCCTCGTCGGCTGTTGCTTTTTCTTTCCGCGCAAGTCCGCGCGAGTGCGCTGTCCGAGACGAGATGGATTCTATTGCTGAGCTGGCGAGAAAGGCCGCAGGGGATGCCCAGCGGCCGCCTTGGGCCGCGGCCCAAGGGGGTGAAAAGGAGCGTCGCCCGGCTTCTGTGTCGTGGGGAGGACTGGTGGGAACCCGTCACTCGACAGTCGTCTCTTTTGACTTGCCCGTCTTCCCAGCATCCGGACCGTCTCGGCGTGCCTGTCATGGACTTCCGCCGCAAGGCTGCGAGCCGCATCCTCGGCCTCGAGGATGCGGGACACGCGGTCCTGAGCATCCTCACGAAGCCGAGAGACGCAGATGCACCGCTCCTCGGCGAAAAAACCGGTCCTGCGGACATCCGCGTCGATGGGCCCGGGAGTGAGACATCGACGCGGTCGTCCACGCCGGCGACCGACTCGTCGTCGCACTACTACCCCGCGTCGACGAGCAGCCTCTCGACTTCCGCACTCTTCGAGCGAGAATGCAGCTGCCCGAGCGGAGACGACGCCCGCTGCTGTGCTGGAAAATGGGACGACGAGTAGGTATAAGCCTCGCGCAGGCCGGAGCGGCCTCCCGGTGTCCGCGACGTCCACGGCGACAACACGGCCACAGAGTTCTGACGAGGCTACAGCAGACATTCGCTCTCGGGGCGAGACTCGCCGGTGCTAAGGGGCGACGACATGCCACTCGTGAATACTCCCCATCTGGCATTCCCGCCGATCCCCCAAAACAGCCAACTGCGGAACGCCGTATCGGCTTCGTCGTCGGACAGCAGCAGTTCGCTCTCCTCAGACACCCCCGAGAGTGATGTCGACGGAGACGAAGACGACGACGACAACTGGAGCGGCGATACCGACAGCCTCGATGCCACGGTAATTGCCGCCGTGGACGGTGACCTCCCTTTGGCGGCCTTCCTGATCCCCATGCTTCACCGTGGTCGGCGATTGGCGGCCAAAACTAAGGTTGAGTCATGGCAGTACACGTCGGCGTCGGGCGCCGAAGGCTCCGTGGGAGGTGACCATTCCGTTTCTTCCAGCACTGCGGATCAATCTCCCAGCAACTCTCGCAAACGCAGGAGACAGTCCAACTCGAGGGGCGATGGGGGCCCCGGAGACGAAGAGGACGGTGACGGAGAAGGGGACGACGACGAGAATCCGGACAACGCCGGGGGCCTTCCGGGAGTCGCCAACGGCCCACCGGCTCTGGAACTCGCCTGTCCGTTCTACAAACAGAATCCGGGCAAGTATTCAACCCAGCACGGTCCTCTCCCCACCGGACACAAGAAGGACTACTATCGCTCGTGTGGCGGGCCGGGATTCAAGAGCATCCAGCGACTGAAGTAGGTGGCGGTCCCCGCTCGTCGTGAAATATGACACCCCCTTGACCGTCTTGCAGGGAGCACTTGAAGAGGAAGCACCGGCCCGTCCAGTGCAACCGCTGCTACACGATGTTCTCCGTCGGCGATGTTGCCAAATGCATGGATCAACTGAAAGAACACCAGCGCGCAGCGGAACCGTGCAAGGTCGGCGATGGATCTCTCGTCGAGGGGATCAGTGAGGCCCAGTGGGCCCAGCTGGAGAAGCAGAACCGGAAGAAGAACCAGGAAATACACAAGGTGGACAAGTGGTTTGAGATCTGGAGGGTCATCTTTCCCCACACGGAGCCGCCGGCGACGCCCTGTAAGTCGTCGATGATGCCTGCCTATCCGTGCTCGTACGCGGCGACGGCCCGGGTTTGACGCTGACGTATGGGGTGCAGGGTACGATAACGCCATCACGGATCCACAACGATCGCAGAGCTCCAGCGACAGCGACGTTGCCTTCGGCCAGCTCTTCCAGCAGATCCTCGACCATAAGATACGCCAAGGCGACATCAGCTTCCCGGCGGGCCAGCCGGACATGGCTGAGCGGCTTACCCAACTGGCCAGGTCGGCCTACACCGTGTTCCGCAACCTGCGCGGCACGCCGTCGCGGACGGACACTTCATCCAGCCAAACGGGTGGATTCCACCAGGTCGGCTCCCTG
>Ga0247771_1000529_pt1 | contig 11953 bp, 9 predicted proteins | sample UWRJL197509C6_FD_179948 | JGI IMG/M metagenome (GOLD analysis project Ga0247771, IMG submission 179948) | Plant litter microbial communities from Arlington Agricultural Research Station in Wisconsin, United States - UWRJ-L197-509C-6 | ecosystem: Environmental > Terrestrial > Plant litter >...
GATCGAATACCAGTTGGCGCGCCGCCGGGCCTACGGGCCGACAGGCCTCCAGACTCCGCCTTCCACAGGGTCATCAGGCAGAGCGCCCGGCATATCGACGGCTCGCCCTCCTACCAACCAAGCAAACGGGGGGGTGTGGGATTCGCAAACCGTAAGAGAACGGACAAGACATTTCGCCTGGGATACCGCCCGGGACGCGGGCCCGACCAATGGCTGGTGTTTTTACACGGCCAACGTCGCGCTGGTCCACGGCTGGGAAGAGGTGTTCGGACAGGCCCTCCAGTCGTTGATATGGAACTGGGCGCCCAACGTTGGCTTTACACACCCCAAGTCGGCGGTACCTTGGATGGCAGAATGCTTTCTCCAAGGTAGGTACCTCTAGGTACCTTTGGGCCTACACCGCCGCGCGGCGCGCCTCGCCAGGGTTCGCTGACTGACCGCGCGGCAGAAAAGCGAAACGAGGAGCTTGAAGCCATCGTGGGCTGGTTCACAAAATACGCGGCCGACCACCAAGCGACAAAATACAGGGAGATCGCCGACAAGTTCAAGAACCTTCCAAGGACCCTGGCCCCGCCGGTGAGCATCTACGGCTGGCTGAAGCAGTTTCAGGATGGGCTACTGGACATTCAAGAGGATGCCCACCCGAGCCCCTCCGGGAGGTCCAAGGGGAAGGGGAAAGACTCGGGGTCCGGCTCAGGGGCATCACCGGTTGGCAAGTACCGGCCCGGGTCGTCCAGCAAGCATACCGGCAGGAAGCTCCTGCTGGAGCTTGCGAAGGCCGGCTCCGACAAGATCCACCACAAGCGCGACGGCCAGCACGAATGGGTCATTGTGATGCTGCAGGCGGCGCACGACTTCGTGGCTGGGCGCCAGAGAGACCTGGCCGAGGCGATCCTCCGGTCTCGGCACGCCGAGGTAGCCAGATGGGAGCTACAACTAAGACGACCCAGCGGGACCGACGGCTGGCAAGGAGGTCAGAACTGAGGAGGTTAGAACTTTGTATAACAACCCATCTGAACATACAAATCAAGCGGGCTATCGGTGCCTGCTCCGACCCTACAGGGCGGGCTGCAGCATCGGTAACATAATTCAATTATTGACATCCGTTGCTACCGCAACCGTCAAACCCGCGAAAAGGCCGGTGCTACTGCCGCTTTAACGGGAGTTGAACCTGTGTCAAGTCGGCGTGGCCGGCTGTTCCAACAGGTTGAAGGCCCTAGAACCTAAATGCGGCTGCTATTTGAGCAAATCAAAGCCAGAGGATTCAGGAGCATGTGCAACTGGCTGATCATGACTTCTCCATGCGAACCTTCTCAGACAGATGGGGTTCTCGACAGGGAATCTCATCACAAGGTTCCTGGAGAGTTACCGAAACTGCGTTGACCAGGAAAGCTTGAAACGAGCGGCGGCTTACCTCCCAACACAGACGGTGCACAGGAGGCTTTGAGTGAACAACGCCTTCCACTGCCGAGGCTAGCAAACGCCTCTGAAGCCGCGGGGGCCAGCGCTCGGGACAATTTGTATACCTACGTTAAGGTCACCAACTTAGACCCCGGTACGCTCGGGGTCACCATTATTACAGTCAATTATCACACGTTAATATAGACACTAGCAATTACCAAACTCTTGAGTGGGCCGGTGCTGTTGTCGCTTTAACTTATGCCACCCTGTGTGGACCTGTGCTCATAGGTGTGCAGGTGTGGCGTGGCGCTGTACAGCAGCCTTATTCTGCCGCCCAGTTAAGCTGCTGGCAACACTTATTTGGCTAACGTAAAGGGATGATGTTAAGACCCCTGTGTAATTTAGCTATGGCTTTCTTTCTTTCCGGCTATTTTGATATCTGTTGCTGTAAATGGATGTTCTTGTCTTCTATCTTTGATGCTTCCTTATAGAGAGCATGCCAGACTAATAAGACGGGTAGAATAGTAAAAAAATCTCACAAGAGCTAGAATAAATCATGAAAGTAAGGCAAGTGAGAGAAGCAGGCAACCTGATAGTCACTCTACCACTAATATAAGTCCCTTAAATTCCTCTGCGTCGCCCTATGAGAGTGACGAGGTAGAATGGCTGCTGCAGTTTCGGCATGAATACACCCTAGCAAACGTGGCGGACATTAATGGAAGTAGGAAAAGAGGAAGGCATACGAAAGCATGTAGATGCCTGGAGAGAGGTATGATGAAAAACGGCAATGTCTTGCGAGCTCGCCTGAGCAGACTTGTCATTGCTTCAACCAGATCCCACTGAAGTTTATTAACTAGATTCCAAGATTCTCTTGGATGATAAGGTCACACAAAAGCTCAACACACCGCTTCAGCGAGAAACGATCCTCGGGCTCAACGTTTATGGCGTGGAATTCCTTTCCGCCACGGTAGAGGTGGCGGAACCTGGAGCCAAAGTATTTTACGGCCTCGTCGAATTTCGGGCCGCCTGTATACTCTGGAAACGAGTGACGTACTGGACTTCGCTCCGCCTTCTCCTTAAAAAGATCGATGTTGCTGAACACGACTACCGGGGTTGCACTCGAGAATGAGGGTGAGTTGATGACTGAATCGAAGAGCGTCATCGCTTCCATCATCTCGTTAGTGGTCCTGTCTTCAACAAGATGCCGGTCATAGCCCGCAATATCTACCAGGAAGAAAACAATGGGATCCTTAGATCCGACATATTTCATCCACTTCCCGCTCTTCAGCAGGAAGTGTCCGATACTGCTGACCGTTAACGAGGGCATCAAGGATTCCCAGTGCAGTACTGTCTCGTCGATTGCTGTTGGGCGTGCCCAGGCATGGAGCACGTCCTTTGTTGTTGGGGAATAGTCATCTGCAATGAGTCTATCGAAGTTTTCGACGACGCTGCTACTGTTAGTTTATACCCGACCAGCTCAGCTCAGGAATGAACAACAGCAATCACTTACTACTCGGCGCAGGACGGCATGCCCGAGCCCTCCTTTTCTGCCCGCACTCGTTCTTGTTGGAATCTCCTGTCTTCCCATAGCCTTTGCAGGCTCTCGGCGGCTTTCGGGGATTGCAGATCCGAATGTCGTGACGCTTCAGATAAAACGGCGACGGCTTTGGCTACTGCTGGTGGAAATTCGTCCTCTACTCCCTGAGCAAGTGTCGCGCACTGCTCTATTAAGGAGACCGCAGCTTGTTGGATAATTGGTCGGAGATTGTCCCCGTCTTTGTGACCTGTCCCACAACTGCCAGAGGGTCCCCACGATCTGAAAGCCTTCATGAATTCAGGACCAAGTTTGGGCGTGGCGCTGAGTAGTACCATCTGCTGCGTTATGTTTGCGTGGTGTTTCAGGATCCGATCGATAGACTGTGAGCGCTTCAGATCAGCCTCCTGGTTGGCTTTCTGTCGTGCACGCTCCCTCATCGCCTCCATCAGTCTTGGGCTCGCGTCTTTGTAGACCTTGGACACCCATAATATCCGGTCAAAGGCGAATTCCCTCGACAGCAGAGACAGACGGTCCGTAAACTCGGTGAGGATGGACGCCGAGTCGCGATGGACATAGAGCGACGAGACATCTTTCTCCATGATTTTGAAAATCTGACGGCTGGTGGAGCTCTCCAGCAATGCGCGTTGTTCCGAGACCGATTTGCTGTGTAGCGTCAGCGAGGGGCATTAAGTATAGGGGTCCAAGTGATGTGTCTTACATGTTATATGAGTTGAGAAGCACGTTGAGCGAGTCCATCTGGTGGCCAACCATGCCTTGCAAGTCTTCGATTGACTTCCCATTCAATGCGAACTTGAGCTTGCTCCGGGCACTGAGCTTCCCGTCTGCCGAACGTTGCAGCCGGATTACCTCGCTCTCAAGCTTCTCCATCAACATGCCGCAGCACGAGAGGGTGTTGCCCAAGTCCATGGCGAGCTGGTAGTGGGTCTCGGTCGGCTCGGAATCCATCCATTGGCGAATCTTGCTGAGCGCGGCGCGGAGGGCCGTCAGCTGCGAGACGAGGCCGATGACGCCGAGCTCGGCGTCCTTGTACTGGGCGCCTACCTCGCGCAGCCCGCTGATTGTCTTGGTAACGACATCGATGATGCCGACGACAGCTCCTAGCGCGCCTACCGCTGTGATGGGATCCATTTTCGCTGGGGTGTATCCACGGTCTACGGAGGTACCGATGAAAAACTTTTCTGGCCTGGTTTCGACCTCGATTCAGCCCTTCCTTATCTGAAGTGGGCGTGGCCATGCCTACTAGGTAGGTACCCAGGTACCCAGGGCTGGTGCTGTACCTGCGCAATCTTTGCGCAGATGCCCACAAGCGCCTCAATTTCAATCTCACCGACTTCAAGATGTTTCCGCCAGTTCAACCTGGCATTTGCTTGGAGAAGTCAATGTCGGCATGCGGATGTCTTGGCCCTGATGAAGGAGCGCGCCGGCGACGTCTTGTTGAGAGACACCCCGTGTCAGAGGCATCGGGGCCACAGGGGCTCTAATTAGGGTCCCCTGTGGCTGTGCAGGCGGTGCGCCTGAGCGGCGGCTGAGCGTATCAATACATACGGCTTAAGCCCGCCTGAGACCAGTAATGGTCACCTCCTTCGCCTTCGAATCAGGGGCTGCTTCTTTCACTGCCTGGCCGTCCCGAACTTTCTGACAGATTGATGCAATTTGCATCCACCTATAGCGAAGCTGTGCTAGCGGGTGTGCTTGACCCTGTGCGGGCTTGTGCTGGCCTCTGCTGGCTTGTGCGGCGCCTCTGCCGAGGGTGCGTGAAAGCCGCGATAGGTCACGCTGCAAGGCCGTCTCCATTAACGTGTCCTAACAGTAGAGGCACTGCAGCTTCGGAATCCTACCGACCACAAAGGAAGAATGGACCTCCTCTCCATTTGTCTCATATACAAAACTATTATTATCTAACCTCGAAGACTTAGTTAACCTCCGGGGCGGGGACGGGGGGCACTGATCGAAACAACGACAGCCTCTCGCCCCTCACCTAGCCCGAGAAAAGACCAACGATTTGCTCATGCCGATTTGGGCCGCCGCTGGCAACTTGAACACAGAAGACTCCCTATCAATTACTACAGATGTGCTAGGTATTGCGTCCAACTCCAACTGGGGGTATCGTAGGCTGCATGTGGCAAGAGGCGTAGACTTATGAAGGCCTCTACCACAAAAAAGCCTCGTACAAAACAATAAAAGAGTAGTACCAGCACACTGACGACCATTATTCCCGTCGGAAAAATATTGGACCTCATCTTGCGCCAAAACTTCGTTTTCCTCAACCATCTAATACGCCCATACTCACTTACCTCTTTGACGCCCCGTCGGCATCGACCATATACCCTAACATGCCGGTACTGCCATTGGTCCGCTTCAAACTGATTTTGGACCTGGTACTGAAACGCAATTGCCGTGAAGAGCACTCCGGAGGCACCCATATAGATGCAGGAAATGCGCCACAGAAGCTGCTCGGTATTCGAGGGAAAGTGCTCACCCCACGCGCTAGCATGAATACCCCCATACGCTAGGGCCGACATGCAGAAGATGATCGTTGCGGTTGACCACTCGAGTGGCGTTAGGTCATTCATCAGATCGGATGGCCAGTTGCGAACGGCCTCGTCAATCATGATCGGTTCCTTGGAAGAAGGTAGCTTCCTAAGCATGAGTGGCCCCCCACGAATGTAATAGTGACCGATATGTCCGGATCTATAGCCTGCGAACCGCTTGACTTCAAGCTGTAGCCTGGCCAAGGACCCCGGACACTCCTTGACGAACTGAAAACACAATTTCCACCGTCGAATCGTCATTGCATCATCCTCGGGATGCTCCGGATCCGCAAAACGTGTGGCGTCGTTTCCCCTGGCTGAGCCGAGCAGGCTTGTCGCTGATGGGTTTGGGTTTTCAGACCGACGACCGTATTCGCGCGGCAGTGCAGCCGTGTGCGCTAAGTTGTAGGGTACCCGAAGAAAGGGCACAGCCGCTTCAGAGAGATTCGGCGGCGGCAGCCTTCGCGGGTTGAGTTCGATGTCAACAAACGTGACCTGGCCATTTGCCGAGATTGACGAGTATTGCTCTGGAACGTCGGCGCTGTCGCAAAACCAAGCGATATCTTTGCATTCCGGTCGTCTTCTCGATCTTACTCCGGAGCACACCCAGGCTAAGGCGGTAAGAGCATGCCTGCCCTCGGCTGTCACGAGTGTCGGGGATTGAACATCGAGAGGCTTTTCCCACCACAAGTAGTACACCATAAGGGCGCAAATGCCGTGAGCCAGGGTGTTCAGCTCGAGAGGTGTGACTGGCAGCTGTGCGATCCACCGCATGACGCACTGGAGAATGAGCCAACTGGCCTGGACGATAACGAGGGCTTTGGCAAGTTTGTCTGCTTTGCTTTTGTCCTTGATGGATTCGACCGATATGTCAGGGAGGAGGCCCAACTTCGCAACTTCCGGGATGATTGTGGCGTGGAGAGTCAGTATTGGAGATCCTGGTATCTGGGTAGGATTTGCATATCAGTTGCTATGACCCACGGAGATATTCCTGAGTACCCTGGGTATAAACTGACATAAGGAGCTTCGGCCGCGTCGTTGGTGTCGACGGCAAAGCCGCCCATAACAGCGTAGAAGCTGTGCTTTTGCGTCCATTTGTGTCGGCGTTTGCCGTGCTCCGGATCCTTTTCCTCCTGCTGCTCGATTAGAGGGGGTTTATCACTCCTTCTCCCGTATCGGTAACGCACGTTTTCTTGGAATATCGCCTCCAGCTCTCGTGTCAAGCGTCGGGCTCGCTGTACCTGGCAGAAGGCGACCAGGATGACCAGCTCCGGGGCGAACATGCCCGCGAGAACGAACCCCGCTTTGGATCCATATTTATCCCACGCACTCGCCTTCGCGGCGGGGATATTGACGTGGACAGCGGTGTAGACGCACAACGCGAGTGTTATCACGCAGCTGCGTAGGATGCCGAAAGTTCCCCGGCCGTCGGGCTCCGGGCTAACATCTGGGTCAGAAGGGATCCATGAAGGGGATGTTATCGGGTCGCAAACATACGTCCAGCCAGTTGCTGTGTAGTTTGCCATGTTCTTCTTGTTGACCTCGGCGGCCTCTCTGGTGAAGGCAGCAAAGCGGCTTGGGCTGAAGAGGCGAGAATTTAAAATACGAGGCGGTGCTGCGCCCACCGCTGAGGCGACCTTACCCCTTTTGGCGGATCCCAGCGTCGTGTACCTCGGAAATGCCTCTTTGGCGTTTGTGCTACTGTCGCCCCAAGCTCCAATAGCCTGGAGCATTGGAACCGTGCAAAATATTGCCACACACCACGAAACGCCAGAGACATCGAGATTCAGCAAGTCGACCGGCAAAAGATCAGGAAGTTCCTAGCAGACGCGCTCGCCCTCCGCTGGCACTCAACGACACTGCAGCACACGTTTGACCGAAACGAACTAGGAAGTCAGCCGACGATAATTATTTCAAACAGACGAATATCTCGAAGGCTTCTCGGAGAGCCACCTGGCTCGTTTGAGGATGGCACCGCCCACCAGAGGATGGTTCCAAAGTCTCGAACTACTATGCGGCACGAAAGTCGGGGGCGGAATCGGTGCCAGGCTTGACGCGGTCGCCCTGCCGGGGCTGCAAGCTCCAGTCCAGGCCAGCTCCGGCCTCGCCGGGTTCTTACGCTTCCGTGGCGAGGCCTTGCCACTACCCCCTCAGAGTGAACGTTCTCCCAACGGACCACTGCTGCTCCTAAGAGCAACTCGCGCTGCCAAAAAGGCCGACCGCCGCTAGGATCCTCGCCGCCATCTCCAGCGCGCCCGACCCCGCGCGTCTCTTCTCACCCTTCTGCTAGGCGGGACCGAGTACCGCCTCAACGGCGACCGAAGCCCCAACGAGATACAGGGGCGGGAGGGCATGCCGCTCCGCTGGCGCCTCGACGCGGTCGACGGCTGGACGAGCATCGACGCCTCCGCTTTCTGCACCCGGTGCACTGGCCAACGCCGGCACAGCGCCACCAACGCTTCACGGGCGGCGCAGAGCGGGCCTGGCGGCTGCACCCGCGCACACTCTCGGCGCACCTCCGGCTTGACGGCCGTGTGCGGCCGCGCCGCGACGAGCACGACTACGAGCACACCGTCTTCCAGGCGCGGGTGCTCGGCTGCCGTGGCTTCTGCGCCGGCTATGTCTACGTGCCGGACCGGCCGGGGCGCCGGGCCCGGGGCGCGCCGGGCCCGGCGGCGGGTATCGCGAGTTCGTCGTGCTGTCGCGCGCGAGCACCAACCCGGACCCCCGCGCCGGCCGCGAGTTGCTGCGCGCCACGCCGCTGGCAGAGCTGCGCTTTGAGGTGGCCAGAAGCTGCAGCTTCAGAGACACAGCATGCGTCGGCGATGTTCCACATGAATCATGTCGCACCATGGCTCGGGTGTTCGGAGGGGAGGGACATGTACTCGGGAACAAAAAAAAAAAATCGAAAAATTTGGCATGATGAGAGTGGGATTCGAACCCACGCCCTTTCGGACCAGAACCTTAGTCTGGCGCCTTAGACCGCTCGGCCATCTCACCATGTCGTCCTTAGAAAGTTGGAAAGCTTTTGAAGCCAATGACGGTTCCGAATTGCGGCTCCGCTCAACATCACGCTGTCGAAGCACGTGCAGCTGGCCAGGGGCGGCGTGCGAAGGGTATAGAGGTCGCCTTCAAAAATACCAGAACTCTTCCTCTTTTTAGCACAGGTAGATACTACATCTTAGTAGCGTATACCTAGATGGCCTATACCTTATAAAATGACCCACAACTCTGTCGATGACATATAACTCTGTAGATGTCGTCTTAGGTAGCGCAGGCTTGTCTAATTTGCTCGGTAGAATTACTTGGCGTCGAATAGCAGTCTACAGCGAGGAGTCCTATCGCCATGGCAGACATTGCTGTAGTCACCAGTATAGTGTCTCTATGTAGATGTGCTCCTGCCTCGGTTACAGAGAGCTCCGATGGGAATGCGACGAAATTACTATTGCGCTAGGTCTAATTCGACGGGCGTCTACTGATGTGAGCCTGCGACCAACGTTATCACCGGCCTCGTTGTCCCATTTGCTGCCAACGGCGCGTTCAAGCCCAGCGCCACATTCAGGGCCCTTCGTCAATACTTGAGTATCCCATTTTGCGACTCCCAACGCCCTCCTTTAGGGCCTCCTGTATCGCAGGCCTTACCTGTGGTCCCTGCCGTCGTCCCACCATTACTGCCGTCATCCCACAGTTACCACAGTTGTTACCCCCGTTGTTGCCCTTGTCATTATCCTCCTCACCATCACGATCGTCACCCGTCGTGTAACATCGTGTATCAGTTACCAGCCAGCATTTCGAGGCCCAAGTCGGTAGACTCTGCAAGACTTTCCTGTTTTCTGGCCCTCCTGGAGTATACTGCGTGGCTGGAAACGCTGCAAAGTCTCCGTCGTACGCAAGGATGATAACGCAGAATATAGGATACCCCGAATTGTCGTCTTACCCTCAAGAACTGGTTGCCACGAGGCGAGATAAGGATCATCTCGGTACGTTGGCTTTCGCAAGAACCTATTCGGCAGGAGGGGTCAGTTAAAAGAACTTACATGCAACTAGTTGTAAGGGACTTACTCTAAAAACCTCTTGTTGTCCTCGGTGCTGTCTGGGTAGAGTTCCCGTGAGCCAGTCCAGTATTCGCCCCCTCGTGGAAAATGTTCGTTGAGAAACTCGTTGAGCGTCCAAAGAGCATCTCCTTGCTGTGGAGCCTTGCCCAACTTCTGAGTCGTCCTGGGGAGCTGCTGTTGGAGTCGTGACGAGGTGATGGTACTTCCTGTGATGCTTTCCCATAGGCGAATAAGCGAGGTACCGTCCGCGTACTCGTCGAGGCGATCTCGTGGGATCGAGGCGACGTCCGTCGTTGCGTTGCTGTTGATGATCGTGTTACCTTTTGAGTCTCGGATGTCGATGCCAGCTTGAGTAAAGTGGATCGTTCTGCGGGTTTCGTCTTGAGGGACGAATCGGCTTCCCAGCCTGACGTTCACGTTGACGATGCGGTCTCCGCCAGTGCCGCAGTAGACCCGCAACATTAGCGTGCCGCTCTTGTTGATATGGACGCGGCTACCATCTAGTAGTTCAACTGGGATTCTTGGGATCTCAGTCCGCTTAGCTCGCTGCCCCTTTGTAACCACCACTGACGACTTGGCGGCCTCGAGTATTGCTGGATCTGAAACAGACGGCTCGAAGGATGACTCATATTCCTCCTCGGACTTAAGGATGCGATCAGCAGAAGGAGTCTCCATGGCTATCGCACAAGCCTCGAGCAGGTTGTCAAGTTCATCGTCCTCCTCGGGCTCGAGGACTCGATTGGAGGCAGAAGCCTCTATTGCCATCCCCCGGCCCTCCCGCGGTTTGCCGAGCCGATTGTCTTCTTCTTCAACCGGTTTGACTCCGCGGCCTGACAGGAGGAGGCTCTCTACCCCGTGGCTTCCATCCGAAGATGATGGTACAAGATGTGGCGACCGTTTGTCGGGCTGAAGCTTGGAGAGCTCCCGATCATACTCTTCGTTCCGGGAAGCGACAAGCTCGGAGACACGCTGCCGCACCTCGGCAAAAACTGCGGCGTTGAACTGTACGTTGAGGCGGTTCCTCTTGCCTGACCCTCGAGAGGTCTTCGCTTCTTTCTGCTGCCGCGGCAACGCGGACAGAAGCATCAGAAGACCCCAGGTCAGAGACCCCGCAAGCTCCTTAAGCGCGTGGATGTCTTGCTCTTCACTGATGCCCTTGCGTGCCAACCAAAGCCGAATCCCGTCGTCAAGAGTTTTTGTCGTCATCTTGGGATAGCCTCTTCGCTCGAGGTACGCCAGTTTGCAAATGGTTGCGATGGCGTTGTTGGACTCGATGTAGTATGGCGTGCAGGTTTCTTGCAGGCCTACTAGGTTGACAGCAAATCGAATCAACTCACTGAGCTGGGTGCTTCGAGTCGAGTTCAGGGTTGAGCCCTTCGCGGGAAGTTCTGGGCTGCGAATGAATAGCCGCTTCGCCTGGCTCTGACTCCGACTGCTGTCTGTGACATCGTCGAGGTACATCCGGTACCGAAAGCCGCGGAGCTCAAGGGTGTATGTCGTCGTATCCCGGATCACCGCCCGCAGACTTGACTCTGCACGTGGTCCACAAAGCAAAATTATCTTCAGCTGGCTTGCCGCGATTAGGGATCTATGTCGGTCGGTAATGTGGGTCTTATCTGCGGCTGGTTCGTCTTGGAGCCTCGCTGCGTTCAGAGCCGAGAAGCTCTTGAAATCAAAAGTCCAGACGGCAGCGTTGCTCACAGTGAGTCCACAACTAGGCAACGGCCAAGGGAAGCAGCTCTCCGCGGAGGACGTCTCAACCGAGTCAACATCGCAAATTTCTGTGATTGCCGGGTTGCTGAAGGCATAGTCGAGGACGATTCCGATCCGTGAGGACGAGGTGCCAATGGCGTTGATGTCAGGAAGAGCTCGGGAGGCTCCGTCAACGGCGGTTGGGCTGCACAGCGATGCTGTAAGCGCTGAGACCAGCTTCTTGTCCCCAAATGCTCCCTCTAGCGCCGCGTTGAAGTCTTTGACGAAGAGTGGACGCTTCGAGATCGGAGGTCGATTCGCCACCGCCTTACGCTCCCAGCGGAAAGGCGTCCAGAAGCGAATCTGCGGGTCCGGTGACCTGCTCATCGCCTCGCCGGCTAGCAGCTTCGAATGCTCGAGCCATTTGCCCGCGCCTTGGACTAAAGGCGATACGACATTGAGCCCAATGCCCCCAGGTCCTGTTTGGTCGTCGTGGTGCCCCCCAAAGGCGGTACAGAACAAGAGTTCCAGGATGTTGGCACGGACTCGATACCATTGCTCCCCCGTGTCTGTTTCGACTGGAAATGACCATAGCTGGATGAAGCTTGCTGTCCGGTGGCCGTTTCCAAGCCATATGATGAAGTATTGGAGGGAGGCATACGATCCTCCCAAGATGGACTGGACATGCTGTCTCAAGATCCGGCGCTCTGACAGCG
>Ga0247771_1000530_pt1 | contig 11927 bp, 10 predicted proteins | sample UWRJL197509C6_FD_179948 | JGI IMG/M metagenome (GOLD analysis project Ga0247771, IMG submission 179948) | Plant litter microbial communities from Arlington Agricultural Research Station in Wisconsin, United States - UWRJ-L197-509C-6 | ecosystem: Environmental > Terrestrial > Plant litter >...
CGCCTCGTCGCGGATGATGTCGGCGATGAGCTTGGCATGGTACACCGAGCTAGCCTTCTCATTGACCAAGATGAGCCGGCCCGCGCGCGACTGGCCCTTGTCGTGGGCAAACACCTCCTTGAGGTGGTGCACGTCCGAGACGAGCATGTCGAGGCTGATGCCCTCCTCGGGCGTGTACACCGCGCTGGCGCCGACCGCCAGGCCCGACATGGTGGCCACGTAGCCGGACCGGCCCCCCTGCGTCTCGATGACGAAGACGCGTCTCCGGGCCGCCGACGCCGACTGCTTGATCTTGTCGCAGTAGCTCACAAGCTCGTTGAGGCACGTGTCCGATCCCAGCGAGTATTCCGTGCCCGGAACGTTATTCGAGATGGTTGCCGGAAGGAGCACCATCGGGATGTTCAGGGAGGGGTGCTTCTCTCGGGCTTTGCGCAGCTGGCTGAGGGAGTGGTAGGCCTCGAACCCGCCGACGAGGAAGAGCGCGTTGAACCTGTACTGCTCGACCAGGTCGGCGATGATGCCCATACCCGATTCCTCGGGCAGTTCCCTATTGGTGCCGATTTCCGAGCCGCCCCTGCTCGCCCAGCTGTCCACCTCGAGCCAGTCGAACTGGCGAACGGCACCGAGGGGCTGGTCGTCATGGTGGCGCGCAAAACCGGCGAAGCCGTTGTGAATGGCTATGGGCTCGTGCCCGCGGGACAGGCAGTAGCCCACGCCTGCCCTCACGGCCGCGTTCATGCCGCCGGCCGGGGCGCCGACGTTGATGAAGGCGATCCGCATCCTCTGTCGGACTGCGTCAGCTGTCGGCGCAAACCACCCGTCGACCACCCCCGCTCACCTTCTCGGCCGGAAGCAGCATGCTGTTATCAAGCTTCACCGTGGTCGTCATCGTGTACGACTTGTACTGGTCGGAGAACTCGGTGTCTCGGAGCGCCATGGCCTTGTCGAAGTCCTGGGCGTCGATGGCCCCGGCTACGGACTTGGTGATCTGAACGGCCTCCATCAGCGGCTTGCGGACGATCTTGTTCTCGATGATGGCGATGAAGCAAGTCTCCGTCTCGGGCGTGGCTTCCAGCACGGCTTTGACGGCCTCAACACCCTGGAGGGTTGACAGGACTCTGTCATAGGCGACGGCGCTGCCGCCACGCTGGACATGGCCCAGCGTTGTGACACGGGTGTCCAGGGCGGGGCCCTCCTTGGCGGCCAGGAGCGTCTTCACGTCCTCGACCTTGATCTTGTTGCCTGCCAAATCCCGCGCGCCTTCGGACACGATGACGATGGTCTTCCGCTTGCCCAGGCTTCGGTGCTGTGGCAGGTGTCAGCGACGGGGAACGGGCGGAGAGGGGGTTACGGCCCGGCTTGCCTTTTTCACGATCGAGACCAGTTCCTCTTTCCAGTTGCCCTTGCTGGGCTTCTCCGGGATGAACAGGGCGTCGGCCCCGCAGGCGACCCCGGCCATGAGCGCCAGCCAGCCGCAATGACGGCCCATGACTTCGATGACGAAGCAACGAGAGTGGGACGAGGCCGTGGCCTCGATATAGTCGACCATCTCGCAGATGCGGGAGAGCCCCGAGTAGCAGCCGATGGTGGCGTCAGTGCCCGACAAATCGTTGTCGATAGAGCCCACCAGGCCGACGATGTTCAGGTGCCGATACGGCTCCACTTGCTCGGCCGTCAGCTCGCCCCTGGTCACCAGTTCTTCCAGCAAGGACGGCCACTCCGCCCGGAACTTGTCTGCGCCGGTGAGGGAACCGTCACCACCGCAGATGATGAGGGCGTCGATGCCGTTGACGACCATGTTCTTGGCAGCCACCCGGCGGCCTTCTCGCTCGAAGAAGGTCATACACCGAGCGGTGCCGATGTGGGTGCCTCCGTCCGACAGCCAGCTGCGGACGTCGTGCCATTCCATCTTCTTGATGAGGTCGCCGCCTCGAACGAGACCCTCGTACCCTTCGTAGACACAGAAGGCATCACAGCCCATGTGGATGGCCATACGGACGCAGGCCCGCACCACGCCGTTCATGCCGGGGGAGTCGCCTCCCGAGGTCATGATGGCAATCTTCTTCTTCAACGGGGGAGCCATCTTGGGCTGACGGGGTCGGATGTGAGAGTGAGGTACAGGAGCAGCCGTAGGGAACAGACAACAGGTGCCGAGGGGGGATAAGAATAACGTTGCGGCAGCAAAGTCGAGGTAAGAAGCGGGAGCGTGAAGACGGGGCGCTCGCGGCGCAGGCCTGAGTTATATAACGAGAGCGTGGGGTCTCAGTGCCGGGCAATGGGCGGTCGTGGGGTAACCCGGAGGAAAGAGCGAGGAATCAGACTTTGATCAGCCCACGAGCGATCTGAGCACGACGGGAGGTGGAACCTGAGGCGGAAGAAAAGGCTCGTAAGTCGGGCCTCCCCTGACGTCTCGCGGCAGCAGCGAAAGTGGTGGTGTTCCGCCGCCGAGCCTGGCCAAGGAGCTGACGTCGAGGGCCGGACTTGGAGCTCTTATCTTATCGCACCCTCGGGGGGAAGTTCCTGGCAGCAGGACGGCACTAAATTCCCTCATAACGGCCCGTTTTCGGAGGGTGTAGACATGTGCTACCCTCGTCCTACGCAAGGTAGGTGGTCCAGCGGAGGGATTTCAATGCTTGAGGCCAATCAAGGTCATCTGGTTCGTGTTTCTTGCGTCCGACTTCCCGGTTTGGGGGACAGATGCCAGTCTTAGCGGCATGGCGGTGCTGTGGCTGGTGTTTGGCTGCACCAGCCACAACGGCCGGCACCGCACCACCTTGACCCATAACTCTATCAACGCGACGCGCGCCCTGAGATGACCTCGGCGGCGCATTTGCGATTGCCCTCTCGGTCTTATTGATCCTCTTTAGCTAGCTGACACCAAACCAACCCGTTCGGCAACGTTTTTACCCCATCTCAACTCTCGGCAACCGAGCGCTGCAGCCGGGCCACCAGACTCGGACAACCCCCGAGCGGCAGACGCCATGGCGTCGGCGTCGTCTTTCTCGCTGCGGCAGTGGCCGGCGGGCGACAAGAAGCCAAAGACCATCGGCGAGTTCATTACTCGGATAACCATCGAACGGGGCGGTTTCCGCAATATCACAGAGCAGAGTCTGAGGCAGGAGATCGAGGAACAGCAGAATGGCCAAGTCGAGGACCCGGACACGGCAATGGCCTCGGGATCGGAGGACGAAGAGGCGGCACAACCCACGAAGATCGAAGATATCCGCAAGGCGCGTGATGAGGTTCTGAAAAGCATTGAGTGGGTTGGCGCATGGCCCCCGACGTCACGGAGCTAATGTGGTTGCTAGAACCGCTCATCAGAACGCCCTGCTCACGCTCGACCTCGTCTCCCTCCTCCTGACAAAGGAGAACCCTTCGCAAACCGTCCAGACCCTCCGGCCCCAGCTCCGTGACATGGTCGGCATCGGCACCCTCGGCGCCGACAACCTGGCTGCGTCCAATCTCACGGACGATCGACTGCGGGACAACAAGATGGTCGCCACGGGCTGGAAGTTTCTGGACATCGAGAGGACGGTCAACTCGGTCATGTCGTCGGCGGCCGACCTGCGCAAGGAAATCGAGCTGGAGACCAAGTACTGGGCCGATGTTCTGGCCGTGAGCGAGGGCGGCTGGGCGGTCTCTCGGCTGCCTAACGAGAGGCAGACCCTCGGTGTCAAGTTCGGCTTCTCAGAGGCTGCCCCGGAGTTCCGGAACATCAGCTCCGCGCCCATGCGCCGTACCGATGATGGGTCGGTCAACCTCGACACCGGTAGAGTCGGCCGGTCGCAAAGGTTTCACGTGAGGATCGAGAAGAACGGCGAGGTTGCCGGGCGTTCATCGCTGCCGCGACCGACTCCAGAGACTGCGCCTCTGGATGTTCGGGTCCTTGACGCACGGAATACAGTCTTTTCGCAGGAAGTCTGGCACGAGATCAACCGAGAGGGCCGCACCCTTCTCGCGAGCGATGTACGGCTGGAGAAATCAGCTGTTTCGTTGCGAGTCGACAGCGAGACCAAGATCATCTTCACGCTTGAGGACCTCAAAGACCATGAGTCGGGCTCGGATCACTGGGAGACGAAACCACGGGACGGCCTTGCCGAGTCCATTTCGGCAGCACTGCAGATTCTGCTGAGCTACGCCCACCAGCAGAACAACCTGCAACGGTCACAACCCACGCCGCCTTTTGCGTCTCAGAACCGGAACACGCAGATCTACTGGCTGCTTCGCCCCATCATTGCTTGCCTGAGGCACGAGGACGTGGTGAGCAAGGCGGTTCGCTTCATGTCCGACCTGACGGACATCTTGCAGTCGGCGGGTGTATCGACAGCCTCCTACACGTTTTCGGAATCGCCGACGTCTCTCAATCTCGTGGCCGCGCCTCGGCAGACATCTTCCTCCGAGGCCCTGTGTGCTTCGCTCCTCAACCCGCGCGAGTTCACCTTCGAACTCACCATCACGCCGGACGCTCGCATCGCAGTGCGCGGAAGGACCGTCCTGTCGCCCATTACCCAGCAGTACCGCATCCGGCTCCTATCTCCGTCCACGCCAGTGCAGCCCGGGCAACCCCCCGCACCCCTCAGCCGCCTACAAGAAGTGTTCCCTCCTTCGGAGACCTACCCGGACCTTCGCGAGGTGACGTACTACATCCAGCAAGCGGTGGCGCGGGTCCTCGCCATCGGCGCCGAGGACCTTGTCAACAACGCACCGTCGGCGCACAAGCCCGAGGCCGGCGCCGGGCCCGAATGGCGCCGCACCATCAACGGCCGGACGATCTGCCACGCCGACGACCCGTTCCGCGCGGTGCGGTTCGACGTCTGCGGCGCCCGGAGCCCCGAGCGCTGGAACGAGATGGAAGAACTCCCCGACGATCCGGCCGACGACGGCGGCGATCTCACGCCCGAGCTGCGCGTTTATGCGACGGTGCCGGTCCCGGGCGAAAAGATCGGCACGGTCGCCACGCGGAAGTGGACATGGACGGCGGAGCGGGCCGGGAGTGGAGAGCAGGGCCCTCTGCTCGAGGACGTCATCCGGGAATTCGTTTCTGGCGCTCTGGTAGAGAACTAGGAGCACAAGTAGAAACCAGGGCGGCCGCCGCGGTCCTCGGCAGGGCGCGCACTCCCCTTTCGGCGTCGGTAGACCGTCAATGGCCAGCGTAGCTTTAGGAGAACAGGCACAATGGCATTGTTCAAGCGAGGCTCGCCGCGCTACTCGAATATGGAACTATGTACAGATCGGCGTATATGTAACTCTGCACTAACTAGATGGCTTTCCAAGGCTGTCGCCCCTATTACCGCCCTCGGCACACTAAGCTGGCCGTCCGGTCCCTGCCCGAGTATCTCTGTCCCTCCCGGTCTCGCCGGTGCCCCCGTCCTATCCACATCGCCTCGGCGCCCCCCTTCGCTGCCTCCCTCAATACGCCCCCGCCCGCGCCGTCCACGCCGGCGCGTCCACGAGCTCCACCTTTTCCCGGCCCGTCAGGATGGGCTGGCCGACCGCGAGGTAGAAATCGGGCACCTTGGCGCCGCCCGGGTCCAGCGCCCACAGGAGCAGCGCCAGCGTGTTGGGGCCGTCGTAGTTGAGGATGCCCTCGGGCACGGGGAAGTTGGTCTGCGGGCCGATGCTGCTGATGTAGCGGCCGAACTGGAAGCCGTTGACATAGAGGAAGGCCCGGTACCGGCCGCGGCCGCCCGTCGCGGCCGTGGCGTTGGTGAAGGCGAAGGCCAGCGGGATGTCGAAGCGGCCGGCCGGGTAGCGCAAGTCGAGCGGCGCCGTATAGAGGCGCGCGCCGACCACGGGCAGGCCGTCAAAGGGCGTCGAGCCCGTCTGGAAGGGCGCGGCGGCCGTGGGCGGCCGCAGCAGGTGGAAGCCCTGGCGCTCGGCGAAGAAGCCGCCCTCGTTGAGCGGGCCGCGGGCGGCGTCGGCGTAGTCCTCGCCGCCCAGGTTGCCCGTCAGCTTCCAGGCGACGGTGGCGGGCGCCGGCTGGCCCGTGGTCGACAGCAGGGCGTAGGCGAGGATGCCGCGCGGGCGCTTCATCTCGTCGGGCCCCACGATCCAGTTCTCGTCGAGGCCCATGTTGTCGAGCACGAGCGTGATGACGTATCGTGCGCCGGCCGTCAGCACAGGCAGCGTGTAGGTCGCGTTGTTGGCCGCGTCCTTGTCGATGCCGCCCCACGAGCCGAGGAAGGTGCTGTTCAGCCAGAGCGAGTAGCCGAAGGCCTTGCCGCCCATGGTGCTGAGCCGGAGGCTGGCCTCGGTGCCGTCCGCGGTGAAGTGGCCCCGGAAGAGGAGGACGCCCGTGTGGAAGCCGTAGTCGGACCCGTAGAGCGAGACGGGTGTCTTCAGCGGGAAGTCGGTGTTGTTAGTCGTCGTGTGGTCGGCGTTGGGCCACGCCGAGTCGTCGTAGGTAGGCGAGAGCTCGGGCAGCGAGTCCACGTACGTCCAGTTCAGGCCTGACAGGTCGGGGACCGCAAGCCTTAGCTGGGGGTACGCAATTCTGGCTTCCCACCAGCCTAGGTTGTTGGTTGTGAATGAGGCATCCTCGCCGTTAATCTGCAGTTTTTTGACGCTGCTCGGCACGCCCATAATCTCCAGAGTGGTGCTGCTGTTCCAGTCTCCTCTGACCGAGAGGGTGTCGCCGTCGATGGTTGCCGATCTCACAAGATACCCGCCGTTGATGATGACGGACGGTAGGTTGTGCTCAGGTACCCACGACTTGTAGGCAGTGTTCCTATCTGCTCTCTGTTAGCATCCCGAAGAGTCCGATTCGCAAGGACGTACCGAGCATATAGACGGAGAGGCTGCCGAACCGCACGATTTTGCGCTCCGGGGACGTAGTCCACCCAAGCAGAGTGACATCCTCGGTGGGAAGCAGCGTTACGCCGCTGCCCTTGACGAGTTCACCCTCTGCCGGCCCCTTGACCGCTAGCTCGTGCAGCTCGCCCGGGCCTCCGTAGACGATGAGTACCGTTTGGTTGGCATACTGCTGCCACGTAAAGATCTCCGCCGTAGAATACAGGAGCGTGTAGTTTCCGACCCGGTAGTCGGCAACATGCACCTTGGAGTCGCGGCCGCCGAGCGTCAGCGAGCCGTCGAGCTGCGGGATCGTCAGGTTGCCGGCCGAGGTGGGCAGAGTGAGGCTGTATCTCGTCGACGTGTTGGTTGCATATGCCGTGTGTCGAACCACAAAGAAGGAGCCGTTCGTTCCGATCAACGGAGTGATCGTCACGGCCGCGTTTTGACTGTATATTCTCGTGGTATTCGCTCCCGGTTTGGCCGTCAAGTAACCAGGGGACACGCGGAGGAATTGTGCCTGCAGCTTCAGCTCCGAGTACTTCTCGCGAGTCACGACGCGATTTTCCCTGATAGCCTGACTCCGTGTCAGAAAGCATTCCGAATCTATCCCGGGCTGATCTGAACATACCGAGCCGTAGTCGTAAGACGTATATCCTCCAGGGTGGCCGAGGTTGCCCCAGTTCGTCCCTCCGAATACCTCCCCTAGTCAGCGTCCGCTTCTTCCGTGCATTCTCGGAGTCTTACCATATAGATATTGAAAATGGTGACACCGGCGGCGTAGTTGTTCTTGTAAAAGACTCTCTCGAACTCGTGATTCAAGAGGGCAGAGCACTGCTCGAAACCGAGACCCCCCGGAGGGTCAAATGAGCCGCCCTAGAGGATGTCAGATCATATTGGAACAACAGTCGAGGCATGACAGACTTGGAACTAGTCTTGTTAGCGAGATGTCACTCGTTCCGGGATACCGGGAACGTTACCTCAACAAGCGCGTACGGAGTCGTTGGGCTCTGCTGTATGTGATTCTGGCGGTATCTCGACGGCAGGCTGTTGGTAGGCCATGTCGTCGGTCTGGCGCAGTCAAATCCAAGCGGATACCCGTCGTGCCCCTTTTCGCCGGTCAGTTCCGACTCTCTCACGACTCGTGGCTGCACTGACATAGATGTCGACCTCGCCAATACCGGTCCCCGGGGCATTGAATCCCCCCGGGGAAGCGTCGTTGCTGATGAAGGGCACGTCAATACCAGTTCGGCGAAGTTGATCCTCGATGTACTGCATATATGGGCCTATTGGGAAAGGAACCCCTTTGGCGCCAGAGTACTCGTTCTCGGGCTGCACGAGGATGATGGGGCCGCCCCTGGTGATCTGGGCTTCGGCGATGATCTTGCCGATGTTCGCCATGTAGCTGCAGACGTCAGCCGTGGCCCCCAGCATCGGCTTCCTGGCGCCTCACTTGTCCGTTGCCGCAAGATAGTCAGTGTCGTTTGTCCGCAGACGCCCCTTTATCCTCTGGAGCCAGCCAGGGAATCCTCCGCCCGAAACCTCAGCATCTTCGCCAGGTCAGTCACTGCAGCACCGGGGCGGAACCGGAGTACCGACTAATATACGGCCCTGGCCGGGCTATCAGATACACGCCGGCGTCTTTGGCCGCCTTGAAGAAGGGGGCAAAGTCGAAGATGCCCTCTGCCGAGAACTTCCCGGGCTTGCCCTCGAGAAGGGCCCAGTCGACGTAAAAGGACACGCAGTTCAGCCCCAACGCCTTGATCTTCTGGAAGACGTCGAGGTATAATGACGGCACCGGCAGTCGGTACGGGTGGAACTCCCCGCTGAAGATCATGACCCGCTCGCCGTGAATAAAGAGCGAGTTCTCGTCCCAGCTGACGATGTTCTGCAGGAGCTCCCTTTTTGCCGGGTCGGCCCGGATGAGCAGGTGAGGCCTTCCGGCGGTGCCCAGCGCCCGGCAGCCCGCCTGGAGGGCCGCGGCCGTAAGCGCGAGAGACCGGAGGAGCCGCATGGTCGCGATGTTGTTGTTCCGGCTTCGCCGCTATGCAACAAACAAAGAGGCCCGCTCCGCCCTTTTAACACACCCTCGCCAGCTCCAAGCACCTCATATCGCCCTACTTTGGCAAACCAGGCCATTCGCGGCTCCGTGCCTGGCGACGGTCCGCTCGACCAGGCTGAAGTCTGATTCCGGGACTGGCTGGCACAAGTCGATCTGATGGGACCTCCGCACCTGGCCCTAACCAGGCTAAATAACCCCGACAGGTGAAGCCCACGAGGTCGCGGAAATAGCAGCGGCTCCGGCCGGTAACCAGTCTTCATTTCCCTAGTTTTAAGGCGAGTCCGTTCTTAACATCGACTGCAGGGATGAGCAACCGTCGAATGAAAAAGGGTTCCATCGCCGATGCTTCCCCTCCCCGGTTCGCGGGAGCGGATGATTGAGGAGAACAATGTCGTCGCCCCCGCCGTGGCCAGAAGCGTCACGCGGTTGCGTACCCCTGGAGCCATGCGGTTGGTGCGCTTTGGCAGCAAGCCCTTCATGAATGTCGTCGGACCAAAGACGCGAACGACGGAGGCTGGGTATCGAGCCACAGCGACTCTGTCACAGATGCGTCCAGGGCTCACTCGAGTCCCTCCAAGAGTGCCCGTCGGCCATGCCCACGGCCACGCCGTCGCGCTTCCAGACGCGGCCATCCTTCATGACGAAGCTGACCTTGCGAAGAGCATGCGAGTCGACGCGGGGATCGGCGTCCAGAGCGATGATGTCCGCTCGATTCCCCTTTTCGAACCAGCCAAAACGAAAGCCGCAGAGGTCTTTCCCACAGGCTTCCCAGCCGCCAACCGTACAGGCTTCCAGGACATCTTCGACGGGGATCCCAGCTTCGATCAGGAGCTCCATTTCGCGAGCCCCTTCCCCGTGCGGAAACGTGCCCGTATCGCCGCCGGCCGCCAGTCGCACGCCTAAGTCATAAGCCCTCTTCGCCCCTGCTGAAATCTCGGGGAATTTGTCCTTGACGAGATTCTCCGCAACGGCCAGTGTGGGAACATAGATGCAGCCCTGGCGTGCCATCTCCTCAAACAGCTCGTCCGAGGACTCGAAGACGTGCTCTAGAGAGGTAACGCCAGCCTTCAGAGCCATCGCCGCCGCTCTTGCCGTTGCAGCATGGCACGCCACGGGAAGACCGGCCAGTTTCGCTTCCTGCACGATCATGTCCATCTCCTCCTGAGAAAAGAGCAGGACTTGCGGGTTAATCTCCGCAGGGGGGAACTGGATCGAACCGACATAGGGGTGCTGCTGCGAGGGGGGGAATCGCATGATCTTGCGGCGGTAGTCTGCGTAGAACTTGATGACGTCGGCGCCGTCGCCCACTCTCCTCCGCACCGCTCGGCGGACGCCGTCGATGCCGTCCGCGGCATCCGAGGCTTGTGGCACCCGCAGTCCGTTGGCGGCGTTTTCGGTGCGAACCTCGTACGAAGCCGTGCTGGCGATGGCGTGCGTCGCGACGAACAGACGCGGGCCGGGGATGAGGCCCCTGTTGACGCAGTCTCGTAGGCCGGCGTCGAAGTTCTGCATTGCCTCGCTGCCGAGATCGCGGTAGGTCGTGTACCCGGCAAGCAACGCGTCCCGCACGTGGTTCGTGGCCCTGACGACTCGCTCGACGATGGACTCGTCCCTCATCTGTTCACCGGCCGATCGCTCCCTGGAGACAACCGTCAACCCCTCCATCCTCGGCAATTGGGAACATTTGGTACCGCTTACTCGTACGAATGCAGAAATATGTGCGTATGGCTGTCGACGAAGCCGGGCACAACGACCCTGCTGTCGCCTCGTAAGTCGATATCCTCGGGGTGGATCTGGTGTGCCGCTGTCCGCTCAAAGACCTCGATGATGGAGCCATTCTTGCGATCAACTTTGACCGACTGGTTCTTTACAAATTTCTTTGCTTGGCATCAAAAAGAAGTGAAGAGTGGACAACGAAGGTCTGCGACGACATCTCTAGATCCATGAGCACACGCTCTAGTAGGCGGACAGGTAGGACTGCGGTTACGTGGACCAGGTCAATGGGTTGTTGGATGCTATCGAAAGCCGCAACGCCCGTCTTGGCAGGGGCCGCCCCTAAGAAAACCCGGCCCCCTTTTGGGCCAACCTCACTGCTCAAAACTTAATATGGCATCTCCGCGCCCATCGTGAACAGACAGCCGCGATTTCTTCTCAATTCCATCGGTCTTGAGAAATACGAAAAGGAATGGTCGAAGACGAAGCCAAGGGCTGCGGACGACGGACCGGACCGCTGGGGGAGCGAGAACGGCCTGTCTGTATTAGTAACGGCGTTCACTGAGCAGTCTCGGCCTATGTCTCTCCCTCGGTACGAACAAGATGTGGAGAGAATCGTAAAATGTATCATAATGATATGTAGCACCCGCGGAGAATGACCTGTGCTTCCTTTGCTACAATCGTCATGGCCCCACCATGTGTTACAGGGAGCAGAGGGACTGAATGAAGCAGTCTACCGCCACTCAACGTAACCGGCAGACTTGAACTTGAAGACTAACTTCGGGGATGTTCCATGTAAGCCGTCGAGCAAAAGCCGCACGCGGTGTCGGCTGACACCGAACTGTCTCAGTCAACCGAACCACCAGGAGCCACCCTTGCCGTGCCAGGGCAGCCTGAATCGCCCGAGGACACTCAGCTGATCGAGACACTACGCGGGAGAAAGTCCGTCCTCGAGCGGTTCGGTGATGCGCCCGGGCTCCACGCCGGTGTTGGGTACCCCGATGAGCCTAACCTGCTCGTTGTGCCTTAATCGCGATGTCAACTGTGGCCGCGAGGATCAGCATCGTCATCTTGAGGTCCAGGAGCAACCTGCCAGGCCGGAGGAGTAGCAGGACCCACGCGGGGCCACTCGGCTTAGAGGGACTCACATCCTGGGACTGGCCAACATCTCGTGGCCCAACTCCCTGTTCTCGCTCAACTTTACCATGTGGGCCCGACTGTGTCGCATGGTTGTGGGTCTGCTCAACGGGGGTAGCCAACTGTGACATATTCCGGCGACTACCTCAGACCATGACCTACTCCACCTCCGAATCATAGAAACGATGTTTGTAGCGCCCGGCCAAGTCAAACTCCGAGGCCCTTG
>Ga0247771_1000531_pt1 | contig 11923 bp, 7 predicted proteins | sample UWRJL197509C6_FD_179948 | JGI IMG/M metagenome (GOLD analysis project Ga0247771, IMG submission 179948) | Plant litter microbial communities from Arlington Agricultural Research Station in Wisconsin, United States - UWRJ-L197-509C-6 | ecosystem: Environmental > Terrestrial > Plant litter >...
TATATACAAGTGATATACCTCCCGTCGGCGTCCCAGCCGCCGCAGCCCTGCCAGGCTCTGGCCTCGCTTCAGCTCGACGGAGCTGCTTCGAATGGCTTCCCCTCCCGGTCGCGCCGCTGGGCCTGCGGTCAGCAATCAAAAATCCCGTCTGCCCGGGCGGCGGCCCTCTTTTCCCAGCCCGCCGTTGCAGCCGAAGGAGCGGCCGATGCGACGCCCGGAGGAGCCGCCCGCGGGAGATGCGCTCATCCCCATGCAGGCACGGGACGGCAGATGGATGCGGTCCCCACCCCCGGCCCAAGCGGGCAGGACCGCTGCGGCCGACGGCGGAGGATGAGGAGAGGAGACGCCAGTCAGCGCTGACAGGATCAGGGCGCATCCTGGCCGACAACATGGCCAACTCGACCACTGGCGTCTACGGGCCTTCGTTCGACGGTGGCAGCAAAGGGACTCGCCGCAGCGGCCCGTCTTGGTATCTAGCATCGCCAGCCATGCCTCTAGCTCGAATCTACATTGTACAACACAATGCCGACATCCCTAAGCCGTGGTGCTGAGCCAGCGTCCGAACCGACGCCAGCCCCCTTTATATCCCTCCTGATACCTCTCCTCTAAAGCGCGGACCGCATACCTTCCGCGGGCCGCGCTCGGATCAAACCAGCGACGAGGCGCGGGTCGCGCAGAAGCCAGTGACCATGCAACCGTCCGGTCTATCCCCCGTGCCTCCGGGGGAGAATATATCGCCGTTTCTCGTCTTCTCGTCCTCCTCTCTCGCGGCTCAGGCGCCTCTTCCGTCCTTCAGCAGCGCCGCCACCTTCTCCAGCAGCTCGGGGATGCGGAAGGGCTTGGACACGACGTCGTCCATGCCGCTGCGCTTGGCGGCCGCCACGTGCTCGTCGCGCACGTTGGCCGTGACGGCGATGACGGGCACGTGCTTGACCACGTCGCCGTCGGCCTCCATCTGGCGGATGGCCCGCACGCACGTCAGGCCGTCCATGTTGGGCATCTCGAGGTCCATGAGGATGATGGACAGCCGGTGCCCGTCGGCCGGCCGCCGGAAGTGCGTCTGCTCCAGGAAGGCCAGCGCCTCCAACCCGTCGTTGGCCGCGCTGACGGTGCAGCCCACCTTCTTGAGCTGGTTCACCAGCACCTTCTGGTTGATCAGGTTGTCCTCCACCACCAGGATGTCCAGGTCCTTGGGGTCCACCTGCGGCCGCGCCTTGGTCGCCACGAGGCTCGCCGCCGGGCCCGACGCCGCGAAGTCCTGCCGCTGCGGCGTGACGTGGTGGCTCAGCGACGCGTCGCCGCCCAGCTCGCGCTCGATGGTCAGCATCTCGGCGGCGCCCCCGGCCGCGGCCCCTCTCCGCGGCGCCGCCGCCCGCCGCGCCTTGACGAAGAAGCCGAAGGTGCTGCCCTCGCCCGCCACCGACGCCACGCCGATCTGCCCGCCGTGCAGCTCGGCGAGCCGCTTCGAGATGAACAGCCCCAGCCCGCTGCCCCCGTACTGGGCGTGGGTGCGCGGCGACGCCTGCTTGAAGCGCTGGAACAGCATCTGCTTCTCCTCGGCCGTCAGCCCGCACCCCGTGTCCTGCACCTTGAAGGAGACGTAGACCACCTCGCCCGTGTCCCACTCCTCGGGCGGCGGCGTCGCGACCGCGTGGCCCCCCTGCGGCGGCACGTACTGGAAGCCCGCCACCACGCGGCTGGGGTCGGGCGGCGCCAGCGACGCGTCCAGCGCCACCGTGATGACGCGTTTCTCCGACGGCGCCGTGAACTTGATGGCGTTGGTCATGAGGTTGATGAGCACCTGCAGCACCCTGCTAGGGTCGACCGTCACCCAGTCCACCGCCAGCTCCTTGTACGCCGGCTTGCGGTCCACGGCGATCATGATGTCCTTGGCCTGCAGCTCCGGGTCGAACATCTTGACGGCCCGCTCCAGGATCGACTCGGGCTGCGCCGCCGTCGGCGTGATGACGAGCAGGTCCGAGTCCAGCTTCGAGATGGTCAGGATGTCGTCCACGATGGACTTCTGGTGCTGCACGCAGAGCGCGATCGTGTTGGTCGCGTCCACGCACGTCTCGAGGATGGGCTGCGTCGGCGCCGTCTTGCGCGCCACGTACTCGCCTAGCGTCGACTTGATGTCGTCGGCGCACTGCAGGATGGCGCTCAGCGGGTTGCGCATCTCGTGCGACGTGATGTCGATGAACTCGTTCTGCCGCCGCCGCGTCTCCTCGGCCTCCTGGAGCTTGCGCGTCTGCAAGCCCTGCGCCCACTTGAGGTGCGAGATGTCCGTGATGGAGCCCATGATGGACCGCAGCGCACCCGAGCCGTCCGTGGCGAACTCGGAATGCGCGTTGAACATGACCCAGTACTCCATGGACTCCCCGTGCAGGTCGGCCGGCATGTCCGCCGGTCGTTTCTTCAACTGAAGCTCCCCCGACCACGGGAGGTGGTCCTTGACGAGTCGCTTCCAGCCCTCCTCCATGCCCTTGACGCTGCCCTGCGCCACAAAGTCCATCCACGAGAGCTCGTACTGGCTGTCCCGGCTGTTGCCCGTCATCTCGAAGAAGCGGTCGTTGGCCTCGCGGAGGACGCCCTCGGGGCTGATGAGGAACATGCCGAGGGGCGAGAACTCCGTCATGCGCCGCAGCCGGTTGGCCTGCAGGTTCAGCTGCTGGGTGAGTTGCTCCTTTTCCAGCGCCGCCGTCTCGGCCGCGTCCCGGCTGCGCCGCACCTCGTCTTCGTACAGGATCACGGAGGCCAGCGACGTGGCGAGCTGCCGGTTCAGCATTCCGGTGAAGGCCTTGTACTCGTCGTCGTACGGCCGCCGCGGGTTGACGCCCAGCACGAGGAACGCCATGACCGAGTCGCCGTTGGTCGGGCGGACGGGGAAGATGATGACCTCGCGGCACGGCTCCTCGAAGCCGCGCCACTCGATGCCGTCCAGGAGCACCTCGGGCAGCGTGCCGTCCCTCGTGTGCAGCAGCGTCGGCTCTCGGATCCGCATCGACTCGCGGAAGGACGGGACGAAGCCCTCGCGGCTGCGCTTCAGGTCCAGGTGCTGCGGGGCGGCCAGGTGGCCGTCCGGGACGCCGATGGCGCCCTCGAGGTGGCACGACTTGAGCGAGAGGGTACTGCCCGACGAGATGGACGAGTGGTCGGCGTCCTCGGCGTCGCCCACCGAGTAGAGCAGCGCCATGGGCACGTCGAAGTCGTTGTCTTGGAGGCCTTCGAGAACGAAACCCCAGAACTGCTTGACCGTCTTGGCCTTGGCGGCGTGCTCGCCGACGTTGTTGATGGTCGTCATGCGGCGCTGGTTCAGCACCTGCTGCGTCGTCTCGAAGGGGGCGTTGTAGAAGCCAAGGATCCGGTCCGTGCCGCCGTACAGGGGCGTGAAGGACCACGAGTAGTACGTTTCTTCCAGGAGGCCGTGCCGGTCGATGGGGAGGTAGTCGTTCTCCTTGCGGACGCTTATTCCGGTACGGGCGCACTCGGCAAAGACGGGGCCGGCGTAGTCCCAGAGCTCGCTGAACGGCCCGCTGAAACCGCTGCCCAGCAGCGAGGGCGACTTGTTCCCGGCCACCTCGCGCGCGTAAGCCTCGTTGTACAGCATCGTCAGCTCGCTGCCCCAGAAGAGCGCGGCCGGATGCGGGTTGCCCATGCAGAGGTTGGCCGCCTGCCGGAACTCGGGCGACCAGTCCTTCATAGCCCCGAGCGGCGTGTTGGCCCAGTCCACCGAGCGGGCGAGCTGGAGGTGCTCCGAGAGGATGCCGCTGGGCTTCGCCGCGGTCCAGTCGGCCACGGCCTTCTCCGGGGCGGACAGCGTGATGGAGGCGCTGACGCCGGAGCCGCCGCTGTTGGAGGATGAGCTCCCGACCGCCGTTTTCTGCGACGGGGGAAAGAAGGACTTGAAGGGCGGGGGCTTGGACGAGACAAGCGTGACCGTATCCGACGATGTACTTTGCGCCGGCTGAGTCGGCGGCGCGGACTGGCTCTTCTGTAGCGCCTCGCTGCTCCGCGACAGCTTGGCCTTCTCCGCCTTAACTCCGCCTGTCGCGACTTCGAGGGGCACTCCCGAGGAGAGGTCGGCAAGAGGGGGGGTGTGGCGCCACGTCCGCGTGCCGCTGATCAGCCTCCAGCGCCGTCGGACGGTAGAGCCCGTCCAGAGGAGATCCTGGTACGTATGTGAAAGAGGGTAGACATCCTTGGAGTCGTCGTGGGGTGTGACACCGGCGGCCCACGCCCTGAAGTCGCGGAAGGCAGGCGTGGTGTTGGTCGCGGTGGACTGCGGGTCCGTGCTGCTGTGGCCGACGACGGCGTCCAGCAGCTGCTCGTGCGACCGAAGCGCGGCGTTGCAGAAGACGGGCTGTAAGCTGTGGAGGCTCGCCGCCGAGGTGTCGTCCGGGTCGAGGTCCAAAACGAACGTCGGGCGCGAATCGGCGTCGAGGATGTCGGAGACGGCTAGCGCGTTGAGCTCGTCCATCGCGTCGGCCGTCATGGCGCTCCTTCCCAAGCAGCCGACCGCGGGCTGCGCAAGATACCCGCTTCAGATGACCCTCTAAGGAGTGCCAGTTGGTTTGCTGCCTCTCCTCATCCTCTCCGCGGCGTTCGGTGTTCTTGTGTCTCCTCGCGGCGAGCGTTGGGGCCGGTTGAAGTCGAAACCGATCAATCACGGGCCCAAAAACAGGGAATGACGTTGCGACGGTGGGAAATGGCCCGTGCAGTGGCCCGTGCAGATCTGGGCGCTGTCGCGATCGGGGAGCGCCACTGAAGCCACCTACGTAGGTGCCGGTTCAGGGGCTCAGGGCGGTGTCACTCCGCAATACCCGACCGCATCGATCTCCAAGGGCTTGCAAGGGGGCGCAATCGCTTTCGTACTGTCGTCCCCCTCGCCAGGAGGCGCGCAGCAAGGCAAAGCGCCTTGTGGTTGTTCTTATCCCCCTTCTCGAGATCAACAGGTCCGCGTGAGGGTGATTCGGCATTCGGCAGCAGAACCCCGCATCCCAAATTGGTCCTAGTGTTTCCTCTAGCCTGGGATGTGGCGTGCAATAATGGCCTGAAAGGAGCAATAAGTCCTTGCTTAGACGGCTTGGAAAGGCTTGGGTTTACGTTGAGGTTGTTCTATTGAGCCACCTACTTAGGTAGGGCTATTGGGGGGGGCTTGCCAACCAGAGCTTCAAAGGCCGCAACTTCTGCCCCGAACCCTCCACCCTTCTGAACGTATTACTGGGATTTAGTGAGTTCGAAGTGAGGTGTGTATGACTCCAAGTTAACTCCCGCAGTGCACATCCGTGGCGACATAGGAAGGTGCGGTTGTGAGTCTGTGACGCTTCACCGCCAACAACCATCTAAACCGAGAAGAAAGCATGGAAACTGATCTGTCAAGCATTCGGTTCATACTACGGCCTCCAACCGCGAGTTGGCAAGGCGACCCGGTCTAGAGACAAGGATTGTAGAAGGATAAACGCCGTTTCACATCGACCGTCTACCCAACACCCTCGACCAACTGTGCGACTCGATTCCGTTAATATCCGTGTATCGATTCCCCTGTGCTCTACGGGCTCTGAGCGGTGCGGAAGTGCCTCCAGAAGCTCTTCATCCTCCGCCTGGTACGGGTCAGTTGTCAGATCAGCAGACCGGATACGGGGAAACCTACTTCTGGCCCTTGGTGAACTCCTCGTAGCAGGCACTAGACAGCTGTCAGAAGACGCACATCCGCCGGCGGATGAGACCGACACTCACTCGTACGAGTAGTCCATGTAGTTGTGGATGGGGTCGACGCCCTTCAGGTTGGGGCACGAGTCGCGGCCGACGGGGCAGCCGCTGGTGGGGCTGGCCTGGGCCGGGGTGTCGGCGACCTCGTCGCCGCCGTCGCAGCCGTCCTGGAAGGTGTGGTAGAGACCGAACCAGTGGCCGACCTCGTGGGTGACGGTCTTGCCCTGGTTGAAGTTGGTGGCGGCGCCGCCCGGCACCGACGTGTGCAGGATGCTGCAGCCGTCGATCCAGAACTCCTCGGAGTCGGGCGTGATCGTGTCGGGGAAGTAGCAGTAGCCCAGGTTGCCGCCGATCTCCTTCTGGAAGTAGACGTTGAGCGTGCGGTACGTGCCCTTGCGCAGCGCCCGCTTCATGGCCAGCTCGTCGCCGTCCACGGCCCACGTCTCGTTGATGGTGTAGTCAACGCCCTTGTAGTTCCACAAGAAGCCGCTGGGCGCGAACGTGGCCCGCAGCACCTCCAGCTGCGCATCTATTTGGTCCGCCTGGGGGCCAGGGTCAGCGCGTGTCTCGCGGCTCTACCCCGCGCGCCGGTACGCACCGGGATGTAGCCGTCCTCGCGCTTGGTGGACGCGGCCACGACGTGGAAGTAGACGTCAACGTCGGTCGTGGTGAGGGCTTCAGCCGTGTTGGCCTCCTCGTCGGCCAGGGCCTTCGAGATGGCCAAGTGCGCCTCCGAGGGGGCTTTCGCACCGCACCGGACGGTGGCCTGGACGCAGGCCGCCGACAGGGCGCCGAGCAACAGCGTCTTTGCGAACATATTGGCGGTCGGTAGCACTGTCCGCAGCGGTACAGATCGGATGCAGGGATGAGGACGGCTGTTAGCTGCTCTGCTGGCTCTGGGTAGATTAAGACTTAAGACTAGATACCTATGCCGTACAACCAGGAAGCCGGGTCCATGCTATATATACGCGAGGTCGTTGGTTGTGTACGTCAAGCGGTGTCCAACCGCCGACCAGCTCATCTTCGTGTGGCCTAAGCATTCTTGGCATGTGCTGGGTTCAGATGCCTTTCCCGGGTTGCGCTGGTTCGACTGGGGGCCGAAAGGCGCCGAGAGATTCGACTGCACGGGGACGTGGCAGAGTCGACCTGCCCGATCCGTCATAGGGGCGTTGAGGCTGGCTCGGCGGGGCATCGCGGCGGCGGCCAATGGTGGTGAGCAGCCTGCGCAAAAAGGAAGGACAACCGGCCAGCAGAGATTGCTGGGACCACAGGGGATGCGACCCCGCGGATCGCCCAAAAAAAGGCGAAGCGACGGCGGGCTGCCGGGATCTGGGCGCGTGCGCCTTGCACCCGGTCCTGAGGCTGGAGAGGCTCAGCTATCCGAGATTGGCCCCCGTCCAGCTTCCCCTCCCGGCCTCTCGCCCGGCCGCCCCCTGAAAGCTCTGGCCCGGATGAGGGAGCTTGGAAGGCCGGAGAATATGGCGGGGGACGGCTGACGCGCACACGACGCCATACGAAGCGGCAAGGATGGCCCGGAGATGGCTGCTGCTAGAGAGGGAAGTCGATGTCAAGACCGACGCTGCGACTGCAGGGTTAGGCGAGTCGAGTCGGTCGACTTTTAACGGCGGGTGCGGTGGGATTCGTAGGCCCAGGACAGGCCCGCCGCCCTGCAGCCGAGAGACAAGGAACCAGATCCTGATCCGGCAGATTGCCCCTTGCACCGTAGCACTGATACGCCGTATGCTTCTCGTAGGAATCGACGCAGAAGGCGGTGCTTGGGCCCCTGAGCCCCCGAAGCACCAGTGCATTACGGGCCCGCCCAGGCATCCATGGCAGCGAGCAACGCACTGAGCGCCGCCGAAGCTGCACCGAAGAGGCCCGGCCAGCGGCCGCAGGACAACGGCACAGTGGGCGGGGCTTTCTTCTCTCTTCCCTCGGTACAGTTAGGTAGGTAGGAGGTAGGGGAGATGACTAGGCGAACACGACAAGGGGCGCAATCCGGGCATCGGCGTCGCTCGGGACCGAGACCAGACTTGGGAACCTAATGTATGTACCTACCTTACCTAGGTGCCGTTCACTACTACGTGCTGCCTCCTACTTCTTCTAGTAGCTTGGTGCTCGTACCTGGCCTAGCGAATGTGTTACCTGCCGCTCCCTGGCAGACTTACAGCACGAGACACCTCGTATCGGCCACCACACGACTTGAATACATGACTTCTGGCGTCAGAACGACCAGCATTTGCACAAATCGCGCCGTTCGTCTTTCAGACCCTCTTGTCTTGTACCTAATAGGGGTGCTGCAGGAATAGCGCCGAGCGGAGCTGAGCTAGTCGCCATCTGAACTTCCCGAACGCCAATGTCAAGTCAAGATACACCTCTAAGAGGTTCCATCGAAAGGCCACTGCCCCGGCAGCGGTTGAGGATAAGGTACTATCAAAGGGGCCACCATTCTCTCGCTGCACTCCTCAGCCCACTCATCCTCGGGCAGCACGGATATCGTGTTCGGATAAGGAAACACCATGAACCGGGTGTCGGGAGGAAGCGGTTCGCCGCAGTGGTTCCATCCATAGGCTGCGGCGTCCACCAAGTCCTGGCGCATCCCCATCAGCCAGGGGTGGACTTGGGCGACAAAGTCGTGAATCGTGACGAAGTCGGCAGAAGCTCGCACCGTCAGACAGGCCTCGTCTTTGTCCCAAGGCCGTTCCTCGCCGCAGCAGCGTAGCAAATGCAACTTGTCCCACTCTCGAGCCACAGCCGGGGCATGGGGCGGGGCTGGTCCCCACTGCCAGTCGGGATCGGAGCCGGGCAGACTGTGGCCCTCGTGAACGTCCATCCACGCATCCGGCCACATCTGGAGTTCCGAAACCGAGATTATCATGGACGAAACTGGGGGGTTGCTGACGCTTGCTCCCGAGATGGGATGCAACGTCGGGTCGCCGCCGTCTGGGGCTGCTCGAGCGTACGGCACGCGGGCCGACTCTGGCTCGCCGGGATCGTAGTAAGGATTGGTCATGACGGAGATGGCTGTGTCCAATGGGCCGTCGAGAGTCCAGCAGAGGCGAAAGAGGTCTTCTCTGTTCACTGTCACTAGGACATTTTGGCTATAGAGCTCTTCGGCGGAGGGCAGCGCTGATGTCAAGGGCGAGGTCGAACCCGAGTCCTCCGGCACGGGCGGCGTCATGGCGACGGTAGATTTTGGTTGACAGCTTGGTTGTGCGCAAGAGCAGCAGAGAGATAGGAGGCGGCGAGGTCAACAGCGCCACTGGCAGCTGTAGGGCTGACTTGACAGCCGGCCGGAAATGTCAGGCTGGAGGAAGGCGCTCAAGGTATAGGAATTTACTCTTGAATAGTCCGGGTTTAGAGGATGGCTAGAGATATGCGGCAATGGTAGGTGCAGAATGATCTTGAAAGGTTCCAAGTGTCAGACCGAATGGTCAGCGTGCTGGCACAGAGGCCCGAGCGCTGGGCATGAAACGGTGTGAGGTGATCGCTGGTTACATGCTGGTGGGTAATGGAGGTCCTGAAGAGAGCAGCGGCAAGGTCCCCCGATACCCACCGCATGCTGCAATCTATTTGGAAGCCCATTGCACGGAAACTTGGTAGGCACCTTGGCCTGACATTCTGTGTCCTTGATTACGACGTACTACCTCATCCTACTTGTGCGTGGGAATGCTACAAGTCCGGAAACGAAGGTGTCAAACCTGGAGGTGGCCGGCGACGACGTCTTCAACCTCGACATGTTCTCCAGCTTTACCAAGGATACGTGGCTGGATTCCAGGTTGGATAGGGGGCCCTTTGTTCTCCAACACGGCGACCTGGGTCTGTACAACATCATCATCGACGAGGGGACGTTTGGAGTTCGCGCCTTTATCGACTGGGAATGGAGTCGAGTGGTCCCTCGACAGTTGTTCATCCCGCCAACATGGCTTACGGGCGGGACCCTAGGTCTGATTTTGTTGCATTCTTTCTACGGCGACCTCGTCGAAGAGCTTGACACGTTCCGCGCGATTCTCGGCGAGCGGGAGGAGCAGCTAGGGTTTGGGAACGGCTTGCTCTCGAGCGAGTGGGCCGGGATTCACGAAAACGCGGCGTCCTTATCCCAGGGGCGCTGGAGAGCTGGACGTACATCGAGGACGTGGCCGCTCTGTATCTCGATCGGTACATTAACGGCAGGCGGAAAGACCGTGCGGAGCGCGCCGAGGCGTTTCTTGCCTCCAGAGATGACTACCGCATCGTAGCAGAGAACAAGATCCGGGATACGGCAGCATACGTAGCGCAGTTACGCGAACTCGGGATGACTGATTCCGACAGCGAGCATGAGAAGAGGAAGTAAATGTCGTGGACGGAAGGCTTTGGAGACTCCAGCCGTCACGATGCGCTAGTCTCACACCCGTCTTGGCCACAACATTTCTACGGCGCTGGTCGTGGGCCCGGAGCTCTGGCGCACAGCGAGCTTGGAGTCTGAACCCAGCCTCGGCCCGCCCTGAAGTTCCAGCGGCGTCCGGGGACTGCCGACTCAAAGCGGACTGCCTCCGGAACGAGGCTCAGGGGACCACCCACGACCTACTGTACTTGTGTAGGTGCTGTAGGTACCTCAGGTACTACTTATCGGAGCAACTAGTGGATCTAGTGGGCCCGGATCTGAGACCCTCCTGAACGGGAATGGCGGAACAATTACCCGGTTGCTCCTCCACGGACCGGCTGAGGCCAACCACGTAGGTGAGGCCAACCACGTCGGCTCGAGCCAGCTTCTCATCACATCACGGGCGCTTCTAGCTATTGCATCTCAATCGTCAAATCTGTGTAGTCGGCTAAGCGGTAGGCCGTCTCTCCGCGATGGCATCCGCGCCCCTTCCTGGTCTGATCGGGAGGAAGCCTCGCTGGACAGTCCTCGGCAACGACATCGTTCAGACTCCGTCACGAGCTCCGAGTCGGAAATATCCACCCTAGCTTACAGCCAGGAACCGTTCGAGACCTTCCAGAGCCGAGCCCTGGCCCTTGCGCACAGCACCGTCTGGCCTGATGCCGCTTTAGACGAACTTGGCGTCGAACGCCTGCTGGGCGGTGGATATAATCGAATCATCGGGCTGGCGAGGAAGCTCGACGGCGATGACGAGGCGAAGGTGCAATACATCCTCCAGATTCCGCGCTTTCGCTACCTCGATTCTCGAACTGAGGGCAACGTTGCCGTCTTGCGCTTCGTCCGCGAATATACCAAGATTCCAGTTCCCACCGTCATCTCCTTTGACACAACCGCGGTAAATGAGCTGTAAACCCCCTACATGGTTCTGAACCGCCTGGAGGGCACACCGCTGAGCCGATGCATCGAGGGATTATCCCACTCCGACCGACGTCGGGTTGCCAAGAAGCTCGGCGCCATCTTCCGAGAGATGCTGTCGGTTCACAGCCGCGTGAGTGGCAAGCTGATGCTCCGCGGCCGCGACAAGAGCCTCCAGACGCACCTCCATGTCGCTCCCTGGTACGAAAACGATTCGGAAGATTACCCGCCCTTTTGCACCGCTACCTCGTCCACCGACGCGGGTAAGATACTCGTATCTGGCCTGTCCGCCTGGAAATCCGAAGAGCACAGGCTCCGCCCCGGCACTTTGTACAAGCCCCACCTTATCGGCCGGCTCATCACGGTTGCCGAGCAACTGGACGAGACCGGGTGTCTAAATGACATTCCTGTAACCCTCGGCCACTTCGACTTTGATCCTCGGAACGTGATGGTTCGGTTCGACGCGAAGGGCCCCACGCAGAAGCTCGCGGTCTCGGGTATTCTGGACTGGGACAGTGCTGCTCTTGTGCCGGCGTTCATGTCGTGTGTTCCGCCGAGCTGGGTTTGGGCGGACTGGAGCGCCGTGGATGGGGAAGAGAGTGACGAAGACAGCGGCGAAGACAGCGGCGAAGACGTGGTATCGGGCGGGTATTACCAGCCTTCCACGCCGGAAGGTGTGGAGCTGAAGCGCCTCTTCGACGAAGCTGCTGGTACGGTGTACAGACGTTTCGCCTACGAGCCTAATTACCATTTCGCCAAGCGGCTTATGCGGTTCATTATGGAGGGTATGAAATCGAACGAAGCCACTAGAGAGAGGCGAAAGCTCTGCTTCAGTCGTGGGAGCAGACGGCACATCGCGCAATTGAAACCGACAAGTAGTTGACGCAAGGCGTTTGTGATTACGAGATCTACCAACAGCCTAGGTAATGGGAATGA
>Ga0247771_1000532_pt1 | contig 11904 bp, 10 predicted proteins | sample UWRJL197509C6_FD_179948 | JGI IMG/M metagenome (GOLD analysis project Ga0247771, IMG submission 179948) | Plant litter microbial communities from Arlington Agricultural Research Station in Wisconsin, United States - UWRJ-L197-509C-6 | ecosystem: Environmental > Terrestrial > Plant litter >...
GCGGCGCGTGACGGTCTCGAAAACGGGCTTCGTTTACACGCTGACGTTTCCGACCGACGCGGGCAACGTGGCCGCGGTCGTCGGCGATACGACGGGACTCACGGGCGGCGGCGGCGATACCTTCGCGATCAACGTGGCGACGACCGCCTCGGGCGCGGCGACGGGCGGCAAGTACGGTCCGTACGATCCGACGGCGACCGACGGGCGCCAGACGCTGACGCCGGGAAATTGCTTCGTGCTCAACCGCACGGTTAAGGAAAACGGCTTTTCGTCGATCATCAATGTGTCGGAAACCGATCACCCGCAGGTGTTCGACGGCGGCACGGCCTGGAAGGATCGACTTCTGATGACGACCGGAACGCATTCGCTGGCGGCGGGACCGACCGAAACCGAGTTCAGAGCGGCATTCCCGCGTATTGGATTCGCCGGTTAATTTTTTTGAGGGAGAAGTCGGGAGATCCGACTTCTGACTTCGACCAATAGGAGAGAAAAATGAATCAGAAAACACTTTTATCAGCGGTGCGCGTCACGAAGATCATGACCGCTTTACGCGACAAGCGGGGCACGTCGCAGCCGCTTTATTTCTTGGGCAAAACGCCGATCGTGCCGGCGGCCGAAGGCGAAATCATGGCGCGGTTTTTAGGTCAGGTGTTAATCGCCGACCTGATCGCCGACGGTCAAAGGGCCGGTATCTATTCGGCCGGTAAGCTGTTTCTCGAAGTCACGAAAGCGCCGAACTTAAAGATCGGTGCGGCTTTGAATCAGGACCAGCTCGCGCAGTTCCTGTCGTCGATCGAAGGCGTGCAGGTTCAGGACGACCTGTTCCCGTCAACCGAGACGCGAATTATCGACAATCTGCGAAAGGGCGTCGAGCAGCGGATGGAAGCTTTATGCGTCGCCGCGCGCGTCGGCAGCGTGTCTTACGATCGCCTCGGCATTAAAATGTCGGGCGTCGGTTTCGGAATGCCCGCCGATTTGCAGATCACCGTCGCCGACGAATGGACGGACACGGCCAACGCGACGCCCGTGAGCGACATTCAGGTCGCCAAGCGAATCGCGCAGGTTAAATACGGCATCGTTTACGATCGTATCGTTCTGACGCTCGCCGCTTTTAATGCGATGGTTGCGACGACCGAGTTTCAAAACAAAGCGAAGCCGTTCATTCCGACCGGTATCACGTTCGCCAATCTCGTCACGTCGAACACCGACGCGATGAAGAATCTGGCGACCGGCGTGCTTGGCCTCAAAGAAATCGTAATCTACGATTCGCGCTACTGGTTCGAAGAAACGGACGGCGCATTGCGCTCGGCCCCGTTCCTTCCGATCAATAAGGTCATTCTCGAATCGACCGCGTCCGACAACGATGCTTCGGTGATCGATTTTGCGAACGGCGTCGTGACGGAAGCTTTGATCTCGCGGATGCCCGGATCAAAGATTCAAGGCCAACTGCCGGCGAATGCGCGCGGTCCGGTCGGTTATCAAACGGCTGAAGACAATCCGCCGTCGGTCACTTACTGGGGCGTCGGCCGCGGCTTCCCGCGCCGTCATCTCCAACAGGCGACCGCGTGTCTGACGATCGCGCCGGAAGTCGGTGCGGGCTCGATCGAAGAAACGATCGATTTCGGCGAAATCGCGTTTTCGTAAGCTGAAAAGCAAAGGGTGAAGAGGCGATAAAAGCCTCTTCTATTTCATAAAAGGAGATAAAACAGTGGGATTATCAAAAACACAAATGCGCGGCGCGATCGAAAACGGCGGTTCCGTACTTTATCAGGGCAAGTTGATTACGAATCTGGCGCAGCTCGCGAAGGTTTCGGGCACCGAAGCCGAAAAGTCTTCGGAAATCGCGGATCTCAAAAAACGTCTGGCCGAATTAGAGGGCGGCCAGAGCGCGCCAGCAGAGTCTTCGGCAAAGCAGGAGTCCGCCAATGGAGAATCGTCCGAAGAAGCTCTCGACGATACGGCCGAAGAGCTGAAAAAGCACACTCGTCAGGAACTGATTATGAAGGCACAAGCCGACGGGATCGAAGTCGGTGAGGCGGACACGAAAGCCGAGATCATCGGGAAAATCTTAGCGCAGAAAAAATAATGGCCTTTTTGACCGCACAGGAATTCCGGGACAGGAACGTCACCAAGTCGGCGACGGAATTTTCGCCCGACCAGATCGAAGACTGCCTCGAAACGGCCAAAGATGAATTGATTCTTTGGTGTGGCGAAGCGACGGTCGCGGGAATCGAGGCGGCCACGGATACGTCGCTTTTGAAAACCCGCAGGTTCCGCAAAGCACAGGAAAAACTGGCGATGCGCGAACTGCTGCAAAAAATGTCGGCGCGGTTTCGTTCCGGCGGAATCCAAATTTCGGAAAAGGATCTGAGCGATTCGGCGGTCAATACCTACGAAGGCTATGCGGCGACCGAGGCGCGGCGAAAAGTGCTATATGTCGAAGCCGAAGCGCTGGTCGAGTCGTATCTTTCCGTCCAGTCCGGCGGTTTCGAGATTTGTTTTTCACCGGGCAAGGTGGATTCGGGGTGCTGCGATGCTTAATTACCGGATCGATCTGCAACCCGTGCTCGAATCCGCGATCCGCGAATTGAAGGATACGACGGACGCCGAGATCGAAAGCATTTTGAAAAGCATTGCGAACGATGCTCCGGACGAAATTAAGAGCATGCTCGGCTATGGGGACCGTTCAAAAGAAGGCGAGCCGCCGACGAACGATTCGTTCGAGCTTTACCGATCGATCACGGCGAATATGTCCGGAAATAAAGAAGTCACATTCGAATTTGCCGGGCATGCCTTTTTTCTTGACCCGACTTTCAAGGGCGAAGGGAAGGGCGGCGGTTATTTGAACCGGCCGTTTATCGAAAAGGGAATCGAGAATGCTGTTAAGAGGCTGCAACCCGTATGAATTTACCGAACGCCGTTTACAACTTCGCTTTCGAGCTCGTGGGGGCCTCAGCTTCCGGGGCCCCGCTTGAAAATTCGGTCATTCATCCCGACACATACGAGGAAATGAACAGCGCCGGCGGGACGAAGTTCATCCGGATCGACGATTTGATCGGTTCGGTTCCGCAGCCGGTCGGGCCGGACATTTTGAAGGAATTCAACGCCGTTTTGGATGTGCAGTTTATTCAAATACCGGTTAACCAGACTTTAGCGGAGCGCTTATCGGCGCGCGAAACGGTCAACCAAATGGCGATCGCTTTTATTAAGGCGATCTATATCGATCAAAAGCTGGGCACGAATAATTGCAATATTATCAGCGATTGCTCGGTTCAGAAAATGGACGGCTGGCGCAAAGTGGGAAATTTTAAGTCCCCGATCTCGATCGTCAGGCTGACGATCAATAAAAAGTGAGGATTTTATGAAGATTTTAGTTAAAGCAAGCAAAGATGTTTTTACCCATTACGGCAATGTCGAACTGGAAGCCGAAGAAGGCGAGACTTTAACGCTTTCGCCGTCGGACGCAGAGATCGCGCTATCGACCGGGGATTTCGAATTCGTCAAAGAGATTTCCGAGTCGGACGCCGAAAAAGAACGTCTGGCAACTCAGAAAACGGATCAGGAAGCGCGGCGCGCCGAGCTTTTGGAAAAACCGCACGGCGAGCTTTTCGAAATGGCGAAAGATTTCGGGGCTAAAAAGTCGATGAGCAAGCCGGAACTCGTCGAGGAAATCTTAAAACCGCGCGCGCCGGTTGGCGCAAATACGCCCGAGGGCGACGAATAAATAAAGGAGAATTTCTGCTATGGCAACAATTACAGAATCGCAGGGCGTGATGGCGGCATCGATCCCGCAGTCGGACTATAACACGGGCGTGACGCCGTCGAGCGTGACCCCCAACTTCAGGCTGATCGTCGCGGACAGCTACATTGAGCCGCCGGACGCGCAATCGCCGAATGTCGGCAACCAGGGCGAGGCGACGGGCAGCCCGTACTCGACGAAAAACAATAAAGGGCGCGACGACGTGAGCGGGTCTTTCGGCATTAATTTGTCTTTCGAAGAGCTCGGCTTCTGGGCGTATCGATCGTTCGGAGTTTATTCGGTCGTGCTGGTTGCGACCGGAGTTTACAAGCACACTTTCAAGCTGCTGAATCCGCAGGTCGCCCGCGAGCTGCCGGCGTGGATGATGGCGGCCAAGCTCAACGAAGCGGCCCTGTCGTCGAACGAGATGTTCAATTACAAATACCGCGGCTGCAAGGTCGAGACTGCCGAGTTTATGACGCCGCACAGCGCCGAAAAACCGTATCTGAAAGGAAATATCTCGTGGCACGGATCGGGCAAAGAGGAAGCCGGCGACGTGCAGTTCTTCGGCGTCGGCAAGCACGTCAAGGGTACGGGGTCGGGCGAACAGAACGAGCCGCGCATTCCCGAAAACGGCACGATGCATCTTTATTCGCAGGAGGCCAAGGGCGGAACGGATTACGCTCTCGGCTGCGACTTCTACGATTTCAAGGCAACGATCACCGAAAATCTGAATCTCGACATCGGCTATCAATGCGCTAAATTTCAGACCGAGAACGATCCCAATACGGGACAAATTCGCGGGCAGATGCCGGTCACGGAGCAGGCCGCCGCGGTTGAATTCTCGGCTTCGCTGACGCCGGAGCTGAAAGCCGCCGCCGATTTTAAGGCTCTTCAAAAATCCGGCGCCGCGCTGTCGGCCGACTGGACTTTCGCGGGCGGCGTATTTGCGAACGTGGCGAGCGTCGATTACAGCCGGTACGCGAAGTTTTCGCTGAATAAGTTCACGATCGGCGGATTGAGTTATCCGACGATCAACTCGGTGCGCGGGATCGCCATCACGACCCAGCCCGAAGCGATCGGCGCGGTGATGCCGCTCGAATTGGAGATCGTCTCGCCCGTTCCGACGTTCGCGACTTTCGTCGGTTTATAAGTTTGCCTGTTGAAAGGGCAAAAAGGGCGGCGCAGTGTTTAACTCGAATGTCCACTGCGCCGCCTGATTATCAAATTCGAGAAATTTATAGAGGAAATTTGAGAAAATGGAAAAAGAAAAACAGGAAAATATCTATGATGCGGGCGCCCCGCAAAGATACGAATTCGAAGTCACCGAAAACGGCCAGAAGTTTGACACGGCGCACATCTACGCGCCGCTTTCCGATGAGCAATACATCGCTTTTCTGAAGACGATCAAAATAACCAGCGATGACAAAGACCACGACGATCAGGAGTCGGCGGCTGCGATCGCATTGTGGGACAGCCTTGTCACGGAAGTCGAGAACTTCGACACCGAGGGGCGGGAAGATTGGCGAGCGCTGATCGATTTGTCCGAAAAGCGCGATTCGCTCGCGAATTTTCTCGCCGTCGCCGTCATCGAGCCGGAGTCGGTAGGCGGCGCTCGGCGGCGCTCAACCGTTTCGGAAACCGAAACCGTGACGACCGAGGCATATTTCAACTTTCCGAACACGGCGCAGCAAACCCACAAACTTAAAAAACGCAGCGACGAATGGCGAAAAAAATACGACCGGATCAAGGCCAAAGAATGGAAAGAAGAAATCACGAAAGGCCTGCGCCGGAAGCCGAAATTCGAATACGTCTCGCAGCATGAAGCACTCGGCGCGCTTTACGACGAGATGCTCATCGAGGCTTCGCGATTTAAGGACAATATAATTCCGCTTCGCTTCAAAACGACCGTGCTGAAATATCTTTTCGGCTCGAAGCTCGACGAAAAAAAGTAGCCGAAGCCGGTAGTGAAATCTACCGGCGACTTTACGAAAACGCCGGATTTGAAAAACCGAAGGATGTTTGTCCGGGCGAAACGGATTGCGGAAAATTCGGTATCGCTTTTTCCGAAACGGGAGACGGGCTTGACGCCTGCGCCGGTTGTTCGATGCTGCCGACGAAGCCGACCGCTGAAGAAAACGACGCACCGGGCGGGCTTTTCGAAGAAATCAAGTCGATCGTTTTCTGGGAAAACGCCGGTTTTAAGACGGATTGGGATTGTTATCCGTTCGAATATAAAAAGCTGTTCGCGATGTGGCGCGATGCCGAAGGCAAAGTCAGGGACGCACGGAAAGAGAGGTTACAGCAGACGATTGAGGCGGTTTTGAGGATTAGATGAGAACTATAACCTTAAAAGTTGACGGCGATACATCTCAGCTCGACGCGAAGACCGCTGCTTCTATGAAGCGCTTGGGCGCGGCGGTCGATGCTTTTAATCGCCGCGCTCCGCTCCGGCAAACCCAATCCCCGGTTGGGTTTGATATTGAGGAAATCAAACGCGAATTCGCCCAGATCGAAAATCTGACAAAAGGGCAGACGCGGTTTTTCGCAATGATGTATCGGAACATGCTAAAGGAATCCGAAATAACGTCACGCCAGATATCTTCCCGCAAATCCGCCGAGGTTCGCCAGTTCGAGCAGCAGGAGCGTCATAAGATGCGGATTGCCGAAATCTCGAAAATCGGGCAAATCCAGTCGGCGCGAGATGCCGCACGAGCTTCGGAAAATGCTAAAAGGCGAGAATACGCTGAATTCGTGCGATTAGAGCGCGAAAAACAGAGAGCATCTCAACGCAACAGTTTTTTTAATGATTTTGCTTCTTCAACTGCGCTCGGCTCGTTCATCGGCAGTTCGGCAGGAAATATTGCCGGAAACGTTGTCACAAAAGTTGCCTCGGAAGTGGCTGCGCTCGGCAAAGAAGTGTTCGATCTCGGAGTAGATGCCGTAAAAACGGGCGCGGAATTTGAAAAAACTGTTAATTCGCTGACCGTCTTTGCGGGCGGTGCAGGTCAGGCGAAGAGAGAACTGGCCGATCTGAATGCGACGGTGCGCAACACGACCGGACTTAGGCTGGTTGATGCAGAGGCCGGTTATCGACAATTAAGAGGGCTGGGCTTTGAAGCCGAAAATTCCCGCAAGCTCATCGCCGGACTCGGCAAAACAAAACTGCTTTCCGGTGCCGATGAAACTTCCGTTCAAAGGGTTATCACTAATTTAACTCAATTATCGAGCGGCTCGACCCGCGCTTCTGCGGACATCAAGGAAATGATTCACGCAATGCCCGTGCTTCGTAAAGAATTCGCTTTGGCTTTCAATACAACAGACCCGAAAAAGATCGCGAAAATCTTTGATACCAACGCCGATGATGCAATTAAAAAGCTCGCTGAACAATTGGAGAAAACCAAAGGCGCGGCCGGCGGTTTGGATGATAGTTGGGGAAAACTGGAAGATTCGATCATCGAAGCCAAAAGAACCTTTTCCGATCCGATAGTTGAGCCCTTAACGACCAGTGTTAAAGGTTTGACGTCGCTGATTCGGCAGAATGAAGAGACCTGGAAAAGCTGGGGGCAAACTGTCGCGGATATCATTACGGGACTGAACGACTCGTCGGTCGAGCCGGGCACGACGGAAAACATTATCTCCTCGGTCGGCAATTCCCTCAGATCTATACTCGGAACTACGACTTACGGTGCGGCCGAGCCGGTTTTTTATTTATTGGACTATTTCAAATCAAAGGGTAAAAAAAACCGGGAAAACAAAACTTTCAACTACAATTCTACGAATGATTTAACTCAGTCGGTGTATGGAGACAACTCAGGCGCGGCGGGCTATCTGAGCAGAGAAGGCTATGCCCAAGTGCCTGTTTATTCCAGTGAAGAATTTTCACCGTTTAAAACCGGAGAGGACATAGTCAAGCAGCAACGACAGGAAGAAAAGGCTCGCCAGGATTCTTTGGCGAAAATAGACGCCTACAATTCACAAGTCAAAAGCATCCGCGAAAATGCTTTTTCATTAGAGGTTGCTCAAAACCAAGAAAATGTCGAAAAAGTCTTTCAGTTAACTCAAAGCAATTATCAAAAAGAAATTGCCGAAACCGCCAGATTTTTCGACAGAAAGATCGATTTAAGCGACGGCGACGCGAAGGAAGTTTATAAGCTTGAGGTCGAAAAAAATAACGCTCTTCGCGAACTGGATACGAAGCGAAAAATCGAACAAATAAATTTTGATCGCCAGCAAAATGAGAAAAGACGGCAGTTATTGATCGAATCCGGCGCATTGATGAGGCGCGAGGTTGAACTGTCATACGGTTCGCGAATCTCGATTATCGAAAGGGCGATCGACCAGGAGCGGGTAGCGGTCGGTAAAGGTTCGGACGAGCTTATAGATTTGACCACGCGACAGGAAAATATAATTTCTCAAAAAATCAAAGACGAATATGCTCTTCGTCTTCAGGATAAAAGTCTGACGGATCAGCAAATCGTCAATCTTGAAAAGCAGCGAGATTTGGATTTGGTGGATTTGGCAGAGCAAAACCGCCAGCGAATTCTGAGCATTGAAGAAAAAAGAACGGCCAAACAGATCGAGCTAATTAATCGTGTGTATGAAGCGCGAAAGAATCTGCTCGACGAGAAGCGCGCCGGCGCGACCAACTTTTTCGACACATTGCTCAATGGCGGTATCGGCGGCAAAGATTTTCAAAAGTCGATTGACGAGATCGCCAAAGTAAGAAAAGACTTCGACGCGCTCAACCAGAAGCGTATAAATATGGAAAGTGAGGCCGCTAAGGCTCAAACTGCTTACAATATTTCCAAAAACGAGACGCAGGATTTTAGTCAAACTCAAAGACTGCTTGAAGAGCTGGAAAAACAAAATAAAGCTCTGACTAATGCACGAGTTGCGGTAGATAAATTCAAAGAAGAGTTCACTTTTACCGACCTCTACAATGAATACGGCGAACTATCGGATATGTTGGTAAATAAAAATTACAACACGATCGAGAGCTTCGAGGCGATGAAAAAAGTTTTCGCCGGTAGAGGATTGGTCGCCGAATTTACCGATCTCCAATCTCAGTTGACCAAAGCTATTGCTACAAGGGATCAGCGTCTGGCCGACGGGGAGACTGGAAGTGCCAGTGTTATTCAAAATGAGATAAACACGCTGTTACAACAGTTCGTTACGATCCAGACCAAAATGAAGCAGTTCTCTGCCGACTTCGATAAACAAACCGTTACGGGCATTAAAAAATATATCGAAGACATGAACCCGCTCGAAAAGATGCGGATCATTGATGACGCGAATGTCCGAATCTGGGAAAGCACAAGAGAGTCTTATCAAAACATCATTGCTTTAGAGTCCGAGTATTACAAAAATTCGACTTATCAGGCGATGAAGCGAAAAGAGGCGCTGCTTGAATATAGCCGGGAGATTTACGAGCGCGAGCTTGAAGCGCTCATGGCGATTGACCGTGCGCGCTTGGACATCGCCAATTCGACGGAGATTTCCAATAACCAAATTCAGGCGCGAGTCCTCGACCATCTCGCCAAACAAAAAAATTACAACGAATCGATCGCCGACGGAATAATCGGGACATACGAAGCCGTCGCCGACCGTGCCGGATCGGCACTCGACGAGCTTAATGAAAAAACGAAAGGTTTTCTCTCGTTCATCATCGAACCGGCGAAAGCCTTGCAGCGCAACTTATTAACGAAATGGACCAGCTCGATCGTCGGCTCGGTTTTCGGTGCTGAGATAGCCGATATGGTTTCGACGACGGGCAATCCGATTGTTGACGAGCAAAAGAAAAGCAATCGATATTTGGAGCAAATTGCCAAAGGCGTGAGCGGCGGTATGGGCGGAGGCTCAGTCGCCGGACTGATTCGCCCGCGCATCGCCGGCGGCTCGACCGGCAGCGGCGGCGGTAACTGGCTCGATCTGCTGAACCAGGTTTCCGGCGGCAATTTCGGCGGATCTTCGAACGCTTCGCCGACAAGTTCAGGCGGCGGCAACTGGGTCGATCTCATCAATCAGGTCTCGAACGGCGGCGGGCAGTCCGCCGGCAGCAATCAAACGCTCTGGGATTCGCTCAAGAAAACTTTTTCGACCGGCGAGGGCGGAATGTTCGCGCCGCGTAAAAACTTATTGACCGGCGAAGACAGCCAGCTCGCCGGGATCATGGGCGGCATCGGCAATCTGGCGAGTCTGGCCGGCGGATTGATCGGCGGCAGGGTCGGCGGCGTCCTGTCGATGGCCGGGACGGGTGCGTCGCTCGGTGCGAGCTTCGGACCGGTCGGCGCGGGCGTCGGCGCAGGCATCGGTCTCCTGATGGGACTATTCGGCGGCGACCCGAAGCGCAAAGTCGATAAAAAGGAGAATCTGCCGAAACTTCAACAAGGTTTTGCAGACGCTTTCAAGGAATTCGGGGACCTGATCGCCGACGTCAATGCTTTGCGCACCGATCCGGACGGCGCGCTCTCGAAGGGGCGCGAGCTCCGTGCGGCGATCGCTTCCGGATTCGGAATCCAGTTTGCTTCGTCCAAATATCGTAAGCAATCTCAGGATCTGATTAAACAGCAACTCGGCGCAATCGACGCGGTGCCCGACGGTCTGATGGAGCAGCTCAAGGTCGCCGTCGAAAAAGCGAAGGCCGCAGGTGAGCGCGAGCGCCGGATCTTGCCCGAATTCGCGGACGGCGGCGCAGTTTCTTCGTTCTTCACCAAGCATTTTGCGGGACTCGTGCCGGGAGCTTACGACCGCAAAGACGACAAACTGATTAAAGTGTCGGGCAACGAGGTCGTCCTGACGCCGAAACACTGGCAGCCGATCGTGCCGTATCTGGCGGCGGCAAAGGTGCCGGGATTTGCGGACGGCGGTATCAATTCACCTTCAGGAACGTCAGGCATTTTAGCGGGTGCGCCTAATATTACGGTTCAAAATAATCTCGTTCTAAATATCTTTGAGCGCGAAGACGGCGGTTTCGATGCCTATCTCGACAGCGACAAAGGCGAACGCAAGGTCAAAGTGGTAGTAAATAAATTGAAGTTAAATAAGGAGATCTGATGCCGAGATCGACAAATCCGACCGTCGAATCACTATTGGCGCAATGCGAAACGCAATCGACCGTCGATATTCTTTTGCGCGACGACGCGGAACATTATTTCTGTACCGGCGACGACGAATTGAATCTCGGCGGTCACGATTACGACAGGTTTCTGCTCCGCGTCGGCGAGCTGCGCGAGACGTTCGGTCAGGCGACCAACCGAATCGAGGTCAGGGTTCAGAACGTCGATCGGCAGTTCGGCTTGAACGTCGCGTCCGGGAGCCGCAAAGCCGAGCTGGCCGACGTCGTCGTCAGAAGATTTTATCGAAGCCTGGCGGACGGCGACGTTTTCGAGTGGATGCACTTTTTTACCGGGAAGTCCGTCAATTCGGTGGTAAATGAACAATTTGTATCGTTCGACGTGATCCCGGACACGACCGCCGCCGGGACGTGTATCGCGACCGAAACGCTCTCGGCGGCGAATGGCTGGGTCTTTCCGGAAGTGCCGGACCAGTCGCCGCCGGGTAGCGTCGAAAATCCGCGTCAGCCGGTCGGCAGCGGTCAACACCCGCGCGATCCGGAGGACTTATAATTATGGCACTCGTCAACCATCTTAAAAACGCCGATTCACAGCGGAAGGTCTTGGCCGTCGCTTCAGGCCGTCACGTCGTCGCCGGTCATTTGACGCTGTCGAAAACGCTCGGCACCGATCCGACGCATAACATCGTCGTTCGTCAGGCTTTGGGTAAAGGAACGTGGGAAGGCGTTGAAGGCGTCTGGTACCGGAGCTTGAACGTCTCGGCGACGAACTACGCTTTTCTCGACGGTTCGCAGACCGCGACCAGCAGCTTCTTTCCGACCGATACGCCGCATACCGGGACCGTCATTCTGGACGTCAAAGCTCCGACCGGCGTCGGCGATGCCGATACGAAAGCAACGACGCCGGATCTCGCGCGGACGATCGTCAAGTGCGAGAAGTTTCCCGAATTCGACGCGGACGGCAATCAGATCGATCCGGCGGACGGCGTGACGGTGATCGTCAGTTACGTGGATCTCGTCGCCGGCGTGCCGCTCGATGAAGATTATTTTACCTACACCGTGTCGCCCGCGCGCGTCGTCGTCGGCTGGA
>Ga0247771_1000533_pt1 | contig 11896 bp, 11 predicted proteins | sample UWRJL197509C6_FD_179948 | JGI IMG/M metagenome (GOLD analysis project Ga0247771, IMG submission 179948) | Plant litter microbial communities from Arlington Agricultural Research Station in Wisconsin, United States - UWRJ-L197-509C-6 | ecosystem: Environmental > Terrestrial > Plant litter >...
GGCATGACGGTCAGCGAAGTCCAGGGCTACGGCAGGCAGAAGGGCCACACCGAGGTCTACCGCGGCGCCGAGTACGCCGTCGACTTCGTGCCCAAGCTGCGCATCGAGGTCCTGATCGACGACGCGGCCGTGGAGAAGGTCCTGGACGCGGTCGTCGAGGCCGCCCGCACCGGCAAGATCGGTGACGGCAAGGTCTGGGTCACGCCGGTCGAGACGGTGATCCGGGTCCGCACTGGGGAGCGCGGGTCGGACGCGCTGTAGGAACGATGAAGTCCGAGACGGGGCATGCGGGAGCGTCATCCGCATGCCCCTTCCGGCCTATTACGGGGAAAGAGGCCTGATGGACGGCGTCTCGGCCGAGGCGAACCCTGGTGCGGAGATCGTGACCGCCGACGACCTGGTGAAGGCCCGCGACAGACTGCTGGCCCCTGGTCGCAAGCGTCTCACCGGGGAACTCCTCCGCGAAGCTCTGGTCGACCTGCACGAGTTCTGGCTGACCGCGCACGCCGCGAGCGCCGGGGTCACCGGTCCCGGCATGGCGCTGGTCGCCGTCGGCGGACTGGGGCGAAGAGAGCTGGTGCCCTACTCCGACCTCGACCTGGTCCTCGTCCACAACGGGCACAAGGGCATCGACGCCATCGCGGACAAGCTCTGGTACCCGCTGTGGAACTCCGGCGTGGGCCTGGACCACTCCGTGCGCACGGTCGGCGAGGGCCTGCGCGTGGCGGCGGGCGACCTGCGGACCGCGCTCGGCCTGCTCGACGTCCGGCACCTCGCGGGTGACCCCGAGGTGTCCCAACGACTCGCGGAGAGCGCGCGCCAAGCGTGGCGCTCGAACGTCCGCACCCGGCTGGACGAGATGGCCGAGTCCGCGCAGCGCCGGTGGGCGCGCAGCGGCGAGATCGCGCACCGCGTCGAACCGGACCTCAAGCACGGCCGCGGCGGTCTGCGCGACATCACGCTGCTCGACGCGCTGTCGGTCGCCCAGCTCACCGACCGGGCGTCGGTCGAGGTCAACGACGCCCGCAGGCTGCTGCTGGACGTGCGCACCGAGCTGCGCCGCGTCGCCCGCAAACCGAGGGACGTCCTGCGCGCCCAGGACGGCGACGAGGTCGCCTCCGCGCTCGGCCTCGCGGACCGGTTCGCGCTGGCCCGCGCCCTGTCTTCGGCCGCGCGCACGGTCGTCTACGCCGTGGACGTGGCCATGCGCACCGCTCGTGCCGCTGCTCCGAAGCGGGGGCTCGGCGCGTTCGCCCGGTCACCGCTGCGGCGCTCGCCCGCCCGTCGTCCGCTGGACGAGGGCGTGGTGCTGCACGGCTCCGAGGTGGCGCTGGCCCGTGACGCCATGCCCAACCGCGATCCCGCGCTGCTGCTGCGGGTCGCCACGGCCGCCGCGCGCAGCAAGCACCCGATCGCGTCGGGCACGTTGTCGCGGCTCGCCGACTCCGCACCGGAACTGCGCCAGCCGTGGCCCAGGGAAGCCCGCGAGGAGCTGCTGGCCCTGCTGGGCAGCGGCGCCGGGCTCATCGACGTCGTGGAGGCGCTGGACCGCACCGGGCTGTGGGGCAGGCTCTTCCCGGAGTGGGGCGCGGTCCGCGACCTGCCGCCGCGCGACGCCGCGCACATGTGGACCGTCGACCGGCACCTCGTGCAGGCCACCGCACACGCCGCGCGGCTGGCGACCACGGTGTCGCGGCCGGACCTGCTGCTGCTCGGCGCACTCGTGCACGACATCGGCAAGGGGCGGCAGGCCGACCACTCCGAGGTCGGGGCCGCGCTCGCGACCCAGATCGGCGAACGGCTCGGCCTGTGGCCGCAGGACGTGGTGACGCTGACCTCGATGGTCCGCCACCACCTGCTGCTGCCGCACACCGCGACCCGCCGCGACGTCGAGGACGAGGCGACCGTGCACCGCGTCGTCGACACCCTCGGCGGCGACCCCGTGCTGCTGGAACTGCTGCACGCGCTGGCGGAGGCCGACTCGCTGGCCACCGGGCCCGGCGTGTGGACGGACTGGAAGGCCTCGCTGATCGCGGACCTGGTCCGCCGCTGCCGGACGGCGATGGCGGGCGACCCGCTGCCCGACCCGGAGCCGCTGGACGACGAGCAGGTCGAGCTGGCGGCCAAGGTCGCCTCCTCCGGCAAACCGGACGTGCTGATCACGCCCGTGGACGGCGCGGCGCTGGTCACGATGGCCGCGCCGGACCGGCCCGGCGTGCTGTCGCGCGCCGCGGGCGTGCTGGCGCTGAACTCCCTGGAGGTGCACGCGGCCACGCTGCGGGCGCAGGAGGGGGTCGTGGTCGACGCGTTCACCGTGTCGCCGCGGTTCGGCTCGCTGCCGGACGTGACGCTGCTGCGCGAGCAGTTCTCCAGGGCCGTGGACGGGTCGCTGGCGCTGGCGGACAAGCTCGCCGCCAAGGAACGCGACTACGGGGGCCCGCCCCAGGACCCGCCGCCCGCGAAGGTGCTGTGGTTCGACGACGAGGCCACCGGCGCCGTCGTGCTCGAACTGCGCGCGGCCGACCGGATCGGGCTGCTGCACCACGTCGCCGACGCGCTGGAGCAGTGCGGCGTCGACATCCTGTGGGCCCGCGTCGCCACCCTCGGCGGCACGGTCGTGGACTCGTTCAGCCTGGCCACGGACGGCGACGCGCTGGACTCGGCGCTGCGCAAGAAGATCGAGAGGCTGGTGCTCGCGGCGTCCCGCTGAAGTCGCGTAGGACTACGCACAACCGATCCGGGTGCTCACGCTCCCGCCCCTCCTCACCGCCCGGCAGGCTGTGACCTGCGGCCCGAGGGGGGTGCGGGCCGCGTGGTCGAGGGGCGGCCCGTCGAGGGGTTGGGCCGCCCCTCGACTTCGGATGAACCGGACTAGTAGGACGAACGTCCTCCTACTATGGAGTCGATGACTGCCGTCGCGGTTCGGCCACGTTCCCTCGTTGTCCTGGCCGGCCTGCCGGGGGCGGGCAAGAGCACCCTGCTGGCGCGCCTCGATCCGGGGGGAGCGCCGGTCGTGGTGCTCGACTCCGACCAGGTGCGGCCCCGCTTGCGCGCCGTGCTCCCGGCTGGCCTGCCCTACCGCTACTACCGCCCCCTGGTGCACCTGGTGCACCGGCTGAGGGTCCTGCGGCACGCCGTGGGCCGCACCGGTCTGCTCGTCGTCCACGAGCCGTCGACCAGGCCGACGACCAGGGCGTGGCTCGTGCTGATCGGCGTGCTCACCGGCCGCCACCGGCAGTTCCTCTGGCTCGACGCCACGCCGGAGGAGGCCATGGCGGGCCAGGTCGAACGCGGCCGCCTGGTGCGCGGCACGTCGTTCGCCCGGCACGTCCGGCGCGCGGCGTGGCTGCGCGACCGGTTCGCCGAGGGCTGGGTGCCGCGCGGCTGGCACGCGCTGACCGTGCTGACCCGGCGGGACCGGGTGCGGCTGTCCGTGACACCCGACTGATCCGGTGCGGCTACGCTGGTTACTTGCATGCGTGCAAGTCACTGCCATGCGAGCTAGCGCTCTATCCGACGACGTGCGAGGTCTGGCGGCACCGTGTTCAACACCCTTTCCGACCGGCTCACCTCGGTCCTGCAGAACCTGCGGGGCAAGGGGCGGCTGTCCGAGGCCGACATCGACGCCACCTGCCGCGAGATCAGGGTGGCGCTGCTCGAGGCCGACGTCGCACTGCTCGTGGTGCGGACGTTCATCGCGAAGATCAAGGAGCGCGCCAAGGGCGCGGAGGTCTCCGGCGCGCTGAACCCGGCCCAGCAGGTCATCAAGATCGTCAACGAAGAGCTGGTCGGCATCCTGGGCGGTGAGACCCGCAGGCTGAACCTGGCGAAGAACCCGCCGACCGTGATCATGCTCGCCGGCCTCCAGGGCGCGGGCAAGACGACCCTCGCGGGCAAGCTCGCGAAGTGGCTGAAGACCCAGGGCCACACGCCGATGCTCGTCGCGTGCGACCTCCAGCGCCCGAACGCGGTGACGCAGCTCCAGGTCGTCGGCGAGCGCGCGGGCGTGCCCGTGTACGCCCCCGAGCCCGGCAACGGCGTGGGCAACCCGGTGGACGTGGCCCGCCGCGGCATCGAGGAGGCCCGGCGCGCGCAGCACGACATCGTGCTCGTCGACACCGCCGGCCGCCTCGGCATCGACGCGGAGCTGATGCAGCAGGCCAAGGACATCCGCGACGCCGTCCAGCCCGAAGAGGTCCTGTTCGTCGTCGACGCGATGGTCGGCCAGGACGCGGTCAACACCGCGCAGGCCTTCGCCGACGGCGTCGGCTTCACCGGCGTGGTGCTGACGAAGCTCGACGGCGACGCCCGCGGTGGTGCCGCGCTGAGCGTCCGCGAGGTGACCGGCCAGCCGATCCTCTTCGCGTCCAACGGCGAGAAGCTCGAGGACTTCGACGTCTTCCACCCCGACCGGATGGCCAGCCGCATCCTCGGGATGGGCGACATGCTGACCCTGATCGAGCAGGCCGAGCAGGCCTTCGACCAGGAGAAGGCCGAGGTCGCCGCGCAGAAGATGGGGTCCGGCCAGCTCACGCTGGAGGACTTCCTGGAGCAGATGCTCGCCATCCGCAAGATGGGCCCCATCGCGAACCTGCTCGGGATGCTCCCCGGCGCGGGCCAGATGAAGGACCAGCTCGCGATGCTGGACGAGAAGCACCTCGACCGCGTGCAGGCCATCATCCGCGGCATGACGCCCGCCGAGCGCGACGACCCGAAGATCATCAACGCCTCCCGCAGGCTGCGCATCGCCAACGGCTCCGGCGTGAAGGTCAGCGACGTCAACGACCTCGTGAACCGCTTCTTCGACGCCCGCAAGATGATGTCGCAGATGGCGGGCCGCTTCGGCATGCCGGGCGCGGGCGGTGGCCGGAACAACCGCAAGGGCAAGAAGGGGAAGAAGGGCAAGGGCAGCGGCCGCGGCCCGACCCAGCCCAAGATCAAGGGCGGCTTCCCCGGCATGTTCCCCGGCGGCATGCCGGGCATGCCCCCCGGCGGCGGCGCCCCCGAACTCCCTCCGGGCCTGGGCGGCCTGAACGACCTGCCCCCCGGCTTCGACCCGTCGAAGTTCAAGTTCGACAAATGAGCGGTCTCCACCTGAGGGGCGTCGTCCTCCCGGACGGCGACCACCGCGACCTGTGGGTCGTCAACGGCCGCATCCGCGACCGCGAGGTCCCAGGCGCCCGCACCGTCGTGGACGGCGGCTACCTCCTGCCAGGTCTGGTCGACGCCCACTGCCACGTGGGCATCGGCATGAAGGGCCCGGTAGACCTGACCGAGGCCGCGGAGCAGGCCGCGATCGACCGCGACGCGGGCACCCTCCTGCTCCGCGACTGCGGCGCCCCCCTCGACACCCGCCCGCTGCAAGAGCGCCTCGACCTCCCCAGAATCATCCGCGCGGGCAGACACCTGTCCCGCCCCAAGCGCTACATCCCGTACCTGGGCACGGACGTGGAGGACCCAGCCGACCTCCCCGCCGCGGTTGCCGAACAGGCCGCCTACGGCGACGGCTGGGTGAAGCTCGTGGGCGACTGGATCGACCGCTCCCAAGGCGACCTGGCCCCCCTGTGGTCCGACGACGTCCTCACCGAGGCGATCAAGGTCGCCCACGAGGCAGGCGCACGCGTGACCGCCCACGTCTTCGGCGAGGAGGCCCTACCGGGCCTGCTCAAAGCGGGCATCGACTGCATCGAACACGGCACAGGCCTCACGGACGACACCATCGCCCTGATGGCAACCTCCGGCGCGGCCCTGGTGCCCACCCTCGTGAACATCGAGACCTTCCCCGGCATCGCCGCGAAGGCCGAGAAGTACCCGACCTACGCCACCCACATGCGCTCCCTCCACGCAGGCGTGGGAACCACGGTGTCGAAGGCCATCGAAGCGGGCATCCCCGTCTACGCGGGCACGGACGCGGGCGGCGGCATCGCCCACGGCCTCATCGTCGACGAGATCGAAGCCCTCCACCGCGTAGGCATGACCACGGAACAGGCCCTCGCCGCAGCCTCCTGGTCGGCCAGAACCTGGCTCGGCTACCCCAACCTGACCGAGGGCTCAGCAGCGGACATCGTGGTCTACGACACCGACCCCCGCACCAACCTCAACGCCCTACGGCACCCGAAACTGATCATGCTCCGGGGCCGCATCCACTAGCGGACCGCGATGGCCGCACACCCCGATTTCTGCGGCCATCGCCTCCACCCCCCGTGGAACGATCATCCGATGGGTGCCACGAACTCGGCCTCCGGCGACTTCGCCGGGCCGGTGATCCAGGTCGGCACCCTGCACGGCGACCTGCACGTGAACCCGCCCGCCTCGACGCCGTCCCACTACCTCGCCCAGGTGGCTCGGATCGCGCCGACCGAACTGGTGGGCCGGGACGCGGAACTGGCCGAACTGGCCGAGTTCTGCACGTCCCCCACCACGGACGGCCAGTACCGGTGGTGGCGCGCCGAAGCGTGGTCGGGCAAGTCCGCCCTCCTGTCCTGGTTCGTCCTGAACCCGCCCCCAGGCGTCCGCGTCCTGTCCTTCTTCATCACCGCCAGGCTGGCAGGCCAGAGCGACCGCCACGCGTTCGTGGACAACCTGTCGGACCAACTCCAAGCCCTCCTCGGCACACCACTTCGACCAGACCTAGCCGAAACGACCAAGGAATCCCACGTCCTCGGTCTCCTGGCAGACGCCGCGGAACGCTGCGAACACCTCGCGCTCGTCGTCGACGGCCTGGACGAGGACCGCGGGGTCGACGGCACCCCGGACGCCCACAGCATCGCCGCCCTCCTCCCCGCCTGCCCACCCGCGAACCTCCGCGTGGTCGTAGCAGGCCGCCTCAACCCGCCGATCCCAGCCGACGTGCCCGCCCACCACCCGCTCCGCCGCCCGGACGTCATCCGCCACCTCAGTCCTTCCCCGGAGGCCCAAGCGGCGAAGGACCTGATGGAACGCGACCTGAAACGCCTCCTGACGAGTTCCACCGAAGACCGGGACCTCCTCGGCCTGCTGACCGCGGCGGGCGGCGGCCTCACCACCCCGGATCTGGCCGACCTCACCGATTCCTCGGAGTGGCAGGTGAACGACCGCCTGCGCACGGTCGCGGGCCGCAGCTTCGTCCGCCGCCCAGGCCTCCACCCCACCTCACCCGACATCCACCTGCTCGCCCACGAACAACTCCACCTCACGGCCGTGGAGATGATCGGCCGACGCCTGGCTGACTACCGGCAACGCCTGCACGACTGGGCCGACTCCTACCGGGACCGCGGCTGGCCGCCGGAGACCCCGGAATACCTCCTGCGGGGCTACTCGACTCTCCTGGTGTCAACGGGCGACCTGACCCGAGCACTGGCATTGGCGACCGATCCGCACCGGCACCGCCGCCTGCTGGCATTCACCGGCGGCGACGGCACCTCGCTGACCGAGATCGCCGCGACCCGCGACTTGGCGCTCGTCCAAGAGCCGCCGGACCTGATCGTGTTGGCCCGCTTGGCCGTGCACCGCGACCACATCCACCGGCAGACCGGCCGGATACCGGCCTCGCTCCCTGCGGGATGGGCCAAGCTCGGCCGCTTGGACCGAGCTGAATCCCTCATGGAGGGGATGCAGGACCCCGCCATCCACGTCAGTGCTCTGGTGTCCACGGCGTCGGTGGTCGCCACCACCGACCGGGAGCGGGCGATCGAGTTGCTCGACCGCGCCGAGGTGCTCGCCGGGTCGATCGGTCAGTTCTTCGGCGCCGGCCCGCTCGCCCAGGTGATCATGGCTCTGGCAAAACTCGGAGAGCACGATCGGGCTCGGAAGACCGTCCACCTCGTGCGGGGCGAGGTGGAGCGTGCGGGTGTGCTCGCGAGGTTGGCGTTGCAGGCAGCGGAGTCCGGTCGACGAGCGGCTGTCTGTGCGGTGGGTCAGGACCATGGCCGATCACGGTGACTTCACCCGCTCCGAGGCCCTGGCCGAGTCGTTGCGGGACCGCACGGCGAGATCCGCCGCGTGGGCGGCGATTGCGGAGAGCGCGACCATCGCGGGACTGATCGACCACGCCGTCACTGCTCTCCGCTTCGTTGAAGAGGCGGACTTTCACCAGCGACCACACCTGGAACTCGTCCGAACTGTCCTGGCAACCGGGGACTTCACATGGGCCGCGGAAATCGCCGAAACCGCGAGCGACCCCGCGCACCGGATGACCGCGCTGCTGGTCGTCGCCGAAGCCGCCAGGGACGGGGATCTCCTGGATCTGGCGGGGGAGATCGCCGGCTCCGGCCGAGTCGACCCGCCGTGGGCGTGGGCGTGCCTGCTGGAGGTCGCGGCGAACCTGGGCGACCGCACCCGCGCCGCCGCTCTGCTGGACCGCGTCAGGTCTGCCGTCGACCCCGAGGTCGAGATGATCCCCTCACGGTTGCGGACGTTGACCGGGGCGGTCGAAGCCACCGCGCACCTCAGGGAAAACCACTTCCCGGCGTCCTACAGCGGTCTTGGACCGCTTGACGTGAGCCCCTATTCCGGACCGCCATCGGAAATGGACCTGGCGTTGCGTCTTGGCCAGGAGCACTGGCACTACGCAGTGGAAGACCTCGTCGAACTCCGCCCCGACGCCTACTCCGCGATCATCGCCGAACTCGACCGCCTGGCCGAGCCCAACGAGCCCCCAAGCCTCCATCCGGGTTGACCTGTTCGGTCCCCGCACCCATGCCCCAGTACGTTCGTACAAGTGGAGGAACCAACCCCCGAACGCGCGCACTGGGCGTTCGCCGCCTTCTTCACCGGCTTGGCCGGCTACTACCTGTCCACCCTCGTCGTCACGGCCCTCACCGCTGATCGCTTCGAGCAGTTCGACGTCACCAGCCCTCCCGTGCTGGGTCCGTTGCTGCTCCTCCTCTTCCTCCCCAACGTCCTCCTCGGCGCGGGCCCCGCCGTGGTCTCGCGCCTCAAGGGCGACGGCCCGGCCAACGACTTCGGCCTCAAGCCCACCCTCCGCGACGTCAAGGTCGGCCTCGCCTGCGGTGGCTTGTCGCTGCTCCTCGCCTGGATCGTCGGCGTGGTCCTCCTCAGCGTTCGCCGCGACACCGCCGACACCCGATCGGCCTTGGAGGACATCGGCCTCCTCTCCGGCGGCAAGTCCGTCTGGCTGGCGGTGGCCGCGCTCTTCGTCTTCGTCGGCGCCCCCATCACCGAGGAACTCCTCACCAGGGGCGCCCTCTGGAAAGCCCTGGAGCACTACAAGATCCCGCGCTTGACGATCCTCGCCCTCACCGCGTTGATCTTCGCGTTCCTGCACGAGGAGTCCTGGCGCACGATCGGCCTCTTCGCCCAGGGCCTGGCCATCGGCTCGGCGCGGATGATCACCGGGCGCACGTCGTCCAGCATGGTGGCGCACGCCACGAACAACCTGCTCCCGGCGGTGTACCTGTACGTCGGCGCCTCCTGATTAGGGTGATGTCCCGTGAACCCACCGCTCGAACCCCCACCTCAGGGCTTGCTGGCCAGCGTCCGCGCGGTGAGCCGTGAGCCGGAGCCGCGACGGGAGGGGCAGCGCTGGGGTTTCGGCGCGTTCCTGCTCGTGGAGGCCGTCTTCATCCTGAGCGCGGTGTTCATCACCGCCATCGCCAGCACGTCCGGCACGGACCTCTCCAGCTCGGTGACGTTCGTGCTGGTCGGCTCGATGGTGCCGACCGTTCTCGCCGCGGTCGCGGCCATCGTGATCACGCACGTCCGCGGCAACGGCCCGCTGATCGACCTGCGCCTCGGCTGGTACTGGGCGGACGTGAAGGTCGGGCTGAAGCTCGGCGCGCTGGGCATCCTGCTGACCTACGTGGCCGCCACGGTGTGGGCGCGGATCGTGGGCGACCAGAACGCCACGTCGGCGATCGGCGAGCTGGTGGACGGCAAGTCGCTGCCGGTGTCCGCGGCCGTCGTGATGTTCCTCTACGTGTGCTTCCTCGGCCCGGTGTGCGAGGAGGTGATCTACCGCGGTCTGCTGTGGGGCGCGATCGAGCGGCAGGGCTGGAGCCGCTGGGCGGCGTTCCTGCTCACCACGGTGATCTTCGCCGCCAGCCACCTCGAACCGCTGCGCACGTCGTTGCTGATCGTCATCGCGCTGCCCATCGGCATCGCCCGGCTGATCACCCGCAGGCTCACCGCCAGCGTGGTGGCGCACGTGATCAACAACTTCCTGCCCGGCCTCACGTTCCTGCTCATCGCACTGGGGGTCATGCCGTCGTGATCGACCTCAACAGCGACCTCGGCGAGGGTTTCGGCGTCTGGCGGCTCGGTGACGACACCGCGCTGCTCGACGTCGTCACCAGCGCGAACGTCGCCTGCGGCTTCCACGCGGGCGACCCGTCGACCATGCGCCGCGTCTGCCGCGAGGCCGCCGAGCGGGGGGTCGCCGTCGGCGCGCAGGTGTCCTACCGCGACCTCGCCGGGTTCGGCCGCCGGTTCATCGACGTCGACCCGCTCGAGCTCGCCGACGAGGTGCTCTACCAGGTCGGCGCGCTCGACGCGTGCGCCAGGGCGGCGGGCACGGCCGTCACGTACGTCAAGCCGCACGGCGCGCTGTACAACGCCGCCGTGCACCACGAAGCGCAGGCCAGGGCAGTCGTGGACGGCGTGAGGGCGTTCGGCGGGCTGCCCGTGCTCGGCCTGCCCGGCTCGCGCCTGCTGGCCGCCGCCGAGGCCGCGGGCCTGCGCGCGGTGCCCGAGGCGTTCGCGGACCGCGGGTACACGCCGGAGGGCACGCTCGTGCCCCGCAAGGACCCCGGCGCGCTGCTCACGGACACCGCGGCGGTCGTCGACCGCGCCCTGCGGCTGGCCGAGGCGGGCGAACTGGTCGCCGTCGACGGCACCGTGCTCAAGACCGACGCCGCCTCGCTCTGCCTGCACGGGGACACCCCCGGAGCCGTCGAGCACGCCCGCGCGGTGCGGGACTCGCTGACCTCGGCGGGGGTCGATCTGGTGGCTTTCGCCCCACCGATTCGGCCGTAGGCCGGGCCGTCTGGCAGAATGGACTGTTGTTCGCCGAGGCCGGACCCTCTCACCGTGCTGTGGCGCCATGTTCTTTGGGCTTTCCCACCCGTGCCCCACTCGGGTGACGAGCGCCCGCACCTTGGTAAACGAGAGCTTGAGGAGTACCAGTACCCGTGGCCGTCAAGATCAAGCTGCAGCGGCTTGGCAAGATCCGTCAGCCGTACTACCGGATCATCGTTTCGGACGCTCGCACCCGCCGCAACGGCAAGGCCATCGAGACGATCGGCAAGTACCACCCCAAGGAAGAGCCGTCGTTCATCGACGTCGACTCCGACCGGGCGCAGTACTGGCTGGGCGTCGGCGCGCAGCCGACCGAGTCCGTCCAGCGCCTGCTGGAGATCACCGGTGACTGGCAGAAGTTCAAGAAGCTGCCGGGCGCCGAGGGCACGCTGAAGGTGAAGGAGGCGAAGACGTCGAAGGCCGACCTCTTCGCCGCCGCGCTCGCCGCCGCTTCGTCGGAGCCGATGGCCGAGGCCACCACCCCGAAGAAGAAGTCCGCGAAGAAGGCTGACGCGGAACCTGCCGCCGAGGCGCCCAAGGTCGAGGCGTGAGTTTGTTGGCTGACGCCCTCGAACACCTCGTTCGTGGCATCGTCGACCACCCGGACGACGTCCGGGTGACCTTGGTCACCACTCGTCGCGGTCGCACCCTCGAGGTGCACGTCCACCCGGACGACCTCGGCAAGGTGATCGGGCGCGGCGGTCGCACCGCCACCGCCCTGCGCACCGTCATGGCCGGCATCGGCGGCCGTGGCGTGCGCGTCGACGTGGTCGACACCGACCGCTAGCCACAACAAGCACACAGAAGTAGGGCATGGACGTCGTCGTCGGCCGCGTGGCCAAGGCGCACGGGATCACCGGGGAACTCTCCGTTGACGTGCGCA
>Ga0247771_1000534_pt1 | contig 11890 bp, 9 predicted proteins | sample UWRJL197509C6_FD_179948 | JGI IMG/M metagenome (GOLD analysis project Ga0247771, IMG submission 179948) | Plant litter microbial communities from Arlington Agricultural Research Station in Wisconsin, United States - UWRJ-L197-509C-6 | ecosystem: Environmental > Terrestrial > Plant litter >...
CGCCCTCGATGAGTTCCATGATGAGGAATACGTGCTCACCGTCAGGTGTGCCTCTGTCGACTCCCTGATCGTGCACGGCGACGATGCCGGGGTGCTTCAAGCGGGCCGCTGTGCGGGCCTCCTGCTCGAAGCGGGCGACGAAGGCGCGGTCCGCGGAGAACTGGGGATCCATCACCTTGATGGCGACGGCGCGGTCCAGGCGCGTGTCCACGCCGCGGTAGACGGTGGACATGCCGCCACGGGCGAGCACGCGGTCCACCCGGTAGCGGTGTTCCAGCAATCCGCCGATCACGTTCGTACCAGACCTCTCCACAACTACCGATCGTACGGAGGACGAGGATGACCCGGTTGGCGCAGGGCGTTCAAAGAGAGGTTATGGCATCGTGACCCCCGTGAGTGCGATTCCCGCCGCTGCGGATGTATTGGCCCCCGACCTGGAGGTCCTCGACCTCCCGACGGTCGCCGACCGCCTTGGCCTCCCCATTACCCGTGTCCACCAGCTGCTTCGCGACGGGCAGCTGCTCGCCGAACGGCGTGCTGGCGTGCTCGTCGTCCCCGCCGACTTCATCGCGGCCGCAGGCGTCGTGAAGGGGTTGTTCGGCACGGTCACCGTGCTGCGCGACTCCGGCTACTCGACCGACGAGATCCTGCGCTGGCTCTTCACCGAGGACGACACGCTGCCCGGCACGCCCATCGAGGCGCTGCGCGGCGACCGTGGCCGCGAGGTGAAGCGGCGGGCTCAGGCGTTGGCGTTCTGACCCGGTCCCGGACGGACGGCCCGCGCCACCACGGCGCGGGCCAGACCCGGTAGCGCGACGGCGAGCCGTCGCCGTCGAGGCACGACCACGCGCCGGGAGAACACCTGGTAGTCGGCTTCGACGATGCCGTCCAGGATCTCCCGGTACAGCGTGAGCGCGGTGCCGATGCACGGCCGGGAGACCGGCCGCAGCCCCGCCACGCCCTTTTCCGCCTCGCGGTAGACCGCGTAGGTGTGGGCGGCGAGGTGCGCCAGCGCGCGCCGCACCGGCTGTTCGGACCGACCGGTCCGCCTGCACCGCGCCAGCAGGTCGCGGTCGACGCCGAACGCGTCCAGCACGTCCAGCGGCAGGTACAGCCGCCCCCGGTCGAGGTCCTCGCCGACGTCGCGGAGGAAGTTCGTCAGCTGGAACGCGACCCCCAGTGCCGCCGCTCCCGCCTCGACCTCCTCGCGCGGGCCGACCGTGCCCAGCACCGGCAGCATCTGCAGGCCGATCACGGCCGCCGACCCGTGCATGTACCGGCCGAGGGCGGCCAGGTCGGCGTACTCGGTGACCTCCAGGTCCATCCGCATCGACGCCAGGAAGTCGGTGAACAGCCCGCGGTCGATCCGGTGGCGTTCGGCGGTGTCGGCGAGCGCGGCGAGGACCGGGTGGTCCGTGCGCCCACCGGTGAGCTGCTCGTCGAGCTGCTTCTCCAGCCGGTCGAGTTCGGCTCCACGATCCGCCGACGTGCTCGCGTCCACGATCTCGTCCGCCCACCGCGCGAACCCGTAGAGCGCGTGCACGGCGGGGCGCTGCGCGGGCGTCAGCAGGCGCGTGGCCAGGTAGAACGTCTTGCCGTGGCGGGCGTTGAGGCGCTTGCAGCGCGTGTACGCCTCGCGCACCGCCGGATCGGTGATCCCGGCGGCGTCGAGTTCGCCGTCGCTCACGGGCGTGGCCCGTACCTGCTCGACAGTTCGAGGGGATCCGGCCTGCCGAGCGAGACCGTGGCGAGCGCGGAGACGGCGACGACGAAGGCCAGGTAGAACCACGAGTAGAGGGCCGTGTCGCCGTTGGGGTAAGTGACCAGGAGCAGCACGCAGGAGAAGAACACCGCGGCGCGCAGACCCGTCAGCGTCCACGCGAGGCCCGCCCCGAGGACGAGGGGCCAGCTGAAGTACCAGGGCAGCGTGGCGGGGGAGAGCAGCGCCACGGCGAGCATGGTCAACGCGGCGTGGCGGATCGCGTTCGGGCCGCCGTCCTCGGCCGCGCGCCACTGCCGCCAGGCGATGTAGAGCAGCAACAGCGACCCGGCTCCGCGCGCGACGGTCATGAACACGCCGGGCTCGACGGAGACGAAGCTGTTCACGACCGTGAAGACGAAGTCGCCGACGGCGCTGGGCAGCGACAGCCAGTTCACGATCGTCGACGACGAGCTGAGCGCCGGGATCCAGCCGAGGTCGACCTTCGCGACCAGCGTGCAGACCGCGAAGACGGCCACGAACACCCCGATCCCGCCGCCGATGGCCTTCACGAACCGGGCGCGCTTGGCTCCCGGCAGCCGGGCCGCCCAGACCAGCACGAGGAACGGCAGCGCGACCGCCGCTGTGGCCTTGATGGCCACCGCCAGGGCCACGAGGGCGATGCCGACGACGTGCCGTCGTTCGAGGACCATCAGCACACCGGCGGCCATGAGCCCGACCATCAGGATGTCGTTGTGGCCGCCGCCGATCAGGTGGATCAGCATCAACGGGTTCGCCCCGGCCAGCCACAGCGCCACCGCGGGCCGTCCACCGAGGTGGCGGGCGAGGCCCGGCAGCGACCAGCAGGTCAGCGCCAGTCCGCCCGCGAGGATCAGCCGCATCAGCACGACGCCGGTGATCACGCTGCCGCCGGTCGCCCACACGACGCCCTTGGCGATGAGGATGAACAGCGGCCCGTACGGCGCGGGCGTGTTCTGCCAGACCCAGCTCACGTTGTCGCTCAACGGGCTCGGCAGCGCCGCCGGACCCACCCGGTACGGGTCGAAGCCGTGCAGCGCGAGCTGGCCCTGGGCGAGGTAGCTGTAGATGTCCTTGGAGAACAGCGGCGGCGTCAGCAGCAGCGGCAGCGTCCACGCGGCGATGGCGATCACCACCGCGGCGCTGCCCACGTACCGGTTGCGGACCATGCGCCCGAGCCGCACCCACGCCCAGATCACCAGGCCGAGGCCGAGGTACAGCACCGCGGTCGCCAGGTCGTGGCCGTGCCCGTAGCGGATCCAGCTCAACGAGGTGTTGGTCAGCAGCGGGTCGATCTTCAACACCGCGCCCGCGCCCGCTCCGCCGAGCGAGATCAGCGAGACGCCCACGACCCCCAGCAGGATCGTCCGGATCGGGATACCGGTCGGTTCCGCGGGCACGCGCGTAGCAGTGGGCAGCGCCTGCTGCACGGACGCGGCGCCGGATCTGGGAGGGGACGGAGTTGAAGCCATCGCGGCAACATCGTTGCACAGCGCGTGCACGCCTCGGCACGCGATGGCGTGCAAGCGTGACAAGGGCTTAACACCCCGGAGGATCTTCGCACGTGAAGATCACTCCGGGCAGTGCCCATGTGGAGTATTCGCGCCTGGGCCGTGCGCGGTTCGGTCGCTCGACCGACTAGCTGACGACGGACGTGCGGGCCCGCTCCGACCGGATGCGCAGGGGCGTTCCGGCGACCCGCTGGGCGGCCAGCTTCCCGGAGATCAGCACCGGCGGGACGCCCACGCCCGGCGTGGTCCCGCAGCCCGCCAGCACCACGTTGTCGACGCCGTCGACGAGGTTGCGCGGCCGGAACGGCCCGGTCTGCGCCAGCGTGTGCGCGGCCGAGAACGGAGTGCCCGCCGCGAGCCCCATGTCGGCCCAGTCCTGGGGCGTGACCAGCCTCGACGTCTCGATGGACGCCTCGAACCCGGTCAACCCGCGGGCCTCCAGGACGCGGAGCAGTTCGTCGCGGTACGCGGGGCCGACGCGGCGCCAGTCGATCGGGCCGGTCTCCAGGTTCGGCGCGGGCGCGAGCACGAAGTTCAGGTGCCGGTCGGCGGGCGCGAGCGCCGGGTCGCCGATCGTCGGCTGCGTGACCAGCAACGACGGGTCGCTCATCAGCCTGCCGGTCGAGGTGATCTCCTCGAACGTCCGGTCCCACGCCCGACCGAAGAAGATCGTGTGGTGCGCGAGTTCCGGCCACGTCCGGGTCGTGCCCGCGTGCAGCACGACCGCCGACGGCGACCAGCGCACCGGGCTCGGGCGGCGGGGGGCCTTGCCGAGCAGCCGGTAGGCCACCGGCAGGTCCGGGGTCAGCACCACGGCGTCGCACGGGATGCGCTCGCCGCCGGTCGTGCGCACGGCCGTGACGCGGCTGCCGATGCGCTCCAGCCAGGCCACCGGCGTGTCGTAGCGGAAGGTCGCGCCCGCGGCGGCCGCGGCGGCCGCCAGCGCGTCCGGCAGCGCCCGCATCCCGCCGCGCGGGAAGTGCACGCCCGCGATCGTGTCCATGTAGGCGATCACGGCGTACGCGGCCAGCGCCCGCTTCGGCGGCACCCCGGCGTAGAGGGACTGGAACGAGAACACCCGCTGGAGGCGTTCGTCGTGCAGGAACCTCCCGATGGCCGGGCCGAGTCGCCCGAACCCGCCCAACGCCGCCAGCTTGGCCAGGGACGGCCCCAGCACGTCGGCGGGGGAGTCGAAGTTGCCGCCGATGAACCGGTCCCGCTCGACCCGGTACAGCTCGGTCAGCCACGTCCGCAGCCTGCGGTAGCCCGCGGCCTCCGCGCCGCCCGCGAACCGCCGGACCTCGGCCTCCATCGCGTCCGCGTCGGCGTGCACGTCGAGCGTGGAGCCGTCGGCGAACCGCGCTCGGTAGGCCGGGTCGACGGGAGCGAGGTCCAGCCGGTCGGCCAGCGACTCGCCGACCGCCGCGAGGGCGTCCTCCACCAGGTCCGGCATGGTCAGCACGGTCGGGCCGGTGTCGATCCGGTAGCCGTCCAGGTCCAGCCGCCCGGCCCGGCCGCCGGGCGTGGAGTCGCGTTCGACGACCGTCACCGCGCGGCCCGCGCCGAGCAGGTGCAGCGCCGTGGACAGGCCCGCGAGGCCCGCGCCGACCACGACGACGTGGTCGGCGCGCCCCAGCAGGGTCCTCATGCTCAGTAGGTCCGCTTCGTCGCGCTGACGGCCAGTTCGGCCAGCCGCTCACCCGCGGGTGCCACGACGGGCGCGGCCTCCAGCGCGGCCATCGCGGACGCGGTCAGCGCCGCGATCCGGTCCTCGATCGCGTCCACCGCGCCCACGCCGACCAGCGCGTCGCGCACCTCGTCGACCGTCTCCACGTCCAGCTCGGGGTTGCCCAGCGCCCGGTGCAGCACGTCCGCGCCGTACTCCATGCCGAGCGCCACGAGCAGCGTCCGCTTGCCCTCGCGCAGGTCGTCGCCCGCGGGCTTGCCGGTGACCGCGGGGTCGCCGAACACGCCGAGCAGGTCGTCCCGCAACTGGAAGGCGACGCCGATGTCCGCGCCGAACCGGCGCAGCCCGTCGATCAGCGCGGGCGACCCGCCGCCGAGCGCCGCGCCCATGTGCAGCGGCCGCTCCACGGTGTACGCGGCGGTCTTGAGCCGGTCGATCCGCAGCGCCGCGTCGGGCGAGGAGTCGCCGCGCGCCTGCGTGAGCACGTCCAGGTACTGGCCCGCGAGCATCTCGGTGCGCATGTCCCGCCACGGCAGGCTCAACCGCTGCAACGCGTCCGTCGGCAGGCCCGCCGCGAACAGCATGTCGTCCGCCCAGGCCAGCGCTATGTCGCCGATCAGCACGGCCGCCGCGAGCCCGAACCGCTCCGGCTCGCCGAGCCAGCGCCGGTCGCGGTGCTCCTGGGCGAACGCGATGTGCACGGTCGGCTGGCCGCGCCGCACCTCGGAGGCGTCCATCAGGTCGTCGTGCACCAGCGCGCACGCCTGGATCAGCTCCAGCGAGCTGACGGCCGTGAGCACGGACTCGGCCAGCGGGCCCTCCGGGTCACCGCCCGCGGCCCGCCAGCCCCACCACGCGAACGTGGGGCGGATGCGCTTGCCACCGCTGAGCACGAACGCCGCGAGGCCGTCCACCGCCCCGGTGAAGTTCTCGTCCATCAGCGCGCCCAACGTGCGCCGGTCGGCCAGGTAGGTCGCCAGCGCCTCGTCGACGTGCTTGGGCAGGGCGAGGTCCAACGGGTGGAGCAGCTCTGGAGCGGACACCCCCCTATGGTCACCTCTTCGGCCCGTCCGCGCCGCACCGGGGGGTCGTCCCAGGAAGTGAAAGCCGTCTCCCACGCGTCGGACGCCCCACTAGGCTGGTGGCCATGACGACGGTGGTCGAACGGTTGCACGGGCGCGGACCCGTGTTCTCCGTCGAGTTCTTCCCTCCCCGCGACGCCGCGGACGAGCTGGTCCTGTGGCGCGCGATCCGCGAACTGGAACCCCTCGACCCGGCGTTCGTGTCCATCACCTACGGCGCGGGCGGGTCCAGCCGCGACTTCACGATCCGCACCACCGGCCGCGTCGCGCAGGAGACCACCCTGGTCCCGATGGCGCACCTGACCGCCGTCGACCACTCCGTGTCCGAGCTGCGCAACGTCATCGGCTGGTACGCCGCCGTGGGCGTGCGCAACATCCTGGCCGTGCGCGGCGACCCGCCCGGCGACCCCAACGGCGAGTGGGTCGCCCACCCCGAGGGCCTGACCTACGCCGAGGAGCTGGTCCGGCTCTGCCGCGAGCTGGGCGATTTCTGCGTGGGCGTGGCGGCGTTCCCGTACGGCCACCCGCGGTCGGGCGACGTGGACGAGGACACCAAGTACCTGGTCCGCAAGCTGCGCGCCGGGGCGGACTTCGCCATCGCCCAGCTGTTCTTCCAGCCGGAGGACTTCCTGCGGCTGCGCGACCGCGTCGACGCGCTGGGCTGCGACACCGCGCTGCTGCCCGGCCTCATGCCGTTGACGACACCGCGCACCCTGGCGAAGACGATCGAGCTGTCCGGAGCCGACGTGCCGCCCGCCGTGGCCCGGAAACTGGACCCCTTCGTGGACGACCCGGCGGCTTTCCGGAAGGCTGGTGTCGACCTGGTGACGGAGATGGGGGAGCGGCTGCTCGCCGAAGGCGTGCCCGCCCTGCACTTCTACACCCTGAACCGATCGAAGGCGACGAGGGAAGTGGTGGCCCGCTTGGGCCTGGTTCCCGCTCGCGCGTGATGCAGAGGTCCGGATGCCCACCTTCGACGAGAACTTCAAGAAGAACGCCGCACTGGCCCGCCAGGCGCGTTCCGACGAGCACAAGCGCGGCCTGGCCGCGGACTTCGAGGCCAAGGTGCGCTCCGCCGCGCCGGTGATCTCGCGGGTCTGCCGGGACATGGCGGCCGTGCTGCGCGTCGCCAAGGTGCCGGTGTCCACCGACGACGGCTGGTCCCTCCCGGACCTGCCGTCGGTGGTCGCCGCCCCACCGAGGTACGTGGCCGCGGACCGCTTCGGCAAGCGCTGGAGCTTGGAGCTGTCCACCGCCTCCTGGGCCACCCTCACCCCGGACGCGGCCCTGCTCAGCGACCGCTTCAAGTCCGGCGTCCGCCGCGACCGGGTGGCCGAGCGCGAGGCCAGGATCAAGGCGGTCCACCAGGCGATCGCGGTCAGCGACGTCAACGCCCTGGCCGCCACCACCCTGGAAGCCGACTTCGGCATGGCCCACAAACTGGTCCTGGACCGCAACACCCGCATGCTGTTCGTGTGCGCGGGCACGCAGGGAGGCCGCCCGACCGTGCTGCCGTTCTCCGAATACGGCAACCGGGCGGCGTCGGCTTTGGTCCAGGCCTGGGAGCACCGCGGGCGCTGACGCGGTCGATCGGCGGCTGCGCCCACCGACCACAGGCGGTTACGTTGGTCGTTCGACGTGCGAGCGGCTGGTCGAGGGGGCGTGGTGGTCCGTCGGGGTGAACTGCGCGTGGCTGTCGGCAGGATTCCGGCGTTGGCGGACAACTACCAGAGCCGATCCGAACTCGACGTCGTCAGGGCGACCTGGCACCGGGACAACCCGACCAACACCACCGTGGTCCAGGGCATGGGAGGTGTGGGGAAGACCCAGTTCGTCGCCGAGCACGCGTGGTCGATCGCGGGTGAGGTCGACGTCCTGATGTGGGTCACGGCCGCTAAGCGGGAGACGGTGGTGGAGGCCTATTCGCGAGCCTGGAAGCAACTCGACGATCGCGACGAGACGGGCGCGGAAGTGCAGGCGGACCGGTTCCTGGCCTGGTTGTGGGCGACCGACCTGCGCTGGCTGATCGTCCTCGATGACGTGCGGGCCTCGGAAGACCTCGAGGGCTTGTGGCCGGACGGGTCGAGCGGGCGCACCGTGGTGACCACCCGCCGCACCGACAACCGCCTGCGCGAGTTGGGGCGTCAGGTGATCCGCGTCGAGCCGTTCACCCCGGACAGGGCCCGCGGTTACCTCACCGGGAAGCTCGGTTCCCGGTCGGATCCGGCGCGCGATGTCGACCTGCTCGTCGAGGCGCTGGGACGTCTGCCGCTCGCGCTGGCGCAGGCGGCTTCGTTCATGCTCGACCGCCGGGTGTCGTGCGCCGACTACCTGAGGAGGTTCACCGGTCGCCGCACGAAGCTGTCGAACATGTTCCCGCCCGACGCGCCCGCCGACGGCTACCGGCTCACGGTTGCGACGACGTGGTCCATTTCGATCGAGGCCGCCGACAACCTCGAGCCGAGAGGGCTGTGCAGGCCGCTCATGCACGTCGCGGCCCTGCTCGATTCCCACGGGTTTCCCAGCCGCGTCGTGGAGACGCGCGCGGTCGTCGACTACGCCTCGGGGGTCTCGGCGGAGCAGTGCCGCGAGGCACTGGCCAACCTCACCAGGTTCAGCTTGGTGGAACTCCAGGAGGGCGCCGAACCCAGCGGCGTGCGCGTGCACACGCTCGTCCAACGGGCGGTGCTCGACGATCTCGATCCTTCCCAGCTCATGGCGTCCGCGTCCGCCACTTCGAAGGGGTTGGCGGAACTGTGGCCGGACATCGAGGTCGACCCGGCGCTCGGCGAGGTGTTGAGGGCCAACACCGCGGTCATGGCCGGGCACCCCGACAACCTGCTGTGGCGCGCGCACGGGTATCGGCTTCGTCGGCGAGCGGGTCGCAGCCTGGGCGGTTTCGGCCTGCTGAAGAAGGAGTTGGCGCACTGGATCTCGCTGGTGGAGGAGACCGAGCGGGTGGTCGGAGCAGGCGACTTCCGCTCGCTGGTCGTCCGTCAGGACCTCGCGCGGGCGCGGGGACTGGCAGGTGATCCCCAGCGAGCCGCCGCGGAGTTCGAAGCCCTCGTCCCCGACCATGTGCGCGTCCTGGGAGCAGCCAGCCCCTACACCTTCAACGCGCGGCACGGGCTGGCCTGGTGGCGGGGTGAGGCGGGGTTCCCGGCGGACGCCGTCGGCCGGTTCCAGATCCTCGTGGAGGATCTCGTCAGGGAAAGGGGCGAGGACGACCCGCAGACCCTGCGCACCAGGTACTCGCTCGGGCGCTGGCGTGGTCAGGCAGGGGATCCGCGCCAGGCGCGCGCCGACTTCGCCGACCTGCTTCCCGACATCCGCCGAGTGCTCGGCGAGGACTCCCCGCTGGCCTTCGCGGTCCGCCACGACCTGGCCTGGTGGATCGGGGAGGCGGGCACTTCGCTGGTCGCGGTCGGGATGTTCACCAGTTTGCTCGAAGACCGGCTGAGGGTGTTGGGCGAGAGGCACCTGCACACCCTCGCCACCCGGCACGACCTGGCCTGGTGGATCGGTGAGGCGGGCGACCCGGTGGCCGCCGCCGAGGCACTGGAGAACCTGCTCCACGACGCGATCCGGTTCCTGGGGCCTGAGCACCCCCACATCGCGGCCACCCGCGAGGACATGGACTGGTGGCGAGCTTCCCCCCAGGTTCGCCTGACAGGTGGGCCCAGGGGACAGAGCCGTGACGATCCGGGCCGCGTTCCGGGTGACCTGCCGGGCTTGGACTTCCTGGAGATCGACAGCTGGGGCGTGGATCCGGAGGACCAGGGGCCGTTCGAGCAACCCGGCGAAGATCACCCGTAACGGTGACGTCCGGTCAGGCCACCAGGCTTCGCCGGTGTGCCACCAGTGCGAGCACCACGACGATCAGCGCCGCCCCGCCCGTCAACGCCCCCACGAGGAACACCCACCCGATGAACCCCTCGGAGTCCGCGCCCGCGTACTGCACGGTCGCGGTCAGCATCGAGGCCTGGCCGGGTTTGGGGCTCCAGGCGATCGTGCCCTCTTCCTCCTCGCGGCCGTTGGTGTTCACCACGCCACCGGGGAAGCTGATCTTGACCTGGATGTCCGCGCGGTCGATCGGCACCTGCGTGAGGTCGACCGAGCCGGACATCGTGACCAGGTCGCCGGAGCGGCGGAAGCTGATCTGGTAGCGGCTGCTGGAGGAGCTGGTGGCCAGCGACAGCGTGCGGACCTCGTCGAACGTCAGTCCGTTGAAGAACAGCTGCGTGCCCGCGTAGGCGTCGACCCGGTACGGCTTGGTCGTCACCCGGCTGGCCAGCTCGGACGGCACCCGCAGTTGGGGGCCGGGGTCGTTGTCCGCGGTGGGCGGGGTCGCGGCGATGATCTCGCCGGACACGCGGTCGTCCTCCGACACGGCCATGGCGGCGTGCAGGCGGACGCACCCCGTCAGCGAGAACGCCGCGAGGAGCAGGAAGACCGGCAGGAGGAGCACACGGGCTCTGGACACGCGGCCATCCTGCCAGTAGGGAGCAATGATGACCTTGTCCGCCAGCCGTTCGACTGGTAATCGTGAGCAAGCCTAAATACCTTTCGACGGTCGGAACCGGGCGGTAGCGTGCCGGGCATGGCTTCCTCTTCGGCTGGTGTGCACGGCATCAGCAACCGGTTCGTGACCGACTACGCGGCGCTGGACCCGATCGCGGCTACCCAGCTCGGCCTGCCCGGTGGTGAGGACGAACTCACCGACTACTCCCCGGAAGGGCACGCCGCGCGGTACGAGCTGACCGTCAAGGCGGTCGCCGAGATCACCGCCGCCGAGCCGGTCGACAAGTCGGAGAGCGACGCCAAGGCGGTGTTCCTCGAACGCAGCGCGGTCTCGACCGACCTGCACGAGGCGGGCCACTCCGAGGGCGACCTGAACGTCATCGCCAGTCCCGTGCAGAACCTGCGCGAGATCTTCGACCACATGCCCACCGACACCCCCGAGCAGTGGGCCGTCGTGGCCCGCCGCCTCGCCGCGGTGCCGGACGCGGTCGCGAACCTCCGCGCGGGCCTGTCCTACTCCGCGGACAAGGGCAGGGTCGCCGCGCTGCGCCAGGTCACCAAGGTCGCCGACCAGTGCGACACCTGGTCCGGCCGTCGCGGCGGGCAGTCGTTCTTCGCCGGGCTTGTCGCGGACGCCCAGGTGGACGACGCCCTGCGCACCGACCTGGAGAAGGGCGCCAAGGCCGCCTCCGAGGCCTACGGCGACCTCGCCGCGTACCTCCGCTCCGACCTCGCGCCGAAGGCCCCCAAGAAGGACGCAGTCGGCGAGGAGACCTACCGGCTCCAGTCGCGGTACTTCATCGGCTCCCGCCTCGACCTCGCCGAGGCCTACGACTGGGGCTGGGAGGAGTTCACCCGCCTCGAGACCGAGATGAAGCAGGTCGTCGGCCGCATCAAGCCCGGCGCGACGCTCGCCGAGGCCGCCGCGTCGCTCGACGCCGACCCGCGCTACCTCGTCCAGGGCCAGGCCGGGCTCCAGTCGTGGATGCAGGAGCTGTCCGACAAGGCCCTGCTCGACCTGCGCGACGTCCACTTCGAACTCCCGGACGAGCTGATGAGGCTCGAGTGCCGGATCGCCCCGCCCGGCGGCGGCGTCGGCGCGTACTACAGCGGCCCGACCCCGGACTTCTCCCGCCCCGGCCGCATGTGGTGGTCCGTGCCCGCCGACCGGGAGACGTTCTCCACCTGGCGCGAGCTGACGACCGTCTACCACGAGGGCGTCCCCGGCCACCACCTCCAGGTCGCCACCGCCGTCTACCACGCCGACAAGCTCAACGACTACCAGCGCCTCTTCTGCTGGGTCTCCGGCCACGGCGAGGGCTGGGCCCTCTACGCCGAACGGCTGATGCGC
>Ga0247771_1000535_pt1 | contig 11843 bp, 11 predicted proteins | sample UWRJL197509C6_FD_179948 | JGI IMG/M metagenome (GOLD analysis project Ga0247771, IMG submission 179948) | Plant litter microbial communities from Arlington Agricultural Research Station in Wisconsin, United States - UWRJ-L197-509C-6 | ecosystem: Environmental > Terrestrial > Plant litter >...
GGTGGGCGTGAACGGGGCCCTCATCCGCATGGGCGGCCCAGGCGACGAGACGGACGACCCGGCACCGAACCCGCCCGAGTGCCAGCAGCTCTACACCTTCATGTTCGGCAAGGTCAAGGCCGACGGCGGGATTCGCATCTTCTACATCCTCGTCTGCGTCGCGTGCATCGTCTACTTTGGCGTCATGCTCCTCGCTTCGAGCCTGGCGGGTTGGTCGAGGCTCAACAAGATGATCGAGTTGGCGAGGACGAAGCGGTGGGCCGATTCGTCGCGGCTGAGATTCGCCACGGGGTTCAAGTACGGAGAGTACGTTTGCCCCCTCTCTACTTCTCCTACCCGCTTGGGGGCTTTAAAGGCGGTTTACTATTACACCTAGTCTAACCGCCCTAGGTTGCGCGTCATCTACAAGGCCCTCCGCGTCCTTAACCTCCTCTGGCTAGTCTTCTCCATCTTCCTCGTCGAGTTCTCCCTCAACTTCAACAACATTACGGCCGTGCTGGGCGGGCCGCACGACAACGAGCTGCACCTACCGAGCCAGCTGTTACCGCTTCTCATCGGCGCCTTCGGCTTCGTGCGCATCATATACCTGCTGTTCGAGCAGACGCGCTCGCCCGGCGACGCCGAGCCGTCGGTCGCGCACCCCCCAACGCCGCCGCGCCAGGCACGCACCATGCACCTGGCGGACGCACTGCACGTCTTCTCGCCAGCCATGGCGCGCGACTCGCTCACGACGACACGCGACGACGACGACATCGACGCTATGGAGCGGCACCGGCCCCGGCGGCTGCGCTACCTGGTCGCGTGGCTGCCGTGGCTGAGCCTGCTGCCGGCGTTCCGCTCCGAGGATGGTGAGCCGGCGCATAAGCGCGAGAAGCGGCTGAGTGATTTGTCCACGGCGGCCGGGGATAAGGAGAGGGTGGAGCGCGAGGCGATGGTGTGGAGGGACGGGGAGCATGGGCCTGACGAGGAGAGGGGTGTGATGCATGGGTCGACCGTCTGAGCGAGGGATACAGGAGAGGAAGTCGGTAGGATGACCAACTTGTAGTTTGTCAGCAGGCTGTACGAAACGGAACTCCAATTCGCAGATATGATAAAGCCTTACCTCAGTACTTATCTATTTAGGTAGGTACCCATCATCTAAGATTGTGCACGGTACGATTCTAGGAGCTCGGCAATAGCTTAGTGTCCGCGCCAAACCACCAGCTCCTACGGCGATTGGCCTTAGAACTCATCCGTCGAGTTCCAGACCTTAACGCTCCCAGTTGCAAGAAGCAGCTCGACGATGCCTCTGTGCCCATTCATAGCGGCCAACTGTAGCGGCGTCCGGCTATGCCGAGACCTTGAGTTGGCGTCCGCTTCCCAGCTTGACAACGCCCTCGTGCCCGCTCTGGGCAGCAATCTGCAGCGCCGTGTTGCCTGAATCATCCCTCGAGTCGATATTTGCTTTTCTTGTTTCGAGGAGCAGCCTAACGATGCCTTCATGTCCGCCAAGGGCTGCTTCCTGTAGCGGCGTCCGGTCGACCTTGTCTTTCGAGTTGACCTCTGCTTTCCCTGCAGTAAGAAGTAGCCTGGCGACGCCTTCGTGCCCGCTAAAGGCAGCAATATGAAGCGGCACCCAGTTGTAGCGGTCTTTTGAGTTGACCTCTGCCTTCCCTACCGTAAGAAGCAGCCTTGTGATTTCTTCGTTTCCCACTGAAGCAGCCGAGTGCAGCGGTGTGCCCCTAGTAATGTTGTCCTTCGCGTTGACATCGGCGCCGTTTTCAATTAGCAGCCGTGCGACTCTCTCGTACCCATTCGTGGCGGCCAGCAATAGTGGCGTGCGGCCATTCTTGTCCGTTACCTCGAGGTCAGCGCCGGTCTCGGCCAGCCGCCGCTTGAAGGAGACGAGGCCGTCCCCGGCAGCCGCCCAAAACGGCGTCTGGCCCACTTTGTATATCGCCTCGATCCACACGCCTTTGTTGTAGCTGATCACATCATCCATGATCCTCAGCGCCTCCTCGTCCGCGTCTCTCCAAAGCCCGTGGCCCTGGCAACCATCGTCCACTCTTCTCAATGCTGTACCAGCCTGAAAAAGGTCTGTGGCTTTTCGGAAGCACTTCACTGCCATTCCATATCTCCTTACCCCATTCGCCAACAGTCCGAAATTCCAGAATCTGGCAGCCCTGTCCAGGTCATCTAGGCACTGGCACTCCGTATCAGGACATTTGGGCACCCTCGGCTGCTCATCATGTCTTGGTAGTCTCCTTCACCTTCCTGCTTCCTTAGAGATTCGTCCCAGTCCCACACAAGCAGAACATCAATCGGAAATGTGGCTATCGAAGCCAGCCACCTTGGCAACCCGTCTGTTGGAGGAACTGCGATCATGATAACGGTCGAGAATCCATGCCGTGGCCTGATAATCGTCGGCGCTGATGCTCCTCGTAGAAGACAGATGACATCGCCTCTCTCGATCGGTTTTGCCGTGGCCGGGACGATAATATGAGAGGTCGAGTTCCTCATCTCGTCGAAATTCCTCGGTACGTTCTTCCAAGCGATCTCCACGTGCTGTCTACCGTAGCGAGTAACGTCTGAGCTCTGTCTCCTATCCTCTGTGGCAATCTCTCCGCTCGAGGAAACGTCACCGAGGACGTAGGCCTTGGCCTCAATGACAACCACATCACCGCGATCATCCCAGGTGCTGACGGAGATCTGGTCAGATAAGGAGAAGTGGACAAGCTTCTGCATGACGTCCTTCCATGAAATGTTGTAGTCGGCCTTCAAACCAGCCACGTCCGGGTCGTCTGAGCTCATGCCGATCAAGGCATAAACTTTGTCGAGACGGTCGGTAGCCTTCCGTGTGTGATACATATCCATCAGTTCGCCTAGAGGGCGGATATTCAAGGAAAACTTGGCTGGTTGGCCAGCTTCGTTTCTATTGAGCCTTCGCCGGAAGACCGCACCTCGTATGAGAGACATTGTCGGGAGGATCAAGGCCTGGAGGCCCCTGTGCCGTTGTTTAAACGGCTTCAGTACGCGGATGCCCGAGCAGAAAGCGTATCCGTCGATTTCCGTAGAACCACACCTGATCAAGATGTGTCGAGCTGCGGCAACCTCCTGAAGGACCTGAATAGCCCATGTCAATTATGCTCACGATTCTGGTGTCCGCCCGTCCCAGTTCCTGCCACTTACCCAGATGCGCTCAAACCACTCCCGTTTGAGCAGCGCGAGGATAGCTTGCTGGATCGCTTCGTCCGTTGGGGGATTCACGTGCTGCTCTTCAGCGGCCGCGCGAATTGCTTCGAGTGCCCGATCGCTGCTGTCCGCGGCGTCTCCAAGCCAAACAACCACGCGGCTCGCTTTGGCGTAGATCTTTGCCATCGACTGAACTTGACGCCCCTTTTCGTCGTTGTCGTCTTGGTTGATGCAGATTGCATCTATCCACATGATCCGTTCTACGAAGCAGTCTCGCAGGTGTAGGAGCGCTTTGTAAAGATTTGGCCGAGTAGACTGCTCGTTACCGTCTATGTAGATACTAGGCTGATTGTTCTCTTCGGTTCCCCATGCGTACGATAGGGCGTCGTAGGGGTGGGTTCGTCCAGAATCCAACAGGGAGCGGGTGATGAGCTGGCAATCTATACGAGATTTCTCGTCTGAAGGTGGCAGAAGCCGGAGTAGCCGCACACTGCCCTCCGGCAAAGGACAGTATAAAGACATGGATGCGGAAGGCGTATAATCGCGAAGCGATCAAATTGATTCCTGACGAGAAAGGGACCGATGCTCTATGTCTGAGTGTCAGCCACCACATCGGAGCTGGCCTCGTTGTTGATTGGTTGTTGATTGGTACCTAGTCACCCCTGACGTGTTTGCTGTGCTTCAGCATCAGGAGCAGCGCATCTGAGTTCCCTTCAGCAGACTGCTTGCTAGACTAGCTAGTCCCACGAGGCACTTGGTACTCTAGAATCTTCTGCTATGGTCATGGGGAACGGGCATTTAGCTATCTCCTCTTCATCAGACGACACCTCAGCGTTGCTTTGGGAGCACCAGGTAGGAAGGCTCGCCGGTCGGCAGTGAGAAGCCCATCGGATCGACTGGGTTCTTGTACTTCTATCAACACCGGGAATTAGGTAACAACACTTGCAAAAGCCCTCGAAAGGATTACCAGGCTCTTCCATCCACACGAACAATGCTGTTAGTTGTATCGTTAGGTCGTCGCAGAACTTCCGGTTGCGCCTCCGACTCCGAGCTCGCCGAATCCCTTTGCTCTGTTTCAGCAGGTTAGGTGTTTCGCCGGCTGGGGGCCGTCTTGGATGGGATTGCAGCCCGGCAGTGCCGGAAGGCTACCGGCATCAGCCTCGTCGTCGTCACTAGCCCGGAAACACTTGTTCTGATCATCAGTCGATTGGAGATGGCCTTCGAACACGGAACACTTGTGGACATCGGAGACGTTGTCGGTGCACTTGTCGATGGCCTGTTGCAGGAGGTCGACGTCCCAGCCGTTGAAGAAATCGCCGTGGAAGCTGTAACCGGTGGGGTCCCTGAAACCACGTCAGTGCCTGCGCGAGTACTGAAGAAGGCGGCCGTGATATTACCCGTTGGACAGCGCGAATGGCTGCTTGTCCCCGTCCCACTGATCGTCAAAGTCCTGGACAATCCAGGACGTCTCCATGAAGAGGTGTATGAGCCGCTTAGGGTGGCTCTCCGGGCAGATGCCGTTGTCTAATCCGCTGGGATATGCCACATGGCTCTTGTGGTCGTCGCTGTCCACATTCTTTCCGTCCCAACACATGGGAAAGTCGACACGGATCTGGAGCTGGCCTCCGCACTTGTGGTTTGGGAAGCCGGGAACCGCTGGTTCCGGGCGGCCGGATATACAAGCGTATGAAATGGCCCGCCCAGCGAGGTCGTCGGTGTAGTTGCGTAGCATTGGATTGCCGGCTAGCATCCGGAAGTCCCTCGGAAAGGCGTGGATGCGAGGATACTCGGGATCCTTGAGGTCATGTCGCTGTTGGTAGTAAATGCTGGCGCCGCCGAGCTGTCGGACCTTCAAGAAGCTGCCGTTCCGCGCGTGAAAATACACCGTGGGCGTCCAATAGTTAGAGAGATCCTTGGTGACGACGCATGTGGTGCATGTCGACTGTTGGGTCAGGTCGTAGGTCAAGTTCGAAGCAAAGGCGTTGCCACCGAGGACCGAGTGCAGGTGCTCGCTCTTGACGTCTTGGCCGGGGTTGACTATGGGATCAACCCGCTCTACCGCGACGGGTTGACCGCAGCCCAAGATCCACCAACTATGGACATGGGAGATGAGCGAGAGCAGGGCCGCTGCGGTAAGGGTGTTGTGTTTCATCTTGATCATGGCTTTCAGAAGCTGCTTGGAAGAGAGAAGGGAGCAGAGGAGCACTCTCGGAGTAAAATACCCTCGAGGAAGAATTGTCCGAGAGTGTTGTTTTTAAGCCATGAGCAGGAGCATTTTTTTTAGAAACACCGACGAGGGCAACAAAGCGTGGCCTGCTCATCCAGGCGGCTCTTTATCCAAGGCGAGGACCAGCTTAGTTCAGACAAGTGGCCGAGCCGAGTCCCGAGTATGATGAAGGGGAACTGGCTTAGAGTGTTTGAAAGGCGGTTGACCACTGGGTACCCAGCAACCTTCCCCGCCGGCGTCCGGCGGCGAAACAAAGGGAATGATGCTGACGGAACGGGTACATGCATGATAGTACTTTGGCAGGCTTCGCGATGATACCGCGCGGTGGAGCATCCCGGCTTCAACTGTAGGATCTGGTATGGAATATAAACGGGACCTCGTGTCTCGAGCTAGGTAGGCTTTCACGCCGTTTCCGAGCGAGGCAGTGTCATCCACCGTATTCGCGTAACACAACGGCTTTCTGCAGATCGCCTGTCTCAACTCGCGACGAGCGAAATCGCGCCGCCACTTGGAGCTTGCAAGATAGCACTGCCGGGAAGGAAGTTACCACCGCCGTGAGTCGTTGATATGACATCCTGGCCCGTTTGCCGTTTGTTCAACCTGGTAGAACCTTGGCTCACTCGAGCGGACATCTCCGTGGGGCTGTACGCTTGGGCCTTTTTTCGGACCGTCGACCATGAGCAGTAGAGTGGGTGTGCGCGCGACGATTCGAGGATGTGATCCCGGATCGTAGGTGGAGACGGTGATTCATTGACTCTAAGCCTGCCGGGCAGCATCGCGTTGCCTCGCCATTCTATCCTACACCTTCGCCAAAGTAGAGTACAGAGTCCGGTATTCGGTATGCGTGACCCATTCCGTGCATTCGTTTCGTTCGGCGGGAAACCGGCGCTTATTGTCTGCGAGAACTGCACGTCAGTCCCGATCGACAATGCCTTCGATGGATGTATCAGGGATTCGCACGCTGGAACGAGGAACTCGGCAAAAGAACTCGCGAGGAAGGCGACGCCAACCTATATCCTAATTAGCGGCGGTTTCCGGGCGGTAGAAGCCGGCCAGAGATCAAAGGCGGACTCACGCCAAAGACGGTAATACTGCGGACGACGGCCGCGTTCTCAGCTGATGTTAGGGCGTCGTAGGTGGAACGGACATAGCCCTTGGCCGCTCTAGGCCGCGTGTATGAGGCCTTCTCAACGTGGACGATTCTCTTGGGAGGCATTGCGAACAGATGTGGCGATGTTGGGTTGCTTTTTGCTGTGCTGGTCAATCTCCTTTGCGCGGAATCGCCGGTGGAGGTCTCTCGAAATTTTGCGCCTCGATTTGTTGGAGATCGAAGTGTCAGCCACAGAAGAATTATGTCATCATTTGACGCGGGGACTCGCTCCCTGTGGCTGACCAGTGCAGTGTCCACTCGCTGAATGCTTACTCGCTGAATGCTTGCTCGCAGGCTTGCTCATTGAAAGCTTACTCACAGAAAGGCTACCACCAACATATAATCCCATCCACTCGCCTCTTCAAAGCCCGTAGGAAATCCTACCACAGCATCCCCAAGAGCACATCGAAATGGCAGGAACAACGACGTCACCGGGGCCGGGAGGCTTCCTGATCCCCAGTCTCCCTTCACCAGCTCCAAGCTCCAGCTCTACGCAGGCAGGGTCCGGGCTGCCCCACCCTCGCGCCCATGCCCTCCGAGCCGGGTCCATGAAGGAAGACATGGTGAGAAGATATGTGGAAGACCGGCTACTGCACATCAGCCGCCGCTACGTCAAGAAGTTCGGGATTCCAGAACCAGGGGACGACGTGGTCGGCTACGACACGATGGGCAGTCTCTGCAAGGACGTCCAGGGCGTCATCAAGCTCCTCTGGCGCTCTGGCACACCCTCCCTCCAGATTCCGTATTTTTTGTACATCTCGAACGAGATGACGACCTGGGTGACATCGTTTGCGCCTTCACCCAAGGCCACCTTTTCCGTGCTGCGGAAGCTCGACCATTGCTTCGCCAGCCTGTTGAGCGGCGAGGACATCGATACCAAGGAAACGCTGCCTGGTTTCGAGCAGGGACTGAAAGGCGGCTTGACTCGCACGGACATGGTCCGTTGCAAGAGCGTCGTGGAGCGGACAAGAGTCGTCATCGTCGAAGTCATGAGTCGAGGCGACCCCGAGGACGAGGACGAGGACGAGGATGAAGTACCAACAGACGTAGCAGGCGAAAGCGCAACAGAAGACGGGGGTCGCTCTGCCGTCTGGGATGACGACGACACAGTGCACATGGACGTTGCACGAGTCTACGAGCATACCATTGTCAAACTCGGGGGGCTCCTTGGAGAAGGCAATATCGTCTTCGACGACTCTTAGGTCATACAAGAGCCAACGTACCCCAAACTACGTCGGTTGTCCAACGCCCAACCATTGCTGAGGGAGACATAGGGAATGGAGTTTACGTGCAGCATTGATAAGGGGTATATGGAGCAGAAGCGACCGCACCGAAGGAGGCCAGTTGGCTGCGTCTTCAGAAGACACTTGGACGAGCAGAATCTGCAGAAGGTACCGAGCTGCCCCTGAAGTCTCAGGCTCCTTGCTACAACTTTCGAGTCGATGGACGGTTTCTATACTCCTCCCAAATCAGAAGGCGAATATCACGTATCAGTCATCCCAAGTCAGGAGAATCTCCCTCCTTTGGCTTGGCGCCGAAGGTAGTCAAGTCATGCCCAGGCGTCCAACTACCCCCCAATCTCGATTTGCGGCACCCGTGTCGGGAGCCTCTTAAGAGGCGTCATGGCTCATTTGTGAATCCAAGGACGACCATAACAAAATCCCCGGCGCCGTAGAGTAAGGGCATATTGGGGTGGGGAATCGGATAAAAAAGGGCTGGTTGATCACGGCAAACTCGGGAAGTGGACTCGGATCATACATGTACTCTGCAGCCCACTGCTTTTATCCCTGCTGCTCTACGAGGGCTCATCGAGAAGATCACCCGCACTTTCAATGGTCGCAGTTGGTGATGCAGGGACCGATGATACTGTCAGGGATGTTTCCATACCCTAAGGCGCTTCGTAACGGCGGGACACAGGTCTAGATTGCCTCCGGCAGTGCCATGCAAGGAATGGCTGTGAAGCTCGTCTGGGGCGAACAGCCGTTTGGGGAGAGAAACCTTCCCTGATGTCTCCGGTTTTGATGCCGAGGGAGCAGATATGGACCGAGACATCCGGGCCGAGTGCTTCAGTCACCGCCCCCGCCGGATCGCCTGAGGGCTGGGCATGATGCCACTTGTGGCGGGTCTTGGTCGCATCGCCTTGCTAGGGGCAATCAACCTCCGAGGTCCAGCTTCTTCGGTAGGGCTGTCGAAAACGAGGTTTCTGACAGAGGGAACGGAGGACGACGAAGGCGCAAGGAAGCGAGCACCATCCAAGCGGAGCTAAAGAGGTCATTCGAGGGAACTGGGAATAAAAGCTCCGGCGCATAAGACAGCGCAGAGAGTGGCGTCCCACGTTCTTGGGTCTCGGCAAGCCGTCCGGTTGATTTCGCTATCCTGAACTTGTTTCACCCTGTCGACGTGGATGGCGGACAGGGTGACATGCGTCGGGCCATAGTTCGGGGCGTCTCTCACTGGACTGCCCGGAGAACGCGCTGATTCAGAAGCTGCAAGGCAACTCCACTCAAGGCCTTCAAGGGCCTCTGGCCTCTGAGAGACGAGACATGGGCAGTCAATTCATCCAATGCTGCACGCTGCCACGTTTTCAGGGGGTGAAATCTGCAGGTACGGTCCTGTGATGGACACGTCCTAACCCCTTTCGGCGCCCCCACCGCTCTCTTCCAACCTCATCTCTACGAGAGCAGCCTTTCCAAGTTCTACATACCACGACAGGACGCGCCTAACTCCCCAGGGCATCCGGAGTGTCACGGCCAGAGTACCGCCAACGCGTTAGTCCTCTGTCATCGCGAAGCCGTGCCTCGTCGGACGCGAAGCGCGCCGAATTCCGGCAGAATGACCCAACACTCGGCCACGCTGGGCAATCTACGACCTGAAGGTCTCGCGCTTGGCGGCGGAGGTGTGCGGCGATTGTGCAAGCAGACAGCTGCCTGGACTTCTCATCGGCCTCTGACGCCGTCTCGTCTCCATGAAATCCTGGATACGTCCACGTCGAGATCGACGGCCGCGATGACAGCGCGGGGTGTCCCCTTTATTTCGAACCGTCCAAAGTTGCCTCCTTCATGCTCGACCGGGCTGGATTGCCTGCGACTGCCCTCCGAGGCCACCCATAACCCCTGCTGTAGATCCGGTTGTCCCGGCCCCGGGAGGCGTGGTGGGCTCTGCAGACGGATCGGCATCATATTGCATCGATGCTTGGCAATATCCAAGCGAGTGCCGCCGAACTTCACAAGCCTGTTTTGCGGCCCCACGACCCAACTAGACTTGACGTCGTGGAATTTCCCCGAGTATGTGCCCCTTTGTACCTGATCAGTCGCCTCTGCCGAGCGGCGTGGCACTGCAAGGTACAATAGCCGTATGCCCAACCCTGCACCCGCTCGTTTCGTCTCGACTCGGCCGTTACGGGCGCCAGGCAGAGGCGCAAGCGTGGAAAGGAAGGCCATTGGGTTGGCGTTGCGAACCACGTCGACACCCACATGTTTCATCCTTATCCCTCGATGGTCTGGCCTACTCGAGGCGCATCAATGTGAGCTCATGTCCCTCAGGTCCATACGGCCCAGCTCTGCCGCCTTCTGCTCTTCGGAACCTTCAGCCAGTATCAGCTCCCCAGGCCAGTCATGGGTCGCCGTTGTGCCAACCCTCGTCAGCAACCCTTCGACCCGGGCTTCGATGTTGCAGCCGTCTACCGAGCCGCCTGCCAATCTACGTCACCAAGGTTGGTATATAACATGTCCACTCTCTCCAGTCTTGCCCCCTTGCCCTGCTACTACTTCCCTGAACTCGAGACTTGGCATCGCTCCTTAAGAGCCCACGCTCCTTCTAGCCTCATGCCTGATTGTCGTTGACGCCGTCACCTTCTTCATTTTTTCTCGTCTGTTCGACCATTCAGCAGCCGCAGTAGTAACTAGCTGCACCGTTCCTCTCTCCGGCTTGCAAGGCCCCCTTTGTTGCGCACACCAAGAACCAGAGGATCACAATGCGGCTCTCCACGCCACTCCTTTCTCTCCTCCCCGCTCTCGCAGCAGGGGGTGCCGTCCCCAACTATGGTGGCTTCAACGTTGTCTGGTCGGACGGCTTCGCCGGCTCGGCCGGGTCCGGAGTGGACCTGGGCAAGTGGAATGTGGCCGACGTCAAGATGAACAACAACGGCGAACTGCAGACGTACACGCCGTCAAGCCGCAACCTGCAGATCTCGGGCGGCGGGACGGTGCAGCTGGTGCCCTGGCGCGACGGCGGCGGCTGGACCTCGGGCCGCATCGAGTCCAAGGCGAGCTTTACGCCGGCGCCGGGCCGGCTGACGAGGGTCGAGGGCTCGCTGCGCATGGGGAACCACGGGCCGGGGAACAAGGCGGGTATCTGGCCGGCCTTCTGGCTCATGGGCGACGCGGTGCGCCGCGGGACGCCGTGGCCGCTGTGCGGCGAGCTCGACATCATGGAGCAGCGCAACGGCGAGGGCGTGGCCTTCGGGACGGCCCACTGCGGCTCGGCCTCGGGCGGCATCTGCAACGAGCCCGTCGGCCGCGGCACCACCACGGCCATCCCCTCGGGCGGCTTCCACACCTGGGCGCTCCAGTGGGACCGGACACCCGGCGCGTGGCGGGACGAGTCCATCACGTGGTTCCGCGACGGCCAGCCGTACTTCACCCTCCGCGGCGCCGACATTGGCGACGAGGGCACCTGGGGGACGCTGGCCCACAGCCCGTTCTACATCCTGCTCAACGTTGCCGTCGGCGGCGCCTTTCCGTGGGTTTCTGGCCGGTCCCTTCCCCGTGAAACCGTACAGTGGTGCTAATCGGCTGGGGATTCAGGGGTGGCCCGAATGGTGCGACTATGGACGGTTACGGCGCCATGTTGGAGGTTCAGTACGTGGCTCTATATCAGAGCTAGAGAACCCCGCCGGTGGTCTCTTTCGGGAATCTTGGCTACATCCGGGACGTCTCGTATTCTGATTTGATGATATCCTGGGACTGGCGTTTTGGACAAGAAAAGACTTCGGTGGGAACCAAGTTGGTCTTGAGGCATCTGCTATTCTACGCCGGCGAGCACGGCATATAATCTAGTTCCGTAGATGATCATAGAATTCGAGGAGTAACTTCTCCACCGCGTTCTCGGGAGTACCGCCCGGTTCTGATCTAACTGGCGCGTCACCAGCCTAGGGACTTCTAAGCAAAGCTCTATCCAGTCCCACGCCTCCCATACTCTTGTGGTGTCAAAATACGACTCACTTCCAGAGTTTTCTGTTAAGAGGATACGTGCCCATGGGCGGCAAGAGGGGGGGGGGGGGGGGGCGAAATAGTT
>Ga0247771_1000536_pt1 | contig 11800 bp, 9 predicted proteins | sample UWRJL197509C6_FD_179948 | JGI IMG/M metagenome (GOLD analysis project Ga0247771, IMG submission 179948) | Plant litter microbial communities from Arlington Agricultural Research Station in Wisconsin, United States - UWRJ-L197-509C-6 | ecosystem: Environmental > Terrestrial > Plant litter >...
GAAATGGAAGAACATCTCGGTGGGCACGTCGCCGATGCGCTCGCGGCTGAAGTCGGCCTGCCACACGATCCAGGGGCGTCCGCCGAAATCCAGCAGCACCTTGGCTTCCGTCTCGTCCATCGGCAGGGCGAAACCGTAGCGCTCGATGCCCTTTTTATTACCCAGTGCCTGCACGAATGCCTCACCCAGCGCCAGCCCCGTATCTTCCACGGTGTGGTGCTCGTCGATGTGGAGGTCGCCCTTTACCTGTACCGACAGGTCGATGAGGCCGTGACGCGCGATCTGGTAGAGCATGTGGTCGAAGAAGTGAAGGCCGGTTTTTATATCCGCCTTGCCGCTGCCATCGAGGTTGAGCGCTACCCTGATGCCGGTTTCCGAGGTGCTGCGCACGTGCTCCACGCTGCGCTGGCCGCCCTTCAGAAATTCGTAAATGTCCTTCCACTCGTGGGTTTGCAGGGCCACGGCCGCGTGCAGCTCCTCCTCGCTCGACGTCACTTCCTTGCTGCCCAGCGAAGGACTGTTGCACAGCCAGATGGCCTTGCAACCAAGGTTCACGGCCAGCTGCACGTCGGTGATGCGGTCGCCGATTACGAAAGAGTTGGGAATATCATATATAGGATTGTTTATATAATCACCGAACATGCCGGTGCGCGGCTTGCGGTTGGGCGACTGGTCCTCGGGCATGCTGGAGTCGATCAGTTCTTTTTGAAACACCACGCCTTCGTTGGCAAAGGAGCTCATCACGAGGTTGTGCACAGGCCAGAAGCGCTCGGCGGGGAACTTGTCGGTGCCCATGCCGTCCTGGTTCGATACCAGCACCAGCTCGTAGTTGAGCTCTTCGGCGATGCGCGTCATGTAGCGGAAGACGTGGGGATAGAAGATCAACTTCGTAAAATCGTCGATCTGGTAGGTGGGCGGGAACTCCTGTATGAGGGTGCCGTCGCGGTCGATGAATAAAACTTTGCGGGGCTGCTGGTCGGTTGCCATATAGGAATTTATGAGGTTTTTTTATATTGTTCGAGGGCGTCGAGGAGCTGCCGGTCCTGCTCGGGCGTGCCTACGGTTATGCGCAGACAGTCTTCGCAAAGCAGCACCTGGCTTCGGTTGCGGACGATGATGCCCTTTGTTTTGAGATAATTGTAAATATCGGTGGCGCCCTCCATTTTGGCGAGGATGAAATTGGCGTCGGAGGGATAGACGCGCTCCACGAGCGGCAGCCGGGCCAGGGCATCGGCCAGCGCCTCGCGCTCGGTCACGGTCTCGCGGATCATGGCATTCACATCCTCGAGGTGGTCGAGGGCCTTCATCGCCAGCTCCTGTGTGGCCTGATTAATATTGTAGGGCGGCTTGATCTTGTTCAGCACATCGATCAGCTCCACCGATCCGAAGTTCATGCCGAGGCGCAGGGCTGCCAGTCCCCAGGCTTTCGAAAAGGTCTGCATCACCACGAGGTTGGGATAGTCCTTCAGGTCAGCGATGAAGGAGCGGCGGCGGCTGTAGTTGATATAGGCTTCGTCCACCACGACCAGCCCGTCGAAATTATTCATCACCACCTCTATGTCCTCGCGCTCGAGGCTGTTGCCGGTGGGGTTGTTAGGCGAGCAGAAGAAGATCAGCTTTGTGTTGGCTTCTATGGCGGCTTCCAGGCCTTCCATGTCCAGCTGGTAGCCAGGCAGCAGGGGCACTTCCTTTACCTGCACGTCGTTGATGCGGGCATACACTTCGTACATGCCGTAGGTGGGCGGGCAGATGATGATGCCGTCATGGCGCGGGTGGCAGAAGGCGCGGATGAGGAGGTCGATGCACTCGTCGCTGCCGTTGCCGAGGAGTATGTGCTCGGGGGCGATGCTCTTGATGGCGGCGATCTTTTTCTTCAGTTCCCATTGCAGGGGGTCGGGGTAGCGGTTGTACCACTTGGTAAGGGGCGATCCGAAGCTGTTCTCGTTGGCATCGAGAAAGATCTTTGCCGCGCCGCTGTATTCGCTGCGGGCCGAGGAGTAGGGCTGCAGGTCGCGGATGTTCTCCCGCACCAGCTTATTCAGGTCGAAGCTCATGGTTTTTTATTTTCAGTGATCCGTACGCGCACGGCTTCGGCATGGGCCTGCAGTCCTTCGGCCCCGGCCATGGTCATGACCGTTGCGGCAAGCTGCTCCAGCCCTTCCGGCGCCAGTTGCTGGAAGGTGATCTTTTTTACGAAGCTGTCTACGCTCACGCCGCTGTAGGCGCGGGCAAAGCCGTTGGTGGGCAGGGTATGATTGGTGCCGCTGGCATAATCGCCCACGCTTTCGGGCGAATAATTACCGATAAATACCGAGCCGGCATTGATGACGCGGGCAGCCAGCGCTTCGGCTTCATGGCAACAAATGATGAGGTGCTCGGCCGCATAAGCATTCACGAGGTCCAGGCCTTCGTCGAGGTCGGCTACAACTAGTGCGCGGCTGTTGGCCAGCGCCTTCAAGGCCAGCTCTTTTCGCGGCAGCAGCGCAAGCTGGCGGTCCACTTCGGCAAGAACGTCTTTCAACAGATCTTCGTTGTCGGTAACAAACAATACCTGGCTGTCGGCGCCGTGCTCGGCCTGCGATAAAAGGTCGGCGGCCACGTAGGCGGCGTGTGCCGATGCGTCGGCCAGCACGCACACTTCGCTCGGACCTGCGGGCATGTCGATGGCCACGCCCTCGAGCTGTACGAGCTGCTTGGCGGCGGTTACGTACTGGTTGCCGGGTCCGAAGATCTTATAGGCCGGTGCGATGGTTTCGGTGCCGTAGGCCATGGCGGCTATCGCCTGTGCGCCGCCGAGGCGGAGTATGCGTGAAATGCCCACCTGGCGGGCGGTGTAGAGGATGGCCGGGTGCACGTCGCCGTTCGCATCGCAGGGCGTGCACAGGAGTATCTCGCGGCAGCCGGCGAGCTTTGCGGGAATGCCCAGCATTAATAGGGTGGAGAAGAGCGGGGCCGTGCCGCCGGGAATATAGAGCCCTACCCTTTCGATGCCGACCGATTTACGCCAGCAGCGTATGCCGGGCATCGGTTCGATCGTTTCGGGTTCGCTTATCTGCTTGCGGTGAAAGGTCTCGATATTTTTTTGCGCCTGCGCGATGGCCTCTTTCAACTCCTGGGGCACGGCGGCTTCGGCGCGGGCAAAGGCTTCTGCGGGCACTTCGAAATCGGCAAGGTCGGCGCCGTTGAATTTTTTTGTGAGGGCGCGGAGGGCCGCATCGCCGCCCGTGCGTACATCGTTGAGGATGGACGATACCGAATCGAGCAGGGCGCGGTTGTCGGTGTACGGCCGTTGCAGGAGGGCGGGCCATTCGGCGCGTTGCGGGTGCCTGGTGATCTGCATGGTTAGACGATCATTTTTTCGATGGGAATAACGAGGATGCCTTGCGCGCCCGCATCCCTGAGGGCTTCGATCTTCACCCAGAATTCGTCTTCGCTGAGCACGCTGTGCACCGAGCTCCAGCCGCTTTCGGCGAGGGGCAGCACGGTAGGGCTTTTCATGCCGGGCAGCAGGGCGATGATGCGGTCGAGGGATTCGTTGGGTGCATTAAGGAGCACGTATTTATTGTTGCCGGCCTGGCGCACCGCGCGGATGCGGAAAAGCAATTGCTGCAGCAGGCGTTCCTGTACGGTATCGAGCTGCTGCGAGCGTATGAGCACGGCCTGGCTATGGAGTATGGGTTGAGCTTCCCTGAGCCCGTTCATGAAGAGGGTGGAGCCGCTGCTCACGAGGTCGCACACCGCATCGGCGAGGCCTATGCCCGGGGCGATCTCGACGGAGCCGCTGATCTCGTGGATCTCGGCCCTGATGCCGTTCTCGTTAAGAAAGTTCTGGGTGATGACGGGGTAGCTGGTAGCGATCTTTTTGCCTTCGAGGAAGGCGGGCCCGCTGTAGTCGTCGGTGCGGCGGACGGCGATCGAGAGGCGGCATTTGCTGAAGCCCAGCTTCTCGACCACGGTCACTTTTTTTCCTTTCTCGAGGAGCACGTTCTCGCCGACGATGCCGATATCGGCCACACCGTCTTCTACGTACTGGGGTATGTCGTCGTCGCGGAGGAAATAGACTTCGAGGGGGAAGTGCTCGGCCACGCTTTTGAGGTGGGTGCCGCCGCCGCGCACGCCGATGCCGCAGTCGTTCAGCAGGCGCACGCTGTCTTCGAAGAGCCGTCCGGATTTTTGTATCGCAACTTTCAGCGACATGTGTTCAGTTTTAAGGTTTCCCTGCCGGGGCAGAAATGGGTTTGGGGCAACAAAAAAGGCCTACCCGTGGTAAGCCCTCATATCGTTTATACAATACACCAGCGGCTCACCCGAGGGGAAGTGCGTGATGGTGTGTATGTACCAGTTGTTGCTGCATGACGGTGCAAAACTAAGGCCCACCGCCGTTCCGCCAAAAAATTTCTTCCCTGCGCTTTACCGCGCACTGCTTCCCTTTCTCTTTCTCACTTCCTTAACGTCTGTTTTGCGAACTTTATCGCCAAATGCGCCAGATGAAAAAGCTCCTCTTCTTTTTCCTTATTCTCTCCGCTGCCCGGGCCGGGGCTCAGCGGGTTGACAGCATTTATTTTCACCTCTACACCGACAGCCTGAAAAAGGGTTTTTACAACTATATCAATGTCGACGGCAAGCTCTCCGACGGCAGCTGGCTGCCCCTTGATACGACGGACGTGCGGCTGCGCTCCAATGCCGGCCATTTCCGCGGCAACGACCTGTTTATCGACAGCTCCTACCACGGCGATACGGTGCGGGTGCGGGCCGAGCTGCGCAGCAATCCCGCCATCTGGAAGGAAACGGTGATCTATATCCGCCGCCGCGGCTTTACCGAGCGCCTGCGCACCAGCGAGGAGATCCTCGACGACATGCGCCGCGGCCGCCACCTCGCCAGCAACTGAGCAAAAATCAAGCTTATTTATATATAACTTATAAAAATAAACAAGGGGGTCGATCCGCTTCGCGGATCGCCCCCCTTTGAGTCTTGTATGCTTGTAAAGCCTTAGAGCTTCTTGGCGTCTTCGAGGAACTTGGCCAGGCCGATGTCGGTGAGGGGGTGCTTCAGCAGACCCAGGATCGACTCCAGCGGGCAGGTGCACACGTCGGCACCCAGCTCGGCAGCCCGCACGATATGGTTGGCATTGCGGATAGAGGCGGCCAGAATCTCGGTCTTGAAACCCTGGATGGTAAAGATCTGCGCCATCTGCTCGATGAGGATCATGCCGTCCCAGCCCGTATCGTCGATGCGGCCGATAAAGGGCGACACGTAGGAGGCGCCGGCCTTGGCGGCCAGGATGGCCTGCCCGGCAGAGAAGATGAGCGTGCAGTTGGTGCGGATATTATTGTCGGTAAACCACTTGATGGCCTTGATGCCGTCCTTGATCATGGGCACCTTCACCACGATATTGGGGTGGATGGCCGCCAGCTTCTTTCCTTCTTCCACGATACTGTCGAAATCGGTGGAGAGCACCTCGGCGCTGATGTCGCCGTCCACCAGCTCGCAAATGGTCTTGTAATGGTTGTAGATCGCTTCCTGCCCGCGTATGCCTTCCTTGGCCATGAGCGAAGGGTTAGTGGTTACGCCGTCGAGGATCCCGAGCTCGTTGGCTTCCTTGATCTGTGCCAGGTTGGCCGTATCGATGAAAAATTTCATAATGGAGAGATATAATTGAGGCACAAATATAGACTAAATCGCGTGAGGCGTCGCCGCAGGGATGCGGGCACAAAAAAACCCGCCGTCCGGCAGGAGATAAAAAAGATGGCAGGCTACTTACATCGCACCGCTACAACCGCCTACCCTTGCTACCTTCCGGTCCTGGGGGAGTTCAGCAGGAGCTGGCCGTATAAGACCTGCCGGTGCAAATATAGGGAAAACAGAAACACCCTCTATATTTTGCATAAAAGAGAAAGAGTGCGCATAAAAATAGTGATGACGTTTAACGGAACATGGAGCTCAGTTGCGAGTAGCCGATAAGCTCGTCGGCGCGGGCGCCGAAGGGCCGGTAGTATACGAGGACGGTGTAGAGGTTTTCGGTGCCGTAGTAGTTGCCTTCGGTCTGGCTGAAGTCCGGCCGGCCATGCGCGCCGTGCGGCTGCGTGGCGTAGAGATAGCTGTAGTAGCCCTGCTTCAGGAACATCGTTTTTTCATAGGCGCCCCGCTCCGTGTTAAATTCCATCAGCCCGCTGGTGTCGGTGCCCCAGTTGGTAAACTCGCCGAAGAGGTAAAGGTCGGTGCCGCCCATGGCCTGATTGCCCGGCGGGAAATAGCTGAAGCGCACGCGCGCATAATCGCCCTGCCAGAAGGGATTGATGCTCTCCAGCGTTTCGATGGTATAGCTGCCGTTGAAGTCGCGGTAGAAGACATAGCCCTGGCTGCTGCGGTTGGGGTCGGGCTTCACCACAACGGAAGTCGTATCGTGGCGCGTGTCCATGTCGAGCATGCGGTCGCTGAGGAGGCGCAGGCTGCGGAGGTCGAGCCAGCGAAATTCCTTGAGGGCTGCAAAAGAGGTGATCGCCTCGTCGCTGTACTCGTAATAATTGCCGCGGTAGATGGTGGGGCGATCGAGGAGGGTGGCGGTTTGCCAGTTATTGTTTTGAAGGATGACGACCTTCAGATCGGTAGGGCTCATGATCTGCACGCGGCTGTCGGTCTGCACCGACACGTTCAGCTTCTGGGCCGAGCGGAAGAGCGTGGCATTGAAGGGCTGCTGCACCTGCGCGGCCACGGCGGCCTTATTATCCAGCACGATCATCCGCTTGGTGAATACGAGCTTGTTGGTATCGTTGTCGAGAAAGACCTTCAGCAGGTAGTTGCCCGATTTGGAGGGGTAGCAGTTGCGGTCCGGCACCGGCGCCTGGTAGTGCACGTAGCGAACGGTCGCCAGCGATGAATTGCGGTAGTTGGTGATGCGCGCATTCTGAAAGCCCTTGATATACTCGAAGGGATGGAGCAGGGTCGGCGACCAATCGGCATTGCAAAGCTGGAAGGTATAGTAGTAGTTCTTGTAGCGCGTGTCCAGGTCGTCGAAGTGGAGCTCGAGCGATTCGGTGGCGCCGAGGAACATGATGGGCATGGCGGTCTGGTCGCCGGTCTTATAAAGCTTGGCCGAGCGGATGGCGGCATCGGGCGCATCCTGCGCGCAAACGGCGAGGTGCAGCAGGAGGCCGGCGAGGAATAAGCCCAGGGTGCGTTTCATGAATTTAAAAATAAGGTTTTTAGCAAAGGAGACTATTTTTGAATCGTTAATAATCACCCATTTGAATTTTTCTTCCTTCATCGCCCGGCGTATCGCTTTCAACCAGCAGAAGTCCTTCTCGCGCTTCATCATCCGCCTGTCCATGGCCGCCACGGTCATCAGCGTGGCGGTGATGATCATCACCCTGTCCTTTGTCAACGGCTTCCAGGAAACGGTGGCGGGCAAGGTGTTCAGCTTCTGGGGCCACGTGCGCATCGGCTCGCGCCAGCCCATGAAGGCCGCCATCGCCGAGGAAGCGCCCATCGAAGCCAACGATACGCTTGCCGCCAGCATCCGGCACATGCCCCAGGTGCGGTCCGTGCATCCTTTCGCCACCAAATACGCCATCCTTAAAACCACCGAGGACATGGAGGGCGTGCTGCTCAAGGGCCTCGACACGAGCTACGACCCGCGCCACCTCGCCTCCTTCATGCAGTCAGGCCGCTGGATCCGCTTCGGCGACAGCAGCTATTCCCGCGAGATCGTCGTGTCGTCCTACACCGCAGCCCAGCTGCGCCTGAAGGTGAACGACCGCGTGCTCATCTATTTCATCCGCCCCGACGGCACCATGCGCCCCGACAAGCTCACCATCGTCGGCATCTACAAGACCGGCATCGAGGAATACGACAAGACCTTTGCCATCGGCGACCTGCGCCTCATCCGCCGCCTCAACGGCTGGCGTCCCGGCGAGATCGGCGGCTACGAGCTGTTCCTGAACGACTATCACAACATGGACTCCGTAAGCAACAATATCTTCGACCGGCAGGACTTTCCCGAGCTCTGGGAAACAAAGACCATCCGCGAGATCTACCCCAACATCTTCGACTGGCTGGACATACAGGACACGAACCAGTTCATCCTCATCACCATCATGACGATCATCGCCATCATCAACCTCATTACCTGCCTCATCATCCTCGTGCTCGAACGGCTCCGCATGATCGGCATACTGAAGGCGCTCGGCGCGAGCAACTGGAAGGTGCAGAAAGTTTTCCTGTACCATGCGCTGATCATCACCCTGTCGGGCATAGCCATCGGCACCGCGCTGGCCCTCGGGCTGCTCTGGCTGCAGCAGGCCACGGGCTTCGTGAAATTGCAGGAGGAGGCTTATTATATCCGCACGGCCACCGTAAAGATCATCTGGTGGCAGGTGCTGCTGGTAGTGGGCGGAACCCTTTTCGTATCGCTGCTGGTGCTGCTCATTCCCTCCATCATCGTGCGCCGCATACAACCCATACGGGCCATACGTTTCAGCTAAGCAAATGCGCGACGATAATACCCGTAGCCACGGCCGCATTCAGCGATTCGGCGGCGCCGCGGCGCGGTATCGTGATCCTGTCCGTTGCCCTGTCCAGCACCGCGGGCGAGAGCCCCTTCGATTCGTTGCCGATCATGAGTATGCCCTTGTCCACCCTGGCGTATTCGTTGAGGGGCCGGCCATCCAGCACGGCAGCATAGCGCTGCATCGACTGGCTCCCAAGCCACGTCCCATCGGCATCTTCGACTATATTTACGCGGGCCAGGCTGGCCATGGTGGACTGAACGACCTTGGGGTTGTAGCGGTCCGCGCAGCCGGCGCTGCACACGATCTGGCGGATGCCGAACCAGTCGGCGATGCGGATGATGGTGCCCATGTTGCCGGGGTCCTGGATGGTATCGAGGTAAAGGGTGAAGACGTCGGGCAGCGGCGGCGCGGGCGCAAAGGTGCGGAGCACAGCCACGGCCCCATTGGGCGTTTGCAGCTGCGAGATGCGGGCGAGGTCGATATCGTTAACGACGGTGAGCGGCAGGCTGCGCATAAGGTCCGCATGGGCATCGGCCCAGGACTGCAGCGCATAGATCCGGTGCACTTGTGCGGGTGCGGTGGCGGCCAGCTCGGCCACGATCTTGGGGCCCTCGGCAATGAAGAGACCGAGGCCGTCCCTGAATTTTTTCTGGTTTAAACTTTGAATATCTTTGACCTCTTTCTTATTGAGCATAGACTGGCTTAAAAAATTATGTTTCTCCCGGCAACGACCACCAAATATCTTTATTCCTTCCTTTTGCTCCTTGCCGGTTCCGTTTTTTTTGCTGCGTGCACCACCATCAAGGATTATACGCCCAACCGGCGCTTCGTTTACCAGACAAATATCGAGCTAAGCGGCAAATACAACACCGATGAAAAAAAGACGCTGCTGACCCAGCTCGACGAACAGCTTCACGACAGCATGCGCGTACGCAGCCAGCGCAAGTTCCTCTTCTGGCATACCATCAGCCGCCCCGCCATCTACGACTCGGGCAATGCCGGCAAGTCGATCATATACATGAGCGCCCTGCTCAACTCCATCGGCTACTACCGCGACAGCATCACCTTCAGCGATACCACCAAGGTCGTGGGCGACCAGTACCGCACCACCATAAATTTCAACGTGGTGCCGGGCAAGCTGATCCGCCTCGATTCAGTATGGTACAACATGGCCGATTCCATAAAGCCCTCGCGCCGCATCGATACGCTGCAGCAGCTCACCGCCTCCTCGCTGAACGGAAGCCTGGTACACAAGGGCGATCCCTTTTCAAAACCGCTCATCTCCGCGGAGCTCGACCGCCTTTCGGACGTGTACCGCAACAACGGCTACCTGCGCTTCTCGCGCGACCAGCTACTGGCCGTGTGGGACACCGTGGGCATCAACCTGCTGCGCTTCACCACCGACCCCGCCGAGCAGCTGGCCCAACTCGAAGCCCTGCGCCGCCGCCGCGAGAACCCTATCGCCGACGTGGAGATCCGCCTCATCCCCCAGCCCGACACCGCGCGCCTCGTGCGCTACTACGTGGGCCAGGTGCGCGTCTACCCTGACTTCAACGGCGACACGAGCTACTACGTGCCGCATACCGAAACGCTGACCGCCAACGGCTACCAGTTCATCTCCTACCAGAATCTCTTCATACCGCGCAAGCTGATCCGCTTCATCTCCCTCGATCGCGGCGACCTCTATCGCCAGAGCAATTACCTGCGCACGCAAAATAAATTCAACTCGCTGCCAGCCTGGCGCCTCGTCACCATCACGCAGCTGCCGCGCCCCGGCGAGGACACGGTGGACTTCGACATCAAGCTCGTGCCCGCAAAAAAATACAATACGAGCGTGAACTTCGACGTGAGCCGCAACCAGGGCAACATCGGCTCGGAAGGAAACCTCGTGGGCCTCGGCGCCACCTTTACGCTCATCAACCGCAACTTCGTGAAGTCCGCCGCGCAGGCCACCACCAACCTGCGCTACGGCATCGAGCTCACCTCACGGATCGACAGCATACAGACGCAGCAGTTCACCCTGAGCCATACGATCCAGTTCCCGCGGCTCGTGCCCCGCATGCAATGGCTGCCGCGCGAGTGGCGCGAGGCCGGCCGCACCTTTCTCAATTTCAATCTTGGCTATACCGATCGCATCAACTACTACAACGTATCGACCCTCAATACCTCATGGGGCTACGAATTCAACCACAAGAACCTGATCCTCGGCATCCGCTTTCCCAACATCGAGTACAACCTCGTGCAGCGCCGCAAATACCTCGACAGCCTCATAAAGACCAACGCCTCCTACAAGTATATCTTCAACGATGGGCTGATCATCTCGGGCCTCGTGACCGTGAACTGGGTTACGGGCAAACGCAACCACACGACCGTGAAACGCGGAAGCGTAGAGCTGGCGGGCCTTCCGGGCTTTTTGCAAAAAGCCTTTCCGAAGGCCGAGATGTATCACTTCGTAAAATTGGATGCGGAGGTGGTGCAGACCTTCAAGATCAGGCGTACGGCCTTTGCCTGGCGGGCCTTCGGCGGCATCGGCTATGCCCTGCCCATTTCGCGCAGCGACGGAAAGATCGACAGCGCCAACCTGTTCATGCCCTTCTTCCGCCAGTATTATGCGGGTGGTCCCAACAGCATGCGCGCGTGGACGGTACGCAAGCTCGGCCCCGGCTCGGCCATCCGCTCCTTCGACCGCGATACGGCCCCCGACCGCTTCGGCGACGTGCGCCTCGAGTTCAACGCCGAGTACCGCTACTACCTGGCCCAGGTCTTTGGCTTCAACCTCGAAGGCGCTGTTTTTGTCGACATCGGCAACGTATGGTTCCGCCGCAGGAACGACGATTTTCCGAATGGGGAATTTAAACTGAGCCGCCTGCCCAAGGACCTGGCCGTGGGCGTGGGCACGGGCTTCCGCATCGACTTCGGCTTCCTGAAGGCCCGCTTCGATTTTGCCTACAAGGCCAAGGACCCGAGCCCCGACAACCCCGAAGCGCAAAACAAATGGTTTTACAAGCCGCGCCTCGGCATCGGCGACCGCAACGGCCGGCAGGGCGCGCAGTTCCAGCTGGGCATCAATTATCCCTTTTAACCTCTTCGCGAATTTTTGCTTCCCAGTCCTGCATGTTGAGAGCATCGCTTACGGAAAAATCGCCGATGCGCGTGCGCCGCAGGCTGCTGAGGTAGCCGCCGCAACCGAGCTGCGCGCCGTAGTCGTTGGCCAAACTGCGTATATACGTGCCCGTTGAACACACGACCTTGAAATGAACGACGGGCAGCTCAATTTTTACGATCTCGAAAC
>Ga0247771_1000537_pt1 | contig 11795 bp, 8 predicted proteins | sample UWRJL197509C6_FD_179948 | JGI IMG/M metagenome (GOLD analysis project Ga0247771, IMG submission 179948) | Plant litter microbial communities from Arlington Agricultural Research Station in Wisconsin, United States - UWRJ-L197-509C-6 | ecosystem: Environmental > Terrestrial > Plant litter >...
AAGGCCCCAAACGCGTCGACAATAGCCGTACCGTCCGGTGAAACGCCGCCGCATGGCCGTCGCCGTTGGCCGTGGCGTCGAGTCAATGCATTGCGGCCTGCGTTTCGACCCCGCGAGCCGGCTCGGGCCAGTGGCGTCAGGCCGGCGCGCGGCTCTGCCGCGGCCCCGACGGCGGGCGGCCGCGCTGTGGTTTAAGCGAGCGATTAGCGAGGCCCTGAAACCCTCACGGCTATTCCCCACCTTGCAACGACGTCCCGTCCCAAGAGGAAACGCGAGGTCGCACGTCTGCGGAGATCAGACGGCCTGGTCCCCCGCCGGACCCTTCCAGAGCCCTTCTCCGGCCCTTGCGGCCCCTGGCCTCTGCTGCAGCGAGCGGCGCAAGGGGTCGTGGGGCAGATGGGACGGAGTGGCATGGATCCCCCCAGCGCCGGCTTGGCGCCCTACGGCCGTCGCCGCGCGGGTCGTCTTGTTCCATCACACTTTGCCTGTATGCAGCTGCGACGACGTCCCGACGTCGTCTCCTACACGGCCTCCTCGAGCCTAAGACACGGCTTGCGCTCTCCCAGGTTTTTCTTTATGTCTGCCGTCGCCGCCATCTATTTCTCCCCGTCCCTCTCCCGCTCTCTTCCCTCCTTCACGACTCACCCTGAAGGACTCCCCCCCAGTCACAGACACCATGGTGGCGATACAAGCAGTAATAGGGCTGTTGGCCTTGATGGCCACGGCCCCGGCCGTGCACGGCCACGTCGTGCAGTCGGCGCCGGCGAGGAGGGACCTGCTTCCCAACATCCCCGCCGTGACGCCTCTGGCCCGCCTCCAGGTCCGCCAGGGCGGCGGCGGCGGCGGAGGTGGTGACGACAGCCAACGGCAGCAACAACAAGCGCAACAGCAGATCCAGCAGATCTCGCAGTCCTTCCAGGAGCGCGTGGACCAGCTGAACTCGCAGCTGCAGTCGGTGCAGCAGAGCGCCCAGCGCAGCGCCGACGATGTCCGGAGGAGCGCCGACGGCGTGCGGAGCAGCGCCGACTCGGTCATCGGGTCCATCAGGGCCTCGGCCGACTCGGCCGTCGGGGAGGCCAACGCCCGGGCCAGCGACGCCGCGCAGAAGGCCAGCGACGCCGCGGCCAACGCTCAGTCCGTCGCCGCCGCCGCCCCGTCTCCCGCCGCCGCCAATGTCGACGGCGGCGACGGGCCCGCGGGCGTCACCGCGACTGTGACGGCGACCGCCGTGACCACGGTGACGGCCACGGTCCGCGTCAACGTCGTTGCCAACGGCGACGTCGGCGGCGACGGCCCCTCGGCCGTTGAGCTCCCGGTGGCCACGTGCCTCGCCCCTCTTCAAGTATGTCCGCCCTGCACCCGTGTTGCGCAGCAGATGCTAACTGCCAACGCAGTCCAACAACGATGGACAGACCATCACCCAGACGCAGGGCTTCGCCGCCTGCGACATGCCCGGCAGGGCGCTGGCCATTGCGGGTGTCGTCCTCGGCGCCATCGGCATCTCGGCCCTCGGCTTCGTAGTCTTCATGTTCTGCCGGCGCCGGAGGTCCTACTCGGATTCGGGAAGCAGCATCGGCGGCGGCCTCTCCCCCGCGACGACCTTTGACAAGTCGGTCTTCCAGGCCGACAAGCGGCCCGGCTTCATCGAGAGGATGCGGGCCAACCTCCCCGGCTCGCGCCCCGGCACCAGCGGATCCGGCAAGGACGACAGCAGCATCATGAGGAGCCGGTCCGGCAAGGCGCCCAAGAAGACGCAGATCTCCAAGCCCACGCGGCTGAGCATGTGGCCCAACTTCTGGAAGCGGAGCAGCGACGCCCTGTCGTTCAAGGACGCGGCCCCTCCCACCATGCCCACGGGCATCGGCGGCGGCCAGAGAATCGGTAAATTCCCCTTACATCCCCTCCGGTCGCGGACGCCAGCTAATTGCTTAGGTAGAGCCTAGTAGGGCAGCTCCGCTGCGCCCGAGGCGAGGCTCGGACGTGGCGTCCCCCGAGCCGGACAGGGACCTACCCACCGGCAAGTCGGGCAGCGCCGCCGCCTCGACCATCCGGAGAGTACCGGTAGCATCCCGGAGCAACGGCCCGCCCCCGGCATTGTCGGCCGTGGCGGCGGCCAAGGCGACGGCGGCCGAGCGGGTGCAGAAGCAGGAGAGCGAGTCGCAGAGCGCGCAGCACAGCCGCCTCGGCTCCAGCGCCGCCATCTGGACGCGGTTCAACACGGTCATGGAGGCCGAGGAGGCGTCGAGCTCGCAGCAGCCGGCGGACCGCCGCAAGCGGGACAGCCCCGGCCACGGCCGCACGCTCAGCGACATCCCCGCCGAGGACCGCAGCGACAGCGTCCTGCAGGAGTACGACACCATGGTGCGCCAGTACCACGACTTCGTCACGTCGCGCGACAAGCAGCGCATGGAGGCGGCGCGCGAGTCGCCCGAGCCCGCCGACAGCTTGGGCCCCATGCCCGACCGGCTCCGCCTCGACCGCAAGCCGCTGCGCAACTTCTCGCGCAACAGCGGCGACGAGCGGTAGTCCCCGGCCCCCCCGGGGGTTCGGCCGGCGAGTTTGTACATAGCCTTACCGGTGTCTAATGTCTGGTGACGAGCCATGCCTTCTACGTTATTATTCCCCCTTTAGTTACAGATATCCCATGGGACGTCGGAGACGGCTAGACGGACAGCCAGGCGCTCGGAGTGCGGTGGACGCCGACCAGAAGCTCGCCTCTAGAAGAGGGGCCTGGTTGTGAAACTATATGTTGAATATAATACCTTGTTGAAACCTCGGCGGTCGTGGCCGTCTAGCGGCCAGGGCCATTGCCTCGGCGGTGTCACTTCCAGACAGTCATGAATCCTCTGCCTCGCCCTTTTGCGGCCATGTCTCACCTCCGAGGTGTATTGCGCACGACCTGTCACCGCGCCGCCGAAACGCTCGCCTACAAAATTGGCACGGACCCTTTGTCGAATTGAAGGTGCATGCTCAGGGGGGCACGTGCTAAAGAGCCGCAGTCAACCTGCACCTCGGCAATCCCCGGTTAATGACGACATGCGTGACGTGAGGGCTACCGCATCAAACCTGGAACGGTGGCAGCCACTCGCCACACCACCTGCCGTTTCCAGGTTTCCAAGGTTAAAGTGAAGCCGTTGAGATGTGGCTGATGAGCACCTTTACACCTGCTCCTCACTGATTCCTACCCGCCCGGCATCTCGACTCCAGGTTGAAACTATTACCTGCTCCGCGGACAATCACTTGAACTCTTTATCTATATCGTATTCCCCACAATCCGTATCCCAATCAGGGTAGATCACCCACGAGGCGGTGCCATGGCGCGAACCCTCCTGCTCTGCTTCGTCCACGGCTTCAAGGTGCTGGCCCCTAAATGTGCCCCTAGGTCACCACCAGACTTACTAATGACGGAATAGGGGAACGACAACACTTTCCGCAACTTTCCCGATGTGAGCGAACATGCGTTTCCGTACCTCTCTGATCGGTATCCCCTTTGCGCGCTGACATCTCTCAGGACCTGAAAAAGGGCGTCATTGAGGCCCTGCCCGACCACCGGATCGAGTCCGTCGTCTATCCCAAGTACGAGACCAAGGGCGAGCTCGCGCAGTGCAGCGCGCAATTTCTAGAATGGTAACGTATTCCGAGCACGAAGTGGTCTTCATCCGTGGCTAAGTCGCCTCTTGCAGGCTCAAGACACAAGTCATGGATCTGCGCAAGGCCCACGTCGAAAAGCCATGGCCGCCTAACGACCGAGAGGTCGGCGTTGTGCTCGTCGCTCATTCTATGGGGTAAATACCATCTCCACTTGTCTCCGCCGTGAGAGGTTCACGTACACCTGCTGAAGCAGACCGCCCACCGTCCGCGCCACCAACGCGTCTCTCCAACTCCCCACCTTCAGCTCTCGCCCCCTGTTGCCCCTGACGGCCCCCAGCTAACAGTTTTATAGCGGCTTCGTCGCAGCGGACACCCTGTGTCTCGTCCTGAACGAGCATGCCGCGAGCGAGAACAAAGATGCGCCGCTGTTCCCGCTGATTCACGGCATCCTCGCTTACGACACGCCGTACAACGGCCTCTCCCGGTCCATGTTCGTCTACGGCGCGTTTTCCAACTACCAAAAGGTTTCCAGCGTCTTCAACGTCATGACGGCCCTCTCGGCGGGGCCTGCAGCCCTCAGCAAGCTCGCCATGGGCCGGGCGCGGGGCGCGGCCACGGCCCCAGCCGCGGCGTCGTCGCGGAATCCGGGGTGGAAGGCGTGGCAGCTGATCGCGGTCAAGACGGGCACGGTGGGCGCCATCGCGGCGGGCGGCGTGGCGGCCTACGTGCACCGGCGGGAGATCATGGCGGGCCTGGCGAGCGTGCGCCACATGAACAAGCAGACAATCGTCGACGGCTACCAGTCGGGCGTGGACGCGCTGGGCCAGGGGCTGGCCTACGTCAACCGCGGCAACGTAGGCGAGTCGCTGGCCTGGCTGTCGGACCACTTCACCTTCGTCGGCGCCCTGGCCAAGCCGACCGAGATGAACCGCCGGCTCGAGCGGCTGGCCGCGCTGCGCGGCGTCGGCCTTCACGACTACTACGCCTCACTGGGCGAGAACGGCACCTGGAGCGGCGGCTACTTTGTGCCGGAGCGCACCTTCTGCGCCGTACCCCAGGAGGGCCAGCCGGCCGCCGCCCTCTTCGAGCGCTGGGTCGTCAAGGAGTCGGCCGACGAGGTGCAAGCCCACATGAGCCTGTTCGAGCCCGAGCGCAACCTCGAGTACAGCAAGATGGTGGAGAACTCGTCGGCGCTGGCGGCGGGGTGGTTCCGCCGCGACGAGCCCGTGGTCGACGACCCCAAGTTTACCCAGGCCGCCGAGCCCGAGCCGGTCGAGGAGGCAGCCAGCAAGGCCATCGAGGAGGGCGTGCAGATTGCCGACGCCGAGAAGCTCCCCGGCGCTGCCGAGGCCGCTGCTGGGGACGCGGAGCTGCCGGACGAATCGCCCGTCGATATCGCGGCCGCAGCCACGCTGGTGCCGCTGCCCGACGACGACGACGAGTCGCTGGCCGGCGCTTCACCGTCGGAGCAGCAAAAGGCCACGTACATGCGCCACCTATTCGGCGTGGCCCAGCAAGCCGGCACGGGCATCAAGCGCATGTCGGAGTGGTCGTCGGCCCTCCCTTCCAAGATGCCCAAGATAGACGGCCTGGCCACGCTGCCCGCCATGCCCGTCCTCTCCAAGCCGGCGATGCCGACGATGCCGAACCTGCCCGCCATGCCGAGCATGAAAATCTTCGGCCGGAAGCAGCCGGACGAGGCCCCGGTAGGCGATACGGAGAAGACGGCGTCGGACGACACCAAGGCCGACGGAGTGGACGACGGATCGAGACTGGTTGCCGAGGTGCCTGCTGCATCAGACGCTTCCGCGGCTGAGCCAACCCCCGAGACAAAGCAGGGTGGGACTCAATAATCAATCACTGTTGGCTGTTTTCTTTTGAATCAAGGAAGTTTCGAGGTTGTGAGAGACCGCTTATCAGGGGAACTGCCGAATTCCTCCCAAACTTCGATAGTCTGTACGATTAACCACGGGATCCCTCACAGCCGCGCGAGGCTCGAGACTCGACTAGTACAGGGGACAATTAAAATGACAAACAACCATTTGTGATGTCCTCGCAAATAAGGCCCTGGTTGACTGTTGGTTCCAGCTTCAACCATGCCGTCGCACATCGCACATTGCCGGACGGCACGTGCCGCCGCGCGAGGCTCGGGACTGGACTAGTGCAAGGGACAATGAGAATGACGAACAACAGTTTGTAATATTGTGGCCGAGGCGTTGGTTTCGACTATTGGTTCCGGCTTCAATCATGTTATCGCACATCGCAGCACGACACGCACGACCGTACAGCCGTGCAGCTGCGCCAGGCTCACAACTCCATCAGCACAAGATACAATGAAACATGACAAACAACCCTTTGTAATGGCCCTGATTTCGACTGTTGATTTCGGCTTCAGCCATGCCATCACATCGTACATTGCAACACGCTTCGCAGAGCCGTGCAGCACGCAAGGCCTGCGACTTTATTAGGACGAGATGCAATGACAATGACAAACGATGTTGTTACTATCAAACCCTGGTTTCAACTGTTGCTTTTAGCTTCAGCCATGCCATCGCACATTGTTATCGCACATCGTACATCATACATCGCACATCACACATCACATATCACAATACGCTTTGCCCGTCGAAACAGGCCACGTACAGCCGTGCGGACTAAGCACGTACAGCCGCGCGAGGCTCGCGACTCAATCAGTACAGGGTGCAATGAGAATGGCAAACAACCCTTTGTGATTGTTGCCCAATAAAGCCCTGATGTCGACTGTTGGTTCTAGCTTCAACTATGCCATCACCTATCGCCTATCGGAACACGCCATGGACAGCCGTGCCGACTAAGCGTGTACAGCCTCGCGAGGCTCGCGACTCGATCAGTATGAGATGCAATGAGAATGACAAACAATCCTTTCTGATTTTATTGCCAAAACGAAGCCCTAATTTTGATTGTTGGTTCTGGCTTCAGCCGCGCCATTGCACATCGCACATCGCATATCGCCACGCACAGCCGCGCCGACTAGGCACGCACAGCCGCGCCGACTAAGCATCGCCGGCCTCACCGGCCACGCCCCACTGCGGTTGGAGCCCTGATCAAGCAGGCGGGTCCCGACCTCTACTTTCTTTTCCTTCGCACCGAACGGTTTTTCCCCATTTGATTTCTTCCTCGCACCTTCCCGGTCGACAAGCATCGCCTTGCATCCGACTTCGATCGTACCGCTGAGACACTACAGACCATCATCACAAGGTCGCACGTCTTTGCGTCGAACGACCTACATCTTCTCGACGACGTCTCATCTTCTTGCTCGATCCAGTTCGAGCGACGTTTCCACCCGGACACTATCACAAACTCGCACGTCCTCGCGCTGAGCGCCGCGAAGCTTCAAAGATGAGCGGCAACTGCGAGTCCGACGGTGATGCTATCATCACCCGCTCCGGTCGTAAGTTATTTCCATCCCCTCCCGCCGCGGCGAAAGTGAGTCGCCTGGCTCACAAGCTCGCCCACAGGCCGTGTTTCCAGAAGCCAGGTGACGAGTGCCAAGAAGGCCGCGCCCAAGAATCAAGAGAAGAAGATTGAGAAACCCGCCGGAAAATATCGAGGAAAGGTTGGGGAGACCACGCGTGCCCAGGAAACAGTCAAGGACATGCGCTACTGCTCGGTGAAGTGCCTTTATGGCCTCAAGAACGGCGGGCCAGTCGACGACGACTGCCCCAACGTTAGCCACCATCCCCGGAAGGACAACGGCCACCACGACCAGACGGCACGCCAAGTCGTGAGCGCGACGAGGGCCGCCCTCGCGCCGCCTTCGGCCGCGACCATGTACCGCGTGCCCGGCGCCTTCGGCCGCGTCGGGCAGCTTCTGAAGGTGTCGTCGGGCGAGGCACGATACGTGTTCGTGCTCAAGGCCACGTGCGACGACGAGCAGCCACATGAGCAGATGAGCAACCGGTCTTATTTACTGCGGGAATCAGAGATCTACAAGAGGCAGCTTCAGGAGCTGCAGGGGCACTACGTCCCTGTCCGCCTCGGGTACTTCGGGCTGTACAACCCCGTCCCCGGCACGGCAAGCATAACCAATCCCCTACAGCCCCACGCCTTGGACTGCTCCTACTTTCTCGCCTTGTCTTACGGCGGCGAGCCGTACCGCCAAGCCGGTCCTGATGCCATCACGCAGGCTGCCGATAACGCCGAGGACCTCATCGGCGCGGCCGGTGTGTCGCGATATTACAAGAAGAAGGAGCACGCGCTGGTGCACCCGGACACCGGGGATGTCGTCGTCGTGGACTTCGACGACAGCAAACTCCGTATTCCCGTCGGGCCGTGTGAAGACTGGTACTTCTTCTTCCCCAAAAACACGCCCGAGTGGAGGCGCGACTAGGAATCAGGGTTGCATCCGCAAGGGGGTGGCGACACCGAACACCATGTCGTACAGGCTCGTAGTTCGAAGGCAGGGCAAGAGAATCTGGACAAGATGGAGGCGTTCCAATACCCCCTCATCAACAAGCAGGTCGAACGGTTCCGGATCAACGAGGGCATCGACTACGAGGATATCCTTCGGCGCGGAAACAGCAGCATCAAGGACAGCCGCGGTCTAGATTCGGAGAGTTGTTGCTCGTCATGAATAAAACGTCTTGCGGCCAATGCTTGTGCCTCAAGGGGCGTGACCCGTGATATGGTAAACAAACTCGGGCGGGCAGCCGTGAACCTTGGTAGGGACCACAGCCGAACCCGATGCTCGCATATACGCCTGAGGGACCCAAGGCCGGCCCCTGCATTCAACACGTGCCTACCTAGGCACGACATATGCCAGGTCTGCTCACAGAATCCTGTTCCTGACCTCCCGCATGCAATACGGGCCTGCGGGTTGCGCCCGTCGTCACTGACACGTCCTGATGCGGCAACGGTCGACGGCCTCGAGCCCAACAACCAAGGGGACGTGTCCGGATTTCTACATTGCCAGACACACCGCGCGCGACCAACTGACGTCAGACGCGGCTGACGCCGATTTGATGAAAGGGGCCGGCAGATACTATGGCCTATGGGCGGGTGGTGCCCTCCTCAGGCCGCAGGCCGGGGATCCCAATATATATAGCCCCGTTTGCCACAGGGCGCGCCATCAGCCTAATATATCCAACGCCACCGGATGGCACCTAACGCACCTAGGGTTCCCGGAATCCTGGGCAGCAAAACCTTGTTTTGTCCCCGAATCCAACGGTGGGTCTTCTAGAAAGTGGCAGATCTAGGGGTTCGAACCAGCAGCGGTGACGGAGTTCTCTATCCCCTGCCCCCTCCCCCGTTTGTGGCATTGCCGTCATCCCACCCTCTTGTTGTGCTAGAAATAACCCGCACGGCTGTAGACCCCTTTAAGGGAAGAACGGCTACAAGTCTTGACCAAGGCTAGGCGCCCCCCCTTTCTCACCGACGACGCCGGCCGCCCGGGTTGTGCCGTGTCCAGTATGGCCCCTCCCGACGACGCTCGACTGGGCCTGTCGTCACCGGCGGGAGCAGGCAGCGGGCGACGCGGAGAATTGGGTAGCACACCGACTGACATCAACGGTTCCCCAGAACAGCGTGGATACCCGGTAGCCACGGGGACGGTGGCCATCGCGAAAACCTTCGAGTCGTTCCGTCTATAAAGATGGATCTCCCGTCCCGTCCTGCCATGGCCGGGGAACCCTTCCGTCAACCAGCATCCCAGCCCAGCCCAAGAACAGCAGCAAACCGTCTCCCCTCCGAAGAACAAACTCTTCCTCTTCTACAATGAAGACCGCCATCTTCGCCCTCGCCGCCCTGTCGGGCCTCGCCCTCGCGGCCCCCGCCGTCGACAAGCGCGGCACGGCCGCCGTCGCCGCCGCGGCCGCCGCCTTGGACACGCTGTACTCGCAGGTGCAGACCATCACGGCATCCATCAGTACGCCCCATCCCCTCCCCTTCACTCTCACTCGTTCCGCCACTAACACCCACCAGACAAGACCATCGCCTCGACGCCGCCCAACCTCCCGCGCGCCGAGGCGCAGAAGGTGGCCGACAAGCTGGCGCCGCAGATGGCACAGCTGCAGGCGCTGCTGGCCAAGACGCAATCCTCCATCGAGGCGGGCGCGCCGGCGCGGCGCGACACCGCGGCGCTGGCCTGCGGCGACTCGTGCCTCACCGGCAAGACCACCAACGTGGTGGGCGAGATCAGCGGCACGGTCCGCGGTGTCGTGGGTAAGCTCGGCGTCGACTGCGTGCTGTCCATCGTCCGCCCCGTGCTCGTCCAGGTCACCGGCCTGCTCGGCTGCTTGGACAAGCTCGTTGTCGGCCTCGCGCGCACCGTCGGCGGCGTGCTCACCAGCCTGCTCGGCGGCATCGGTCTCAGCGGCCTGCTCGACGGCCTGCTCGGCGGCCTCCTGGGCGGTCTGCTCGGCGGCGGCCTGCTCGGTGGCCTGCTCGGCGGCGGTGGTGGCGGCAGCGGTGGTGGGCTGCTGGGGATCCTGGAGACGCCTGCTGCCAACGCCTAAGGGCCGGCGAGGGTCGTGTAGGAATGCTGTACGACAAAGTGTACGAGTAGTGTCGTTCACGATGGAACCGACACGGAGGGAGGGCGAACCTCGCTGTGTAATATTAATTCCTAATGGTTGTTTGCCACACCGCACGTCTCCATGGCTGAAGTGCCTCGTCCTGTACAAGACTATGCTCGTTCACACCGAAACGGTTCGGCTGGTACAGGCACGTGTGGTATGTACATACTACAAGGTATATAACGCTAAGATCCGTATGCTACATCCCAGATTGCTGCCGTCACCGCGACGCCTGCGTCCCGCATTATAGCGCGAGGGCGCCCAGAAGCGTGCCGATAAAGACGATGCCGGTGATGTACACGGGGGCCATGTCGAAGGGGGCCATGCGCGTGGGGCCGGCAGCGTTGGCCGTGCCCGTGGCCGTGCCCGAGCCGGGGGCCGCGTCGCCCGTCGAGGCGCCGCCGGCGTTCTGCGAGCCAGGGCCCTTGAGGCCGGGACCCTTGCCGGCGCCGCTGTTCATGAACTGCGGGTTTCACTGTTAGTCTCGGGGTTGCTTCGCTCACGGACCGGGAAACCAGAGGTGTACTCACGGCACGAGCCCCTTGCGGGATCGCCGGCAGCAGGGAGGTGTCGACCAGCCAGTTGTCGTCGCGGGCCGGGCAGGGGACCGAATTGCTCGTCTGGGTGAAGGGAGCGTTGGTCGGGGTGGGGTACTGGGCCAGGGCGATGGACAGGCTGGCGAACTCAGGCAGCTCCTTGCGGGCGCCCTTGCCGTTCTTGCCGTTGATCTCCACGATGCCGAACTTGTTCTCTTCTTGAGTGTACTCGTACATCAGGCCGCCCGAGTAGACGTCCGTCATCTGGCTGCTCATCAGAGCGCCGATCTCGCCAAAGTCGCGGCCGTTGGTCGTGCAGCCGTACTCGGAGAGGCTGTTTGTGCCTGTCAGCAAAGTTCAGGCGCGCCAGGGAGAGCGGGAGACCCGTACAAGATGGGGATGCCGTAGCCGGTAAAGTTCTGCACCTTTTGGCCCCAGCCGGCCACCTCGAAGTTGCTGTTGCACCACGAGTAGTCGTTCTGACACGCGTTAGCCGACCCCCTCACTAGGCACCTTGCCGGTCCGCGACACATACAAAGGCGAAGAAGTCGCTGCGCTCGTCGTCGGTCCCGCAGTTGAAGTAGTGGGCCGTCTGCATGCGGTTCTGCGACACGTCGGCGGCCGAGTAGCCGACCAGGATGGGCCGGTAGCCGCGGTTGCGGATGTACTGGCGCATGTCGCGCGTCGTGGCCTTGACGTAGCGCGCCGACAGGGTGCTGTCGGCCTCGTCGTGGATGACCTCGTTGCCCGAGAAGAAGGCCATGGTGTTGGAGTACTTGGCGAACTCGTCGATGGTGGCGAAGACGCTCTGCAGGTACGCCGCGTTGTACGACGGCCCCGGGTTCTTACGGTTGATCGAGTACATGGGGTTGTTGGCGTCGAGGGCCACATAGATGCCCGCCTCGGCCAGCGCGTTCATGCACGTGTCGTGCGAGACCGAGTTGTCCGTCGAGTACACGCGCACCACGTTGACCCCCAGCGTCTTGAACTTTTCGATGTCGGGCAGGCAGATGGTGGAGTCGGCGAGGGGGTCGATGTTGGCCGACGCGCCGCCGGGCTGGTAGGCGATGCCGCGGACGAAGAAGCGCTGGCCGTTGACGAAGAAGGCTGGAAGGGG
>Ga0247771_1000538_pt1 | contig 11785 bp, 1 predicted proteins | sample UWRJL197509C6_FD_179948 | JGI IMG/M metagenome (GOLD analysis project Ga0247771, IMG submission 179948) | Plant litter microbial communities from Arlington Agricultural Research Station in Wisconsin, United States - UWRJ-L197-509C-6 | ecosystem: Environmental > Terrestrial > Plant litter >...
CGCATTGCCCGCCCTGCCGGTGCAGTACCGCGACTACGCGCTGTGGCAGCGCCGCTACCTCAGCGGGCCCGTGCTGCAGCGCCAGCTCGACTACTGGGGCGGGCGCCTCGCCGGCGTGGAGCCCCTGGCCCTGCCCGCCGACCACCCCCGGCCGCCCGTCCAGGGCACGGCGGGCGCCACGCGCACCTACCGCCTGGAGCCGGAGCTGATCGCGGCGGTGCGCACGGCGGCGCAGCGGCACCAGGTGACCCTGTTCATGTACCTGCTGGCGGGCTGCTACGCCCTGCTGCGCCGCCACACCGGCCAGCAGGACCTCTGCGTGGGCACGCCCGTGGCGGGCCGCACCCGCCAGGCGCTGGAAGGCCTCATCGGCTTTTTCGTCAACACGCTGGCCCTGCGCACCTCCCTTGCGGGCGACCCTTCCTTTGCGGAGCTGCTGCAGCGGGTGCGGACCACGACCCTGGAGGCCTACCACCACCAGGACGTGCCCTTCGAGCAGGTGGTGGACCGCCTTAACCCCGAGCGCGACCTGAGCCGCACGCCGGTCTTCCAGGTGCTCTTCGCCCTGCAGAACACGCCGGCGGCCACCACGCGCGGCCCTTTGCAGGGGGGCGTGGCGCTGCAGGGCGAGGCCTTTGCCGAGCCCACCGCCAAGTTCGACCTCAACTTCGACCTGCACGAGGAGGCCTCCGGCGGGGTGACGGTGCGCATCGAGTACGCCACCGACCTCTTTGAGGCGGCGACCGTCGACCGGCTGTTCGCCCACTACCGGCGGCTGTTGGCGGGCAGCCTGCACCGGGAGGGGTCGGTGGCGGTAAGCCGCCTGCCGCTGCTCTCTTCCGCGGAGCGCAGCGAGCTGCTGGAAACGCTGGCGGGTGGCCGGGCCGACTACGGCCAGACGGCTTCCATGACGGTAGCCTCGCTGTTCGAGGCGCAGGCGGCGCGCACGCCCTCGGCGGTGGCGCTGCGGACGGCGGACGGCGCAGCGGTGAGCTATGCCGCCCTGGAAGCGGCGGCCAACCGGCTGGCCCGCCACCTGGCGGGTCAGGGCGTGATGCCGGGGGCCCTGGTGGGGCTGTGCGTGGAGCGGTCCGCCGCCTTGGTGGTGGGGCTGCTGGCGATCTACAAGGCGGGTGCGGGCTACGTGCCGCTGGACGCCGCCTACCCGCCGGAGCGGCTGGCCTACCTGATGGGGGACAGCGGCTGCGCGGTGGTAGTGGGCACGGTGGCCACCCGGGCCTTGCTCGCAGAGGTGCTGCCCGCAGGCGTTCGGCTGGTGGCCGTGGATGAGCCGGCGGTAGCGGCAGCCATCGAAGCGGAGGCGGCCACGCCGCTGCTGGCTGTCTATGACGGCGAGCAGCCGGGCTACCTGATCTACACCTCGGGCTCGACGGGCCGGCCCAAGGGGGTGGAGCTGTCGATGGCCTCACTGGTGAACCTGCTGCTGTGGCAGCAGGCCGAGGTGGGCGACGACCGCCCCGCAGGGGGTGGAGAGCGGTGCGTGCTGCAGTTTGCCAGCATCGGCTTCGACGCCTCCTTCCAGGAGCTGTTCTTCGCCCTGTGCTTCGGCGGCTCGGTGCAGCTCATCGGCGAGCAGGAGCGCAAGGACTTCGGCCGCCTGCTCGCGGTGGTGGAGGAGTCGGATGTGACGCACCTGTTCCTGCCCTACGTGGTGGTGCAGGGCCTGGCGGCGGAGGCAGTCAGCCGTGGTCGCTACCCGCAGGGGCTGCGGCGGGTGTTCACGGCGGGCGAGCAGCTGAAGCTGACTGCGGAGCTGGAGGCCTTCTTCGCCGGTTCGGGAGCGGGGCTGAGCAACTACTACGGTCCTTCGGAGACGCACGTGGTGAGCGCCTACGACGTGCGGGCGGAGGACTATGCGGTGCGGCCGCTGGCGCCCATCGGGCGGGCGGTGGGCAACACGCGGCTCTACGTGCTGGGCCCGGACGGGGAGCTGAGCCCGCGGGGCGCGGTGGGGGAGCTGTACATCGGGGGCGTGCAGGTGGGCCGGGGCTACCGGCACCTGGCGCAGCTGACGGCGGAGCGGTTCGTGGCCGATCCGTTCGAGGGAAGCCTGGGGGGTCGGATGTACCGCTCGGGGGACCAGGTGCGGTGGAGCGCGGACGGGGCGCTGGAGTTCCTGGGGCGCAACGACGACCAGGTGAAGATCCGGGGCAACCGGGTGGAGCTGGGCGAGGTGGAAGGAGCGCTGCTGGGCAGCGGCGTGCGGCAGTGCGTGGTGGCGAGCGACCGGGACGGTCAGGGCTACCGGCGGCTGGTGGCGTACGTGGTGCTGGAGGAGGGGCAGTCGGTGGACGGCGTGCGGGCGGCGTTGAGCGGGCGGCTGCCGGAGTACATGGTGCCGTCGGTGTGGATGGAGCTGGAGGGGTTGCCGCTGAACGCCAACGGGAAGGTGGAGCGGGGGCGGCTGCCGGCGGCGGAGGCGGGTGCGGGCGGCCGGGAGTCGGCGTACGTGGCGCCGCAGGGGGCGGTGGCGGAGCGGCTCGCGGCGTTGTGGGGAGAGCTGCTGGGCGTGGAGCGCGTAGGCGCCCGCGACAACTTCTTCCACCTCGGCGGGCACAGCCTCCTCGCGACAAGAGTCATCGCCAAAATTCGGGAAGAGTTCCACGTGGATATCAACGTACGGGATTTTTTCAACCAGCCGACTATCGAAGCACTTGCAAAGGATATTGCCCGCAGGAAGTGGGCGCAGGAGCATCCACTGTCAGATGAAAATGACGACAAGAAACTAACCGTGATTATATGACCATTGAATCCATAATAGATCAGCTGATCGAGCGGAATATAGAGCTGCAGGTCAAGGACGGCAACCTGGTGCTTGCAGGTGAGCGCGAGCGCCTTACCGATGCGCTCCTGTCGCAGATCAGGGAGAACAAAGAAGCGATCATCGCCTACCTGCGCCAGCTGCACGATGTCGATGTCACGGCCGTGGCGCCTATCGGCCGTGCGCCGGAGTCGGAGGGCTACGTGCTGTCCTCCTCGCAACGAAGGCTGTGGATCCTCAGCCAGTTCGAGGGCGGCTCCTCGGCCTATCATCTCGGCGGTGCCTACAACTTTCACGGCGCTCTGGACGCTGCGGCCCTTACCCGCGCCCTTCATGCTCTTGCCACCCGTCACGAGAGCCTGCGCACCACCTTCGCTCCCGGCCCCGACGGCCAGCCCTTGCAATATATCCATCCGGCCGGCAGCAGCAGTGGCCCCGCCCTGGAGCAGATCGATCTGCGCAGCGAGGCCGACCCCGAAGCGGCTGCCCGCGCTGCTGTTCAGGCCAACGCCGAAGCACACTTCGACCTGGAACAGGGACCATTGTTGCGCGTGGTGTTGCTTCAGCTGCCTAATGATACGTGGGTGCTGGGCTATGCCCTTCATCACCTCATCTCCGATGGCTGGTCCATGTCCATCCTGCTGCGCGAGCTGCTGATTCTTTATAACGCTTGTGCCGGTGGATCGGAGGAAGGTGAAGCTTTAAGTCTGCTATTACCCCTGCCTATCCAGTATAAGGACTATGCCTATTGGCAACAGCAGCAATTGCGCTCCGGTGCCTTGGCTGCGGACCGGGCCTACTGGCTGACGCGCTTCGAAGGCGAGGTGCCGGTGCTTCAGCTGCCTCAGGATGCGGCGCGGCCGGCGGTGCGGCGTTATGAAGGTGCCGTACTTCATAAGCAATGGCCGTCGCTGGGCAGCTTTGCGGAGCTGGTGCGGCAGCAGGGCGCTACCCTTTTTATGGGACTATTGGCAGTGGTGGAGGCGGTGCTGTACCGCTACAGCGGTCAGGAAGATCTGGTGGTGGGCACGCCCATCGCCGGGCGCAGCCATGCGGACGTGCAGGGCGGCATCGGCTTTTACGTCAACACGCTGGCCTTGCGCACAAGGGTAGCGGGCGATGAAGGGTTTAGAAACTTGCTGGCTGAAGTGCGGCAGGCCTGCCTGGAAGGTTACGAGCACCAGGGCTATCCCTTCGACGAGCTGGTGGAGGAGCTGGGCCTGCGCCGCGACACGAGCCGCCATCCGCTTTTTGACGTGATGGTAGTAGTACAGCAGGCGGCGCACAAGAAAGACAAGGGCGCCGGATTAGCGGGTGTGCAGGGCAGCGGCTTTGAGGAAGGCGACGAGGCGGTGAGCAGCAAGTTCGATCTGTCGTTCGTGTTCACCGAGGTGGGCGAGGGGCTGTCGCTGCTGCTGGAATACGACAGCGCGCTGTACGAACCGGCACGCATGGAGCGGCTGTGCACGCACCTCGAAGGAATGTTACAAGCCGTCACTGCTCACCCCGACGAGGCTTTGAACAACCTTGATTATTTATCTAGCGAAGAGCGCAGACAACTGGTGTACGGGTTCAACCAAACCGATGTGGCGTATCCAAAGGAAGCAACGCTGGTCAGTCTTTTTGAACAGAGTGTGGAGAGTCATTTCTCGGCTATTGCGTTGGTGCATGGAGACGAGCAAGTGAGCTACGCTCAACTTAACGAGCAAGCCAATAACATCGCGCATTATTTGATCGAACAAGGCATCAAGGCCGACGAGCTGGTAGGCATTTGTCTGGAACGAGGCGTGCACCTGATCGCTGCACTATTAGGCGTGCTGAAGGCCGGCGCGGGTTATGTGCCCATCGACCCGGACTATCCGCAGGAACGCATCCGCTATATGATCGAGGACAGCGGTTGCCGTCTCGTGATCGATGAAGAAAAGATCAATGAACTATACAAGGAATCCAACAACCAATACACAAACCCGAACCTTACTATCGAGCCGCAGCATGCAGCTTATGTGATCTATACGTCCGGCACGACCGGCCAACCCAAAGGTGTGCTCATCGAGCATCGTAATGCGGTCAACCTTATCCTTAGCCAGGTAAATGAATTTGGTATCACGGCCAGCGATAATATCCTTCAGCTCTCGAGCATCATCTTCGACGCCTCCGTCGAGCAAGTATTCCTTGCCCTCACCACCGGCGCCCGCCTTACCCTTGTATCAAAGGCCCAACTACTCGATACCCGCGAGCTCGAGCAGCTCCTCGTCCGCGAAGGCATCACCCACCTGCATTCCGTGCCTTCCTTTCTGAGCCTGCTCGAAGCAAAACAATACCCAGCCCTCCGACGCGTGATCGCCGGCGGCGAAGCCTGCGATGAAAAGCTCGCCCGCCGCTGGGCAGCCCACTGTACCTTCTACAACGAGTACGGCCCTACCGAAACTACCGTCACCTCCATCGAATTAAAATACGAGCCCGGCACCGCAAACGCCGGCCGCCTGCCCATAGGAAGGCCCATTGCCAATACCCGTGCTTATATCCTCAACAGTCAAGGCGCACCGCAACCTGTCGGCATTCCCGGCGAGATCCATATCGGCGGCGCCGGCGTGGCCCGCGGCTACCTTAACCGCAAAGAACTGACCGCCGAAAAATTTTCAGACGACCCGTATAAATACGGTGAGCGTATGTATCGCACCGGCGACTGGGGCCAATGGCGCGCGGACGGATCGATCGACTTCCTGGGCCGCAGGGACCAGCAGGTAAAATTGAACGGCTACCGCATCGAGCTCGAAGAGATCACCCGCACCCTGGCCGCTTGCCCCGGCATACGCGAAGCCCTTGTGCTGGCGGAAACGAATGAGGAACGGAACACCGGCCTCCATGCCTTCTTCACCGCCGACACCACCCTGGAACCCGCCAGCCTGCGCACGCTGCTCAAAGAAAAGCTGCCGGCCTACATGGTGCCCGATGCCTTCACCCAACTGCCCGCCTTCCCCAGGCTGGCAAACGGAAAAACAAATACCGAAGCCCTGCGCCGCCTCATAGTCGAAGGCGAAGGGATCCGCGCAGAGGACACAAAACCCGCCGGCAGCACCGAGGAGCAGCTGGCCCTTCTGGTAACGGCCCTTCTCCCCGGCAAACAGGGCGTGGACGTGACCGCAAACTTTTTCGACCTCGGCCTCAACTCGCTCCGGATCATCCGCCTGGCACACGCGGCCGGCAAACATTTTTCAACAGAGCTGACAGCCACCAAGCTGTTTCAATATACCAGCATCCGCAAGCTTGCGGCCTATATCGATTCGATACCGGCAGCAGCGGCGGCAACCGAACAACCGGCGGCACCTGCCGGCCGCGCTATCGCCATCGTCGGTCTTTCCTGCCAATTTCCCGGCAGCCCCGATGCCGCCGCTTTCTGGCAGAACATCTGCGAAGGCCGCGAGCTCATCTCGCATTTTTCGAAGGAAGAGCTGCTGCAGAGCGGCATGACCGAAGCCACCCTCGACGATCCTGCTTACGTGCCGTCCTTCGGATCGCTGGCGGACAAGGATTGCTTCGACCACCGTTTCTTCGGCTACCGCCGCGAGGAGGCCGAGTACATGGATCCGCAGGTGCGCCTCTTTCACGAGCACAGCTGGAAGGCCCTTGAAGACGCCGGCTACGCGGCGCAGGCCGGAACGCTGAAGATCGGGCTCTTTGCCGGCGCCAGCGACAACCAGAATTTCAGGACCTATATGCACCTGCGCCCGAAGACGGGACAGGTCGATCAGTTCTTTGCCGGACTCGTTTCGGAACAGCGCAATATCAGCAGCCTCGTATCGTACAAGCTCGACCTGCGCGGCCCTGCCGTTTATTTGTATACGGCCTGTTCCACCTCGCTGACCGCCGTACATCTTGCCTGCGAAAGCCTGGTGTCGGGCGAATGCGGCCTCGCGCTTGCAGGTGGCGTTTCACTCAGCACCGTCAAACAAAAAGGTTATCACTACGAAGAAGGCATGGTGCTTTCCGCCGATGGTCATTGCCGCGCATTTGACAAGGATGCCAGCGGTACCGTGGGCGGCGAAGGAGTGGGCATCGTGGTGCTTAAGCCGCTGGAAGCAGCCATCCGCGACCGCGATCATATCTATGCCGTTATCAAGGCCAGCAGCATCAACAACGACGGAAGCGGCAAGATCGGCTACACGGCGCCCGGCATCGAAGGGCAGTCGGATTGCATTGCCCGGGCGTTGAGCGCATCGTCCATCGATCCCTCCTCGATCGATTTCATAGAGACGCACGGCACGGCCACACGCCTCGGCGATCCTATCGAGGTGGAAGCGCTGGTGCAGGCATTCGGCAAGGTGGAGAAGAAACAATATTGTGCGCTCGGTTCCGTCAAATCGAACATGGGCCACCTCGATGTAGCGGCAGGTGTGGCGAGCCTTATCAAGACCGCGCTGGCACTGCATAACGCACAGCTGCCGCCCTCCATTCATTTCAACAGCCCGAACCCCGCCATCGATTTTGCCAACAGCCCGTTCTTTGTCAACACCTCGCTGCGCAGCTGGGAGCGTAGCGCCACGCAACGGCGCCATGCCGGCGTGAGCTCGTTCGGCATCGGCGGCACCAACATACACATGATCCTCGAAGACCGGCCGCCGGAAACGAATACGGCCCCGGGACGCAGCCGTCAGCTGCTGCTTTTGTCGGCCCGCACGCCGGCCGCACTGACCCGTTCCGTCGCGGCCTTGCGAAGCTTCCTGCCCCAGTTGCCGGAGGAGGCAGCGGCCGACATGGCCCATACGTTACAGGTGGGCCGCAAGCATTTCGAGTACAGGCTGGCGTTTGCTTTCAGCAGCCTGCAGGAGCTGGACAAAAAGCTTGGAGAGACCGTACCCGCCGAGGCGATGCACCGGATTGAAAAAGGCATGCGTCCCATCGTGTTCGCCTTCCCCGGACAAGCCTCGCAATACGTGAACATGGGCCGCGGCCTTTATGACCGCGAGCCTTATTTCCGCCGGCTGATGGACGAAGGCTTTGACCGGCTGGAAGCCTTGACCGGCAAGGATTTCAAGGCCGTACTTTTTGCGGACGGCCCTTCGCCGATCGACGAGACCTTTTATACCCAACCCCTCGTTTTCCTGTTCGAATATGCGCTGGCGAAGCTGCTGATGTATTGGGGCATAAGACCTCAGTACCTTATCGGTCATAGCCTGGGTGAATACGTGGCGGCCTGCATCGGCGGCGTGCTCGACCTGCCCGAAGCGCTTGGCCTCGTGGTGACGCGCGCCGGCTTGATGAGCGGAACAGCGGCTGGCGCAATGGTGAGCGTTCATGCCTCCGAAGCGGAGGTAAGCGCACTGCTGCCTGCCGGTTGCAGCTTGGCCGCCGTTAACGGCGCGAAGCAGACGGTGGTATCGGGCGAACCTCTGGCCATTGCCCGACTGACGGATAGTCTGAACGACGCCGGTATTTCTACGATACCGCTGCGCACATCGCACGCTTATCATTCGCACCTGCTGGATCCCGTGCTCGATGCTTATCGTGCCGAGGTGGAGAAAGCAGGTCTGCGGCCGCCGGTCATTCCTTTTGTGTCCAACCTGTCGGGATCTTTCATTAGCGGTGCCGAGGCGGTATCGCCCGATTACTGGGTGCGGCACATGCGCGAGCCGGTAAAGTTCGCCGCGGGCATCGGCACTTTGCTGTCGGCAGCACCGGATGCGATCGTGATCGAGGTGGGCGCCGGGCGCACGCTGATCTCGCTGATGCGGGAGCACGGCCAGCCGACCGGCGTGCAGCTTGTGCGCAGCCAGCGCGAAGCCCTTGACGATGCCGACATGCTTAGCGACAAGCTGGCCCTGCTCTGGTTGGCGGGCGTGCCTGTGGATTGGCAGCAATACCACCGCGATTTCCCGGCGCGCCGCATATCGTTACCCACTTATTCCTTCGAAAAGACGAGGCACCTGACCGAGGTAGATCCCTTCGACCTGGTGCGGGTGAACCGCCATGCGCCTGTTGCCATAGAGCCGGTGGTGGAAGAGGCAGCGGACGATCTCCGGCCGGGCAGGACCCTGCGCGCACCCGAAACGCCGACGGAAGAAAAGCTGGTGGCCTTGTACGCAAGCTTTTTCGAGACCCCGCATATAAGCGTGGACGATAGCTTTATCGAATTGGGCGGCGACTCGCTGAAGGCGATGGTGGTGATCAAGCGGATCAGGGAGGAGCTGGGTGTGCCGGTGGCGCTGAAGGACTTTTTCAATGCGACCGATATCAGCGCTTTGGCGAAGCTGGTGGACGAGACGGCGGCGCTGATGCGAAAGAGCGCAGGTACGGGCAAATCAAAAAAAATAATATAAATAATAAATATATGCCTTAGGGCAGACATGTCATGGAAATAAGAAATTTTTTAACGGAGCTGAGGGCTCGCCAGATCGAGATCAGCTATGCGGGCGATGAGCTTGAAGTGTTTTTCGAGGAGGACGAGCTTGAAAACGAGGTTTTGTCGCAGATCAGGGAGAACAAGGCAGCGATCATCGCCTACCTGCGCCAGCTGCATGATACTGATGTCACGGATGTTGCGCCTATCGGCCGCGCGCCGGAGTCGGAGGGCTATGTGCTGTCCTCTTCGCAGCGGCGGCTGTGGATCCTCAGCCAGTTCGAGGGCGGCTCCTCGGCCTACCATCTCGGCGGGGCTTACACCTTTCACGGTGCCCTGGACGCTGCGGCCCTTGCCCGCTCTCTCCATGCTCTAGCGACCCGTCACGAGAGCCTGCGCACCACCTTTGCCCCCGGCCCCGACGGTCAGCCCTTGCAATATATCCATCCGGCCGGCAGCAGCAGCGGCCCTGCCCTGAAGCAGATCGACCTGCGCAGCGAGGCCGACCCCGAAGCGGCTGCCCGCGCTGCTATCCAAGCGAATGCCGAAGCGCCCTTCGATCTGGAACGGGGGCCGCTGCTGCGCGTGGTGTTGCTTCAGCTGCCTAATGATACATGGGTGCTGGGCTATGCCCTGCATCACCTCATCTCCGATGGCTGGTCCATGTCCATATTGTTGCGCGAGCTGCTGGCTCTTTATAACGCCTGCGCGGGTGGATCAGATGAGGCCAAAGCTTTGAGTCTGCTACCATCTCTGCCCATCCAGTATAAGGACTATGCTTACTGGCAGCAGCAGCAATTACGCTCCGGCGCTCTGGCTGCCGACCGCGCTTACTGGCTGGCGCGCTTCGAAGGCGAGGTGCCCGTGCTGGCGCTGCCTCAGGATGCAGCGCGGCCGGTGGTGCGGCGTTATGAAGGTGCCGTACTTCATAGGCAATGGCCGTCGCTGGGCGGATTTGCGGAGTTGGTGCGACAGCAGGGTGCCACGCTGTTTATGGGACTATTGGCAGTAGTGGAAGCGGTGCTGTACCGCTACAGCGGTCAGGAAGATCTGGTGGTGGGCACGCCCATTGCCGGGCGCAGCCATGCGGACGTGCAGGGCGGCATCGGCTTTTATGTCAATACGCTGGCGCTACGCACAAGGGTAGCGGGCGGTGAAGGATTTAGAAACTTGCTGGCTGAAGTGCGGCAGGCGTCCCTGGAAGGCTACGAGCACCAGGGCTATCCCTTCGACGAGCTGGTGGAGGAGTTGGGCCTGCGCCGCGATACGGGCCGCCATCCTCTTTTTGATGTGATGGTTGTATTGCAAAATCTTCCGGCACAATCGCGCAACAGCGAAAGCAAAGGAATGGAAGACGTGAGCGTCGATACCTATGAGCTGAACCCCGACCAGGTTAGCAAGTTCGATCTGCTCTTCACTTTTACCGAAACAGGCGAAGGCATATCGCTGCTTTTGGAATATGACAGCGCGCTGTACGAAGCGGCACGCATGGAGCGGCTGTGCACGCACCTCGAAGGTATGCTGCAGGCCGTCACTGCTTACCCCGACGAAGCTTTGGACAACCTCGATTATTTATCCATCGAAGAGCGTAAGCAACTGGTGGAAGGATTCAACCAAACCGATGTATCTTATCCAAAACACGCTACGCTGGTCAGCCTTTTTGAGCAGAGCGTAACCAGCAACGGAGAAGCCATTGCTTTGGTGCATGGAGACGAGCAGGTAAGCTATGCGCAACTAAATGAACAGGCCAATGTCATCGCGCACTACCTAATCGGACAAGGCATCAAAGCCGACGAGCTGGTAGGCATTTGTCTCGAACGAGGCGTGTCATTGATCGCGGCGCTATTAGGCGTGTTGAAAGCCGGTGCCGGCTATGTGCCCATCGACCCGGATTATCCGCAGGAACGCATCCGCTACATGATCGAAGACAGCGGCTGCCGACTCGTGCTCGATGAAGAAAAGATTAATGAACTGAATAAGCAATCCACCAACCAATACACAAACCCCAACCTTACTATCGAGCCGCATCATGCAGCTTATGTGATCTATACGTCCGGCACGACCGGCCAGCCCAAAGGCGTTCTCATCGAGCACCGTAACGTGGTCCGCCTCTTTTTCACCGACCGGCCGCTGTTTGATTTTACCGCTGCTGACGTATGGACCTTCTTTCATTCCGTCTGCTTCGACTTTTCCGTCTGGGAGATCTACGGAGCATTGCTGTTCGGCGGCCGCCTGGTGATCGTTCCCTCCATGACCGCCAAAGACCCCGCCCGCTTTCTTCAGCTCCTGCAACAGGAAGGCGTGACCGTCTTGAACCAGACCCCATCGGCTTTTTATAACCTCATAGCCGAAGACGCCCGCAATGCCTCCGCACACCTCGCGCTCCGCTACGTCATCTTCGGCGGCGAAGCCCTCGCCACCGCACGCCTTGCCCGCTGGCAGCAGCGCTACCCCGCCACAAAGCTGGTGAACATGTATGGCATCACCGAAACCACGGTGCACGTGACCTATAAGGAAATCGGCGAGTCCGAGATTGCCTCGGGCGCCTCCACGATCGGTACGCCCATACCCACCCTGAGCTGTCATGTGCTCGATGCCCGCCGCCAGCTGCTGCCCATCGGCATTCCCGGTGAGCTCTATGTGGGTGGCGACGGACTCGCCCGCGG
>Ga0247771_1000539_pt1 | contig 11757 bp, 10 predicted proteins | sample UWRJL197509C6_FD_179948 | JGI IMG/M metagenome (GOLD analysis project Ga0247771, IMG submission 179948) | Plant litter microbial communities from Arlington Agricultural Research Station in Wisconsin, United States - UWRJ-L197-509C-6 | ecosystem: Environmental > Terrestrial > Plant litter >...
TCGAACTTCTCGTATCGGCATGTCGTCGTGATAAAGATTGATGCCGCGTCAATCTCGAAAGCCGCCGTTGGGGTCCGCGGCTGTTCGCGATCCGGGGTCGACCGAAGAAGCCCTTGAAGGGGCGTTGGGGGCCGCGGGAGGTCTGCCCGAGCGGACCGAGGCCGGTGGGCCATCTGCAGGGCCCGCGCTAGTCCCTCTGGAGCAGCATCTGTGGTCCTCGCAGGACTTCTGGACCGACCGTTGTTACGGAGTCAAACCGGACTGTACGGTGCTCCCTAGGTACGGAGTCCTCCGTACCGACTACGGAGCGCGCGAGTGCTCGAAGGCTGAGTCAGCTAGCCGCCGTCCTGGGTCTCCGGCTGCTCACCACCCGGTGAGGTTCGCCCCTTCATTGCCCCGCGGCGAGACCGTCTCAAGAGGCCAACGGTGGCCGGGGCATCCGGTCGTCCGGTCATTCGTCGCCCAGCGGGCAAACGCGTCCGTCGATCGGCAGTACCGGCCATGTCCTTGGGCTTCGATTGAGGACCAGGAGGCCAAGATCGCGGTTCGGCCGGTTTCGCGTGGTTGCGGAGGAAAGAATCGAGGTGTGGCGCCCGATCCCCGCGGCGCTTAGGTCTATTTTTAGTCGCGTGCGACGACGCGCCTCTGGCCGAACCACCTCGAGCCTCTTATCCGACGATTCTCCCCAAAACTCGGCCGCGACGGCACTTCACCCTTTTGCCGAACCCAGCTCCCCCTTCCCAACGCGGAAAACCCGTGTCGGCTGCCAAGCCCAGAACAAGACGACGCTCGTCGGTGCCGCTTGGCGCCCAAATCGGGCAGCCTGCTGCTATTTGGGGCCCTCGATCTCGCCAAATCCGGCGGCTGCGAGGTGAGTCTGCTGCATACCCGTTGCACCGCAGACGCACTCTCCCCTTCTTCCAATTGCTGTCCCCGATTCCCCGTCTCTTCCCTCAGTCGGCTTCGCCTTGGCATGGATCTTCACTGCCGCCACCTTGCCTTGGTGCCTTGCCCCGGCACCTTGCCTGCCCCTTGTCCGCTTGGCCCCTTCGCCTGTATCCGCTGCCGGCGGCTGTCCCCAGACTCCGCCCCCTCCTGAGAAGCTTCCATCGGGCTTCCACACGGAAGGGCTCCTTTGGCGCCCGTGGCGCGCGCCAGCGCTTGCGAAGACACCCCTCCCCCCCTCCTCGTCCGCGTTTGCTGTGTCCTTGGAGTGTCTCCTGCGTCCGATAGTCCCAAGCAGGCTACATCTCACCCTCCAATCGGTGGCACCACGGGTTATGCCTGCTCTCGGCCGGAAAGGCTGTCGATGCCCAAAAATGGGACACACCCTTTCTGTTTTGGAATACGTACGCTTCCCGGACCGGGGTGTCGGCGTCCGCAAGAGAAGGTGTTGCGAAGGCATGGGGGAGAAACTGTCATGATCCCAAGCGGGACGTGTTTGCCCGACGCAGCCTCGTGTTGATGAAGATATTTCGTGCGGCTGCTGGGAAGGATCACCAGAATAACTCCAAAGGGCCGAAATAAACGGGCGCGCGCCTACTCGCATCCTGCACGACAGCCGCCAGCAGTGCCTGGCAGGCAGGCAGGTACCGGCCCCCAATTCTGAGGCTCTGCCTAAGCGCCTCTGGCAGATACGGGGTGGTACGCCCGACTGCTACCGTCCTCGTCCTCGGTCGACGCCCTCAGCCTCGTTGCACACACCCCCGGACCTCGCAGAAGACTGGACTCCGCCTCGGCCAGCCCCTTTGCTCCCTCATCTGTGCCCGAGGTCCAGGCTTCCACGGCAGAAATACCCACGGAAGACGCCTTCTCCGGTTGCACAGGCCGTTGGCCCCAGGACCAAATCGGTATCATGAAACCGGGTCCGCTGTTCCGTGATGTTGATTTCTCAACGTGAAGATCGAGGCGGATTCTTACTATGACCGGTGACGGGCTTGTGGAGCGAAGGAACAAGGTGGCCAAGCGGAGGGCTGTTCACTGCGCAGGGCTGGTGTTGGGCGTTCTCGTCCAGCAGGTGACGCGGCTGCGGTTGGGCTTTGGAATCGTGCCGCAGTCGAGAAGCCTCAGACTGCCGATGCTGTCGACCGGGGATGGTTGAAGGGCGGAAGAGCTGGTGCCCAGAGCCGTGGCCTCTATGGAGGTCCTGTCCGTCTATGCCTCGGGCGGAGGCCTAATGTAAGCCACAGGGGACGGCATCGCTTCGTAGATGAAGAATAGCACAGACGGAGTTATTTATGGCTATACGTATTAGAGCTGTGCAAAAGAGTCTTCACGGTACTCTCCACGAAATGTCTCCATGTACTCGGCACCTGAGCAACATCTCCACGAAGGATACCTCCCCCAGGCAGAGGCCGACAACTGGGTATGGAAGTCACAAATTCCCAGTCACAGGCGCCCAAGGATAGGCATGTTTACTTTGGATGTCTGGAATTATTACGAATGCATCCCCACCCTCGCGGACCATGGATGGTGTCGTACGCTTTTCTATCGTCCCAAAGCCCAGTCCCCGATTAGTAGGACCGTGCCATGCTCGCCCTAATCCTCAGCGGCCCCGTCAAGTTTGCTTGGGGCCGCCCCGCTGGTCCACTTATCACCATGGGGCATAGCAATCGGACAACCCCATACCAACTGAAGTTCCTCGCGTCATGGAAAATGAAAAGGCCAAGACCCGGCGGTCGACGCGACCTCATGTCGCAGTGGGAACAACTATTTTCGTCGTCTCCTCCTTATCTTCGCTCTCCTCCGAGTCGTCGTCGCTCGGAGGACGCGAGTCCAGGTCCGTTCTCCGGCTCTTGGTCATCTGCGCCCCGGTTAGAATTGCTGACGTCGAACGTTGGGGAGGTGGGGAGAAGCTTACCCAGGACCGCACGCCGCCGATCAGTCCGAGCGCGTACCCGGCCACAAAGTCGTTGGTGTTGGTGCCGGGGGACTTGGGCACGCCGGGTGGCAGAGACGGAGACGGGAGCGGGCTCGACGGCGGCAAGACAATACCCTCGGCGCCGTTGGGGACCTGCAGCGCCAACCGGCCACGTGGCGCCGGGCTCTGGGGCCTCGAGCCCGGCGGCCAGAACTGGCGTAGTTCCTTGCTGAGCTCCTGGCCCGTCGTCGTCCAGTTGGTGCGGATGTTATCGCGCAGGTCCTGGACGTGGCGCTTCAGGTCCAGCTCGTTCTTCTTGAGCCAGCTCACGTTGAGTTCCTGGCGCGACGTGCCGCGCTTGAGCTGCCGCGCGATGTACTTTTCGTAGTCGCGGACGATCCTGTACGAGGCTGTCAGCGTGGCCCGCTAACCGGCGACGGGAGCAGTGGGACCTACTTGGTAATGATGCCCGTAGTGCTCACCCCCTCGGTGCGCTGGGTGACGAGGAACTTGCCCTCTTTCTTGATGGGTTGGTAGATGTCGTCGCCCTCGTCGGCGCCGTAGGGAATGTCGTCGTGCGCCACGTAGTCGATCTGGTGCTGCTCCAGGAACTCGGGCGTCACGATCCACGGGCAGCTCTCGATGACCTCGTCCACCCACTTGCAGTGGCGCACCGTCTCGGCCCGCTCCTTGCCCGACAGCACCGTCAGGCCCTTGCGCTTGTGCGTCTCCTCGTCGCCCGTCACGCCGACGATAAGGTACGTGTCCGGAAAGGCCTTCTTGGCCTGCTCGAGCTGGCGCATGTGCCTGGCGGCCGAGTTAGCTATTGAAGCCCGGGGCGGCCCTGGTCTCCGTCTGGGGGCATACCCGAGATGGAAGAGGTCAAAAACGCCGTCGGCGTACACCCGGACCGCCCGCCCGACGGGAGGCGTATTTGTCTTGTAGCCAACCGGATCCGTGAGCTTCCCGATGGGCGGCGGCGCCATGGGCTCTCCGCCGCTGCCATTTTCCGACTCTTTGCTGGCGGACTTGCGGCTCTTGCGGGCGACGCGCTCGGCGATGTCGATGCTGGCCTCGGTGGTGTCGCTGGGCTCGCCGGGATCCAGCGTGTTGTCCGACTGCTGCTCGAGGGCGCGCTCCGAGTTCGCCCGCTGTCGTTTGCTTGGCGGGTGAGACGAGCCGCCCGAGTCCGCCTTGCGGTGATGTGACGACGACGACGGGCCCTTGGACTCGTTTGCCGTGGTGTCGCCCTCCTCGGCCGAAGCGTCGCGAGACTCGGACGTCTGCGCCAGGGCGTTTTCGTCTACGTCGACCAGCGCCGGCGTGGGACGCTTGCGCTTCCCGCCGTGCGAGGACCCCGATGGAGAGGACATGTCTGCCGAGAAATCGCGGGCGAAACGAAGCTCGTCGAGGGATGGAGGCGGTAGCCGGGAGGATGGGATAGGCAGCTAGGAAGGTTGTGATCCTTAGCTATCAGTTCGTCTCGAAGCGCAACGCCTGTGGATGGGCGGGGCTCGTGAGCGAGGTTAAAATTCGGGAATCGCAGGTGTGATCGAGGCACATGAGGGAAAAGCGACGTCAGCCGTTGCCAGGACCGGACCGCGATTGGGATATTTTCACGTGTCAAGAACTCGTATGAACGCGCTCAGAGGAAAGCGAGGACCGGAATCATAAGTGTCATCTGCCCTGACGCCACAGATAACGGGGCTGGAGACCCGTCATAGGTACGACGCGTCCACCTCGACTCCTTTTCAACTTTTTCATCACAATTTGGCAAGGTCCCATCGGGAAGGGAAACCCATTTGCATCCCTGTTCTGGGACAAATTTCCTTGCAGGGTGTCAGTGGCGTCATGAAGGTTTCTGCTCACTGCCGATTGGCACACGTCAGCCACAGCGCTCCACTCTCCCGTTTCTGTGGCTTTATGCCAAAAGGGGTTCGGTCGTCAACGTCAGACTTGGGAATGGCCTTGCTCAAGTGACGGCAACGATTTGGTTCGGATTTTCAAACGCTGATTTACTGGAAGAGGAGGAAAAGATAATGGCCAGTCCCCCGTCTTGGCAAGAAGTCCTTCGCACACTAGCGCCAGGTTGCATATCGGTGATGGACGACCTAACTCGCGAGCCCCCGTCTTGAAGGAAACCTGAAAACCACCGCGCGATTTGCGCCCGGAATGGCCCTGATACCGGCCAACTTCACGTCCCTCCACGGTGTCCGGTCTCCGTACAAAGCATGATGCCCTATGCGCATTCACAAGGCGCGAAAGCGCTCCTCCTCGTCGGCGTAGCCGTGGACGAAGGAACATGCAAGACGGACATGCCCGGTCCTGTCCAACCCCCACGAAGTGCCCCCACGAAAGGAGGGCGGCGCTGCTTCTCAGCGGGAAGAGAACGGTGAACGGCGCCGCCATCAGAACGCGGCTGACCGCCGGTCGTCTGGCAGAGCGGGCAGTCTCACGGTGCGGTCCCAGGCCCCGCGCTGGGAGCCGCTTCCGCCGCGGCCTCGCCCCCCGCCGGAGGATCCCAGGACATGCGCAGGTCGGGTTCGCGCTCCTCGTTGCCGGAGCCGTCGGTGTGCTCACGTTCAACCAGGCCGTGGCGGGCGTAGAAGGCGCGGGCCGGCGCGTTGATCTCGAAGACCATGAGCGAGAAGCCGGCGGGGCGGCGGGCCTTGACGACGTCGAGCAGCGCCGAGCCGACGCCGCGGCGCGCGGCCGACGGCGCCACGTACAGGTCGTCGAGCCAGGCGTCGCCGAGCCGCGCATAGCCCACTACGGCGCCGCCGTCGTCGACGGCCACCCACGTCTCGTCCGCCTCGAGCCGCCGCGCCAGCCACGCGCGCACCTCGTCGGGGGAATGTACCTCGGGCGGCATAGGCGCCGCCGCCCTGGCGGCCTGGTGAATATCGGCCACGGCCTCGGCGTCCGTGGGGAGCGCGCGGCGGATTTGCATCTCGTGGGGAGACGTTGCGGATGACATCGGAGGTTACTGACTAGGTAGGTTTGCTGAGCAGGACTGTTCCTCGGGCTATCACCGCTATCAGAATGCTTCAAGTCGGGGCGGCGTCTGACCATTGGCCTGTCCAGCCTCCGAGACGATGGGAGAGATCGGGTCTTTATCTCCCGCGTGTGAATGCTGGAGCGTCAATATGTGCGCGAGGTGCAGTTGGTGCACCTCCAACAAGCCGTCGCGAAGATATTCCTGGATACTCGGGCATGGGTGATGCCGAGGAGGTCGCTGTCAAAACCCGAGACCGTGACTCTTCCGTATATTACATGCTGCGTAGCTACCGATTGGCTCAAGACCCGGCTGCGAGTCCGGACGGGTAACAGGGTAGAGGTACTCGACCATGGCACATTGAGCAGTTGTAGACTTGATGAGTCAAAGTAAATCAGTCCGTCAGTTACCGCAGTAAGCGCTTCTTCGAGGACGATGGCTGGCTCGAGAATGCTGTTATGCCATCCGAGCGAGAAGCTATGTCGGGAGACTACCTGCGCGAGCACGATGCTCAGATGCCAACAACGAACTAATCAAAGAGTAGTGAAAGCAGTTATAAGGTCACGGAGCGGGCTATGAGTAGCTTGGATATGCCGACACTGTCCTCGATGCCCTACCCAAGAAGCAAACAGTTAGAGACGCTGGAGGTGACGCGGCTATCTTGAACGGGGGTTGCAAGGCAAATTAACCTAGTAGACGGACGATGCTAATAGATCTACGCCGTTATTTACTGCCTCTAATAAAGCCCCCCTACATTTGTTACGCCCATGAGAGCGTAGTGCTACGTGGTCTGGATGCTGTCCGGCTTGGGGGACGTCGAGGGCTTTTTCGAGAACCGGGCAAGCAAAAGCCTATCACCACGCTGCTGCGTAGGTGTTTGGTCCTGCAACAACAAGAGCTCTAGCCCGACATTTCCTTTCTCGTTGCTGCCTTATGGTTTGCTTAACTTTCTCTGACCGTCTTCAGCTCTGCACCCTGGGTTCTGCGGTTACGATCGAGTCTTATAACCCTCGTCGCAGTTTCGTTGGACGGAAGAAGCGGTACCGACCGTCTCTTGCAGAGACAAAAACCAATCAACTTAGACTCCAATTTAGGATTCTGGCCGTACTTTTCCGCATGGTGCTGGAGGTCAAGATCGGACAAGCCGTCCCCCCGAGAGGAGGCCCGAGGCCGAGTGACAATGTCCGCGATGCGACCCATGACACCAGTTCATGATGCTGCTCGAGTCCCCTGCCCTCGACCTCGGCCATTATCTGAACCAGTCTCGATTAACGCCATTATCCATGAACCGCCATGCTATTCGTGAGACCTTGGAGGCGCGCCGCCGTTCCGAGGTGCCGTCCCTTGCAAGCCTATCCCCGCGAATATGGTGAAGATTCACCGCGTTCTGGTCACCTTGCTTCTCTCAAATCTGGATCCACACGACCATGATGACGACGTCCATGCCTTTGCCGCCGCCGCCCTCGTACTTGTAACTCCACATGCCGTCCGTCTTGTCGTTCCAGAAGGCGCCCTGGGCGCAGTGCATGCCGCGGCGGCCCACGTGGGGCTTCCCGTCCGTCGACGTCGCCTCCGACGTGCTGACGGCCCCCTCGTCCGACGCGCCGCCCGTGCCGTGCGACTTGTTCAGCTGCGACGTCGGGACCAGGTGCTGCACGATGGTGCTGTTGACGGCGAACTTGTGCGTGGGGTTGGCTGTGCCAGACGGCGTCGACTCGGCGATGAGGGCCTTCAGGACGGAGTTCTGGCGGTGGTATGACGGTCAGCCAGGGGCACGCGACCACCAACGAGGCGACGGGGAAAGCTGCGCAGCAGATGGGAGCTACATACGATGATTCCATGGTTCCATTGCTCGACCTTGGTGTGGTCGTAGTATTCCGCGCTGCCAATTGCGTTCTGGGAGGCCTGTGCCGTCGGGTCAGTGCCGGTTCTGGACGGGAGAAGCAAGCAACGGGCGCCCGTACATCGTTGGCGATCTGCTTCAGGCGGTTGAAGGGGACGGGCTGTAACACGAGTCCAGCGTCAGCGAAGCAAAGGCACGAGAGGAGAGCATCGGGGAGATGCGACACATACTGGTGTGGACTGGGATGCCATGTTGTTGATCGCTTCGTGTTTTCAACCTGATGATGGGGAACCACGGCTCGAGGGCTTCGAACTTGATACCGCCCACTGATTGCGCTGGAGGAGGGGAGGTCTAAGACTTGACGTCGAGAGCTTGCTACCCCACAATTTAGCGAGGCTGAAAGACACACTGTGGAATCTTTGCGGGTTTGTTTTGCTTGGTAGCCTTCCTTGTTTGGGAACCCCAACCGAGCCGCTGCCGGGCAACTTGCAGCGGGGCTCAAAAAGCGCATCACGTTGTCTATCACCTGATCTTGATGCAAGCCAAGAGCTGCTGCGAGGCTCTCAGCCAATCATCCGCCCACGTGCCTGCCACACCCAAGCAGCGGGGTACAGGACAGGGGCCATTCTGGAGCTTGAAGCTACCACATGCATCACCATCCCGAGTGCCGGCCTCTCATTGCTCAATGCTTAAGGCACGGCTTCACCCACGCCTTTCTCGTCTGCTCAAATGCCGCAGCTAAAAGAAGCAAATATTCTTTCCGAGGTTTCGTTGTAACACTTCGATCGGCCGTTGTCTGGACAAGTCAGCCGATTGTTTCGAGCGCCGAAACACAAGAGAACGCCCCGTCCTGTCGCTCCCGTTTCTATCAACAAAAGCTCTCCACCAAATCTCTTCCACGCTTCTCCGCTCTCGCAACCACTACCCCTCACCGCCAGCCAACATGTCGAGCCAGCCCTTGTTACAGACCGCTCAGGGTATGCCTTGTTGCCCTGTCCTGTTTTCGCCGTTGGGCTAACAAGCATGGTGCCGCAGGAAAGCGAATTGCCCTCCCCACACGAGTCGAGCCCAAAGTCTTTTTTGCCAACGAGCGGACCTTCCTGTCGTGGCTCAACTTCACCGTGATCCTGGGCGCCCTGGCCATCGGCATGCTCAACTTTGGTGACCGGCCTGCCTTTTACTCTGCCATCATCTTCACCGTCATCTCCATGGCGGCGATGGCGTACGCGTTGTGGACGTACCACTGGCGAGCCAGATCGATAAGAAGGAAGGGCCAGGCCGGCTTCGACGACCGGACTGGCCCGACGCTCCTGACCATTGTGCTGCTGCTGGCGGTGCTGGTGAACTTCGTGCTGCGGATTACATATCACGAGAAGGAGGATGGCAAAGGTGTTCACAGCGGGTAGGCCGCGGTGCCGACCGGCGATAGACTGGCTACCACATGAGGATGTAGGAAAAGAAGAAGCCACACAAGCGGTGTGAGGTGTACGCTGAGGGCACAGCACGGCTGTATTATCACCGTCTCATAGACGAGGGAAATGACTGCATGGGGAACGGGCCTGTCGGGAGCCCATGATTCCAGACTATCGGCCATGACATAAGATGGGAGCCATTCCCTCGTGTGTATATATACACATCTCTTCCATGTCTTCTACTGCTGAAGGCAGTCCACTTGTGCATGCTTGCATGCACTCGCCTCAACGGCTGTGAAAGCAGTGCTTTGGTATCCTTGAACGCCACCCTGGGTATCTCGATGTCCTCGGTCTTGACCGCTGTTAAAACGGTGCATACCATCCATCCTGGTCTTTCTGATGAACCAAGTCCACCGCGTGCCACTCACGGACTATGATTGTGAGGGCTCCGGGCCGATGATCTCGGCTCCGTGTTCCCGCGGGGCCATTCCACCATGGCTCAGCCCATCTTCACCCGCCGCTGCTCGTCGATTTGAGCCTCGTTCGTCTGAAGCGTGAAGCACCCCTCGGACCGGAGCTCGGGAATCGGAACTCGAGAGAGGAAAACGCTCATGTTCGTGAGGGAGGTGGTCGAGGGTTGCTTGGTGACGGCCTCCACGAAGCGTGCCGGCATGGGCTCGAATGCGCCCTCGTCGCTGTCGTACTTCTTATCGGCGGCCCGGCTCTTCCCATTGGTGTCCTCCATGACCGTATCCTCAATGACGGATGGCAGCTCCTGGGCCGTCGGGGCCTCGCGCTCCACGTCGTAGACGCGGTTGTACTGGTACCACTTCTGACCGCTCTGGTGGACGCGGAGGCGCACGATCTCGATGACGGAGACCAGCTTGGGGGCGTCGGGGGAGCGCGCGTGGACCATAACCACGCCGGGCAGCACCGACATGTCCGAAGGGTGGAACTGCGAGAGGTGCTCCAGCAGGCGCGTCACGCGCTGCTCGATCTTGGACGACGAAATGACCGACAGGATGTGCACGTCGTATTTGCCGCGGAGCTTGGCGAGGAAGGCCTCATGGGGCTCGAGTAGTCGGTCCTGGGTGGGCTGGGCCATATTCGTGCTCGAGTTGGAGCCCGTGTTCTGCTTCTTGTTGGGGACTTCGTCGGGTGTGGTTTCGAGATGGCGCTTTCGCTTCTGCTTCATGCCCGCGCCGCCGCGGGTGGGCGCTTGCCGCTTGGCCTTGACGTCCGTCGGCTTAGCCATGCCGGCGTCGGGGTCTGCAGCAGGAGGAGTCGCGAACAAAAGAATGGCTTGAGAGGCAATTGTTTGCCGAGGGGTGGGTAGGAGGAGGTACTGAGGTGGTAGTCGAGCTGTGTCCTGAGCCGAGACTGAGGTCGGTCGGTCGTGAATTTGCGGGGCCCCTGTTATCGCGATAAGGCGACGAAGCGATCGCCAAAACAAAACAGACGCGATTCCCCACCCATGAACCGTCGGCGCTCGAAAACTGAGAGTCGGCAAATCTTGGAGGATCAAGAGACAGGGTTTCTGTTTGTATTTGGTATCCGATCGCCTTGTGGGAGATGGTGGAAAGTGGAGGAAGGTGGCGATTGGAACTCGATGTTTGGGCACATCTGAGCAAAGGGCAACCGATCCGTCTCGAGTACCGAAGGTACACTTCAGGCTCCAGCGGTGACGCAAATCCATTCAACGCCACTACTCTTCCTGCGGCCGCCTCGATTTCTTCCTCTCTGCCTGTGCCCTTAAACCTGTCTTTTTTCTCCCCGGTTGCCCGTGTTGTGTCTTCCAGTTCCTCCATGTCTCCGACAAGCTGCTGTTGCTGAACCAATTAGAGCGCTGAACGATCTTGAAATCCTGGCCAATCACTGACCGGCCTGGGGGGAATCCGAGTGGTCCGTGCGGGTATACCCCTGTGGATCTCTGCTGCAGCCACATGCTTGTAGCCTGGAACATGCCGCCCTGTTTTCCGCGCAGAGCTTCCCGAAACCGAGGCAGGCTCTGCAGGCTGAACTTGAAGCGCAGGCAGCCTCGGGGAGAATGGCCTCGCCACCGTGACAGAGATCGCATTATCACGCCACCCGAGCCACGTCTTCTTCTCCCGAGAGACACAGCTCTCCTACGTACGGCGTCCTGAATGCCGCTTCGGGGCGCATACCCCTCTTCGGGCGACTGCGGACGAGCGGCGCCCGAGCTCCAGGACCGGACTCTGAGGGCACGTCCCACCAGCGGGGCTCGGGCTTCGTGATTCTCATGGGATTTGCCCGGCAGCGGTTGTTCCATCCTGCACTATCGGCCGGGGGCGCAGTGCTAAGGAGATACTGGCACCTCGGGTTCAGTCGCGCTGGCGATCTGGGAGTTTACGGCATTCCGGGGCTGCGCGTCCAATTATAGGACTCCGGCAGAAGTAGCACTCTATCGCACGTTATCACGTCTTGTCTGAAACGGACGGCCAGTGGCGTTTCCAGTTTGCACGCCCCCTATCCACTATCACCAAATGGCGAGGCCGCCTTCGTGAAAGTGCTGCAGCGACGAGCTGCCAAAAGCAAGCACCGCGCGGGCAGCCTCCGCCGGACGCTATCGACCGTCGCCCGACGCAAGGTCTCGGGTTAGCTCCGTACCAGATACCCATGAGGACTG
>Ga0247771_1000540_pt1 | contig 11757 bp, 8 predicted proteins | sample UWRJL197509C6_FD_179948 | JGI IMG/M metagenome (GOLD analysis project Ga0247771, IMG submission 179948) | Plant litter microbial communities from Arlington Agricultural Research Station in Wisconsin, United States - UWRJ-L197-509C-6 | ecosystem: Environmental > Terrestrial > Plant litter >...
ATAGGGCTGTGTCATGCTGCCGCCCCCAAGCGGATTCGCGGAGCTTGCCGTTCTCATTCGCCCTCGCACATCCATGTGAAGAAATCCTTCTTGCCCGGCCCAATGACGATGGACGCAAAGAGGCCGAATGCAACGTCTGCAACGGCACCATGAGGCACTGCCGGTGTCATTCTTGCCGCAACGACTGGGAAAACCTCGGAGGGCCAGCAGTTGGCGGCGGATGCACCGGTCCTTGTTCTCCGGCTTTGGGCCACTCTGTTATCGCGGCCCCGATGCCCGATGCCAGAACAAAGCAGTGTCGCCAGCTCCTCCTACCTCCCTGCGGACTGACTGGTCCTGCCGCAGGAAAACGTCGGGCCCTTCAGACTGGCGTAGCGTGGTGCGATATTGCCCGAGGCAGGCCAAGACGGCCCACCTGGCGCGGCAGAGATGGCGGTGGTGGACGGACTCTCCGTCTCCCAAACCTGGAAGGCCGAACAGGGTCGGACCCCGGCAGCGGGACCTGGTTGCCGGTTCGGGAACGGGGCTGCCCCGCGCCAAGCCCGGGACCGGCTGTGGGGCTGTTTGTGGAGCCGGGCTGAATTCTGCCGCTCCCGGACTCCGTGTCGCGTCGCATTTCTGAACTCTTGGGTTTGGGTCAGACGGCTGCCCAGACCGGTGGCGCTCTGGGCAACATCGCTTCTACCAAGACACCCAAGGCCGGCCGGTGCACTCGAGCCCGTCGGCTGGACCGTGCAGAGTTTACCCAGGCTCGCCACGTCGTCGTCCCCGCGGCCCTGCCGAGGGACCGCCGGCGGGACGTCGAGATCCAGGAACGGCCGAGTGCCGGGCTAATAAGTCGCAGGGCAAGCAGTGGCGCCCAGGGGTTTTCCCAGCGGCTGCCACGCCGACCCGGTGCGGTTAATCATCGTGGAGCCCAGAAACGCCCTCGCCGCGCCGTCCGGGCGCCCTTTAAGTGGTGGATTATTGGGAGAAGGCGGAGGGAAGACCCTGGCTCCGCTTCCAGGGACAAGCCCATCCTAATTGGGGTCCTATGCGCCGTCAGGCACGCTGCCGCTTAGAGTTCCCGGTCCTAACTTATCCCGGAACCACGACGACGGACCGGGATTCCACCTGCCTATGCTGCTGCTATTAGCCGTGCCGCTACGCGTAGCTGTAGTGGCCGACTAGCGGTGCGCTGCTCCTTTAAAGGCCTCGTGTCTACCAAGTCGAGTAGACAGACCCCGATTCTGTGTCCCCGCGAGCCGAATGCCCCCATCCCCCTTCAACATGGCCTCGAGAACGCTTGCGAAGTCCCTTCTCCTCGGGCTGGCGGCCGCCCAGCAGATCAGCACCAGGGTCCCCGAGGTCCACCCCAAGCTCACGACCTGGAAGTGCACCAAGGCCGGCGGCTGCGTGGCCCAGAACACGAGCCTGGTGCTCGACCAGGCCTACCGCAAGATCGTCAAGGTCGACGGGACGGAGAGCTGCGTCGTCAACGGCGCCCTGAACACGGCCCTCTGCCCCGACGAGTTCACGTGCGCCAAGAACTGCGCCATCGAAGGCGCCGACTATGCGGCGAAGGGCGTCGTGACCAACGGCGACAGCGTCGTCATGCGCATGTACGTGGGCGACGAGAACGTCACCCCGCGCGTCTATCTCCTCGGCAGCAAGGGCGACTACGAGAACCTCCAGCTGCTGAACCAGGAGATCTCGTTCGACGTCGACGTCAGCAAGCTGCCCTGCGGCATGAACGGGGCCCTGTACTTGGGCGAGATGCGGATGGACGGCGGCCGCAGCGACGTAAACCCGGCGGGCGCCGCCCTGGGCACGGGCTACTGCGACGCCCAGTGCCCCAAGCTTCCCTTCATCGACGGTGCCGTAAGTATCCCCGATGGCCTCTTCCCTCGTTGGCTCGGTCTCGTCTGACGCGAGAAAAGGCCAACATCGACAACCGCGGCGCCTGCTGCAACGAAAACGACCTCTGGGAGGCCAACTCCCGGTCGACCGTCTACACGCCGCACCCCTGCAGCAAGCCGGGCGTCTTCGCGTGCATCGGCGACGACTGCGGCAGCAACGGCGTGTGCGACAAGGCGGGATGCAGCTACAACGCCTACAAGGAGGGCATCAAGAACTTCTACGGGCCGGGCGGCACCATCGACACCAACAAGCCCTTCACCGTGGTGACGCAGTTCCTGACCACGGACAACACGACGGCGGGCGCGCTGCGCGAGATCCGCCGCGTGTACGTGCAGGGCGGCAAGGTCATCCCCAACGCCAAGTCGGCGGCCGGCGTCGACTCGGTGACGGACAAGGTCTGCGACTGGAACAAGCCCTTCCACAACCTCGGCGAGCTCAAGGGCTTCGGCGAGGCGGCGCAGCGCGGCATGGTGCTGACCTTCAGCATCTGGAACGACGTCGGCGGCTTCATGAAGTGGCTGGACCAGGGCAACGCCGGGCCCTGCAACGCCACCGAGGGCGATCCGGCCTTCATCAAGAAGAACACGCCCGACACGTCGGTGACCTTTTCCAAGGTCAAGTGGGGCGACATTGGCACGACCTATGCTCACTGACGGGACCCTCCTCGCCCGCTCTTCTGTACAAATCGATCTTCACGTTCTGTATATACTAGTAATGCATACCGCCGGCCTCAAGCAGGTAACCACAGTACCAATGCTCTGAACTGGTAGCCATCCGAAGATGGCCTCCTCGTCCCCGAGTCTTCGTAAGGCGCCGCACTAGTCGGTACCTTACGAATCATGTCCAATGTTTTGTCCGAGGGCGATTACAGGGCTAGGTAGGGATGACCAGATTTGTCGTGCGCGATGTTGCGACGTGTTAGCAACAAGGAGGTCGGTGTTCAGCAAACCGCGACAAGTGTGGTTCGATGCGGCTCCGTGGAGGATGTCGAGCGCGGAGCCATATTTGCTCCGTCAGTACATAAGACGCATGGAGTCCAGGCTGGCCGGTCGTCTAGGTGCGGCTGAGCCCATGCGGCTTCGAACCAGGATTGAAGGCTGCGATTAGCCAATCTCAGTCACAGAACCGCTAGCTCGGCGGCAAGGTGATCCTTGCCGGAGACGCGCCCTGGTCTCCGACTGCACGACGGCAATGATTTAAGTGGGGCCGCAGCACAAGGGGCGTCTGCAGGGGCTCGACCAGCTGGTCGCAGGCTATCTCCAACACGACTAGCGTGGGCCTCGTCCAGAACATCCCCAGGGGGCAAGAAACCTCGCACGCGTGCGAGCCAGCCTGGCCGCCCTTCCTCATCCCACAACGCATCCCGGATGCGGCCCGTTGAGCGCCATGAACTGCTCGTACTCTTGCGACGAGCAGCCCAACGAGATCCAACCGTACGGGGACATCGCGGGCATTGGGGTTCGCCAGCCTTGTTCGCCGCGTGACCGTCCCTCACCAGCTGACCCGGGCCTAGGTCGTCGTCGGCTTCGTGGCCAACGCCTACCTCGTCGTGGCCGTCCTCGTGGTCTACTACCTGTTCATCTATGACCCCACTCTGGACCCCTTCCGGCCGGAGGGAGACAGAGGGGCGAAGGCGGAGCAGCCCAACCCGGTGGACGTCCTGATCATCGATGGCCTGAAGAGGATCGGGCTTCGGGATTTGCCGTGGGCGAGGCTCGGCCGACCAAAGGGTGGGACGTTGGAACACACGTTCAACAAGGTGCTTGCCCCCCCGCCGTCAAGCGCCCGTCCGCTCTTGTTCTGACCGCTGGGCTGCAGTGCGTTCTTGCACTCGCTGACGTCCAGATTATCATTGGCGTCGGCATCCTGGTCAGCGGCTATGCGTCGTTGCACTGCGGCTTGTCCGCCTACCACTGGCAGCTGGTCGTCTACCTCGCATGGTTCGCCTCTCTCACGCACCTTTCGGCGCTGACCTTCCTTCGCAACTACCTCCACAACCACCGTGCCCAGTTCTGGTGGCGCGCAGCCTCCATGGTCGTCCTGCTCGTATTGCTGTGCGGTGCTGTTGGGCCTACCGGTCACTTCAGCTACTCCGAAATTATCTACCAGGCCGGAGGCGTCAACATAATTTCACCCGTCAAGTCGTCGCACTATGCCATGTGCTACTACAAGGCCGGGATGCTCACTCAAACGACGGCGTTCCAGTCAATGCTGCTCTTCATCTTCCTGATCGTGTACGGTTACTCAGTCAGGGTCGCCAAGATGTCGCCTTGGGTTGGAAACAAGCTGAGGGGGCAGACCGTCGAGGCTGGCAAGAAGCTTCAGCGGAACTTCAAGGCATGGAAGGACAGCGGTTCCAGAGTCCGCTGGGCCTCTCCTCTGCTCCCAATCCTCTTTGCCACTCACGCCATTTTGATCGTTCATGTTGATATTTACACCTCTGTGTATGGCGAGGTAAGACACCAGAACCCGGAGCCCTAGCGTGGTTGCGGCGCAACGGAGAGCATCTACCGTTACTGATGCGCTATTAGGTTTTCTGGCTTGTCGTATCTCTTGTCTGGGGAACGAGACGATTGGCGGATACCAGGCTCCACGGGCCCGGCGACGAGAACAGCTGGACCTTTGGTCAGATTTTGCCCGTTTTACTGCTTGCCGCACCGCTCGTCTCCGTCTTCGAGTATGTCGTGGGAACCCCAAAGTCAGGTGAGTGCCTACCTTGACCAGTGGCAGCGGCCTCATACCTAGGACCGCCCCCCGAATAGGTTCTTGGATCGACCTGACCTTCGGCTTTAGACACATCACCACAGCATCACCCAGAGGCACGCCAGTACAGCCAAAGCTCGAGTTCCGACGACCACCTTGGTGACCTTCCGTCGGTACCAGAGGACTCCCTTGTCAGCAGTTCTGCCACATCCGACCGGATAATACCAATCACGTCAGCGACATCCGAGGAGAGAAGTCCCCGGGAAGAGTCGTACAAAGACCTGCCCTTCTTTCCGGGGACGCTCCTACTCGCCGTTCTCACCCTCCTCGAGGTCGGCGTCTACATCCTGATCATTGACCCCAAAGGGATCTTCCAGGCTCTGGGCTACCTCTTTACCGCATCCGGCTATCAGCTCTCGCTTCAGATATCCTGGCCCGTGTTCGCCGCGTGGATATCAAAAGCTGAATTCCCGAAGCACTTAAGACGACCTACCTTTGGAGCGTTATGTACGGTGTTAGTTGCGCTCTCTGTTGCCGGCGTTGGCCCGTTTTTGTTCGATGTCAACTCCAACCAGTTACTACTCGACTCAGCTTTCGGCATCGCCGCTGTGCTCTCTGCGATCATTTTCGTCTGCGTCTGGGCGTCGTACTGGACTGGCGTATTCGGAACGTCCCCGCCTGGTCGGGGTCGGCTGTGGAAATCGGCAGGTGTTAGCTACGGAGTGTCGTTGGCTCCCTATCTGACACTGGCTGTCGTTTTGACATCCGTGATAGATGTCTATTTCCTGCTGGGAAGCATGGCGATCTTTGCTGGTTGGTTGGTCCTCGAGCACCGTTCCCACAGCGGCAAGATCATCTTGCTACGAACTGTACTACCCATGGCGTGGGTACGAACCCTGACCTGCTTGGGAGTCATGTCGTTGCTACTTGTCCAAACTTTCTTGTTTGGCACTCCTACATGCATGGCTGTTCTACATGCAGTCCCTCTGTTTTTCTTTGGGGGTTTCCTTTGGGCATGCTTGACCGCGGTACAAGAAAGACGGACGGTTGCGCAGTTAGACCCATAGATCACCTAGGTTTCGATCGATATCTGATTTTAACGCCTCCTTCGCGTGTGAGCAGTTGCTACGCAACCCGCAGTGCTAACCAGACCCCAGTTTGGTCATGTAGGGTACGCTGTTGCGTCGCACTTCCTGAGACCTAGTGTTGCCGAGAGTCCGAAGTTCATGTGTAGTCGCTGAAGGGAGGATGGTGCCTATGTTTCGGAAACACTAATCTAGTTTCCTTTCAGGCCCAACCCACGAGAGACGAGGCTATCGATGGATACGGCTAAAGGGTCTTGGCAAGTAACCTCCAAGATACTGGTTCTTCTTCATAATTCTTGGCTCCGCGCATTCTGGCGGTTGGTCCGCTCCTACGGCGCCAAGACAAGAACATAAGTACCGCCTCTTCTTGCTTCGTCTTGCCATAACAACCATGGAACTCTTGCACCACAAAGCCATTTCCGCTTCTTCTTCCCGGCCCTCCTCCTCCCACCGTGGACCTCCCACTGTCGTCTCACACGTGGTCGGTCCGCGTCTGGCCGAGTTTGCGTCTAAGACGGACACGTACGGCGCGGCGCGTTCGGGTCATACACGGTCGCCCAACGCTCTATCTGCTCGTTCCGCTGCCCTGCCGTGCCTGGTCTGCCAAGAACCTGGCGTCTTCGGTGAGTCTCGACTTGAGTAATAGTTGCCTGCAGGGTAGGTAGGTATGTTCCTCCCAGGTATGACCTCCCAAGTCTCCGTTCATGGACTTCGTTCTCAGTAATTAGGCGTCGACCCACCAACCGCATCAATGCATCGGAAAACCATAGAAAGCTGCATACCTACTGAGGTGGACTTCGATGGGGTAGGGTGGTGCTGGAACGACGTTGTGATGCTTACCGGCGCCATCTAGGCGTTATTGAAGATAAGCCAGACGAGTGAAACCATGGCGGCCAAGTTCAATTCTAGGTAACCTGGAAACCGAGATTACTAGGGCGGGAGGCTGATACCATACAAGGCAGGGGTGTCATGGGGGTTAGCGCACCTCAAGACTGCACAGCGCAACTACCTACCTACTGTACCGTACCTATTACCTCGCGAACTCCTACTCCGTGCGGTGCCTACCGAGGTATTCCTTGCCTCCCTCTTTCCTCTAACTAGATAAACTAACCACAGTCGGCGTCGCAGTGGGAGCGAACAATACCACGCCACACAGCCCTTCCAACTTCCCGGGCAAGCCACAACGGCTGGGGCGGGGCAACATCCAACATCGTCGACCAATCGGCGGAGTAATCTTACCCCGAGCTTCACCAAGCAAGGCAGACCCGGCCCTTGCAAACCCATGGGTCCCATGTGGGGCTGTTTTCGACGCGTTCTTCCTCCGTAGGTATATAAAGCGCCATGGACCGGAGCCTTCTGCTCATCCGATGGTGAGTGCAGAGCTCCTGCATGCATGTCTGATGAGTCGAAGCGTATAGCCTTCTCCCACCTATCAGTTTCGGCGCGAGGCGTGCAGCGTCATGTCGTCGGTGCTCATCACCCTAGGTGCCATTGCGGTCTTATCCCAATGCGCCTCCTCTGCTTCCTCCGGACTGAATGACGCCTTCTTCAATGTGCCCCAGCAGGGATTTTCCAATATCAGCAACGGAGGCGCCTCTGGCTTCTCGGGCATCGGATCTCGTGGCAACCTGGTTGATCGGCAACTGCGGTGCGAGAATCCTAGTTATGGTACCGTGTTCCAAGCGCCTTGAGAGGAGGATGTCGGTGAAGTTCCTAACCATACTATCCAGTTCCCTGCTCTAACCAGCCGTACTGCTGCCCAGCCGGATATACCTGCTTCTCCGGCGGCTGCTGCCGGGCGGGAACGGTTCCCTGCGGCTCGATCTACTGCTATGACCCGGCCACCGAGGTATGCTGCCAGAACGGCAGCTGCCCGAAACAGGACTCGTGTTGCACGTTGGAGTGTTGCCGCTCCATCGCATATTGCGGGGCCAACGGGCTGTGCTCGGCCTGCCCGCCGGCGTTGGTGACGAGGACCAGGACCGAGTACTCGACCTCGACGACGACGCGCACCAGGACGGTAACCGAGGTTTCGGAGCCCGAGGAAGCTCCGAGCTTCGTGTGCCCTCCCATCACGGTGACCAACAGGGAGAACGCGACGCTGGAGCTCGATACGGGCTGCGCCCTCTCGTACTCGCCTCCGAGCACGGCCGGCGGCGAAAGCGCCGCGGTTCGGGCGCGCGCCCCGGCGCCGACGAACGCGAACAAGGCCGAGTTGCAGGCCAGGCAGGGCGGGTGCGTCCCGGCCTATACGAACACGATCACGTTGACGACGACGAGTCTTACGACGACGACCACGACGACGACGAAAACAACGACTACGGAACCCGAGAACTTCTCGTGCCCGCCGATGTCCGTGACCAACGCGGTTGGCGATGTTTTGTCGTTGGACGAATCCTGTGCGTTGGAGTATTCGCCCGCTTCGCCGACGGCCACGAGCTCGTCAACGGGCCCGGGCAGCGGCTCGCCCACCAACAGGCCGTCGGGGTCTTCGAGACAGAGGGGGACAGTACCCGCGCTGGTGCTGATTCTTGCGGTGCTTTTCGGTAGTCTGTCGGCGGCTGCTTGAACGCAAAGAGCGCAGAGGAAGGCTGGTTTAGTAATTGCAGGCTGCGATATGACGTGACTAGCTACGAACTTATGCACCAGACCGTAACTTAATGATAGTAGCTACTCCTATTATGCGATAGAATCCAACCTCGACCGTCTGGCGGTCGTCAGGAGGGGTGCAGGGCATGGCGCAAATGCGCTCGCCTTCCTAGGTCCCTAGAAAGGGAACATGCCGTTCGTGGTGAGCGTACAAGGTCCGTCCTGAATTCCAGCTCGTGGCGGCAGGGCGCTGCGCATATGTCGTGGCGTCCAGGGAGGGCGCAGGACGAATCCGGGTGGTGTCGAGGCGGGATTCCGTATACCTACAGGGTACGTACCTACAGTACCTGAATAGCGCCGCCTCGAGGGCTGTTGACTCGGGATGCGGTGCGAGTCAGGCAGTGGTCAAGAGACCCGAGCGGGATTGCATGGGGCGATAAATACCTCGCTTAAGCGCAGTAGCCGGCAGGGCGAGACAAAAGTCGTGCAGAGAGCACGTCAAGGCGGCCGCAGAAGGGGATAAGCCCGCAGCCACCGCGAACCCGGTTCGTCGCTGGCGCGGTCGGGAACCGGCGAGCGGCGTCCAGTGCACAGGCTGCAGTCGATAGGGACAGAGCCACGGCCGGGTCGGTCTGGCGGTGGCTTGAAGCTATGGATTCGTGCTGTACAGCACGGCCGCGTTCTTCTTGGGGCGCGCTGCCAGTGGCTGGCCGACCTCGAGCCGCCCGTCCGGCAGTTCCTGCGCGGTTGTTGACAGGACGCGGGACGCGGGCGCGTCTTCTCGCCGCGGATCCTCAGCGGACGGCCCTCCGGCCAGGCTCCGTCTCGCGTTCCGAGCGTGGGCGACGGAGACCCGGGGCTCTACCGTCGCGGCCATCGCGACGGGGAACGAAAGGGTCAGGCGGGTTTGGCGGGACCGGCCGCTGGATCGCTGGCTGGCCACGGCGCTCTGGCGTTTGTTGGGGTGCGAGGTGCGTTCCGTTTTGGGGGTCGGCACCGGTCAGAGGAACCTCCGATCGGGCATTGATGGTCATTGATGGTCAGAGGACGGGCGCGATTGGTCGAGGCGGCGGCCGTGGCGGCCAGCGCACGGCCCAGCCACGGACCTCGAGTTCTGGGGGGGGCCTCGAGGGGGCCGGGGGGGTGCCCCGTCTGTCAAGGGCTGTCAAGGCAGCGAGTCTGGCTCGACCGAGATTAGCTGATTAGGTGTTTCCCGTCCTCATGTGCGCTTGGACCGAGGGCGTCGGCAGTGCCCGGAAAACACTCACCGAATCTCGGGATCTGCCTCTCGCTGTTGCTGCTCCTTCCTCCCCGGACTCCACCCCGGCGGGGTTCAGGAGAGGCCGCCGACTCGCCATCCCTCCCTCTGGTGCCCGGGCCCGGGCGTGCCTCGCGAGGCGAGAGGCGACCAACACGAGGTGGAGGGTCGGGCGGAGTGCTATTTCGTGTGCTAATTCGTAAAACACGCCGTACGGAGGTACGGCGGATTAAATGAAGCGGCTCAGGCGGTCAGTAGAGTAGATCACCTCGCCTCTCGCCTTCCCCCGCCCCCCCGGTCCGGGGCCGGCCCCGCCCCCCCGCCCCTCGTCCCGCCTGAGCCACGGCGTGCGCTTTGGGGTTACAGCGCCTGAACGGGAACGCCACCCGGAGCCCTCGACGTCCAACCACGGCGCGACGCCATCGACGCCCGCTCGATGTGCAAGCTTTACGTGATGTCCGTGCTCGCACCCCCTTCCCGCCCAGCCGCAGATTTACGCGACAGGGTCAGATCCCCGGGGGGCACGGGGAAACAAGATGGAGCAAAAGCCTTTTATCTCCCGGCCGGCGTCAAGACGTCACCTCCCGGGACCCGGCCTGTTCCTGAATCCTCGAGCTACCCACCTCTCGCCGTACGGGCCGCCGTCCTGAGCTCCCGAGCTTCACCCACCGCGTCCCCGCCGCCTTCACCACCCCGAGGGACGCCGGGCTCCTCGGCACCAGACCCGCCGCCTCTCCGCCATGCTGGGCTGAGGTCGTCGTCGACACGCGCGCCGCCTTCCACCGAGCCCGGGAGACAGACGTCTTGAGGAGCCATGGCGACGACCGACGCCCCGCCCCCCGGAGCTCCCCCGGGCGTGCCTCCGGGGCCGCCTCCCGACCTCCCCCACGACTCGCTCCAGGTCAACATCATCGTGTGCTCGGTGCTGACCTGGGCCATCTCGGCCCTCTTCGTGGCCCTGCGCTTCTACACGAGGGCCAGGATCATCAAGGCCATCAACTGGTCGGACTGGTCCATTCTCATCTCCCTGGTGCGTCGCCGTCGTCGGGGCCGCGCGCCCCCGTCCGCTGTGGGCACGGTGCGCTGACACGACACGTCTTGCAGCTCTTCTCGGCGGCTACGAGCGCGGGGGAAATAGAAGGTTCGGCTCGCTCCTCCTGCTCGTCGGCACCTCGGCTTTGCTCACACGGATATCACAGGTGCCGTTCGGGGAGCCGGAAAGCACATGTGGGACCTGGATCCCACCGACGTGGAGAACGGGACCGGCTGGGGGAGGGCAAGTGGCATTCCGACTCCCTCGCAGCAGCTTCTGCTCTGCCCAGGCTGGGGACTCGCCGAGCTGACCAGACACCCAGGCGGCGTGGTACGCCCTCCTCTTCTACTCGGCCACCTTGTGCTTCTCCAAGGTGTCGATCCTGCTCCTCTACCTCCACATCTTCGCCTTTCAGTGGCTCCGCCGCTCTGCCCAGGTCATCATGGGCATCGTCGTCATCACGTCCCTCTGGAACATCATCGCGACGCTCACCGCCTGCATTCCCCTGCAGGCGTACTGGGACATGAGGGTGCCCGCCCGCTACTGCCACGTCCAGAGCGTGTGGTGGGCCAACCTCGGCATGCTCATGATCACCGACTTCCTCATATTCCTGCTCCCCATCCCCGTCGTCTGGACGCTCAAGCTGCCCAAGAGGCAAAAGTACATCCTTCTCGCCATCTTCGGCCTGGGCTTCTTGTACGTTTCCCCCCCGCTCGGGCCCCGCCGAGACGGGGAGTCCCCGGCGTGGGTTCCGCCTCCGGCTAACACGGGCCTCCAGCGTCTGCTTCCTCTCCATCCTCCGCGTGCGCTACGTCGTCGACCTGGTCAACAACGCGCAGCCCGATTTCTTCTACACGTCCTCGGTGATCACGTACTGGACCGTGGTCGAGATCAACGCCGCCATCGTCTGCGCCTGCCTCATGACCATGAAGCCCCTCCTGGCCCGTATCTTCCCGCGCTTCTTCAACTCGGTCCCCTCGGCGCCCTCGAACCCCGGCAGCGACAACTGGGTCAACCCGCCGACCATCGGCTCCAAGCCCTCGCGCGACCCCCTCCGCGGCAGCGGCAACCGCCGCTCGCCCCGGTCGCGCGACTCCCTCGACGAGATCCACGAGGAGGACGGCGGCTCGGCCGACCCCTTCGTCACCGACCCGGAGAAGGCCGCCGCCCTGGCCGACGACTCGGGCAGC
>Ga0247771_1000541_pt1 | contig 11752 bp, 12 predicted proteins | sample UWRJL197509C6_FD_179948 | JGI IMG/M metagenome (GOLD analysis project Ga0247771, IMG submission 179948) | Plant litter microbial communities from Arlington Agricultural Research Station in Wisconsin, United States - UWRJ-L197-509C-6 | ecosystem: Environmental > Terrestrial > Plant litter >...
GCAACACCGGCCCGACGGCCAAGACGGCCTACCTCATCCTCTACAACTTCGTCTCGGCCGTCCTGTGGGCCACGGTGCTGGGCCGGACGGTGCTCGTCTCGTACTTTCGCTCGCCGGTCCTCGTCCACATCGCCGTGGCCGACTTTGCGAAATGGACCCAGACGCTGGCCGCTCTTGAGATCGCCCACGCCCTCGTCGGTAAGTAGCCCGGCGAGCCCCGTCCGTGACGCCCCGTTGACCGTCGGCCCCCAGGCGTGGTCCGCGCCCCCGTTTTCACCACGGCGGTGCAGGTGGCTTCGCGCTTCCTGTTGGTCTGGGGCATCGTGCACCCCTTCCCGCAGACGGCGGCCAGCCCGCTGTACGCGTCGATGCTGCTGGCCTGGAGCACGACGGAGGTGGTGCGATACAGCTACTTCGCCCTGGCCCTGGTCGGCGCCGAGCACCCGGCCTTCACGCGGCTGCGCTACAGCACCTTCCTCGTGCTCTACCCGCTGGGCATCGCCAGCGAGTGCGGCATGATCCTCTCGGCCGTCGGCCCCGCCGCCGACGTCCACCCGCTGCTGCCCGCTGCCCTCTACGCCGTGCTCGCCCTCTACGTGCCCGGCAGCTACGTCATGTACACGCACATGCTGCGACAGCGCCGCAAGGTGCTGGCCCGCCTCGCCGCGGAGCCGCAGGCCGGGCCCGAGGCTCCGTCGCCCGGCACTGCCGAGAAGCCCCGGGCTGTCCCGACGCCGGCGCCCGCGGCGGCCCGGCCGGCGGACGAGGCCGCGGTGGACGTCCAGCCCCGACCGGCGGCTAAGAAGGGAAGGTAGCGCGTTTGTCTCCTTAGCGGCACGGAGACGCAGCGGGGCGTGGTGTGGCACGACGGCGGCATCGTGGTGTCCAACGAGGCGGCGGACACCAGAGTCGTCCTGCTGGGCAACGGGGAGGTCGTCATCAAGTACGGCAACGAGGGGTACACCATCTGCGTCGTCCGGGACGGGTCGGCCGTGTTCAGCGACGACGAGGAGAGCTGGGTCCGCATCTGCCCCTGCAACCTGGACTCGCGCGAACGGTACTGATGACGGTACTGACGATGGGCACTGCCGGAGAAGACGCCATGGGCGTCCAAGCACGCACCGCAAAGAGCTTTCTCTGCGATGAGGGTATATTTAATGTTCCACCTAACCGTATAAAATACCTTACCAAGTTGTACCATCACCCGTCACGGGCGGGCATAGATGCTGCCTCATTCTATCCTCTCCACGCCGCTCGTCTCGTACCATTGGTTCTTCGTCCAGCTGGCTATCATTTGCGTAGCGTCCTGGGTTAGCCGCTCGTAGTTTGGGTTGTGCTTGGGCTCAAACATGGCTGTCCACGGCGTTAGCCCCTATCTTCACACGAGGTCGACGGTCAAGCAGAGGAAGGCAACCCACCCATATGCGCGCCCGTCTCGTCGGTGGCGGCGTCGTTGACGGCCTCGCGCCACTCGCCGGCGGGCAGGCGGCTGGGCAGGTTGCAGAAGGTGCGCTGGCCGGGCAGGACGGCGCCGACCATGGAGACCTGCTTGGTCGAGGCGGCGCGGCCGAGGCGCGTGTACAGGTTGCCGAAGCCGACGCCGAGCTCGTCGCGGGCCCGCACGCAGTACCGCACCCGCTGCAGCAGCTCCTCCTTGCGCGCCAGGCAGCCCACGAACTCGAGGTGCGACGTCGCCCACCGCCAGCCCTCGCTCAGCTGCGCCCGGTTGGCGTACGCCGCGCCCCCGGCCGCCGCCAGCGCCGCGCCGGCCCCCGCGTACGCCGCGATCCGGCCCCAGTTGCCCCAGCCGCCGCCAGAGTCTTTCTTCTTGTCGCCGTCGGTCGGGGGCGGCGGGGCGGCGAGCGCCGGCGGCGCCGACTTGGTGCCGGACCCGGACCCGGACCCGGCGGTCGCCGCCGCCGTGCCGCCGCCCCACAGCGCGCCTAGCTGCGTCATGGCCGCCGTGGCGGCGGCGTAGTGGCCCTCGGCGCCGTGGGCGACGACGCCGGGCGCGATGCCGAGGAAGGGCGTGTCGAAGGCCAGCACGCCCTGGACGTAGGGGAACATGAGGGTGGGCAGCATGACGGGCGAGGCGGCGCGGAGCGGCCTGTCGTTGCTCGCCTCGTCCCCGCCGGCGGCCGGGTGGTGGACGGGCTCGTCCGAGGTCAGGGCGATGAGCGTCTCGGCCGCCACGATGCCGCCCATGGAGTGGCCGAGCAGCACCACGCGCACCGAGGGGTCGACGGTAGGACCCGGCGTGCCCGCCGCCACCTCCAGGTCGATGACATGCTCCTGCAGCCAGTCGCGGAAGGCGGCCACGGCAGCCGCCAGGTCGCCGCGAGTCTCGTACCGTGGGTAGACCAGGGTCCGCACCTCGAGGCGCGGCAGCGCGGCGGCCACTCGCGCCCGCAGGTCCCGCGTGAAGGCGTAGTCGGGCCCGAACGTGTCCTCGCCGCCCTTGAAGCCGTGGATGAAGACCAGGAGCAGCGTCTTCTTCATCGTGCCGGGAGGGGCGGACACGTCCGGCGGCCGGGGGCGGGCCGGGTCGGGGCCCGGTGGGTGGGTTGGGAGGTAGGGAGGTAGGCTAGTCGAGGGCTGGTCGAGGGCTGGTCGAGAGCTGGTCGTGGAGGGACTCCCGAGGCGCTTTGGTTGATAGGTACCACCTCCTCCGTACCTTGGTGGGTTAGTGGTAGTTTGAGGTTTCACTCTGGCAGGTGAAGGCGCGTCATGTGGGGTCGAGGCGGGGAGCCACATGGCGAAAACGACCCCGCTGAGCCCCTAATCGTCCCTCGTGCAGCCCCTGGAACAGACCTCTACGCCGTCGTAGATCCTCGAGAACCTAACGTGGAATTCCACTGTCCCTCGTGGGTCTTGTCGAGTTCGCGGTTACACCAGGAATATGGGCTGGGTACATGAACGATCTTCGTCCCGCTACGGAGGAGTAGCTACTTGTGCTACGGCGACTCTGCATCCCTCCGCCGGCCCAAGGCCCGAGAGACGCCTCTCGTTGTCATCACGTCTCCAAGACGAAGGCCCGGGAACGTCGGAACTGACGTGGGGCGCCTTGGAAGTTGGAAGGCCCGCCGGAAATCCAAACTCTTGCCGCAGTTCTTGATGTGAGGCTCGAGGCGGCTTCTGGAGGTGAGGGTCGAGAGCATACCTTGCACCGACAGACGGCCACGCCTCGACGGTGACATGATGCCGTCGTCTTTCGGCGAGTGGTGGAACCGACAGGCGGTAGGGCTGCTAGACGGCCGATCTGGGTTCCTGACCTCCATCACACCACGCCACGCTCTCCTACCCGTCAGCCGACCTTGTATCTTACGTCCCGCGGCCGTCTTACTTATACCGACCTGACCTCTGAGTCCGCTGGGCCGAGTGTTCTCCAAATCCAAACTATCTTGAAGAAATCTTAACTCAACCGTACAGTCAACTCGTTCCCGCAATTCGCATACGTCCCTGATGGAGCCGGTAGAACTCCGCAGCATGCCGGCCGAGCCGGCCCCCGCTAAGACGGCCGAGCCCCGCTTCGGCGCCGAGCAGCCGGTAAGCCGCTTCCGTGCCGGCCGGCGTCTCCCCGGAGTCGAACCACTTTCCCAACCGTCGCGTCCGGCACTGATCCGAAGGGACTTGCTAATACCGCATCGGCAGAGACCGACCGAGCCAATGTCGCTCCAATCCACGGACTTGCGGGGTGGCTTCGTCGAGGTTGGGAATCCGGTGCATCTCCTTCCTGGCCAGGGGCTGATCCGTCATGTAGGAAGTCTGCTGTGGGCTTTGCACTCTCTGCTCTTGCTGCGTCTGCGTCGAGCTATGCTGCTAGCTGCCGACGGAGCGTTTTTATTATTATTTATGTGTGTGTTCTTTGTAGTCTCGTCGGGTTGGTTGGAGCTATCCAAGATACCTCATGTTTCTCCGCTGGCGCATGGGAACGGTACAAGAGGTTATAAACCTAATATACGACGCTCATTGCTCGCAACTCCGGCCTTGCCATGGCTTGATTATCGGCTTCGCTCCTTACCTATATGCATGCTAATGAACCCAGGTCCGCAAAGCCATACCCGTCACGGGTATCCGTGTCCGCTGGGGGGTTGCGCGATTCCGCTCCGCCCCGTCCAACGCCGATGCTGATAAAGGAACCGGTCGCCGCCGCTCATCTGCTGTCTAGTCCAAGGAGTGGTGGATCGACATGGTGTGTCTGCTTTTGTACAACGAGGGTATTGCGCGCCACGAAGCAGTCCCTGCCGTTAGTCTTGGTTTACCGTTTGCTGCGAACGCGTCAGGCTTCCTTGCTCCGTCGGGGCGAACGGCGCGGGATGCTCACCACCAGCCAGTCCATGCCCTCGTTGATGCCGCTCCCGTCCACGGCGGAGCAGGCCATGATGCTCCAGTTGCGGTCGCGCAGCTCGCCCAGCCGCAGCGCCTGCGATATGTCCCCCGCGCCCTTGGCGCCCGGCTGGTCCTGCTTGTTGGCGAAGACGAGCAGCGACGCGTCCTTGAGCTCCTCCTCGTTCAGCATGGCCGCCAGCTCCTCGGCCGCTGTGTGCAGCCGGTCGATGTCGGTCGAGTCGACCACGAAGATGACGGCGGCCGTGTTGGCGTAGTAGCACCGCCAGTACGGCCGGATCGACGTCTGCCCGCCCAGGTCCCACACGTTAAAGTTGAGGTTCTTGTACGTAACCGACTCGACATTGAAGCCGATGGTAGGTACCGTGGTTACTACCTCGCCGATCTGCGGCGCCTGTTAGAGCGGGCGCCCCTTTGTTCCTTACGCTCCCCGAGGTCGTACCTTGAGTCTGTAGAGGAGCGTCGTCTTGCCGGCATTGTCCTGCGGGGCCGACGTGGTTAGTTATCCGGCCTCCGCAGGCGCTTTTCGCAGAGGCTTCGCAGAGGCGCCGCTTACAAGTCCCAAAATCAAGATTCTGATCTCCTTTTTTGACCACAGGAGGCCGGATACCCATGACACCGTGTTGCCCATCCTGGACGGCCCTGTCGCGAGGCAACTTTCTGTCTACGCTGTCTCCTTACCGCCAGCAGGCAGCTAGGGGTCCGTCTTGGAGATCTCCGAGAAGCAGCGCCGCGGTAGACCGCTTGGGCGACTTGTCTCGTCTTGCGGCTCGTGGGGGAGGTACGCAAAGGGTTCGGAGTCTCGTGGCGGAGCCGTCGCGGCCAAGGCGTTCGGATTTCTAATATAGAGGAGAAATTTCCATGTCAGCGACCGCGGAGGATCGAGGAGCCCGGCATCCAGCAACGATCGGGACAGACCCCAGGCCGAGACAGCACGGGCCACCTAACTGCCAAGCCCCGGTCCACCCGCGAGCTGGGGCATGAATGTCCAGCTGGACAGGTCGCACGTGACCCCGAACATGCGGCAGGGTTTCGGCGCACACCAAATAATTCCAACCCACCTAAAGCTGCAAACTCCGCTTCCCACGTTCAACGACGAACAAAGACGAATCTCGGCGACAACAGTCAAAATGCCGGTACGTGATCGCTGAATGCGTTTCGGCGATGGGCTCTTGGGGATCTCGGCGCTGCGAATCTCGCGGCGGGCAACCGAGATGGGCCGGAGGAACGCACCTCGTCAATTGTCTCGAGAGCAACCCACTGACCGCTGTTCTCTCATCTAGAGCCACAAGTCTTTCCGTACGAAGAAGAAGCTCGCCAAGGCGCAGAAGCAGAACCGGCCGATCCCGCAGTGGATTCGTCTCCGGACCGGCAACACCATCAGGTACGACAGATCTCCCAGCTCGCGCGTGACCATCCAGGATGGAGGGGACAGCGAGCCGGTGTCTTTCGGGCGCGCGTGCAGAATCTCTAACGCCGTGGATAGGTACAACGCAAAGCGGAGGCACTGGCGGAAGACCCGCCTCGGCATCTAGTCGTATCGCCCCCTCGCATTCCGTTTCTCGGCCCACGGACGATACCGCTCGGCCAACCAGTCGCACCTGCTCGAGGATGGAAGGCAAAGAAGGATGACGGGTGAGGATATGCCGCATTGGTGTTGGCGGCGTTGGGCCACGGAGACGGCGGAGGATATCAACTCCGGCTCGGTCGACGGGCGCCCGTCTGGCTTGCTTTGTCCGTCCGTCGTGGCATGATAGGGGCGAACAAAGGGCCAGGGAATGAAAATACTCGCAATTGACTGTTTCGTCGCCAGGTGCATCTTGAGCCAAGGGTCTGCTCGGGTCTGACCAGAAGCAACGGGACAGGCATCCACCGACGGGTCAGCACAGGGCATGCGCAACGCGGAATTGCAAAGACATCGTGCGTCTATTGTCAACTAATCAGTACTACGTCCCGCGGTCTTCAACGGAGAAGCTGCTGGCAGTCCAGGTGACGACAGGTTGGGATGCGGCGTGGGGTAGCCCCGTTCCGACCTTGGGCTTCCGCCACGCCACGAAGCCCATCCATGCCCTTCCATCCCCTTCGTGAAGAGTGAGCCACCTCGGGACATCCCGGTCGGCCGTCCGTAAAGAATCACAGATCAACCCTCCTATGCTAGAACGCCAGGACGACCGACCGAGACCGAAGCTATGCGCCGATGAACCACAGGGAGAAGTCGCCAGGAGCGCCCCGGGAGGGGCGCTTAGCGGTCCTCGGCCCACTCGTTCTCCCGGCGGATCTGCTCCTCCTCCTCGGGGGTGAAGTCGTTGGTGATGTTGAAAGTCTTGCGGATTTCCTCGGGCGACTTGCCCTTGATCATGTTGGCCACGGTCTTGCACCCGACATCGAGGAGGTTCTTGATGTCCATGTAGTTGGCAGCCTGTAAGAGAATCAGCCTGGGGAGGGCCCGGAGGGGCAGGAGCGGGGAGGTGGGGGGTGTGCGCACGAGGATGATCTCGAACAGCATCTCCTGATCGACCTGCATGAACTTTTGGTCCCACTCGTCGATTTCCGTCGTCTTCTTGCGGGCGTCGTTCTCCTCCTCGTTGGCCTGGACGGGGTCGTTCCGGTGGTGCTCGCACCACTCGATGACTTTCCGCAGGACAGCCTCGTTCACCTAGAAAATGGAATCAGCCCGGAGATTGGCGGGGTAGAGGGGGGCGGGGAATGCCCGTACGTTCGGCAGCGGCACCGGCGTGCTGTGGACGCTGTCCTCGCCTAGATCCTCGATCATGTTCTTGAGCAGGATCGATCGGTCGGCGACGGCCCGATCAATGGTGATCTGCGCCCCGTCGGCGCTGGCCAGGATGACCTGAGTGAGCTTGGTGTCCGACATCGTGATCGCGTAGCCTCTGGAGACGGAGAGTGTCAGCTTTGTTTGCTTGGCTATGGGATAAGCCGACGCGGGCGGTATGCGGCAAGCATCGCCGACGACGGGAACTGACGACGTGGGGGAGAGGGGCATGATGGCGCACCAAGATCGGGGTGATGTATTTGATTGTAAGCGGCTTTGGGAGTCTCGGGTTAAAATAAGAAGAGCAGGCAGTCGATGTGGTGCCTGAGCGTCTTCTTGTTAAGATGCTTCCGGTGCTGCAAGACTGGGTGACGAAGACGAAATGGAGGAGAGGCTTGAGAGGGGACGTTGGAGGCAGCTGGCCGGTGGGGAAATTCCAAGAGCCAATCACGCCTGCTGCGCCACCTTTCGACGCTGCCTGGAGTGGCTGCTTCTGTGTTGCGGTCGGGCGTTGGTGCTGAAAATCGACGGGGAGCGACGAATAGAGCAAAAGAGGAAAGCAGGTACCTACATGTACGTTTGGACCTGATTTTCTTAAGTTGGGGTGCTGCCTCAAGCTTCAAGTTGTGGGGTTCTGCAGAAACGTGATGTTTAGTGTTGGAAGAGAGACTGACAGGAACGGCGCTCGCCGGGGGAGAGGGCTGTCATGCAGGTAGTTATAGTAGGACGTCGACCCACCAGGCAAGCGCTTCGAGGCCAACTAAGTTCAATGAATGCCGGTGTGAGTAAACTCAAAGTCAAAGTTCACAGGTAGCTCCAAGCCTACCTAGGTACCTAGGTACGCAAAGGTAGCAGTTGACCTCCACCAAAAAACCAGTCTGAAAGCCACTGGAACGGTGTCTTTGTCCTCACGTTCTGTTTCGTGACAAAACCGGCTCTTGTTGGCCGTCTCAATGAGATTTGCCCTTGCGTGGATTAGGAGACCACCGCCCAGTCACTTCGAACAACAAAGTGGGCAGGCTGGCAGGAACCAGAATGACTCCCCAGACCAGAGCTTGACCAGCTGAGCGAGGCACCCCTGCTGGCGTACCTATCGCAGCTGAGAAAGCCGTTGTTTTGCCGTTGAAACCAGGACCCAAGGCGGCTAGCGCTTCTGCCTGCCCCTGTCCCTGTCCGTGTCCCCTGGGCCGCCCCAAAAAGTGATGCCGGCGCTGGGAAAACGCGACGACCAGTTGACATCGCCATGTGGCCTCGACCGGACCAGCAGGGTCCCTAAATTTCCTTCCAACCATCCCGTCCTTTTGCCTGCTTTTCTTCCCGATGACCTCAGTATGCGCCGTGATGCCGCAGCTTGTCTCCTCTGCTGAACCTAGCTCCATCTTACCGATGCGCTCGCCCTCCGCCGCTCCGAGTATTTCGAACATGCCGACACGTCTCCGCTGCAGCTTCCCCTGGCCGCGATAGCCCGCGACACGATGTGGCGCCGGACGTACCTCTTCCTCGTTCTCGTCCGCCTTTGGTTTGCTCTGTCGCCGAGCTACCTCCATCCCGACGAGAACTTCCAAGGGCCCGAGGTCATTGCCGGTAAGCTTCTCGTGCCGTCCCCGAGCATTCGCATCACGCGGTCGTATTTTCCTGCGGTGCTTTGACCCATGCCTGTTCTGCAGGTGCGGACATCGTGCAGAGCCTCATCTTCTAGAACGCGCCTCCCCCGTCGTGACTGTCGCTCCCTGCCCGCCCGGGCTCGGAGATCTGGTCGGACCTGTCTTCTCCCATGCTTCTTTTTGCTGACGGTACTGCGCAACAGGCCAGATCTTCAGCTACCCCGTGCGACACACCTGGGAGTTCACCAGCGACCACCCGATCCGAAGCGTGTTTCCACTATGGCCGGTATACGGGCTGCCGATGCTTCTGCTGCGTTGGCTGTGGATCGGGAACGGCAACGACGGCGAAATACCCCCTATCGCCGTGTTCTGGACGCTGCGGGTGCTGATGTTCATCACCAACTTCGTCCTCGAGGACTGGGCCATCTACGAGCTGGTCCAGTCGCCCCGTCACAGACGCGTCGCCGTCCTGCTGCTGGCGTCGTCGTATGTGACGTGGACGTATCAAACCCATACCTTTTCGAACTCGATCGAGACTCTGCTGGTGGCCTGGAGCCTGGTTCTGATTGAGCGCATAGTTGGAGCTCAGGTAGGCGGCCCGGACCTCACCTACCCCTGAATCGCTGCTTACCTCTTGCTAGCGTCGCTCCCCGCTTCTCGCGCCGGCCGTACTGGGGGTGATTGCCGTCTTTGGTGTCTTCAACAGGATTACTTTCCCTGCCTTTCTTCTGATTCCTGGATTTCGATTGATACCCCATTTCTGGAACAGGTGAGCTACCCATGGACCACTTGACACCCGGATAGGGGCTAATCGGCCGCAGGCCTCTTTCTTTCGCGGCGTTGGCGGTGTCCGGACTCTTTACTACGGCTGTCGCCATCACCCTCGATACCGCGTTCTATGCGCAACATTCCATCACATGGGGAGACGTTCTATTCCGCCCCGTCCTCACCCCCCTCAACAACCTCATGTACAACATCTCGGCGGCGAACCTCGCGGAACACGGGCTGCATCCCTGGTACCAGCATTTACTGGTCAACATCCCGTTGCTCATCGGCCCCGCCGCCTTCCTGCTCATCTTCCAGCCTCATCCTTCGCTGCGGCTCTATTCCGCCATCTCGGGGATTTTCGTGCTCTCCATCTTCCAGCACCAAGAGGCCCGGTTCCTTCTACCGACGATACCTCTTATCCTTTCTTCTGTGAAGCTGCCGAGGAAACCCCGGTACCTGTGGGCCTGGGTCGCCGTCTGGGTCGGCTTCAACCTGGTCCTCGGGCTTCTGATGGGCACATACCACCAGGGCGGCGTCGTTCCCGGTCAGGTGTTTATGAGCAAGCAACCGGATGCCACGCAGGCAATCTGGTGGAAGACGTACAGTCCGCCCACGTGGCTGTTGGACGGGAAGAACGAGGTCCTGGAGACGCGCGACGTGATGGGCCTGAAGGGCGAGCTGCTGTTGGAACAGCTCGAGGACCTGGCGACGTGCGACGCCCCCGCGGACAGGAGGAACAGCGAGTACCTGAAAGAGAAGAGCGGCACGTATTTGATCGCGCCGCTCTCGGCCACATGGCTGGACCCTTACCTCCCCAACAAGGGCTTGGAGGGCCTCAGGTTCAGGGAGGTTTGGAGGTACAGCAACCACCTCAACCTGGACGACCTGGATTGGGGGGAAGACGGCGTCTGGAACACACTCGCAAGGGTGGTCGGTAGGCGTGGTCTGGCGGCTTGGAGGGTTACCAAGAGCTGCAGCGGCAAGCGGAAGAGTTAGACAACTAAGCTATAGAGTTGCAATATACTCTGCTCATGGAAAACGGCTCCCAAGGATGTGTGTGTCCCTGCTGAGGACCGGGTTTGAGGTGTTTTGCCGTGAACCTGCGTTAGCGTGCGAGCTGCCGGCATGCAGGAGCCGAGCCGCATCGCCGGGCCAAAGCTCCCAGGATCGCGACGGACACCCCATCTCCTCGCCACCGAATCGAAGAACCTCCCCCTGTCACCACCAAACGAACACACGCCCACCAACGTCTTTCTTCCAATTGAAGAGTTCTGGCGCGTTATTTACCCATTCGTAGTCGCTTGAAAAGCGAAGCAGGCCACGATGGCTGGAATGAATCTCGAGGTTTTCAAGGTAAGAAGCATGCCGCATTGGCCCCTCCCGCGGCGGTCCCCGACTGACACTTTGTTGGCAGTTCGGCGTCTACATCATGTTTCCGATTGGCATCATGTATTATTTCGGCACCAATCTCGACCATCGCTTCGCCGTGCCCGACTTCTGGCCCAAGCCCGAGCAGACCAACAAGGTGCCGCACGACAGGGAGGAGATCCAGGCCGAGATCCAGAGGTTACGGGCGAAACGGCTCTACAACCGTGACCGGCGGCTGGCGGCCGAGGCGCAACCCCCTCCACGGGACCCGGAGGGGAACCGGTCATAGTCTGAGGACGCTGTTGGGCTTGGCTGGAGAATGGGACACGAGCAGGAATGCGAACGCGGGGCCACCAGGTCTCCAGTCCTACAGCACGGCGGTAAGAAGCCTCATATACGGTCAAGGGCGCGACGGCCTGGAATTGTACATGCTGTTGTACAGTCTAAAATGCAGCTATGCAGTCAAGCACTTTCCGAGCTCGTCCCAGTCCTCTTGGGCCGCGTCGCCTCGGGCCGCGTTGGCGTACACGCCCACGACGTCTATCCGACCCCTCAGGGCCGAGACCAGGGCGGTCAGCTGCCGCAGCTCGAAGGGGGAGCCAACGGCGGCCATTGTGTCCTCGTTGGGAGACCAGAGGATGTCGGCGCTCCGGACGCTGAGCTCGAACTTGGCTCCGACGGATTGGACGATCTGGTGGGTCTGGTTCGGCCGCGTCCACACGACCACGGCGCCGTCGTCCTCTTCCAGGTCCTCGGCGCCAGCCTCTATGGCGTCGTCCGTGATGTCGTCCACGTCCACGCTGTCGCTCTTCTCGAACGCCACCCGGCCGAGCCGCGTAAACAGGTAGCTGGTGGCGGTCTGGGTCCCGTCGTGCGCCTTCACCAGTTGTTC
>Ga0247771_1000542_pt1 | contig 11751 bp, 5 predicted proteins | sample UWRJL197509C6_FD_179948 | JGI IMG/M metagenome (GOLD analysis project Ga0247771, IMG submission 179948) | Plant litter microbial communities from Arlington Agricultural Research Station in Wisconsin, United States - UWRJ-L197-509C-6 | ecosystem: Environmental > Terrestrial > Plant litter >...
GCGTAAGCTTGACGAGAGAATGGCCTAAGAGGCCGCGTGGAGCCTCACCGCCTTCGGTACGACAGACGATGCGACACCGAAAGGCAGAGGGCGGCGGCTGATACGAAATGACGTACCAGCAACTGTTTTGCTTCTTAGCCTGCTTGTAGAAGGCTTTGCTCTGCATCGAGAGACCGTCGCTCTTCGCAACGAGGTCGTCGAGCTTCTCTCCTCGTTGCAGGACTGTCGCGATGGTTAGTGGTCGTGCTGCCATGAGTCTTGCCACGACGGGGCGGAGGAGGGTGCAGCACATACCCGATTCTATCGTCTTGTGAAGAACAATCTTGGTCCTGCCGCGAGGTTTAGTCTCGTTGACCCCGGTCCACCACGTCCTTCGCCTGTGACACGAGGGAGTGCGGAACGCAGGGGTTGGACACATACTCGTCAAGCTCCTTCTGGATCTTCAGGATGCTGTCGGCCTGATTTGCGTCCTGGTACTTGGTGACTGAGAAGTCGACGTCAGCGTCGGTCGTCACGGCCCAACGCCTCTCCCCGCCTCTTCGTCTGCACAGCCGGCCAGGGTTGCCGGTTGCTAAAGTCACCTACTGTATTCCTTCAGTTCCGGGAACGGGAGCGTCGGTGTTCCGGTTGCCCACGAGGAACGGGGGTGCCTGGAGAGGAACTCTGGAATCCGCATCAGGCACAGGGTCGGAGACACGAATAGGGGTTAAGGAGCACACACCGTCCACAACCTTGCTGAGCAGTTGGTGGGCGACGAGTCTTCGAGACGTGAACTGTCAGCGTCCTAATAGTCCACTTCAGGAGGGAGGCCAGGTCGTGCTGCAGCTTCCTGGCCACGATGGGCGGCCGCGGATGGGCCTAATCAAGAACAGGGTACATACGCAGGGTATGAGTGGTCGCTGATGATGATGCCGCAGATACCTTCGGTCCGGCCGTACGCGTGGAAGGTCTGTCACCTCCCGTCAGCGTCCAGCGCACGAGCAGGTCCGTCATGGACAGGACGCACGTAGTCTTGCTCTTCGACGTCCTGGCGCTGACCTCCCTTCGTTCTAGCCCGCGTTGTCAGATGCCGCCGGGCTCTCGGATCGTGTCGCGAGCCGCAACGAACCTCTCGGCCACCGTCTTGGAGAACATTGTCATGAACTCGCCATAGCTGAACCGGGTCAGCCTCTTCGTCCGCCAGCCCGGTCATACCGCGGGTCGTCGTACTTGTTCCGAGTAAAGCGCGAGTAGGCGCTGAGCTCCTTCTCCGAGCAGAGCTCGTGGACCGGCTTGTCGTTGCGGATGACCTGCCGAAGCGGTGTCAGCGTGGGAACTCCCGCCGAGGGGAAGCGACGGGCTCCAGACGTACGCCGATGTAGTGGAGCTTCATGGCGACAAGCTGAATCTGAGAGCGAGGGAAATTGTTGTAGCTATCGCCTGCTGCCTCGGCTTGCGGTGGCAGCGGTGTTATCTGGAGCTGGATGGCGGAGAGGACGAGTTGAAGTAGTTGGGGATCAGACTCCTTTGTCACATGCCAGACGTGCCAATCAGGCACCAGCATTTCAGAACCCTTGGCCCTTCCCCTCGCTTACGGACACATAAGAAGCGTTAACGTAAATAGAAACATAGGAGGGGACGTGGCGCAACGGCTCAGCGCGTTGGCTTCCAGTTCCAAAGGTTGTCCGTTCAAATCGGGCCGTCCTCATCGAATTTTTTTCTTTTTGTTATTTTTGCAAGTACGGGAAAGAGGAGAAGGAAGTTCTGGCTCTTTTTCTGAGTATTTCTTATTGCAACATTTGGCCTACTCCCATGGGGGCGACGATATGGCAAGTGTGTGGCTACGAACCCCCTGAAGGCCTCGCCGGCACGGGTAGGCATACCCCTACTAGTGGCGAATTTTAGGCCCAAGTTTCACACTCCAACGGCGGGCTTGCCCTGTATTTGTTCCCCGCCCGACATCCGTTCAAGGCGGTGAGACGGGTGTGGGGTGAACTCCGCATTATCTGGGTGCGCAACAGGACAGACCTCCAAGCTAGGTCCCCCGCGATACTCAGGGGTCACGAGAGAGACTGAAGCAGCAGTGCACGAAACAAGGTAACCTGGTCCACCGTCACCATGGCCTCCGGATCGACCACGGCCGATGCCGCCCTAGCCCAGTGGCAGGCTCAGGTTGCTGCGATGAAGGACGCCATCGCCGAGCTCCGGCTGCCCGGCCGCCAGCCGGGCATGCCGAGCTTCGACCACGGCGAAACTGACGACGACGAGTACGCGTACGGCTCGCCAAACGGCGGCCAGGACGTCTGGGACTTCGTGTCGGATTCCGAGCTCGAAGCCCTCGGTCTCGACAGCGGAGAGCTCACGGATGCCACGGACATCTCGGCCCCGCCCGCCGCCTACGGCCCGGAGTGGTTTGCGCTGAAGTGCTCCGAGGTCGCGGCACGGAGCGGCCTCCCGTCGGGGACGCTCCAGGACCGGATAATGGACGCCCTGAGATCGTCGAGGCCCGAGGACGAGCTGCAGTCTCAGCTCACCGACCTGGTGGGCTTTGACGACCTCGACTTCGTCGTGGAACTCCTTACGCACCGAAAGGAGATTGTCCAGCCCGTGGCGGACGAGCCCGAGAATTCTCGGCCCACGGGGCACAAGCTCCTGACCAAGGCGCAGAGAGAGGAGGCGTTGCGACAGAAAGACTTCCGGCACAAGACCGCAAGCCTGGCCGCGGCTTCGGCCAAGGAGCCGCAGTATCCTCATGTGTACCGGGTGTACAACCCGGGAAACACTCTGAGCCACTCCGGGCAGCGGTATACGCTTCCGGTCGGCAGCACGCGGCACACGTTCGAGAAGTACGAAGAATACGTCATCCCGGCAGGAAAGCCGGGGGTGCTGGGGGCTGGCCGGAAGCTTGTCGACGTTTCCGAGCTTGATGGCCTCTGCAGACGGACTTTCCGGGGCTACAAGGCGTTGAACCGCATGCAGAGCCTGGTCTACCCCGTGGCGTACAAGACGAGCGAGAACATGCTGATCTGTGCCCCGACCGGCGCCGTAAGTCGTCAGGGACTCCGCCGGGGGGCGTTCTATGGTAACCGCGCTCGCAGGGAAAAACGGACGCGGCCATGCTGACCATTCTGCACACCATCGGCCAGTACGTCTCGCCCAGCCCGGCGGGGAATCCCGAAGCCGCCGACTTTGTTGTGGACGCGGATGACTTCAAGATCGTTTACGTCGCCCCCATGAAGGCCCTGGCCGCCGAGATAACCGAGAAGCTCGGGAAACGCCTTGCGTGGCTCGGCGTCAAGTGCCGCGAGTACACCGGCGACATGCACTTGACCAAAACCGAGATCGTTCAGACGCAAATCATCGTTACCACGCCCGAGAAATGGGATGTCGTCACCCGCAAGGGCACGGGGGATACCGAACTCGTCCAAAAGGTCCGGCTGCTCATCATCGACGAGGTCCACATGCTGCACGACGAGAGGGGCGCGGTCCTGGAATCCCTCGTCGCCAGGACGGAGAGGCAGGTGGAGAGCACGCAGTCGCTCATCCGCATCGTCGGGCTGAGCGCTACCCTGCCAAACTACATCGACGTTGCCGACTTCCTCAAGGTCAACCGGCACGCGGGCATGTTCTACTTTGACGCTTCGTTCCGGCCGGTCCCCCTGGAGCAGCACTTCATCGGCGTCAAGGGACGGCCCGGGACGAGGACCTCCAAGGAGAACCTCGACGCGATCGCCTTCGACAAGGTGAGGGAGATGCTCCAGCAGGACCACCAGGTCATGGTCTTTGTGCATTCGCGACGGGACACCATGGCCACGGCCAAGATGCTCTACGAAAAGGCCGTCGACCAAGTCTGCGTCGACCTCTTCGACCCCAGCACGCATCCCAACTACGACGCCGCCGTCTCTGCCATGAAGACCAGCAGGGCGCGAGAGCTGAGGGATCTGGTTCCCAAGGGCCTCGGGATTCACCACGCCGGAATGGCCCGGTCGGACCGCAACCTGATGGAGAGGCTCTTCGGCGAGGGCGTCATCAAAGTGCTCTGCTGCACCGCCACGCTCGCCTGGGGAGTCAACCTGCCGGCCGCCGCCGTCGTCATCAAGGGCACGCAGGTGTACAGCGCGCAGGAGGGCAAGTTCGTCGACCTCGGCATCTTGGACGTCCTCCAGATCTTCGGGCGAGCGGGCAGGCCCCAGTTCGAGGACACAGGCATAGGCATGATCTGCACCACCCACGACAAACTCAGCCACTACCTGACGGCCGTGACGGACCAGATGCCCATCGAGTCCAAGTTCTCGGCGAAGCTTGTCGACAACATGAACGCCGAGATCGCCCTCGGGACGGTCACGTCGATCCCCGAGGCGGTCCAGTGGATCGGATATTCGTACCTCTTCGTCCGCATGCGACGGAACCCCATGGCCTACGGCATCGACTGGAACGAGTTCTCCTCGGATCCGACGCTGGTGCAGCGACGGCGGGAACTCGCGATCCGGGCGGCCAGGACGCTCCAGAAGAACCAGATGATCACCTTCAACGAGACGACGGATCAGCTCCGTAGCAAGGACATCGGCCGCATCGCCAGCCAGTACTACATCCTCCACACCACCATCGAGATCTTCAACGACATGATGCGGCCGCTCGCGACGGAGGCCGACATATTGAAGATGATCGCCATGAGCGGAGAGTTCGACAACATCCAGTCGAGGGACAACGAGGCGAAGGAGCTGACCAAGATGCGGGACAGCCCAGAGGCCGTCCCCTGCGACGTGGACGGAACCATCGACACGCCGCAGGCCAAGACGAACATCCTTCTCCAGGCCTACATCTCCAAGGTGCAGCCGGAGGATTTCGCCCTCGCCAACGACCTCAACTACGTCGCGCAGCAGGCCGGTCGGATCTGCCGGGCCCTCTTCATGATCGCCCTCAATAAGCGGTGGGGCCACCAGTGCCTGGTGCTGTTGACGCTCGCGAAGTCGATCGAGAAGCGCGTGTGGCCGTTTCAGCATCCGCTGCACCAGTTCGAGCTCCCCAAGCCGGTGCTGAACCACCTCGACGCCACGGAGGCCCTGACGGTCGAAGTCATGCGGGACATGGAGCCGGCCGAGATTGGAGGCCTGGTCCGCAACCACGGGGCCGGCAACAAGATCGCAAGGATCCTGAACAATTTTCCGACCATCAGCGTCGAGGCCAAAGTCGCACCCCTGAACCGAGACGTCTTGAGGGTCAGGCTGTGGATCACGCCCGACTTTCGCTGGAACGACCAAGTCCACGGCACTTCCGAGTCTTACTACGTCTGGGTCGAGAACTCGGAGACGTCCGAGATCTACCACCACGACTTCTTCATCCTGAACAGGAGGAAGCTCCACGACGAGCACGAACTGAACTTCACGATACCCCTGTCGGACCCGCTCCCCGCCCAGATCTACGTGAGGGCCGTCTCCGACAGGTGGCTGGGCGCCGAGACGGTGACGCCCGTGTCGTTCCAACACCTCATCCGCCCGGACACGGTGAGCGTCTACACGGACCTGCTGGACTTGCCGCCGCTGCCGATATCCGCCCTCAAGAATCCCATCCTGGAGGACCTCTACGGCCAACGCTTCCGGCACTTCAACCCCATGCAGACGCAAGTGTTCGATACGCTCTACAACACCCCGGGGAACGTCCTGCTGGGCTCTCCCACCGGGAGCGGGAAGACCGTCGCGGCCGAGCTCGCGATGTGGTGGGCTTTCAGGGAGCGGCCCGGCTCCAAGGTGGTGTACATTGCCCCCATGAAGGCTCTGGTCCGAGAGCGCGTCAACGACTGGGGACGGCGCTTGGCGGGGCCTATGGGTCTGAAGCTGGTCGAGCTCACCGGAGACAACACGCCGGACACGCGGACGATACAGGACGCCGACGTCATCATAACCACGCCGGAGAAGTGGGACGGCATCTCTCGCAGCTGGCAGACCAGGGGCTACGTCCGCAAGGTGGCCCTCGTGATCATCGACGAGATTCACCTCCTCGCCGGCGACCGCGGCCCGGTCCTGGAGATCATCGTGTCCCGCATGAACTACATCGCCGCCTCGGCCAAGAGCTCGGTACGGCTGCTGGGCATGTCCACGGCCTGCGCCAACGCGACGGACCTGGCCAGCTGGCTCGGGGTGAAGGAGGGCCTCTTCAACTTCCGCCACTCCACGCGCCCCGTCCCCCTCGAGCTGCACATCGAAGGCTTCCCGGAAGTTAGAGGCTTCTGCCCCCTAATGCAATCCATGAACCGGCCCGCCTTCCTGGCTATCAAGAACCACAGCCCGGAAAAACCGGTCATCGTCTTCGTCGCCTCGCGCCGGCAGACGCGGCTCACGGCCAAGGACCTCATCAACTTCTGCGGCATGGAGGACAACCCGAACCGGTTCCTCAACATGGACGAGGAAGACCTCCAGCTGAACCTCGCGAGGGTCAAGGACGCCGCCCTGAAGGAGGCGGTCAGCTTCGGCATCGGCCTGCACCACGCGGGCCTCGTCGAGTCGGACCGGCAGCTGTCCGAGGAGCTCTTCCTGAACAACAAGATCCAGATCCTCGTGGCGACGAGCACCCTCGCGTGGGGCGTGAACCTGCCCGCGCACCTGGTGGTCGTCAAGGGCACGCAGTTCTTCGACGCCAAGACGGACGGATACAAGGACATGGACCTGACGGACGTCCTGCAGATGCTGGGCCGCGCCGGGCGGCCGCAGTTCGACACGTCGGGCGTGGCGTGCGTCTTCACTCAGGACGCGAAGAAGGACTTCTACAAGCACTTCCTCCACACGGGCTTCCCCGTCGAGTCGTCGCTGCACACCGTCCTCCCCGACCACCTCTGCGCCGAGATATCGGCCCAGACCATTAAGAAGAGGCAGGACGCGCTCGACTACCTGACCTGGACCTTCTTCTACCGGAGGCTGGACAAGAACCCGTCCTACTACGGGCTGGAGGTGTCGGCCGAGGAGCACCACACCCTGGCGGCCGAGCAGCGCGCCAAGGAGTACATGGCCGACCTGGTGGACAAGTCGCTCGGCGAGCTTGCGACGTCCAAGTGCGTCGTGGTCCACGCGAACGGCGACATCGAGCCCACGGCCATGGGCAAGGTCATGAGCTACTACTACCTCTCGCACAAGACCATCCGCCACCTGGTCCGGCACGTCAAGCCCAAGGCGGCGTTCCTGGACGTGCTCTCGTGGATGTGCCGGGCCACCGAGTACGACGAGCTGCCGGTGCGCCACAACGAGGACCTCATCAACGCGGAGCTGTCGCGCAGCCTCACGTTCCCGGGGACGTCGTTCGGGCTGCCCATGTGGGACCCGCACGTCAAGGCCTTCCTCCTCCTGCAGGCGCACATGTCGCGCGTGAGCCTGCCCATTGCCGATTACGTCGGTGACCAGACCAGCGTCCTCGACCAGGCCGTCCGCATCATCCAGGCGTCCATCGACGTGCTGGCGGAGCTCGGCCACCTGTCCAGCTGTGTCGAGATGATTACGCTGCTGCAGTGCATCAAGTCGGCGCGCTGGCCTACGGAGCACCCCCTGACCATTCTCCCCGGCGTGAGCACGAGCGAGCCGCCGCCCAAGAACGCGCCGGCGTCGCTGCAGCAGCTGAGCGGCATGCCGGCGTCGCAGTGGACGAAGGTGGCCAAGGACCTTTCCGTGCCGCAGGGCCGGCAGGAGCGCTTCGTCCGCGCCGCGTCGGTCCTCCCTAACGTCAAGGTGGCCGTCGACGAAGCGGGGCCGTCGTCGGTGACGGTGAGTCTCAAGCGGCTGAACGCCGTCGTCGAGCGGGAGGCCAGGATCTACGCGCCGAGCTTCCCCAAGGCGCAGACGGAGGGATGGTTCGTCCTCGTGGGGAACGTGGCGGCCGACCGGCTGCTGGCGGTCAAGAGGGTGGGCTGGGCGCTGGGCGGCGGCAAGGGGGGGATCGGTTCGAAGCCCTCGGCCAAGGCGACTCTCAAACTGCCGGAGCCGACGGGGGACAAGGCCAGGAAGCTGGACGTCCTGGTGGTGAGCGACGGGTACGTCGGGCTGGAGTATCGGGTCACGGGCGTGGAGATACCGGTACCGGCCGTGGAGGGTGAGACCAGCACTGGGGCATCTTAGTTAGCGACCAGACACAGCCTCCCCAGGGAGCGAACGAATACCGACAATACTGCCCCGTATACCTGTCATCCTCCGGCCCCTTTCCCCAGATACTTTTCCAGATCCACATTCCCGAAGAGCTCCTGCCTCAGCTTGGCGGACCGCTTCTTGTCCTCCTGCGCCATCTTGCGGACCTTCTTGGCGTCGAGCAGCTTGGGCTTCTCCTTGGCCTTCCCCTCGGCCCCGTCCTTGGGCACGGCAATGCCCAGGCCGAGCTTGTCGTCCTTGGGCACCGTCTTCAGCGGGAAGCGCATCCCCTCGCCATCCGGGCCTAGGCCCCGTCGCGCGTCCGCGTCCCACCCTCGCGCTTCGAGCACCGACAGCCCCATGCGCCGGCGGTCGACGGCCGACGGCGGGTGCGAGTGCGTCAGGCATACCTGGTGCGCCAGCGTCGTCTCGTGGCTCGGGGCCTTGCGCGCCCGCCCCGCCGCCGCCTCGTCCGGCGCGCCGCCGCTGCCCACCGGGAGCCGGCAGATCTCGCAGAGCTCAACCCGGGTGCTCTCGTCTTGGGCCTCCTCCGCGAGGGCCGGCTCCGCCTGCGGGCCCCGGCAGAGCACCATGCTCAGGTACAGGTCCGAGACGGCCTTCCCTTGCGCCTCGGCCGGGGCGCCCGCGGTGGTGTTCAGGTCGCCCGACGCGGCGGGCACGAAGGCGATTTTCTTATTGTAGAGACCGGTTCCGAAGGGGCGGAGGCGGTGGAGGGGGACCTCCTCGCTCTCGTCGTCGGATAGGGAGGCCATCTCGTCTCCTGGGGGCGGGTGGTTTGGGCTGGGATGTTGGATGGAACGGTATGGAGGAAGCTTGACGTTCTCGGCGAGGCTGACAATTTTATTGCAGCCTGGTGGCGGGGAGCAGCCCCTGAACGCCACTGATGACACGGCGTGCTTTTAGTGGGCGGCCCCTGTCAGCCGGAATTGTAGGGACCACGTCATACTGAGATATTCTGGAATTTGTCCACTCAAAAACCGTCTACCTCAACCCACCCGACCCGCAACATCTAACCGGCCGGCCCCCCGCGACGACACCGACATGATCCGGCCCGGCCTTTCATAAGCGATGCCTCTCCCGTTCCTCGCCAACCTCTACTTCAATGGCGCGCCGTCGTGGATGCCGGAGCCGTGGTGGCTCATCAAGGCGGGCAGCGCGCTGGGGGCGCTCATCCTGACCAAGCGCTACTGCTCGGGCCGGACCAACGCGGCCGAGCGCAACATGCACGGCCGAGTCGTCATGATCACGGGCGGGACGTCGGGCATCGGCGCGGCCGTGGCGCGCGAGCTGGCACGGCGCGGCGCCCAGCTGGTGCTCCTGACGCGCCAGGCGCCGTCGGACCCGTTCCTGGTCGACTTCGTCGATGACCTGCGCGCGCAGACGGGCAACGACATGGTCTACGCCGAGCAAGTCGACCTGGCCTCGCTGCACAGCGTGCGCCGCTTCGCCACGCGCTGGATCGACAACGCGCCGCCGCGCCGCCTGGACATGGTGGTGCTGTGCGCCGCTACCCTGACGCCGCCCGGCGCTGCTCGCGAGGAGACGGCTGAGGGCGTTGAGACTACGTGGATGGTCAACTTCCTGGCCAACTTCCACCTGCTGGGCATCCTGAGCCCCGCCATCAAGGCCCAGCCCTTCGACCGCGACGTGCGCGTCATCCTGCCCACCTGCTCGTCGTACATCGCGTCGCCGCCGCTGCGCGACGCGCTGGACCGCGGCGCCTGGACGCCGGGCCGGGCCTACGCCCGCAGCAAGCTCGCTCTCATGGTGTTCGGCCGGGCTTTCCAGAAGCACCTCGACGCCTACAAACGGCCCGACAGCCTGCCGATGAACGCGCGGGTGGTGTTCGTGGACCCCGGGTACGCGCGGACGGCAGGCATGGTGCGGTGGCTGACGCGCGGCTCGCTGCTGGGGCTGCTGGCGTACCTGGCCCTGTACCTGGTGCCGTGGCTGGTGCTCAAGAGCGCCGACATGGCGGCGCAGTCCATCCTGCACGCGGCCATGGAGGAGGCGCTGGGGCGCGGGGCAGGCGGGCGGCTCGTCAAGGAGTGCATCGAGGTCGACTTCGCACGCCGCGAGGTCGACGACGAGGCGGCGGCCAAGGAGCTGTGGGAGGCGAGCGACGCGCTGATCGAGCGGACCGAGAAGAAGGCGGCCGAGCGGAGGGCCAGGGAGAAGAAGGAGAGGGAGGAGGGCGAGAAGGCGGAGGCCGAGCGGAAGGTCAAGGAGGAAAAGGCGAGGGAGGAGAGCGAGAAGGTGCAGGAGATAGAGGCGCTGGTCGATACCATCAAGAAGGGCAGGGCGAGGGAGGTGGCGGCGAAGAAACCCAAGGCCGGCAAGGGGAAGAAGGTCAAGTTTGGCGGCGAGGCGGAGATATGAGGGCAGAGACGGCTATAGAGAATATAGACGGTTTAGATACCAGTCTTTAACCTGGGTGAAGGCTTGGAAAGGGGCTCAATAGGGGTGCATGGTGCCTCGGTACTGTGAGGACGTACCTACTAGTACTCCGAATAAGTGCCTCGCCTAGATGCCTACCCCGGAGTTGGAGAGCTGCGGGGCTCCCGCATGTGAAAGACGGCGGATGACGAAACGGCTCGGAGGAACCCCAACCTCACCACAGCGGCATCGCCCTCACCAGGCATCTCTCCATCGTCATGCCAAGCTGAGTTCCGCTCCCTCTCCCGACACGACTACAATGGAATCCATACCGGTGTCTACCTCGCACGGAGCCACAACTGTGGCGCCGGCTCCGCTACCGCAGCCCCTTGTCGTCACGGCGTCGCTGTCATCTCACAACGCCTCGACATGTCACCCAGTCTTCTTCACCGACAGGTTGCGGAAACTGCTCTTCGCCGTCTCCACCGCGCCCTTACACCCCGTGGCACACGGTTATGTGTACCGGGACGCACAACGCCGTCACGATGGCGCCGCCTCGAGGCTGTGATGAGCCCGCGGTGCGTCGACTGAGACGCGGAGACGGCTAGCTTGAGCTGGAAGCGGGTGCTCGGCGGGAGAACTACGGCTTGTTGGTCGGCCTCGACTTGTCAGTGGTATGCGACGGTCACGACGGCGGATCGGCCAGGTCCGCGAGTAAGACAACCTAGGATGAGGTTGGCAGTGGCCGGTGCGGAACCGACGCCTACTGCGTATGTACATATACCAAACGGGAGGAAGCCAACGCCGGGAGCCCCATGGGTTGGTATCAACAAAGAAAATGCGGAGGCAAGCAATTTTCCTCCCTGTTGCCCTCATTTGTGACCGGTGTTCCGAGCGACGGCAAGATTGACCCAAAAGCACCACCCAAGAAGAAACACCTGTTTCGACCGGAGATGTCTCCGCCGTCCTAGTTCTTGACGGCGATGATGATGGTCGTCAGGATGAGCACCAGGACCAGGCCCAGCAGCGCCATCAGCTTGACGTTCTTCCACCACATCTTGCGCTTGAGGCCGCGGCTGCGGACGCGGAACTCGCGAGCGCTGCCGCCGAGCCGATCGGTTTTGTCGACCAGCAGGTCGATGCGCTCGCCGCGCTCCAACAGGCCCTCGATGTTGCGCGTCATGATGCCACGCACGTCGTCGATCTCACGGCGCGCGTTGCTAAGGGCGTCGTCGCGGCCCTGGCCCGTGGTCCCGTACTCGACCATCAG
>Ga0247771_1000543_pt1 | contig 11747 bp, 12 predicted proteins | sample UWRJL197509C6_FD_179948 | JGI IMG/M metagenome (GOLD analysis project Ga0247771, IMG submission 179948) | Plant litter microbial communities from Arlington Agricultural Research Station in Wisconsin, United States - UWRJ-L197-509C-6 | ecosystem: Environmental > Terrestrial > Plant litter >...
GTCCGTCAGCCGCCCGGCCCCCTGTGTCCGCCGCCGGGCGACCCAAGGCCCTCCGCTCGTCTCGCGGACGGGCCCCTCACAACTTCAAACTGCATTCCTCCCACGAGCCTCGCCGCCGAACATCGCAGACGCTTCGCCTGTGGGCCAGGCTCTCGACGGCATTCCGCATCGCCCGCTCCGCCGCCGCTCCGTCCGCTCCGTCCGCTCCGCCCGCACCGCCCTCGCCGCCGACCAGACCCCGACCCGGCGCTCCCAGCATGTCGTCGGCTTCGGCTTCCCGGCCTGACGCCGCCCGCAGGGGCCGGCCCGATCGTCGAACGCAGGCGCCGTCGCTCGACATCATGGCCGCGCGCCCGTCGGTCCCGCCGCCGCTGCCCGCCGACGAGTCGCAGTCGCTGCAGGACTCGCGCTCGTCGTCGTCGACCAACTCGCCCGCGCCCAACGACAACGAGGAGTCGGACTTCTTCCTCGTCGCCAACGACTCGCAGTCGTCGCTCGGCGTGCCCAACCTGCAGGACATGCACTTCGAGGACGACGAGTGCCTCCCCCCGCCCATCAACCGCCTGCCCAACGAGATCCTCATCTCCATCTTCGCCAAGCTCAGCGCCTCGGCCGACCAGCTGCACTGCATGCTCGCCTGCAAGCGCTGGGCCCGCAACGCCGTCGACCTGCTCTGGCACCGCCCCGCCTGCACCAGCTGGGAGAAGCACAAGTCCATCTGCCAGACCCTGGGCCTCGACGCCCCCTACTTCGCCTACCGCGACTTCATACGGCGCCTGAACCTGGCCTCCATCGCCGACAAGGTCAACGACGGCAGCGTTATGCCGCTCGCTGTCTGCACCCGCGTCGAGCGCCTCACCCTGACCAACTGCAAGGGCCTGACGGACTCGGGCCTCATCGCCCTCGTGCAGAACAGCGGCCACCTGCTGGCCCTCGACATCTCCGGCGACGACCAGATCACCGAGGCCGCCATCGTCGCCATCGCCGACAACTGCAAGCGCCTCCAGGGCCTCAACATATCCAGCTGCACAAAGGTCTCCAACGAAGGCATGATAAGGTTGGCCGAGAGCTGCAGGTTCATCAAACGGGTACGCTGCCTTCCTCCCATCTGACCCTGCAGGCTCCCCGGGCTCCCCGGGCTCCCCGTTTCGACGCGGAGCCCCGGGCCCGATGCGTTCCCCCACGACACGCCCGCGCCCTCCGGTCTCCTCTGATATTCTGCCGTTGCTGACGAGTGGTGCCCGGATACAGCTCAAGCTGAACGACTGCGGGCAGCTCGCCGACGAGTCCATCCTCGCGTTTGCCGAGTACTGCCCCAACATCCTCGAAATCGACCTCCACCAATGTCGTTTGATTACCAACCAGCCCGTGACGAACCTGCTCGCCAAGGGACAGTCTCTGCGGGAGCTCCGGCTGACCAACTGCGAGCTCATCGACGACGGCGCGTTCCTCTCGCTCCCCTCGGGCCGTACTTACGAGCACCTGCGCATCCTGGATCTCACGTCCTGCGCCCGGCTGACGGACCGGGCCGTCGAGAAGATCATCGACGCCGCGCCGAGGCTCCGCAACCTTGTGCTCGCCAAGTGCAGGCATATTACCGACGACGCCGTCTACGCCATCTCCCGCCTGGGGAAGAATCTCCACTACGTCCACCTCGGCCACTGCGGGCACATCACCGACGAGGCCGTCAAGAGACTGGTAGCGACCTGCAACCGCATCCGTTACATCGACCTCGGCTGCTGTACCCATCTAACCGACGAGTCGGTCACGCAACTGGCTCACCTGCCCAAGCTCAAGAGAATAGGTCTCGTCAAGTGTGGCAACATCACAGACGAGAGTGTCTTCGCTCTGGCCAAGGCGAACCAGCGGCACCGCCACCGCCGAGACGCCGACCGCCAGGGAGCGGACCACCACTATTACAGCCATAGCAGTCTCGAGCGTGTCCACTTGAGTTATTGCACGAATTTGACCCTGAGGGTACGGGAACTCGCTTCGTTTGTCCCCCCGAGGACCACGGCTGACGCGTCTCCAGAGTATCGTGAAGCTGCTCTCCTCGTGTCCCCGCCTCACCCACCTGAGTTTGACGGGTGTACCGGCATTCCTGAGAGACGACCTCGGCCAGTTTTGTCGTGACGCTCCCTCTGGTAAGCGGTTCGGGGCATGCCGTGACCGTAAGGGCGGAACTAACGGGGCTCTACAGAATTCACCCAGCACCAGCGAGAGGTCTTTTGTGTTTTCTCCGGCCAAGGCGTCGTGAACCTACGGCGGTATCTGAACAGCGAACAAGCTTTCGCCGACCTACACGATCGCTCCCTTCCGGGCTTTCCGGGGCACCGCCACCCCATCGAACCAACCCTTCTCGGAGACGCAGGCCCAGGAGCACTGCATGCCCACGGCGGCGGGGCCAACGGTGCCGATGCCAACTTCGACGATGCCGACGCGGACGCCATCGACGACGAGGATGTGTTGGACGACGGTAGCGAGATGGTCATCGACACGCAACCGCTGCTTCTTAACGCTCCCTCCGCCGCGGCCGCCCACCTAGGGGTTGGCCACGGCGGCGGTCTGCTTGCGGCGCTTGCGGCGCTTGCCGGTGCGCACCAGGAGGGGGTCACCGACACGGCCCAGTTGCCCCTCAATCCGGTAGGGTGGTCCACGGAGTTTTCCAATACCGCTGGGCCCGCGTTGGGTGGCCTTGGGGATGCCGATGCGGCCATGGATTTGACGCCGGCGGCCCCCAGCCACGCCGGCGGCGGCTCGTCAGGGAATACCGCCGTACTAGGCGGGTTCACTATATTCGAGTCCGGCGGCCAAGGCCCAAACCCGCTCGCTGCAGCAGGTGCTACGACCGAGACACCCGCCGATCTGAGTGGAAGCGGCAGCTCAAGTAGCATTGGTGACGCTCCTGGCGGTGCCTGAACGACGACGGCGCACGGTATCAAGTACTATCGTCGTCACGCTCGTGCGCGTTCCACCGGAGATGCCCTGCGCTTTGGCTAGCGGCTTGCCCCAGTCAACAGATTGGCAACTTCTGCCAGATGCCAGACCTGCGCCTGCGCAGGAAACGGGGTTGACGTTGGTCCCCGCGCCGACTGGGGAGCGAGCCATGGAAAATCGCTCCTGGTTCCGTGTCCCCGGCGCTCGAAGAGACTGGGGGCTACACTGGCGTTGTATCAACACACTCGAAAAGGCAAACGCGGCAGGGTGGGTAGCGCCGCGCACCGTCACCGGGTGCTGTCCAGGGGTCGGGTTGGAACAATTTCACCAGTTGCCTGTCTTGACACGTAGCGTTCGAGAGGGCTGGCTGGAGGGGGCCCGGGGCCGGGCTACGACCCAGGAAGCAGTTGGGCAGCAGAGGGTACATGTACGACGTTTCCACTGTTCCCGTCATGGCGATGCATTTGGCTCTCGGCGCGTCCGAGAGCCGTTGGACGAGAACACCATCCGAGGAAGACGGGTAGGAGACCGGCAGCAATGCTATGAGACTTGTTTACGCCAGCCAGCAGCCTCCGGGATAAAATGCTTGTTCCCGTGCATGATATGTCTCTACGTGTCTTGGGGCAACCAAGGCCCTAACCTAGGTCCCTCTCTGTGCGGGTTGGGGAAGCAGCAGGTCACTAGAACTCGGAAGACCGGCTTGGAATGCCAACAGACTTCCGATGTGGAAGCCCGTGTACTTCGAAGGCGCCGAGGCAGCAGCCAGTGTAGGTGGCCCGACTGCGGACTTGACACGGGCTTTGAGCCCCTGATCAGATCTCCTCATCCTGTCATCTGGCGTAACCCTCACCCCTCTGCGCCAGGCCGGCCGTCGTGTAGCCACTTGCTCATGTAGGGCCCGTCCAGCCAGTAGCCTAGCTTCCGGTAGTAGCTGCGGACGCCGACGCCGGAGATGACGCTGATCTTGTCGCTACCGTGCTCGTCGCGGGCGATGCGCTCCGCCTCCTCCATCAGCAGGGTGCCGAAGCCCTGGTGCTGGAACTTCTTGGGGTCGCGGGCGTGCACCGGGACGGCGGTGCCGTAGACGTGGAGCTCGCGGACGAGGCTCGCCGGGCGGCCGACCAGCTCGGGCCGGTACGTGTACTCGGCCGAGCACCGGCGCAGGCGCAGCAGGGCGACGAGGATGTCCTGCTTGGGGTCCTCGTAGGCCAGGAACGTCTCCCAGCCGCCGTTGGCCGCGTAGTCGCGGCGGACGAGCTCCACCTGGCCCGGGCGGATCTTGTGCTTGACTTCGTTGATGCCCACCTCGCGCGTCCGCACGTCGCGGCACGTCGTGCCGAAGTCCTTCATCCGCGCCAGCGCCAGCTCGCGCAGGTTGCCGTTCTCCACGCCCGAGCTCACCAGCGGCATGGGGATGTCGCGCTGCACGCGGTAGATGCGCGTCCACGGCGGCACCAGGGCCAGGATGCGGGCGACGAGGTCGATGAGCCCGTTGGGCGTGTAGTTCTGGTAGCGGCCGGTGCGCCACAGCTCGTACAGCCCCGTGCCGCGGATGACGAGCGTCGGGTAGATCTTCAGGCCGTCGGTGCGGAAGGCCGGGTTCTCGAAGTACTCGCGGAACTGGTCCAGGTCGCGCTCCATGCCCACGTTGGGCAGGTCGGGCATCATGTGGCTGACCACCTTGAAGCCGGCGTCCTTGGCTAGGCAGAAGGTCTCGGCCACGGCCGCCACTGTGTGGCCTCGGTTGGTGTCGCGAGCGACGTCCTCGTAGAGCGACTGCACGCCTATCTCGAGGCGGGTGCAGCCGTAGGCCAGCATGCTCGACAGGTGCGGCTGCAGGCAGTAGTCGGGCCTCGTCTCGATGGTGATGCCCACGCACTTGATGCTGCTCATCTCGCCGGCCTCGACGGCCTCGGCGACGTGGGTCGTCTGGTAGCCGCTCAGCGCGTTGTGCAGCTGCGAGATGAAGTCGTCGCGGTACGGCTCGGGCAGGGACATGAAGGTGCCGCCCATAATGATGTACTCGACCTTGTCCACCGAGTGGCCGAGGGCTTTGAGCTGGTCCACCCGGCCGCGGGCCTGCTCGAAGGGGTCGTAGCGCGCGCGGATCGCCCGCATGGATGTGGGCTCGTAGCCGGTGTAAGACTGGGTGCTGTACTCGAAATCCGAGTCCGGCCCCCCTGGGCAGTAGACACAGATGTTGCCCGTGTAGGCTATGTGGGGACACCGATGCGGTTTACACATGACGGCGACGACAGCAATGCCCGAGGACGTTCCTGGGCCGCGGTCAGCACACGAAGCTCGCGGCGAGTTCGAAGGCACAGGGGGGGGTATACGGATGGGCTTCGCCACGAGCCGCGGCAGGATGTACTTCTTGTAGTGTTCGGGGACGGCGGCGATGATGGCCGTCAGCGGCGGCATGTTCCCCAGCTTGTGCTTCTTCGCATACCGCGCCCGTAACGAGTTTAGGTTGACATCCTTCGAACCCCGTCGGCCACCGGCGGCGGCCTCATGGTCCTCGATCAAGGCGTTGGCCACATCGGCACAGCACCTCAAGTAGCGTTCGCTCTCGGGGGGCAGACTGGCGCCCGCCTTGCCCGCTGAAGCGGCAACCATGTCAACTTGGTCTCTTGCCGGCTAACAAGTCCAGGGCCCGCCAGCAGACGGAGTCATCGATCAACGGCTTCCGGGGATGAAGCCCAAGTGTTGTAGGCGGGACCTCTGACCCCGTGCCCAGACTTGCCGCAGGTTCCAGCGGTACACTGCCGTGGCTACGCTGTAAGGGGTCTTGTCGACCTCGTTGTCGTCCTCTATCACTAGAAAGTTGAAAGGTTGAGTTCTTCCTAGAGGGTGTGGCAACGGATGGTGTGGTGGTAAAGGCAGTCCGTGCGCGCTGGGCGCACCCCCGTACCTTATTTTTTACCGAACCCCGGCAAGCGAACGACGTAACAGTTGACATTTGAAGCTCCCAAATTCGCGCTCAGTTGACGAAGTAGTCCTCGAGGAATAGAGGACAGCACGACAACGGCTGTCACCGCGCCAATAGTCGCGCCGTTGCCGTCGCATACCGAATCGATCCTTGCCGCCCAGAAGACACAGTCGCGGTCATGCAGTCGCTGCCACGGCATTCCCGGTCGGCGGCCGCCCTCGTCGGTCGTCTGGCTCGTCGGCCCTACAGCTCATCGACGTCTCCCTACGCCGCCACCGTCGAGAACCTCCGCATCAATTCGGACACCAAGGTCCTCTTCCAGGGCTTCACCGGTAAACAGGGGACGTAAGTGTTGCTATCGCCGCCCTCGCATTGGCGTGGCCGCCGTCGACATCCCGCGTCACATGCTGACGAGGGCTCTGCTTTCCCCAGATTCCATGCCCAACAGGCCATTGACTATGGTATGCATCCTCCCCGGGAGCGCTGCGACTTCGCTGACCGCGGCGCGCACAGGAACCAAGGTCGTCGGAGGAACGAACCCGAAGAAGGCCGGCAGCACCCATCTCGGGCTGCCCGTCTTCGCCAACGTCTCCGACGCCGTCAAGGAGACCGGCGCCACGGCCACGGCCATCTTCGTCCCGTAAGGCCCTGCAGCCCGATGCGCCGACCGCCGCAGCAGCTGACAACGTTTCCCTGGTAGACCCCCCCTCGCTGCCGGAGGCATCGAAGAAGCAATCGCCGCCGAGATACCCCTTATCGTCTGCATCACCGAGGGCATCCCGCAACACGGTGTGTCTGCCCTGCCGCCCTGCTCCTCGCAGGAACCTTGCACCAAACACGAGGCTAACAACGAGCGAAGACATGTTGCGCATCACCTCGATCCTGAAGACGCAGTCCAAGACTCGTCTTGTCGGCCCTAACTGCCCCGGCATCATCGCGCCGGGCCAGTGCAAGATTGGCATCATGCCGGGCTTCATCCACAAGCGCGGCCGCATCGGTATTGTCAGCAGATCCGGCACGCTCACGTACGAGGCCGTCAACCAGACCACACAGGCCGGGCTGGGACAGTCGCTCGTGGTGGGTATCGGCGGCGACCCCTTCAGCGGCACCAACTTTATCGACTGCCTGAACGTCTTCCTCAAGGACGAGGAGACGGACGGCGTCATCATGATCGGCGAGATCGGTGGGTCGGCTGAGGAAGACGCGGCCGACTTCCTACGGGCCAACAACACCAAGAACGGAGGCAAGCCCGTCGTGTCCTTCATCGCCGGCATCTCAGCGCCGCCCGGCCGCCGCATGGGCCACGCCGGCGCCATCGTCTCGGGCGGCAAGGGCGGCGCCGATTCCAAGATCAAGGCTTTGGAATCCGCCGGCGTCATCGTGGAGCGGTCCCCCGCAGGGTTGGGCAAGGCCTTGCGCGACGAGTTCGTCCGGCGAGACCTCTTGTAGTCTCGCCCCCGCCGGCCGCGAGTTGGCCTGCTCTTGCCGAGGAAGAGGTCCTTTTTCCTTCTTGCCCGTGTATTGCAATACCAAGCACCATAGACAGGGGCGGGGCGTCCCCATCGGGCAGTTTGCTCGGCATCTCGTTCCCATCTTTTGTACTCAATCTCACGGCATTCCTCACGGGGTAAGATCACCGGGCTTGCGACTGAGTGGTGGGACGCCAGGTCCTCGCCGGCCTCTCTGGCCGGCGAAGATTCCGGGCACTATTTTCTCGTCGGAGCCGGCGTATAAGCGTAACCAGAGTGTGCCTGCTATGGACCTACGCTACCGGGATAAAAAAAAATGCCCCTGTTTGCGGCGGCGGCTTCGAGGACGAAAGACCACGGCGTAACGCTTACTATGCTCCGGCCGATGCGTCCCCTTCGTAAAAACAAGGGGCCTTGAAACGGAGCCAGACCCTCGGGCTCATGGAACGCAGAACTCCCCTCCAATGCAGATCTGATGTTCCTCGGCAGATGGCATGCTGTTCACGGCGCCGGCTGCGGTCGTCGTGTCCGTGGCTATTGCTCGCCGAGGAGTCGGGCGGTGATATCGCCCATATATGCTTCCTCGAGCTCGTAGTCCTCTCCGCCGTTGCGGTCGATGCCCACGAAATTGAAGGCGTCCACCACGGAGTCCAGCTCGAAGCCCATGTTGACGAAACGATCGATCAGGTCCCTGTTGTAGCCCTGGTATCTACAAAACGCGTCAGCGGAAACGGTCCTCGGCCGATCGGCGTGCCTGCTCACCTGCTAGGGTCGTCGGGCTTCTTCTCCACCTTCTTCCTTGTGTACTGCTGCGGCGGCGCCTCCCGGCGCGGGGCGCCGGCGTACTTGACGGCCCAGTCGTGGGCGACCACGGCGAAGTACTCGGGGTCCTCCATCATCATCTTGGCCACCTCGGCGTCCTGGGGGTCCTTCGGATTCGGGGACTCGAGGAGCATTCTCAGCGAGAGGAGGGCCATCTTGATGGTGCCGACAGGCGACCAGCCGCTACCGAGCGTATCTAGGCAGATTGCTCCCTGCGGGCCCCCGGGGGGAGTGGTCAGCATCTTCCAGGCACGGCCGGGCTGGGCCGAGGAGGGGCAGCGGTGCAGGACCTACTGTTTGGCTGCTGATGTTGGGGTGCCAGATCCGGGTCTCGAACTTGATGATGGGCGACTTGAAGGGGTACATGTCGGGGATTTGGATGTCGACCGTGTAGGTGCCGCCCGAGTATGGTGTGTCGGGTGGCGCGGGAAAGGTGCCCTTGAGGTGGGTGAGGTTGGCGGCGTCGACGGGATGGGCGACGACGCCGGAGTTGTCCTTATCCTGGAGGATGTCCTTCAACTCCTTGGCGATGCGGCGCTCCCGGGTCGTGGCCATGCTGAGCAGGGGCGGCGGGAACACCTCGACGAGGGGACAGGCGGGATACGGCTGCGAGGCGTCGGCCGCCGAGGGCGATGCTTCGGGCGGGTGTCTAGGACAAACTCGGAGCTTCGAGGCGATGAGGGGCAGTCGGCAGCACGACCTCGGCGTACATGAGCTCGCACCCGATGTTTCGGAGGGCAGACGGCTTCCGTCGTGACGGGGAACGAGCGCGATGGAGAGGTATGACTGCCTGGGAAGAACCCGGGACGACGGCGTGTGGTGAGGCTTCCTTCTGTTAAGTGCATACGAAGTCGATTCGTCCAGTGCCGGAGACCCTGGAGGGGCGGGTTGCGCGGAGCCGCCGACAGTGGCAATGGCCCCCTGCCGGTGGTGTCACTGTAGTGGACCGACCTACAGTAGCCGCCGCACGGCCCAACTGCGGACAGCTGCTGCGCCCAGCCGCAGCTGGCGTGTTTGCTCCCTGCCTGGAATTTCTCACCCGACATCAACCCGACCCGTGATTCCGGGAAGCTCTCTCTGACCTCGACGTCGCAAGAGAACCATCGCGATATCAAACACGTTTGCACCCACTCTGGTTTATCCTCGGGACGCCAGCCCTGCCGAGTTTCCTTCGGCGCCGGCCTTTCGCCGTTCCACCAGCTCTCGTCGCGCCTCGTTCGTCAGCTCACAACCACAAGTCTCACGATGGTGGGTAACCGACCGAGGTCTTTCCCTCGCGCCGCTCACAGAGTTCGATTTAACGCTGTCTCTGCAGGGCCAGAATCAGTCGAGCGGCTTCAGCGGTGGCCAGGGAGATGGCAAGGATGACAAGGACAAGAAGGCAAGTAACCCGCCCGGCACCCGCGATCTCTGATGGCGCACGAGCTGACCGCGGCTCGGGCCAGCAGAAGGAGAAGCCCAAGTACGAGCCCCCGCCGCGACCAACCACCCGAGTCGGGCGGAAGAAGCGAAAGGCGGCCGGGACGAGCGCCGCCGCGAAACTGCCCGCCGTCTTTCCCACCAGCCGCTGCAAGCTCCGCCTGCTCCGCATGCAGCGCATCCACGACCACCTGCTCCTGGAGGAAGAGTACGTCGAGAACCAGGAGCGCCTTCGTAAGGCCAAGGCGGCCAAGGACAGCACGGCCCCCGGCTCCGACCTCGACGCCGTCGACAGGCTGGCCGACGAGCGGGGCCGGGTTGACGACATGCGCGGCAGTCCCATGGGGGTGGGCACCCTCGAGGAGATGATCGACGACGACCACGCCATCGTGTCGAGCACCACGGGGCCCGAGTACTACGTCAGCATCATGAGTTTCGTCGACAAGGACCTCCTCGAGCCCGGGGCCAGCGTCCTCCTCCACCACAAGAGCGTCAGCATCGTCGGCGTGCTCACCGACGACACGGACCCCCTCGTCAGCGTGATGAAACTCGACAAGGCCCCTACCGAGTCCTACGCCGACATTGGCGGCCTGGAACAGCAGATCCAGGAGGTGCGCGAGTCCGTGGAGCTTCCCCTTCTCCACCCCGAGCTGTACGAAGAAATGGGCATCAAGCCCCCCAAGGGCGTCATCCTCTACGGCGCGCCGGGCACCGGGAAGACGCTCCTGGCCAAAGCGGTGGCGAACCAGACCTCGGCAACCTTCTTGCGCATCGTGGGCAGCGAGTTGATTCAGAAGTACCTGGGAGACGGGCCCCGACTGGTCCGCCAGCTGTTCCAGGTATGACATACCCCGCCGCGCCGTCTCCTCGGTCCGGCGTACCCTGACACTAAAACAACAATAGGTTGCCGCCGAAAACGCTCCGTCCATTGTCTTCATCGACGAGATCGACGCCATCGGCACGAAACGGTACGAGTCGACGTCGGGCGGCGAGCGCGAGGTCCAGCGGACCATGCTGGAGCTTCTCAACCAGCTGGACGGCTTCGACGACCGCGGGGACGTCAAGGTGATCATGGCCACCAACAAGATCGAGACGCTGGACCCGGCCCTGATCCGGCCCGGCCGCATCGACCGCAAGATCCTCTTCGAGAACCCCGACCAGATCACCAAGCGGAAGATCTTCACGCTGCACACGTCCAAGATGTCGCTGAACGAGGACGTCGACCTGGAGGAGTTCATCTCGCAGAAGGACGATCTGTCGGGGGCGGACATCAAGGCCATATGCTCCGAGGCCGGCTTGATGGCCCTGCGCGAACGGAGAATGCGGGTGCAGATGGCCGACTTCCGGGCGGCCAGGGAGCGTGTGCTTCGCACGAAGCAGGAGGGTGAGCCCGAGGGCTTGTATCTCTAGTGTTCATGTATCCATAGTCCGGGGCCAGCAGCTGCTCGTGCGTCGCGGAGCCATAATCCATGGAGTAGGTGGATCACGGTCAGGTAGATGGGGAGAATGCCCGAGATGCCGCGTTTGTTGCATACCGCGGGTAATGTCCCGGTCCTGTATTTGCTTATCCGACCGACAAGCTGCTGGAAGCCAATCAGCCGCGATGTGACGCAACCGTCCATGAACCGACCTCACCTGGGAGCTTCGATGCGAACGTCAACTGGAACTCGCTTCGCGGAAGATGACACCGCCAGTCTCTCTCCGCGGGATGGTGGCCTATGCCACGAACCTGCTGTCGCAACTTCCCCTCTCTCTCAATAGCCCGAACCCCTTCGCCGTGCTGACCCCGGGGTCTTCTACTTCGAACGTCGACGTCGTCCCATACATTCCGCTGAGCGGTGCTCCGTCATGTCCTATAGACGGCCCGATGAGCTGTCACAACAGCCCTCCCGGCGATGGGGACTCCTGCTGTTTCGTCCACCCAGCCGGCCGCCTGCTCTTGACGCAGTTCTGGGACCGGGAGATCCATGGCGGCGCCGACGAGGACTGGACAATACACGGGCTATGGCATGTGCCGACCACGCGCAAGACCGGGAGGGGGAAATCCGCTAACCGCCTCCACAGGCCTGACTTGTGCGACGGCTCGTACGACTCGTACTGCTCCCTCGCCCCGCGTTTTGACAACATCACCGAGCTCCTCGAGCACCACGGGCAGAAGGAGCTCTTGGGAC
>Ga0247771_1000544_pt1 | contig 11737 bp, 8 predicted proteins | sample UWRJL197509C6_FD_179948 | JGI IMG/M metagenome (GOLD analysis project Ga0247771, IMG submission 179948) | Plant litter microbial communities from Arlington Agricultural Research Station in Wisconsin, United States - UWRJ-L197-509C-6 | ecosystem: Environmental > Terrestrial > Plant litter >...
TCCGTCATCGTCATGCCGGTGACGATGGAAGTGCCAATGCTCGAGCGGCGCAGCGTCCCGCTGTCACTCCGTCCATCGACCTCGCTTTCGTCAACGAGCGACATCGCCCCTTCCTCGTCGACGACCATCTCCTCATCCTCCTCGCGAGGCGTGTGGAAGTCCTCGGGTTCATCCTCGTCGCTCTCGCGTAGAGACGGCCGCGCGTTCTCCTTGTCGTCTCGGCCGCCGGTGGAGCCTAGGTCGCCGTACCCCTTGCCGGCTCCGCCCCAGCTGCTCTTCCGCAGCTGACCAGCGCCGGCCGCGTTCCTAACGCTCTGGCTGCGCTTGAAGCCGCCCGCCGGGACGTTGCTTGTGATCTGGCTGAGGCTCAGGATGCGCCGCGCCGCGCCCGTCGTTCCGTTGGCCGGCCCGGCGCTGCGCGTGCCCGACGCCAGGGCCATGTTGAAGGCTGCGCGGGGCCGGCTGTCCCGCGGCGCCTCGCCGGCCGCCGACGCCGCCGGTTTCTGCGACGGGACGCGCTTGCGGCTCATGACGTCGTGGCCGGCCCCGGCCCCGCTCTTGGTGGCCTTGGCCATCAGCAGGACGCGCGAGTGGTCCATCACCCCGTCTAGGATGCGCCGCTCCAGGCCCTCGGCGCGCCCTTCCATGTGCTGCAGCTCCTCGCGCCGCAGCCGGAGGGCCGTCTCCAACGACGACACATCGGCCGTCAGGCGCGTCTTCTGCCGCGTGAGAGACTCCTGGTCGGCCCGGAGGCCGAAGATGCTCTCCCGGAGACGCTCCTCCTCTTCACGGAGCGAGGCGATGGTGGCTTCCGCGTGCTCCTTCTCGGCCTTGCGGCGTTCGAGCGTCGCCGTCGTCTCCTGCAGCGTCCTCTCCTTGTCCTCGTGGTCGTCGGCGATCCGCTGCGTCTGCGTCGAGATGAAGTCGGAGATGTCCGACGCCGTCGCGCGGACCTGCTGCTGGATCTTGTCGAGCGTCTCGAGCTGGGCGAACGCCTTGTCCACTTCCTGGCTGTGGTCGACCAGCCGGTCCAGCTTTTCGTTGACGACGCTGTCGTCGTACTTCTCGACGGGCGGCAGGAGGGGTTGCTCCGGCGGCTTGGCCTCCTCGATCTTGTCCTGGATGGCCGTGGTCGACGACTTGGAGTGCTCGTAGTGCTGGCCCACGATGTCCAGGACGTTCTTGATGGTCTCGAGGATCTTGGGCTGGTACTCGACCACGTGCCCCTGCACGCCCTCCACCACGTTGAGCGTCTGCTTGATCTGGTCCCGCGTGACCTGGTGCTCGGCCTTGCCGTCCGAGTGCCGCTCGTCCGTCTTGGCCATCAGGTCCTCGACGCGGCTGAATACCGTCTTGGACGCCTCCTCCATCTTCTCCAGCGACTCGGTGACGGCCGAGCCCAGCGTGTCGATGAGCGACTTGAGCTCGTCGGCCACGGCCCTGGTGCCGACGACGGCCGACTCCAGCTCGACGTCCCGTGCCTCTCCCGACTTGGCCCTCTCCTCGTTTGCCGACTGGAACTCTTCGTACTTGACCACGAGCTCGTCGATGCGCTCGTCGATCTTGGAGGCGAGGGTTTCGGTCGTCTGCTGGAACTTCTCGTCCGCGTCGAGTTTGGCGCCGACGACGCCTGCCCGGGATTCCTCAAACTCGGTCTTCACGACGTCGAGCATCTCCTTGAGGTCGGCGCCGACCGTCGCGTTGTTGCCCACGGTCTCGCCCAGGGTGAGGAGGATCTTCTCGAGCGACTCCAGGCCGGAGGCGCCCTCGGTGAGTTTCTCCTTCATCGACGTCTGGAATTCTTCGAGGAACTCCTTGACCTCGCTGACGCGGTCGCTGACGCCGACAATCTCGGCCTGCCGCTCCTCGAAAGCCTTGGCGTTGGACTCGGTGTGGTTGTCGAGACGCTCCTTGATTGCTTGGACCGTCGCCTCGACGGCCTTGACTTCTTCTTTGGACGGCAGTCCGTCGGCGTCGCCCTTGATGATCTGTTCCACCAGGGATCTCAGCTCCAAACAAGCGGCCTCGACCGCTTCCACTTCGGCCTTGGTGAGCCGGGAAGGGTCCTCCAGCTGGCTGTCGTGCCGCTCTTTCATGTCATCGAAGCCGGTCGCCACCTGGGCCACGAGCCTCTCAACCATGTCGATGTCTTCCCGGGAGGACAGGCCGTCGACCCTCGAGGAGAGCGTGCCGAGGTTCTCCTTGGCCTCGAGGATCAGCGTCTCGATGGCGTCGATATGCTCTTTCCTGACGGCCTGATCGCCGTCGATCAGGTCGTCGAGCCTCGACTTGGTGTTGCGCAGGATCGTCTCGATGGCTTGGACGTCCTCCCTCGCCGCGGCGTCCGTGGCGGCAGGCTCCCGGCCGGCCATCCCGGCGACCGACTCCTGCACGTTGCGGAGCATCTCCTCCATCTCGACGATGCTCTCCTTTGAAACCGGCTCGGGTGGCGGCGGACCCGGCTCCATGGCTTCGACCTTCATGCGGAGCTGCGTGATAAGCACCTCGAGGTTCTTAATGTCGTCGTGCTTCAGGATCTCGGCGGGGATCACGGCGTTGCTCTCGATGGTGGTGACGGCCTTGCTCTGGTCGCGGAGGCCGTCGATATCGGTCCGGACGCCGTCGAGGCCCGACTTCAGGGCGTCCAGGATCTCGTCGTTCGCCGTCAGGTCGGCCGGCTTGTTGCCGAGCCTCTCGATGCTGGCCCGGAGGTCGTTCAGGCCTTCCTGCAGGGCGTCCAGGACCTCGGTAGTGCCGGCGACGGGGCGGTTGTTGATCTCGGTCCTCAGGCCGCTGATCCCTTCGTGGAGGGCCTCGAGGACTTTCCTGTTGTCCCCGGCGCCCGTCGCGCCGGGCAGGGTCATGGGCACCAGCGACGAGTTGACCGTGTCCCTCAGGGACTCGAGCTCGCCCTTCAGCAAGTCCTTGGAGGCGGCCGTGTCCTTCTGCAGCTGATCCTCGATCTCTTCGCGGAAGGCGTCCAACGTGCGCACCAGCGCCTCCATGAACTCTTCCCGGTTGTTGGCGCCGGCGGCCCGGTCGACGTACCGCTCCATGTCCTGCCGTAGTTTTTCGAAGCCGTCCTTGGTGGCGTCCAGGACTTGTTCCGTATCTCTGCCGTTGGCGGCGACGTTCTCTTTTGCCTCGTCCGAGATCGCCGCGAACTCCTCCCGCATGAACTTCATGATTTCGCGGAGGCGCTCGACGATCTCGTCGTCGTTCGGCTGCCGGGGGACCAAGGCGGACGCCGTGGCGGGAAAGTCGAATCCGTGGAGACCCTGCTTCACGGCGTCCACCATGTCGTCCTTGGTGATCTCGGCCCCGACCGCCGAAGGGGCGATGGGGAATTCGAACTCCTCGAGGCATTCGCGCACGGCCTCGAGCACCTCGTCCCGCGACAGGGAGGCGGGCGTCTCCACCTGCGGGGGCACAAAGTGCTTCAGGCCCTCGACGACGGCCTTGAAGACCTCCTCCCTGGTGGCGCCGGTCGACCGTTCCGGCCGGGGCGCGTAGTCCCGGAGGCCCTGCTTGAGGCACTCCAGGACCTCGTCGCGTTCCAGGCCGAGCTGCTGCACCTCGATCTCGGGCTTGTACGCCTCCCAGGCGTGCTTGACAGCCTGGATGACGTCGTCCCTGCTCAGCTCGGGGCCGCGGCTCCTGTTGGCCGGCGAGTCCTTGAGCGCCGCGCGCATCGCGTTGTAGACTTCTTGGTAGTCGACGGCGCTGGCTTTCGACGAGACGGAGGCGGCAGACTGGCGCCGGTGCTCTCGCAGGAGGTGGTTCATGTGCTGCTTCATCTCCTCGAGTCCCTCCTCCACCACCTTGGCCATCTCGACCTTGGTCGCCGTGTCGGGCTTGTTGTCCTTCTTGGTTCCCGCCTCATCCAGGCGACGTCCGATCTCCCGGCCCATCCCCAGGACCTCGCCGCGGAGTTCTCGCACCAAGGCCTTGACCTCGGCGGTGAGACCGCCGCCCTGGGCGACGCTGTCCTTAACGCTCCGGATGATTTTGAGGATATCCTCGCTGACGATTTCTGCGGCTCCGGACGGCGGCTCTGAAGAGCGGCGGCTGTCCGCGTTAGGGAGCAGCCGCCCCGCCCTCGGTACCGGAGGCCCTCGGTGTTGATAGTCGATCTGGAGAGGCGATTCCGCCTCGAAGCTGAAGTCTCGCGGCCGCCCGGCTCCGCGGCCGCCTCCCTGTCCGCCGGCCGGCACCACCGATTGTCCTCGACTGGCCCGGATGAACTGCCAAAGCTCTTCGACCTTCTCCGCCGACGCCGTGTGGCCGAGCCTCTCGATGACTTCGGCAAGCCGCGTCAAGAGCAGGTCCTGGCCCTCCTTGGTGCCCATGTCGCGGAGAATCTTCTCGAGGAGGGCGACCGTGGCAGGTGCATCTGTGCCGCACAAGGACGGCGTGCTGTCCCGGTCCAGAGAAGCCGCGAAGCTGGTGGGCGACGGGATTCGTGGCAGCGAGAAGGGCCGCACCGCCTTGCTCAGGGTCGATGCGCTGTGCGGCTTGTTGTCGAGGAGGAGGGCGGCGCCGTGGATGTCCCTCGTCGACGGCCGCGAGCCCGTCTCGTTGGAAGTGGTGATAAGCTCCCGGAGACTCTTGCGGATGTCTTCGTCGCGGGAGTTGGTCGCTTCTTTGAGGCTGAGAAGATCGGCGGCGTTGTCCCGGCTGCGCCGGCTCAGTTGGGACATTTCCTTCTGCAGCGCCGTGGCGATGCTGGTGAGGCTCAGGATCTGGGTGGAGAGGTTGTCCAGGGACTGCGGTGCCCTGATCAAGGCCGTGGACTCGTTGGTCACGTTGGACAGGGGCGCTTCCGTCTCCCGCGGCTTCGACGTCGGCGTGGCCATGTTCTGGAGAGCCAGCATGGTTGCCGACTGAGGCGGTGTGTTTTCGCCGAGGATGCTCTGGTGGGGGCGTCGGACCGTCGGCCTGATGATTGGCGTGAGGCTGGGGCCGGGGCTCGGGAAAGCCACGACCGACCTGTCGTTCTTCTCGTCGGTACGGGGGTCGACGAAGGGATCCCTGCTCTTGGACGGGGTGGAGGGCCGTGTCGACCTTTCGGGGGACCGAGGCGTCGACGAGTTGGAGTCCCGGCCGGTCTCGAGCATCAGACTAAGATCTCGGACGCTTCCGGGCTGCAACGACTGCATGCGCCGGTGGCTGTTGGCCGAATCTTTCCTCGGCGACCTCTCCGGGGAGAAGTCGCTCATGCGCTTGGCGAGGGCATGGGAGACGAGGGCGCTCTCGCGCGCCTTCTCCGTCAGGGCGGCGTGGGCCGACTGGATGGCGCTCGACGTGCCGGCTCGCGACGGAGACACGCTCGGCGACTGGGGGTTCAGCGGTAGGGGCGGCGGCGCCCTCTCCGGGTCGGAGCTGTCCCACCTGCTTCTGCTTAGCCGCCGCCATAGGAAAGCCATGGCGCCGAGGAGGGCACAGGGGACCACGGGAGACGTACATGGGGATAAGAGCTCGTCCTTGCTCGGACGACGCAGAATGCTGGTGTCTCAGGTCACGAGGCGTGTCCCGCTCGATGGAAGGCATCGTGGGGAGCGCGGGCCAGCAGGTTGCGACTCTGGCTGGAATGTTTATAGGTATGGTTTGGGTGCGCGTGGGCGCGCGGCCCGGCTCAATGCACGGAAAGATGCCGAATAACTCGAGGACGGAACTGGGTAGCAGGATATCCGAGGATGGTATCGTCGAGGAGACGCGGAGTCGAGTTGGGAGCTATAATCGTGGGAGTAATATTGGGGAGGGGTGGGAGGTCTTCACTGGGGGTGACGCGGGAGGGGTAAACAAAGTCCGCTGCCATGCCAACCAGGTGCCGCCTTGGCTCGGCATCGGCCAACACATCAGCGCCTTGCCGCCAGAAACTGCAGACGACCTCGGCCAACACGACAAAATTTAGGGCGTCTTGTATCTACCAAGGTAGTAGATACTGGATACAATAGATACTGCCTAGGCAGGTAGGTACCTAGGTATCTTCCTCTTCCGTGCCTAGAATTTCTGGACTTGCCCGCCACCAGACACCCACCATATATGTACAGCTTTTCTCCTTTCCACTGTCACAGGATAGTTTGGCTCGCGAAACTCCAACTCGCCGGGTCCAATCGGTAGCTCGTCACAGAGGTAAAGAGTTGGGATGGTCGGGCCAGGAAAAGTCGCCACTCTCACGCACCCGGAGGTGTCCGCATAACGGCTCCTCTCAACGCGGATTTCTAATAGAGCATCCGCCTTCCGCACCGCACGGCGTCGATGCTTGACATACTTCTTGCTGCCCCGCATGCGAAGGCTCCTCGCGGAAAATGCTTCACCGACCGCGAATCATTGTGTCGAACGCCGGGATCAGCGTCTGCGCGAGCCAGAACGAGAACACCAGCTTCGGGCCGGTCATCAAAAGCTGCAGCTGTTAGCATCCGAGGACGAAGGAAAAGAAGAGACTCCTTACCTTGGGCACCAAGCCCTTGAAGAAGCTGGCGGCACCTTCGTTCCGGGCCATGTTCGACAGGATCCGGAATCCGCTCTCCGGATTGTCAAAGTTGCGGTTCTGGATCCTGGTCTTGATGACGTCCAGGGGCGCCGACACGACCAGGGACGCGGATGCTCCGGCGATGGAGGCGATAAAGTTTTGGAACCACGACGCCTTGTTGTAGTCCTGAAGCCCGAAGAGGAACTCCTTGGCGAAGGCTGACCCTCCGAAAAGCTGGCGGCTGTCAGGAGAACGGCGCTAACTTCCATAACCGACGAAGCTTACCGCGAAAGACCCGGGGGCGTTTCTCGCCGCCGTCCAGCCCCAGCCCCTGTAGAGGCCAAAGCCTTCGTCCCTGACGATGCGGAGGACGCCTCGGCCTCGGAAGGCCTCGGGGTTCGTCTGGCGCTTGATCTTGAGGACGTCAAGGGGTAATAAGACGATCTCGCCGATGCCGATAAGACTGCCGCCGTTAGCACTCTGTCCCGCCTCCCATGGTATAACCATCACCTACCTTCCGGCCGCCGAGTGCAGTATCGCCTTCCCCGTCTTGGGCCCAAACACGCGCTCGAAGTCCCTGCCGTAGTGTGTCGCCAGGATATCTCGAGCAACGGGCTGTCCGCCGTACTTGTATATCCGCTGAAGCACCTGTACTGGTATTAGGACCTCCATCGCGCCGCCATAGCCTGATAGCCCTCCCATACCTTGTAGCCCGCGGCATAGCCGAGACCGGGGAAGAGGGAGAAGAACTTCTTTCCGACGGGCGCGGTCGCTTTGTCTTTGAAGATGACCTTGTTCAGCTGCGCTACATTTGCGACCTATGACGCCAATTGCTCAGCTTCAACCATCCTTTTGCGCCAGGTGCGGCGCGTACCCTTGACTCGTTGCTCATCAGTCGTTTCGCGATGGTGTCCACCTTGGTCGGTGTCAGTCTCGATATCGAGTTCCGGGCCAGACGGCACAAACCGGATGGAACACAGCCAGCTCGGCGATACCAGCGGAGCCTGCGCGACTCAATGTCAGGAAAACGGTCGTCCGCTGTACGCCAGGCGTCCTCACCGGATCCCAGGAGTCGCGCCAAGTTCGACTCCTTTTCCCGCACTGCAATTACTGGCGGGGACATCTTGGCTGTGGCGAGGAGAGTGATGTGCGCAATTGACGAGCTGATGATCTCGGATTTCGAACGCGGTGTCGTCGATTCTTAAAACGGGAACACGAGGTGGGAAGCAACTATGGGGCCATGCTGAGCTGCTTTCGTCGTGACCGTGACCCTGAGAAAAATTTCGGGAGCTTCCCAATAGCGCTATCGGAGCAGGTATCGCGAACCCTGCCTGCGCGTGCGCTTCTTATCGATTGCTTATCGCAGTTGCCGGCTCTTCAGGACTGTGGGCTCGCAGAGTTACAAAAGACGCCGCAAGGCGCCGCATAGGGGTGGAAAGCCGGTTTCGGGCCAGAATTCGAGTGGCCTTCTCCCTCAGCTGCTATGCTACAAGCACAAATGTGCAAGGCGTCCCCTTGGTGCCCTGATCTACCTCGTGTGGCCTTCGTTTGGACAATAGCCAGGGGCAAGACCGCTCCCTGTGACCTCCAACGCCTGTGCAAATGCTCGCTGTTCTGCTTTTGACCGCCGATGATGATTGGTTCCGAGCCGTTCTCCGTCGTCCTCATCTTTCCCGGAGCCGCCTTAGTAGTCCCGGAGGATCGCCACGAGCTCATCAAGCCTCATGACCTGGCTCAACAGCCTGCCCTCCGTCTCTCGGTATTGCTCGTACTTGTTGAAGTACTTCCCCTCCAGCGCCTCCTTCTCTCTCCCCTTGACATCGGGCCGCTCGACGAAGGTCAGAACGTCGCTGTTCTTATGTTGATGCCTCTTCCTGATCTGTAGGCAACGGAGCATGGCCTTGTAGTTGTTGTCCAGGAGTTGAGATAAAGATCGCTCCATGTCGCTGTACCATAGGAACAGCGTCCGGTTGGCCGTCCGGCTGTTGTCCTTGGGCACCTCCTGGACGTCGACGAAGCCATGCACCTGCATGCGCAACAAGTGGTTCTGCATCGGGTTCTTCGGCATAAGGACGACCTTATTCAATCCTTTCTCGTCGAGTTTCCCGTGCTTCCTCAGGACCCGCGCCAGACGGAGGCCGGGCCTTCCGACCTGTCGCTCGATCACCTTGTCCAGCTCCGTCTCCTGGATGCGGCGGAGTAATAGGCCGAAGTCGACGGTCCACATGCCTCGGCCGCAGTGACGAACGAAGCCGTAGCGGCTTTCGCAAAGCAGAAGGAGATGTTGTCGCATTTGTTGCTGGCGGGTTTGCGAGGACGAGCTGTCGTCTTCAAACGTGACCTTTGGACCCTTCGTCCCGTTCGTCCCGTTCGCATGTCGCGGAGATGCCGCCCCCAGGATGGCTTCGTCGTCGTAACCATCGTCTTCCTCCTCCAGATCCTCAACATCCTCGTCGCTGCTCTCGCCTTCGACTTCGACGGACGGAGCACTAGCCTGCGGCGGGTTCTTGCGGATCTTTTCAGCCGTCGGCACGTCGATCAGCTTGCTGGCGGTGTTCCCAATCCCGGCGGCCACATCCAGGGACGGATTCAGGTGGTCGAAAATGTTCGCCGTCGAGACCGGCTGTTGTCCGACCAGCCTCCCGGAGACGAGCTCTTCGCCATCGATCACCGGGTCCAGACGGCAGCGTGGGATGGGGTCCGTCAACAGGCGCAGCAGGACGGCGTACACGTGGCCGGTGGTCTCTCCGATGGCCCCTGACGCTATCCTGACCAGCGTCTGGTTGCGCAGCTCGACCATACATCGTTCCTGGTTGACGCGCAGGACAGAATTCGCCTGGACCACGTCAGTTCTGCTCGGGCGCCTTTCGTCGCGTGCTACTTACGTCGAGTGACGCTACGTCACCGTCGTCGTCGTGCACCCCGTTTGAGACGTCGCTCTGAAAGAGCTTCCTGGCCTTGGGTCGCCGACCGCCGCCTGTGCCGACAAGGGGGCGTTTCAGTTTCTTGGGTAGGTCCCGCAGCTCACGAAGCTCGTGGGCCACCATCTGATCGTACTCTTCCCTTTGCTTGGCCCCTCTGGGATCGTTGGGGAAATGCTTGCGCTTGATATCCTCCTGCGCATCTCTGGAGCGGTCGGCAGGGCTGCAGAAAGCCTGAGGGCTGACCACTTCCACCACGTCGGCCCTTAGAAGCTGGACCAAGACGTCGTCCAGGTGCTCCATGGACTTGACATCCGACGGGCCGGCGTCAACCGGCATGCCGTCTTCGTCCGAAACGAACGGGTCTCCGTCGGCGGCGGCATCGGCACCGTTGGCGATGGCCGACTTCCCTCTGCTCCGGATCTTGCCCCGATATGCCGCCCGCAGATCAGCGACGCGAGTGTGGCCGAGGGACAGCAGGCTCTGGACCACGTCCCTGGCAGCCGAACCGTACCGGCCTTCGACCAGCCCCGAAATCTTGCCCGTTCGGACGAGGCCGTATGCGGCAGCGGAATTTGCTTCGTAGAAGGTTGAAAGCACCTTGTCGTCGACGTAGAAGTACAGCAGGTTCTGCTGGATCAAGACGGCGAGTCCGTGACGGAGCTGCTTGGGGCTCAAGGAGGTGTGCTTCTTGAGCTGCGCCGAGGTCGATCTGCCCTTGCTCAACAGCGTTGCGAAGATGCGCTATGAGGACAGGTCAGACACTGTTCAGCGCACCAAGCTACGAGGCGAGATGGCGGGCGAGTATGGAGACACAACATCCATGTCTGTCGGCGGCGTTGGAGAAGGGACATACCGACGGCAACTCGCCAAACTTGTCGTCGATGAGTAGGACGCAGAGCTCGGTCATGTTCTTGGTCTGCAAAGACGGTGTCAGGACGGCGCGTCCCGATGTCCAAGTCGCCCAGGAGCTTGACTCACCAGTCCGACCTCCAGCGTGTTGGAGACTTCCATCGTGCGGCGTACTTGTTGGCGTCTAGAGATCCTCTCACTATCTCTAGAGCTGCCACAATTACTACCTTGGAAGCATTGGGGGTTTTGTCGCTCGCCGGCAGAGCAACAAGAAGGTATGTCTGTTCTTCAGGAACCCATTGAACCGGCGCTGAGACTTTTTGGAGGTGGGCGACGACTTGAATGCGGGGAGAGCTCTCCACAGCGGGCAGCTGGCGACAGCTGCGAGCCGGCCGGCGGTTCGAGGCCGTCGACTCCGGCTGCAGCTTTTTCCAGGCCGAGAATTGCTGCATGGACCCGAGGACCTGACCTGACAGCCAAACATCAAGCCACCAGCTCCTTGCGAATCTCCAATTGACCATTGAGAGCCCCAACCCTCTCAACAATGATGTCGAGATCGGCCGTCACGACTGGAGGCAAGCTCGGCCTCCGCCGGCAAGGCTGCGCATTCGCTCAGCGGCGTGGTTTTGCGGCTGCGACCGGCGGGTTGAGCTCCTTGACCTTCGAGCCGACGGACGTCGCGGGCCTCAAGGTCGCCGTCAAGCCCTCCCACGGACCGACCACCAAGCTCGCCGTTGTCGCCAAGGCCGGAACCCGATACCAGCCGCTTCCCGGCTTGACCGTTGGGCTTGAAGAATATGCCTTCAAGGTACGGGCTGGCACCGCCGTTGGTGGACCGGTGGCTATGAGCTAATTTCTCCCCTCGCCCCAGAACACCCACAAACGGTCGGCATTGAGAATCACCCGCGAGTCGGAGCTGCTGGGCGGCCAGCTGAATGCGTACCACACACGCGAGGCTCTGGTGGTCGAGGCCAGCTTCCTGAACGAGCACCTCCCGTACTTTACCGAGCTGCTGGCCGAGGTGGTCACCGAGACCAAGTACACGAGTACGTGCGATTGATCGCTTCGTGCCTTACGTCCCGCTCACACAGCCCAGCTCACGAGCTCCACGAAGCCGTCGAGCCGGTGATCCGCCTGAAGCAGGGGAAGCTCGCCGGTGATACCTTGGCCGTCGCGCTTGATTCGGCACACGCGGTCGCCTTCCATTCCGGCCTCGGCCAGCCTCTCTACCCCACGACGTCCACAACCGGCTACCTCAGCGAGCACTCGGCCGCGGCCTTCGCCGAAGCAGCCTACGTCAAGAACAACATCGCCGTAGTCGCCGACGGCGCGAGCCAGCAGACCTTGTCGCGATGGGTGGAGATATTCTTCAAGGGCGTCCCGACGACGTCGGACAGCGAGCTTCCGCTGAGCTTGGCCGAATCTAAGTACTACGGCGGCGAGCAGCGAACCGCCAGCTCCCACGGAAACGCCATCATCATCGGCTTCC
>Ga0247771_1000545_pt1 | contig 11735 bp, 10 predicted proteins | sample UWRJL197509C6_FD_179948 | JGI IMG/M metagenome (GOLD analysis project Ga0247771, IMG submission 179948) | Plant litter microbial communities from Arlington Agricultural Research Station in Wisconsin, United States - UWRJ-L197-509C-6 | ecosystem: Environmental > Terrestrial > Plant litter >...
GTGCCCCAGCTCGCCGGCGCTCGCATCTGGTTCTCCAAGGAGCAGCCCCTGACCTTCCGGCTCAACCACGGGAAAGCGGGCGTCGGCCTAGTCGAGCCCTCGGTCACCAACCCGGCCGACCCCAACTACCGCATCGAGTGGGCCTTCGTGGAGTTCACCTACAACGACTACCAGCTGTTCGCCAACCTGACGTACGTCGACTTCGTCAGCATCCCTATGGCAATGCGCTTAGAGACGACGGACGGCGCGCCGGCGCAGAACGTGCTGGGCCTGCCGCCCAACGGCCTCGACGCCGTCTGCGACCAGCTCCGCCAGCAGGCCGCCCGCCAGCCCGGCGCCGGCTGGGACCGGCTCGTCGTGCCGGCCCCCTCGGGCGGCAACTTGCGCGCGCTCTCGCCCAACAACGGCATCGTGCTCGACCCGGCCCTGTTCCGCAGCTACTGGCAGCCCTACGTGGACCGCGTGTGGGACCGCTACGGGCCCGCCGGCGCCACCCTGACCATCGACACGCAGGTGGCCTGGGGCGCCCTGGAGGGCTTCGTGGCCGAGGACGACACGCTCGTGTTCTCGGCCGTGCCGGGCGCCTTCCCGCAGCCGACGGCGCGCGACATCTTCAGCTGCTCGACGGGCGCCTTCGCCGACTACAAGGGCGACGACGCGACGGTGGCCCTCATGGGCAACCTGGGGGCGCGCCTGGCCGACGCCTTCAACCGGTCGACGCTGCTGCTCAACGACAACCAGCCTGCCGGCGAGCGCGCCGAGACGTACTACCGCGAGCCCGTCACGAATCACTACGCGCGCATCCTGCACACGCTCAACCTCGACGGCCGCGGCTACGCCTTCCCCTACGACGACGTCGGCCCCGCCGCCGCCGCCGGCGAGAAGGACCAGATGGGCGCCGTCGCCAGCGAGCGGCCCGGCCTGTTCACCGTCCTAATCGGCGGCGGCACGGGCGCGACGCGCGTGGGCCACCGCAGCGCCGACACGACGCGGCGCAACCCGCAACTGGTCGCGGGCCGCAGGCCGGCGCGGCTGGCGCGCAGGGGCCTGGACACCCTAGACGAGGCGGAACCGGCGCCGCCGGAGCGGAAGCGCGCTACGGCGGCGATGCCCACCCGCGACGCTAAGGTGGCCGAGGACGGCGCGGAGCCTGCCTACGCCGCCGACGCGGACCCCGAACTCCTCGAGAAAGGTAAGCCGGCTCCGCCGGACCTGGCGAGAAGATCTAACCTGTCCGAGGCGACGGCGGCCTGGGCACGACGGCTGCGTGAGCTCCTCCCCGCCCCGGTGCTTGAGCGGGCCGAGGTGCTGCTCGCGGCCCTCGCCCGCAGCCCCCTGTTCCTGCGGCTGCAGCCGTTCCTTGCTTTGGCTTTCCGCTTCGCCGCGGCGGTCCTGTCGCTGCCGCTGCGGACGCTGGCGAACCGCGTGTGCGCCACAGTTTTCCTCGTCTTCTGCTATCTCGTCTTTGGGCCGCTGGGGAGGACAGGGGCGCCCGGCGCGGTGGACTCGTGATGTGGGATTGGGTACGGTCTTTTTCGGTGGACATCCATGTCTTATGCTCTTCTCGCGCCAGCCATGGCCGTAGGTGCTAGTAGATAGCCCTGTTTACAAGGCATCAAAAACAGCTTTCATGCGCCTCTGTTGCCGGGGCCCGCCCGGAGCGGGTCGTACGCGCTGGGGACGGCGGCCGACGCCTTGGACTTGTCCAGCACCGAGATGAAGCCATGCCCTTCCTCGAACCAGCCCGACCAAGCCCCCAGGAAGCCCTTATTTTCCCCCATCCTGCTCGGCCGTTGGGCGACGCCGGCCTGCCATTGGACCGACGCGCCAAAAGGGGCAGCCCCCCACCAGCCAATCATCTTACAGGGATGGCCGCCGCCACAGGCCTCCGCCACGACCCCTGAGGAAACGTGAAACGCAGACGGCCTTCGCCCGGCTCGGCCGCCGGATTCGACGGCCGTCCGACAACGGTGCTCCCTCTCATCACGAGTAGACCCGGCCAACATGCTCGACATGCTGCCTCCGCCGCGCGGACGGGCGCTCGCGTCGCCGCGCCTTGCCCCCATTCGCCCCCTGCCGCGGCCGGGTGCAGCCCGAGCTGAGGGACCGCATGCTGGCGGGTGTTGGATAAGAAGCCCGGTGTCACTCCGCCGCGCCGCTCGAGGCCGTTCCCCGTCGTCCCTCCTTTCGCCCTGAACAGCTGTCTCCAGGCCCGGCAAGTCCGCCCAGACGGCATCCTCTCCTTCTTTGGGTCCGCGAACCCGGCCGCTCTTTTTTCTGTCCCGCCGACGTGATCTTCCCCGTCGCTCCTTTCCCCCGCCATGTTGTTCTCGCGGTACGGCCCCTGGACGGGGCTGGCGGCCCTCGTGGGCCGGGCGGCGGCCGGTGTCGTGCCCATGGACCTCGCGGTGCCGCTGAACCAGGCGGCCTCGGAGCTGGCGGTGCGCGAGGCGCTGGCCGCGACGGTCCGCACGACGCACCTGGAAAAGCGGTTGTCGGCCGACTTCCCCATGGAGAAGACGTGGAAGAACGAGGTGCTGTTCTCCGGGTAAGGCCCCCCCGAGTCCTCCCAGGGAAGGTCGAGTTTGCTGACCGAGAACTGCAGCTCGTGGATCGACAACAACGACGGCGTGACCAAGGGCGTGTCGCTGGCCGTCACCTGCGTCGACTGCTACACCAAGGGCACCATCACGGCCTCGCTCGCCGAGGACCAGATCATCAACCCCACCGTCAAGCTGTCCTTCTCGGGCGTCGAGGCCTACGTCGACATGGACATCGCCGCCACGGCCGGCGCCACCTACGCCATCAACCTGTTCACGACGCAGACCCCCGCCGGCCTGGGCTTCCCAGGCCTGAGCGTCGGCGTCGTCTTCGACGTCGATCTCGTCTTCAGCCTGTCGTCCGACATCGACCTCGAGGGCGGCTTCTACGTCAAGGTGGCCGACGGCGCCTTCCTGGAGGCGAGCGTCTTCGGCGGCGAGGTGGTGGACTCCTTCTTGTAAGCGCGCACCGCGTCGATGCTTCCGGGCGGCGTACTGACCGCCCAAACAGCGAGGGCCTCAGCAGCAAGTCCCTGCCCGTGGTCGTCAAGTCAGGGCGGGCGACCTTCAAGGCCGACCTCCGCGTCCGCGTGCAGGCCGGCGCCGAGGCTCAGGCGGACATCTTCGGCATCGGCGCCGGCGCCGTCATGGGGGTTTATGTCAACCTGATCGAGTTCGTGGCCGTGCTGGAGACGACGCCGACGTGCGAGCTGCAGGCCCGCGAGTGGTGGGACCTCAACGTGGGCGCCTACGCCAGCCTCGGCGTCGTCGTCGACTTCAAGACCACCGGCCTGGTGCCCACCGTCTCGACGACGCTGCTGTCCGCCCCCACCCTCACGCAGTGCCTGCTGTCGGGGACGGGCGGCGGCGCGGGGGGCAGCGCCGCACTTCCGACCCTCACCACCGAGATCCTCAGCCTCGCCCCGCCCCCCGTGCAGTCGCTGTCGGGCGACACGCCCACCTTCCCCGTCTTTACGCCGACGGTCATCGCCTTCGCCCCGATCGCCTCGGCCGACGCCTCGGAGAAGTCGGGCTCCTCCTCGACGACGACCTTCAAGTACCCGCTGGGCAACTCGACCAACTCGTCATACCCGCTCACCGCCGCCGGCAGCCGCGGCGCCTCCCACGTCGCCTCGGCGCTCCAGACCACGGCCACCTACAGCCTCATCCGCTGCGCCGCCGACGTCGTCAACTGCCCGCCGTCGTACCAGTCCCTGGTCGTGGTGACGCGCACCGCCGCCGTGCCCGCCGACACCACCTGCACGGCCGGCGCCTCGGCCGCGTCAAGCACGCGGACGGCCGCCACCACCGTGCCCGCGGTGCACGTCGTCACCGACGTCGTGGTCCTGGTGCCGTGCGCGACGCCCTTCATCGAGACCTTCGTCGAGCCGAGCCTGCTGGTGCCCACGCAGTCTGCCGTGGCCGTCACCTTCCCGGCCGCCGTGTTGCCGACCACCGGCTTTCCCGCCGCCACCTTCCCGGCCGCCACCTTCCCGGCGGTGGCGCCGTTCGTGGGCGGCGCCGCCAAGGACGTCATCGCCGTGCCCGTCCTGTCGTCCGCGCCCGCCCCGCAGGTGACGGTCCGGCCCAGCGCGGCGTACACCCCCAGCGGCTCCCCGGGCGGGAAGCCCGTCACCGCTGGGGCCGCGGGGCGCGAGGCCGGGAGCTTCTGTGCTGCTGTCGTTGCGGTTGCGGGCCTGTTGGCCGTACTATAGCGAGATGTATGAGATGATACCACCTGTTTAGGAAGTCAAGGCTCGAGAGGCCCAATATCAAAAGCGAACGGCCGTGATTATGTTTGCCATTCCAGTTCAGAACGGCCTCCCGTTCTCGGACAGCCCGCCCGGATCATAATGTCCTACCGGGCTTACCATAGTAAGTAGGAGGTAGGCCGATGTGGACTGTTAGAACCAGGATGGCCTAGGTACATCGGTACTCTGAAGATGTCGTACCTCTGTACCTTCCTGTGATAGTGAGGCACGGCTGCAGGCAAGCCACCGCCAAGCCACATGCTGCACAGCGTCGCCGCCCCACAACCACCCGCCTTGGCGGGGGATTTTAGGGGGTGACGTCGTTGTGCCCCGCTGAGGACGACGTCATGGGCCTCCACATTCCCCCACCAATGCACAACACCGGGTCCCACGTTTTCATGGCGCATCTTGGACAGAGCATCACCCGCCGTAAGCGAAGCCGGCGATGTCTTTCTGGACATTCTAGCGGGTCTGGGCATACCTCGGCGTACCGAAGCCAAAAGCTTGGGCGGTGGGTTGCATCGCACTGGTCCGCGATCCCCGTCATACCGGGGAGGCCGTGCTTCTGGGGAGGGAAACGTTATACGGGAGTACGGGTACTAGATAGCAAGATGCCGCGCCAACCCAGACGGTTGGTCCTCGGTACGCACCCGCGGCGTCGAATCAGCGGACGATGGCCTCGGCTCCGCGGCAGTCGACGGCGTGTGAGCGGGGACACGGCGTTCTAGTCTTGCAGAAACGTGCTACAAGCTCCCAGTGACGCGCTGCCTTGCCTGCAACAAAGACGTCAGAGGTGCCTCCCTTCCCACCCCCTTCACTAGTCGAGATACCGAGAACTCGCCATATAATCCCAAGCATCTCTCTCCTTCCAGAAACGGCCCATCTTAGATACCCTATCGATCTTCATCGTTAACCTTGCACTGCTCGGCGTCTCTTGTCAAGCACTGCCCGCCTACGACTAACCAACACCGACGAATTCGAAATCCTTAGATTCATAGCGACCTACTGTCGGAATGGAGACCATCAAGACCACGGCAGCCAACGCTGCGAGCGCCGTCACGAACATTGTCTGGGGTACCAACGGTAACACACAGGAACCGCAGAACGGCGTCCAGGGAGATCCGGCCAAGGGAGAGCCCTTTGACGGCGGCAACATAGGTAAAGGCTCCGCCGCCCACTCTACCCGTGCGTAGACTGACGGGACATCGCAAAGAGTCGAACAAGCAAGCCGAGCCCAAGCAAACAGAGGGCGGGGCGTCGCATGCCAAGGACTCGTCGCACACGGCCGGCGACAGCACCAAGGCGCAGAACGACGTGCGCGACCCGTCGGACCCGCAGACGGAGCCCGGGCACGCCGAGGCCGCCGACAACGTCGACGACACGGGCGAGGGCCCCAACGACATCAAGACCGACGGGCCGGGGCCCCGGCCCATTGAGCAGGTGGCCAAGGAGCACGGCGGCGACGCCGGCAACCTGGGCAAGGACGAGGGCGACAAGTCGGCCAGCAGCTCCGAGGAGAAGGTCGACGCGCCCGAGGAGGACGACGACGGCCCGCAGAAGACGAGCAAGGGCGAGGGCACCGGCGAGCTGTACGTCAAGAGCTCGGGGCTCAAGGCCGACGGCGGCAACTTTGACGCCGCCAACCCGGGCGCTGGCAAGGAGGCGGACCGTGAGTTGCTCCCCCCTCGCACCCTCGCGGGAACGAAGAAAGCTGACCCGCCTGCGTCTCCAGGGCTCCTCGAGAAGAAGGGCATCCACCACGAGGGCAACTCGATCGAGAAATCGTCGTCGGCCGAGAGCGTCGAGGGCACGTCGCCCGAGCGCAAGGAGAAGAAGTCCCTGGGGCAGAAGATTAAGGCCAAGCTGCACCGGCCCACCGTCTCCTGAGCTCGCTCCGACGTCGAGCCTCTGATAGACGCGCTAGGGGTCTGAAGCGGCGGTGTTCTGCTTGTTGTATTCTCCAGGTTTCACGATTCCGGGCGGCTAACCTGCTGCCATCATCCTCTCGGGTTTCCTAACACTGTACTATTACCAACCTGTCGCAATGTCCACCCGCGGTTGTATCGTTATGAATTTCGGGGCTTCGAATGGCGATCGGGAGTTTGTAATTGTTTCCAATGCTGCCCAAAGAAGTCTCCTACCCTCGACTGAGGTCCCCGGTCGGTGTTGGACGAGGTCATCACAGTGAAGAACCATCCCGTTGGCGGCCGTGCACCCAAGGACCCCTAATTTTCGGCACCTTGGCAGCTGCGGGTTGCTGCCGAATCGCCGGGACGATGCCGTTTCAGGGGTCTCGCAGACCCACAGGCTCGAACTCACTCACCTCGGTTGATGCTCTTGGGACACTTCGACTGGGCCGCGGATTCCGGTTGCGAGCGAGAACACATCACGAGAAGACATAAGACTAGAAGATGCCGAGTACTGCCGATGTCAGCCACGAGGTCAAGTGACAAGGAGGCCGGATTGAAGGCCTCGTCGGGCCACGCAATCATCGCCAGCCAATGCCGACATGTGGTCGTCTGATTGGCCTGCGCCGCTCCGGCCGACGACCGCCTCAACATCCCCAGGCATCCATCAGTGAGAGCCCGATTCCCCCTTATCTCCTCACGTTTGCACCTTCAACCCATCGTTGATGGTCTCACCCCATCGGCCTCGCGCTCGCTAGAGCTCCGCCAGAATGCGCCGCTGCATCGTCGTCGCCGCCGCCCTCTGTCTCGCCGGTGTCCGCGGGGAGGCCCTGTCCACGCCGAGGACTTGGCTGCGATGGCTCCGTGTTGGCGGCAGCCAGCACGTCCTGGCGGACGATGACGCATCCGCGACACCTCTTCCCCTGCCCAACTCCCTGCAGTCAGCGAGGGGTTTCGTTTCGTTCGGCGACTCTTACAGCGCCGGCATCGGTACCGGCGTCGACGGAAAGGAGGAGGACTGCCGGCGGGGGAACCACGCCTACCCCCTCCTCCTCCACGACGACCTCCTAGCTGGCCGGGGCCCCAACGAGACCGTCGCGTTCCAGTGGCTCTCCTGCACCGGCGCGACCACCGAGGACCTCCTGCAGGGCGGGGCCAGCTCCCAGATCGACACGTTCAACGCCAGCCTCGACGTCGACTTCGCCACGCTCTCCATGGGCGGCAACGACCTGGGCTTCTTCGACGTCATGAACGCCTGCATCTTCCGCTTCTACAGTTTCTACTCGGGCACCTGCGAGGCGGCACTCGCGAACTCGGAGGCGGCCATCGCGTCGCCCGACTTCGAGCAACGCCTGCTGGTGGCGCTGCTGCAGATGCTGGACCGCGTGCAGTGGGAGAAGAAGCCGGGCTTCGCCGTCACCATAACGGGCTACGCGCGCTTCTTCAACGACGACACGCCCGAGTGCGACGACTACAGCATGGGCGTGTGGTGGCAAGGGCCCAAGCTGACGCGCGACCTGCGCCGCCGCACCAGCGCCCTCGTCGTCGCCGTCAACCGCAAGCTGCGCGCCACCGTCGCCGCCGTCAACGCCCGCTTCGCCCGGCCCCGCGCCTTCTTCGTCGACTACGACGCCGCCTTCGACGGCCACCGCTTCTGCGAGCCCGCCGTCGAGGAGCCCGACTACCGCCGCGAGGACACGTGGTTCTTCCTCGTCGGCGGCGCCGACAGCGGCCAGAACGGCACCACGCCGAACGGCACCTTTCCCAACGCCACCGTCGCCGCCGAGACGCTGTCCCCGCTGTCCCCGCTGGTGGATCCCGCCCGGTGCCTCGAACCGGCCCGCCGGTCCGGCGACTGGGGCCGCCTGGCCGTCTGCTACATGGCCATGGCGAAGCAGCGCGACCCGACGCTCCGGCCCGCCCACGACCGGATCATGGCGTCGAACTCGATGTGGTACGTCCCGACGTACTACGGCAAGACCTTTCACCCAGTAAGTCCTTCTGACCCTTCGGCATTATAAAACTATCCACTAACAGTCGGTGCCTAGCGCTCCCTTGGGCACGAAGTGGTCAGGGATATGATTTACGAGATCTGGCGGAAGAACGGCTTGTGAGGGCATTTTCGGTGTATAGGAGCGTCGAATTCGGGCTAGGGAAACTCCACCACTTGGATCTCATTGCACATCGTGGATGAAAGCGTTTTAGGACTACTCACAGATACCCCCTTCCAGAGTTTGTCAGTTCAATGTTAGGCCGCCTTGATCAGCATCCGTTTCTTTACGTTGGTCCCCGCATGGCCAGAGCGACATTACGAAACGTCCTTTCGATATGCTTCTGCTGGATATCAGTAGCTATCCCTATGGCCTATCGAGACGCATGAGCGTCTTTTTCTCCTTCTGGACGCCCGAGCGTTGCTTTCGCCCTTTTACTAGACGCCCTCCCTGGTCGAGAATGTAATAGGTCCGAGTCCGAGGATCTCTAGCATCATGTGCTGTGTCACGAGTTCCACCCCTTTATTTTGAGGACGGCCCAGTTCACACCTCCTCGGACTTCACCCCAAAACGATCACCATTCTCTCGAGTCTTCTCCCCCAGACCCGGATTCTCCCTCCATTACTTCAGCTTGTTTTCGTCGACGCGGTGCAGCATCAACTGCAGGGGGTTCGCGGGCGAGCTGCCGTTGCACCCGCGGCTCCAGTCGTAGCCCACGGCGTAGGCGAACACCTCGCCGCCGCTGTTGAAGCCCGCCGCGGTGATGGCGCCCTCGCGGCGCGGCAGCGCGTACAGGCGGTGCCGGGCGGCTCCGTTCCAGAAGGTGACGCCGCCGTCGGAGCCGCCCGTGGCGAAGCTCGCCGCCTTGGTCGGGTGGAAGCTGAAGGTGTTGACCGTGTAGACGTCTGTCTGCTTGCCGGCCTTGCTGGACTGGTTCTTGTTGGCGTCGATGACCTCGTGCCGGTGGCAGCGGAAGGAGAAGTTGCTGGGCGGCTGGGTCAGTACGTCCCAAAGCGGGAGGGAGGGAGGGAGGCGCGAGGTGACCTACGACAGCTGGACGGACGGCTTCGGCTTCTTCTTGTTCTCCGTGCTCCTGACGCTGACCCGGCCCTCGATGCTGCCGACGGCGTAGCCCTGGCCCTCGGGCATGACGGCCACGACGGTGGTCTGGTGGCTGAGGGGTTCGTTGGTGGTAGTTTGCATGAAGATGGTGGGATCGATCCGCAGGTCAATGAGATGGATGTGTCGGTCCGCCGTGCCGACAACCAGGAGGTCGCCGCCCGTGTCCATCGAATACACCCGCTCCTTGGCCGTCAGCCGGGCCAGCGGGGTGCTTGTGTTGCGGACGTCCCAGTAGCGAACGGTCCCATCCCACGACCCGGTGGCGAGGACGTCGGCGGGCCCGCCGCTGATCCGGACGAAGCGGACCGAGCGCACCGGCGCGTCGTGTGCTTCAAATGACATGGTCGAGCCGTCGTTTGCGGAGCAGATGTAGACTTTCTTGTCGGCTCCGGCTCCGGCCACGATGCTTCCATCCTGGGTGAATGATCAGATGGGATGTCGACGCGGGAAAAGGGCCAACTCACCTATAACAACAGGACGTTGGTTATCTTTCAACTCCTGCTTACACCAGGGGCCCAGAAGCCGCAAAAGAAAGGAGGAATGTCAGTGCTGACGTACCTGATTCCAGTCACATCCGAGCACCGGCGTGCCGGCGTCGATGACGCCGATGGTTTTGGCCGTGAGATCGCGGGCGACATCAAAGATGTACATTTTCCCATCCCACGAGGAGGCGGCGAACCAGTTGGCCTTGGGCGACCAGTGCAGCGCCGAAATGGTGTCGGTGACCTGGGAACTGATGGTCACGTCGTCGTCGGGACGCTCCGGCGGCGGCATTGCCGACGCCGCGAGCAACGAGGAGGTCTTCGGTTTGTAGGCAGCCATTATGGACGACGAAAGAGACCTGCGCGAAGCTGAGAAACTTTGTCGCGGTGAGCTTGCCCTGATAATAAACGAAGGCGAAAGAGATTTAGAGTCAGGGCTGGCTCAAAAATCGTCGTGGGAAGTCGAACAAGACGGCACCACCGCCGGCAGGAGGCACACGAGATTTCGGGTTGAGTCGAGAATATTCGAAAAAGAGGTGCCTATGACGTTGGCACATTTATTCGTAGTGAATCATTCTTTGTGTGGAAAAGGCGTCAGGGAGACTCTCCTACGTAGAACCTCTTCAGCCCCCTCGACGGATCTGCGATCAAGCCAGTCACCACCAGCTTTTCTTCCCACTGCCTTGCTGCTTTTCAACATCTACTACCATAGCTTTGTACCGTACAGGCATATAATTGGCGCTAGATTGTCGATCTAGGAAGTTGAAGGGAAAGAAACTGGTTCCGTCGCCCAGCTTTCCTAGAGCGCGGTCCAGCATCCTGTCACATTGGGACAGCAAGTGACTGGTATCCGCTAGCTAAGATATCATGGAATTAGAACACTTGCGGATACACAAATATGCTTCTCCTGTCCTGCGTGAGGTGGCAATAGGTGCTGAGAACAGTTCAGGGGTGACAGAAGCTGCTCGACAATGCCCCAAGAACCGGGAGAAAGACAGATACAGGGGAAGAAAGACAGGTACGGGGGCCCCCAAGGGGACATATTTTGTATCCCGAAAACTTCGGTAGGCTTTCCATTGCTGAACAACTGGAGCGGCTCCTGGAGCTGGTGTTTGTGAGATGGGATGATGGTAGCGGGCATACAATGGGCGCGTCCGGTGTCAAGTAGAAACCCTACGCAAATCCAATCCATATGCTACCGAATTACCATCTAGAAGAACAGCAACGTTAGGATTGATGATTGGACAACTATTCAGAGGCCTCTGTCTCATGGTTTTGTCGCATCATCACCCGCCCACAGCCCGTCATCACCGGGGCCTCCCATTCTTCATCCCCGAAGCCGCTACCGAAATATTGGTGACTCCTTGATGCCCAGACTCCGGCCCGGGTCTTCTTCAATCTTTCCATTGCTGCTTGAATCACAAAAGCCCGCTCTCCAGGGCAGGTGTTGGTTGCCCCCACAGCCCAAACCTTAACTGTGCTGTCTCGCTCCTTCCTTCAGATAGCTTCTTCTTCATGCCTGGCTCCGCTCCTTCCCCCAAGTCCATCTGACCCCGACAGCTCGAATCCCGTTTGAAAGGCCCAAAAAGCTCTTTCCTCGGCCCGAGGACATCTTTGACCCAGAGTAAATAAAGCTTCCGCTAGAACGGGGAGAACGCCGTTACCCCCAGATCGACGCTTGCGAGTTTCCTCCGACTCTCGTCTTTCTCCCCAAACTTCTCCGCCCCCCGTCATCCATCCTTCACTCCCTTCTCCGTTCACCATACCGCCTACCACGCCTCTATTTCGGCGAATAACCGGCTTCTGTTTCGACAGGAAAGGTTATCTCTCCGACTCCCAAACGGGTCGTCACCTCTCTTTCACCCATCCCGCCATCAACCGCCACTAAACCGCCCTCCCCACCTAGGCAGCCCGTCATGGCGCAGCCGCAAGACCTCCTCGC